>Ga0129312_1001791_pt1 | contig 11696 bp, 8 predicted proteins | sample O827metagenome_FD_94434 | JGI IMG/M metagenome (GOLD analysis project Ga0129312, IMG submission 94434) | Orangutan group fecal microbial communities from Wisconsin, USA - O827 metagenome | ecosystem: Host-associated > Mammals > Digestive system > Large intestine > Fecal | place: USA: Wisconsin... | reverse complement strand
TCGCCCAGCGCACGACGCGCGCCAAGCTCATGTCCTATCTCTCCGCCGAGGCGCAGCGGCGCGGCGCGGTCGAGTTCGACATCCCATTCTCCCGCCAGCAGTTAGCGGACTTTCTCGCTGTCGAGCGCAGCGGATTGTCGCTCGAGCTCAGCAAGATGAAAAAAGAAGGCCTTTTGAACTTCCATAAGAGCCACTTTGTTTTGAAAGTGTAATGGCTTATGCTGGTGAAAAATGTTATTATTGATTACAATGGTGCAAAATATGATGACACTGATGCGCACAAAGCAGCTTTTGCGGGACTTGGAAGTTTGTGATATTTTGAATTAATAAAGAATGGTGTAGCATTGAAAAAAACAATGATAAGCGGAATATCAGTGAAAACCTCAATTTGACATACTGTATGTCCTCCTTTAGACTACAAAATGCAATTAAAGCGACCATTAACTGTTTTTGGAGGATTTACAAATGAAAAAAGCTCTTGCCCTGTTGCTGGCGCTCGTAATGACGCTCGCTCTGACCTCATGCGGCCAGAAGAATGATGCCGATGTCAACAACGATGCCAGCAATGATGTTCAGACCGAAGCTCCTGCTGAGTTTCAGTCCAACATTCTCTTCTGCGGTTCCACGTCCCTGTACCCTATCATCTCTTCCCTCGCTTCTTCCTTCACTGAGGGGTATGTGAAATGGAACGCAGTGAATCCCTCTTTCCCTGAAACGAATATCTCCATCTATGTCGCCCCCGGTGGCTCCGGTGTCGGTGTAAGCGCTGCTATTGACGGCACGGCCGACTTCGGTATGCTTGCCCGCGATATCAAGGATTCCGAAGTTGAGGCCCTCGGCGAAAACTACAGCCAGTATATCGTCGCCCGCGATGCGTTGACCGTTTCTGTCAACGCCTCTAATCCCATCTGTTCCGTGATGGATGATATGTCCGCCGATCTGATCCGCCAGATTTTCGCCGGAGAGGTCACCACTTGGGATCAGGTTGATGCTTCCCTGCCTGCTGAGACCATTAACGTCTACATCCGTGACCTGTTCCGGAGGTGCTTATGAAGTCTTCCAGAAGGCTATCATGGGCGACAGTGAGGTTACCGCTTCCGCCACTCAGTCCGCTTCCATGACCGAACTCGCCACCAACATTGCAAATGACCCTTGGGGTATTGGCTACGCCGGTTTCGGCGCTTACAATAAGGCCAATGCCAATGGCCGGGTTCTGTTTGCCATGAAGGTTGACGGTATTGAAGCCAACGAGGAAAACATCATCAGCGGCACTTACACCGTGCAGCGTCCTGTTATGTTCGTTACCGGCGCGCCTGTTACCGAGTCTGAGCAGGCGTTCATCGACTACGTCTTCTCCCAGACCGGCTACGATGTTGTCGTCGCTAACGGCTATATCCCTGCCTTTACTCCTGCCGCCTGATTCTCGAACCATTTGGAAACGCTGCCACCGAAAACGGTGGCAGCGTTTATCTACTCAAAAGATGCCTTTGAAAAAAGGAGGTCCTGTCCATGCGCCGTGTCAAAAATACTGCGTTTTCTGCGTTGCTCTGTGTACTCACAGTTCTGACTGTGCTCGTGCTGGCATTCGTCATCTACTTCATTGTGCAAGAGGCGTTGCCCACCTTTGAAGAGGTCCCAGTGAAGGATTTCCTCTTCGGGCAGCGCTGGATGCCCATTGACTATACGGGAACGGGCGCCTCGTTCGGCATTTTCAATTTCATTATGGGCACGCTCTACGTTTCGCTCATCGCGATGCTGCTTGCATCCGTCGCGGGGCTGGGTTCGGCTATATTCCTCTCCTGTGCAGTGGGCGCGAAAGCGCGAACATTTCTCTATCCATTCATTGACCTGCTCGCGGGCATCCCATCGGTGGTCTACGGTTTTGTAGGGCTTCTGGTGCTTGTCAAGCTCTTTTTGAAAGCAGGTGTGCACACAGGTTCATGCGTGCTGGCTGCGGGGATACTCCTCGCAGTAATGCTGCTGCCGTACCTCGTCTCCTCATGCAGCGAGACACTCTTGAAGGCGAAAGAGCGATATTTGCCCGCGGCAGATGCGCTCGGTATCTCACCGTGGTACACGGTGGCTGCTGTCATTCTGCCCGTCTCATGGAAAAACATCCTGCTCTCGATGGTGCTGGCCATAGGCCGCGCCATGGGCGAGACGATGGCTGTGATGATGGTGATGGGCAACGCAAATCTTTTTCCGACACTGCTCGGAAAGGGTGAGAGCATCGCTGCCGTCATCGCGCTCGAAATGGGTACTGCCGTAGTCGGCAGCACCCACTATCACGCGCTTTATGCAGCGGGCCTTGTGCTGATGGTATTGCTCTTTATTCCCGATGGTAATACCATTTCCGACCTGCATATGATGATCCGGCATGCTGCAACCGAGTATGGTATTGCAGAGCCTTCTGGCAAAGGCCTGCGCGAGTGTGATGCTGCCCTTCAGCATGAATCTGCTGGATACGCTGGGCACCCTCACTGGGCGCAGCTGTAGTATCAGTCATACAGCCCGTGCATGGGTTATCCATCGCGCATCGCTGCTTTATCGGCTGGAAGAGATCGAATTGGTACGCGGAAATGTCCAGATAGATGCAAAGAGCATCGGAGAGAAGGCAGTGCCTCCTCCCCGATGCTCTTTGCGCATTTTTCCTCTTATTGTGCCCTTTTTGCTTCAGCAGAAAGGACGATCTCCCTGCTGCCGGCAGTGCCCAGCTCTGTCGGCAGCATTGACCGTTGTGTCGCTGTTGAACCCCAAATCGCTCATTTCCCACTTTCCAATGCGGCAGCGAGGAAACCCTGAAACAGCGGGTGAGGCCGGGTGGGGCGGCTTTTGAATTCGGGGTGATACTGCACACCAACATAGAAGGGCTGGCTGCTCAGCTCCACTGCCTCCACCAATCTCCCGTCAGGGGAGAGCCCGCTTATGGTCATTCCCGCCGCCCGCAAAGCATCTCGATAGTCGTTATTGAACTCATAGCGGTGGCGGTGACGCTCCCAAATCTGTGCGTCTCCATAGCATCGCGCCATGGTCGTTCCCTCGGCGATCACACAGGGATAACTGCCCAGACGGAGGGTACCGCCCTTGTCGATGTCCTCGCCTTGACCAGGCATAAAGTCGATGACCTTATGGCGGCACTCCGGGGCAAATTCACCCGAATCGGCGCCTGTAAGACCGAGTACATGGCGGGCAAATTCGATGACGGCAATCTGCATACCGAGGCAAATGCCCAGATAGGGAATGCGATGCTCCCGGGCATATTGAGCCGCCAGAATCATGCCTTCGATGCCGCGGCTTCCGAAGCCGCCCGGGACAAGAATCCCGTCAAGCTGGGAGAGCAGCTCTTCCTGCGTGTCTGCCGTGACCGTCTCCGAGTCGATCCATTGAATGTCCACCTTTGCACCAAGGGCAAACCCGGCGTGCCGCAAGGCCTCCGCAACAGACAGATAGGCATCGTGAAGCTGCACGTATTTTCCCACAAGGCCGATGCTTACCGACTTGCTGCGGCTCTTGATGGCAGCGACCATCGCCTGCCACTGGCTCAAATCCGGCTCAGGTGTGGATAGCCGCAGTTCTCGGCAGACCACCGCAGACAGATTCGCCCGCTCCAAATAGAGAGGAGCCTCATAAAGAATGGGAAGCGTCAGATTTTCAATGACGCAGTCGGGCTTCACATTGCAGAAACCTGCAATCTTGCGGAAAATACTGGGATCGGTGATGGGTTCATCACAGCGCAGGACGATGATGTCCGGCGTGATGCCCAATCCCTGCAGCTCCTTTACGGAGTGCTGGGTTGGCTTGGACTTATGCTCTCCGGATGCCTTCAGATAGGGGACCAGCGTGACATGAATATACAGGGCGTTTCCGGGCCCCACCTCATGCCCCACCTGCCGAATGGCCTCGATAAAGGGCTGGCTCTCAATATCACCGATGGTTCCGCCAACCTCGGTGATTACGACATCAGCCTCCGTCTTGCTGCCCACATTATAGATAAACCGCTTGATCTCATCTGTGATGTGGGGAATGGTTTGCACGGTGGCCCCCAGATACGCGCCCCGGCGCTCCTTGGAGATAACGTTGGAGTAGACCTTTCCAGTGGTCAGATTGGAATATTGGTTCAGATCCTCGTCAATGAACCGCTCATAGTGCCCCAGATCCAGATCTGTCTCAGCACCGTCCTCGGTAACATAGACCTCACCGTGCTGGTAGGGGCTCATGGTACCGGGGTCCACATTGATATAGGGATCCAGCTTTTGCGCCGCTACCTTCAGTCCCCGGGCCTTCAGCAGTCGCCCCAAAGAGGCTGCGGTGATGCCCTTCCCCAACCCGGAAACAACGCCGCCTGTCACAAAAATATACTTTGTCATGTGTTGACCTCCCGTGGAAAACTCAAAAAAAGAGAAGGCGTCCATCAGGGGACAAAAGTCCTCTGACGAACGCCTTCGTTCAACGATTCATATTCTACTGCGGCTGACGGCAATTTGTCAACCAGAGTTTTCACAATTCTGCACATTGCGATCCGCGGGATCCTTGTGCTATTGATATGTTTTTATCACAGTTTCCGCCACTTCCCGTTTGGATATGCGCCGGTCCATGGACTGCTTTTCAATATAGTGGTGGGCTTCCGGTTCCGTCATGCCAAGGCACTCAATCAGCAGCCACTTGGCCCGGTTGACCAGCCGGATCTCCTCGATCTTTTCTTCTACGGTAGCCTGTTTGGCTTCCATCTGACGCATGCGCTCTCGGGTGGCGCAAAGGATCCGCAGATTTTGCGCCACCATTTGCATGCTGGTGGGCTTGGACAGTGTGAGCACGCCGTAACTGACGACTCTGGCGTAGATATCGTCAAACTGATCGTTCCGAACCAACAGCAAAACCCCTGCACCGCTTCCGGTACAGATATCTACGGCCAGACGCATTCCAAAGTCGTCCGGCAAAGGAGCGTTGATCAGCACAATATCAAATGCCGTTTCCGAGATTTTTCGGCGCGCCTCTCCGATGCTGCGTACCACCGTTACCGGCCAGTAATCCGTCACAGGGAGCAGAGGCATGATCTTCTCGGTAAAACTGTCCGTGGCGGTGACAATCAGTACGCTGTATGTCCGTTCCTGAAAGATCATGTTCTCCCCTCCTTTCACCTGATCCAATCAGGGCTCTTTATCGATGACAGTAGGCGGAGATCACGGCTTCCGGGAGATGCTTGCGGATAAATGCGCTTGCTTCGGCCAATGCGGCAGCCTCATACAATGAACCGGGCAGCTTCTTTAGACCATTGAGCACCTCGGCGGGTGCGGTATAGACATTGAAATCCGAGGCGGGACAGAGCTGCAGGTCATGCTCGACCCCGTGCATTCCGGCGTAGATCAGGAGCGCATAGGCAATGTACGGATTTGCCATTGGATCGGCAGAGCGCAGCTCAGCCCGGCGGTATTCGCCCACTGCCGCCGGAATGCGGATCAGCTGGGAACGGTTTTCCGCAGACCACGTCACGTAGAGCGGCGCTTTGTTATGGCCGAGGCGGCGGTAGGATTCCTCACAGGGGTTCATAAACAGGGTCATGTCCCGGATATGTGCCAGAATCCCTGCGATGATACCGGGCAGCGGCTGGGCGACCTCATCGCATTTGACAGAGACGTTGATATGCATTCCGTTTCCGTCCCGATCCGCCAGCGGCTTAGGAGAGAAACTGGCACAGAGTCCGTTCTGAGCTGCCGCAGTGCGGACCACCGCGTGAAAGGTGACGGCATTGTCGGCGGCTGTGAGGGGGGCTGAGTAGCGAAAGTCGATTTCGTTCTGCCCCGGACCGCTCTCGTGGTGAGAGCTCTCTGGCTGAATCCCCATCTGCTCCAGCATCAGGCAGATCTCCCGGCGGATCGTCTCTCCCTTGTCATCTGGTACGATGTCCATGTAGCCGGCATGGTCGTAGGGGATTCTGGTAGGTTCACCGCATTCATCAAGGCGAAATAGATAGAACTCCATTTCCGCACCGAACGCAAACTGGAAGCCCCGGGCGCTGGCGTCTGCCACCGCTCGATTCAGAAGGCTTCGGGTATCCCGTTCAAAAGCCCTGCCGTCCGGGTAGGAAATATCGCAGAACATCTGCATGACCTTGCCCTGCTCCGGCCGCCAGGGAAGCTGGATCAAGGTGGAAGGATCCGGGTGAAGCAGAAGGTCGGAGCGAATCTCGCCACCAAAGCCATCTACCGCCGAGGCATCAAAGGCGATCCCATACGCAAAAGCGCGCTTGAGCTCACTGGGCATGATAGACACATTATGCTGCTTTCCATAGACATTGCAGAAGGCCAGACGGATAAACCTGACATTCTCCTCCTGAACGAACTGGATCACTTCTTCTGGCGTGTACTTCATGTTTTCACCTGCTTCCTTTCATTCAGACCATACGTTTGCCGATCAAACTTTTTCATATCCGGGGCGATCGCGGCAAGGAAATACCATGAAACAACCGCGATCTTTCACAAAATATGAAATATGATACCACACCTTCTGTCAATTTTCTATCCCAAATTATTCTTTTGACGTGAAATTTTTAGGAGCTCCAAGCGATCTGACCGTTGAACCGATGCGACAAAGCGTTCCTGCTTCGCGGATAAAACGGGGAAAAACACAGCTTTGTAAGATCAAAATTGCTAAAAATGATATTTCGACAAAAATGATTTTCAACAAATCGACAATTGACTTTCCGAACTGATGGCTGTATATTTTGCAATGTTAAGAGACATTGGCGTCTCGGAGGCAAAGCCTTCCGCAGCGTCAGTGTCTCTTTTTATTTCTTTGAAAGGAAGACACTACTATGACGACTGTACCAGAAATATTTGGAAGCATGGTCTTTGACAGCCGTGTGATGAAAGCCCGTCTGTCCGGGGAGGTATATCACTCTCTGAAGCACACCATTCAAAAAGGGGCCAAGCTGGACCTGTCGGTAGCCAACGCGGTGGCCGACGCAATGAAGGACTGGGCAGTCGAAAACGGCGCGACCCACTTTACCCACTGGTTCCAGCCCCTGACCGGGATCACGGCGGAAAAGCATGACAGCTTTATCACCCCGGCGCCAGATGGCAGAGTGATTATGGAATTCTCCGGAAAGGAACTGATCCGAGGGGAGCCAGATGCTTCGTCTTTTCCGTCTGGTGGCCTGCGCGCTACCTTTGAGGCACGCGGTTACACCGCCTGGGATCCCACCAGCTATGCCTTCATCAAGGGAAAAACGCTTTGTATCCCTACCGCATTTTGCTCCTATGGCGGGGAGGCGCTGGATAAGAAAACACCCCTTCTGCGCAGCATGGAGGCGCTGAACCGTCAGGCCCTTCGGGTGTTGAAGCTGTTCGGCCATGATGAGGTCAGGCGCGTGGTGCCCGCCGTCGGTGCGGAGCAGGAATATTTCCTGATCGACAAGGCGTTGTACGAGCGGCGCATGGACTTGCTCTACACCGGCAGGACGCTATTCGGTGCCAAGCCCCCCAAGGGTCAGGAACTGGACGACCATTACTTTGGCTCCATCAAGCCGCGCGTGGCCGCGTTCATGGAGGAGCTGAATACCGAGCTGTGGAAGTTGGGAGTCCTTGCCAAAACGGAGCACAATGAGGTGGCGCCTGCCCAGCATGAGCTTGCTCCCATCTATACCACCGTCAACCTGGCGACCGATCAGAATCAGCTGACCATGGAGATCATGCAGCGTGTGGCGGCTAAGCACGGCATGGTGTGCCTGCTCCACGAAAAGCCCTTTGCCGGGGTCAACGGCAGCGGCAAACATAACAACTGGTCCCTTTCCACCGATACCGGCGTCAACCTGCTCTCTCCCGGCGAGACCCCCCACGAAAATGCCCAGTTCCTGCTGTTTCTGTCGGCTGTCATTCAGGCGGTGGACGACTATCAGGGGCTGCTGAGAGCTTCTGTCGCAACGGCCGGAAACGACCACCGATTGGGAGCCAATGAAGCGCCTCCCGCCGTGATCTCGATCTTTCTGGGCGATGAGCTGACCGCTGTGCTGAATGCCATTGAGACCGATTCCGCCTACGTCGATGTAGAAAGAAAGAAGATGAAGCTGGGGGTCGATGTGCTGCCCCGTTTTGTCCGGGACACCACGGACCGCAATCGTACCTCTCCCTTTGCCTTCACTGGCAACAAATTCGAATTCCGAATGGTGGGTTCTTCCGATTCCATTGCCTGCGCCAATATCATGCTCAATGCTGCGGTGGCACAGTCCCTGAAATGCTATGCGGACGAACTGGAACAGGCAGAGGACTTCAATACCGCCCTGCATGAGCGAATCAAGCGCACCATCAAGGAGCATAAGAGAATTATCTTTAACGGAAATGGTTACGATGATGCATGGATTCGGGAGGCCACAGAGGAACGCGGACTGCTCAATCTGCGTACCACGCCGGACGCGATCCCGGAGCTCTTGAAAGCGAAGAACGTCGAGATGCTGACGGCCCACGGGGTGTACACCGAAGCGGAGCTGCGCTCCCGGTACGAGATCATGCTGGAAAACTACTGCAAAACCGTGTGCATCGAGGCTCAGACCATGAGCGACATGGCGCGAAAGCAGATCTTGCCTGCCGTTTCGCACTACGCTGCGACCGTAGCCCGGGATGCCACCGACAAGAACGCCTTCACCGGCGAGAGTAGCTGCGGCTATGAAGCAAAACTTGTCAAACGGCTGACAGCCGTGACCGAGACCATTGACTCGCGGGTCGACGCACTGGACAGCGCGATTGCCAGATTCAAAACCATTTGTGATGTGACCGAGGGTGCAAACTTTATTCGGGACGAGATGCTCTCCCAAATGACAGTGCTGCGCTCTGCCGCAGACGAAGCAGAGACGCTGACCGCGGAAAGCGCGTGGCCGTTCCCCACTTACGGAGAGCTGCTGTTCAGCGTCAGGTGAACAAGATGAAAAAAAGGCGGCGCCGCGAAAGCGGCGCTTGCCTTGCGAATGATGAAATGATATGATGCAGGAGGTCAATTTATGAAAACTTGTGCCATTGTTGGCATCAACTGGGGCGATGAGGGGAAGGGCCGCATGGTCGATCTGCTCACGCGGGACTATGATATTGTGGTGCGCTATCAGGGCGGCGGGAACGCGGGGCACACCGTCATCAACGAATATGGGAAATTTGCGCTGCATCTGCTTCCATCGGGGATCTTCCGGCCGAATGTGGTCAATATTTTAGGGAATGGCGTTGCGCTGGATATGAAGAGTCTTTGCGGCGAGATGGAAAGCGTTGCTGCAAAGGGCGTGAGCGTGACGCCGGATAACCTGAAGATCAGCGACCGGGCCTCACTGGTGCTGCCGTGGCACATTCTGCTGGATGAACTGGAGGAAGAGCGCCTGAAGGATAAAAAATACGGCTCTACCAAGCAGGGAATCGCCCCTTTCTACTCTGACAAATATCAGAAAAAGACGATTCAGGCCGGCGAGCTCTTCTATCCGGAATACTTGGTCCGCCACCTGGAGGACCTGCTGGAATGGAAGAACCTGACCCTGACCAGGGTCTACGGCGCAAAGCCCTATACCATGGCGCAGCTGTGTGATTATCTGCATACCTATGGGCAGAAGCTAAAGCCCTTCATCTGCGATACCGGCAGCTGGCTGCGCGAGGCGCAGCAGGACGGGAAGAGCATTCTCTTTGAGGCACAGCTGGGGGCTCTGCGGGATCTGGATTACGGCATCTACCCTTACACCACCTCGTCCAACGCGGTGGCGGCTTACGCGCCGGTCGGGTCCGGCCTTCCCTCTGCCAAACTGGATGAAGTGGTTGGCGTGGTGAAAGCCTACTCTACCTGCGTGGGCGAGGGGCCGTTCGTCTGTGAGTGGTTCGGCCCTGAGGCCGACCGGCTGCGGGAGGCCGGCTTTGAGTACGGCGCAAAAACGGGGCGGCCCCGCCGCGTCGGCCCGCTGGATATCGTCGCCACCCGCTACGGCGTACAGACCCAAGGCGCCACGACCATCGCCCTGACCAAGCTGGACGTTCTCAGCTATATGGACAAGATCCCTGTCTGCACCAAATATGTAGTCAACGGGGCGGAAACGGATGCGTTTCCCTTCCCCGCGGCGCTGGAAACGGCGAAGCCCGTTACGGAATATCTGGACGGCTGGAGCTGCGACATCTCCGGCGCTCGCACGTGGGAAGAACTTCCCAAGCAGGCGCAGGCTTATGTGGAGTATATCGAAAAGGCCATCGGCTGCCACATCGGATACGTATCCGTCGGAGCGGAGCGAGATGCGTACATCAAGCGGTGAATGGGCGCATGGCACAGGATCGACAAAGAAAAAATACGACAGCGTTTGCCGCTGAGAAAACCAAATGGAGAAAAGTGTCCATGATGTACGAAAAATATGAATCGCCCCTCTCGTCCCGTTATGCTTCCGAAGAGATGCTGCATCTGTTCTCCCAGGAAAAGCGTATTCGGGTCTGGCGAAGGCTCTGGACTGCGCTGGCCCGGGCGGAGCATGACCTTGGCCTGCCCATTACGGCAGAGCAGGTGGCGGAGCTGGAAGCGCACATCGATGATATTGATTTTGAATGTGCCGCGCAGCGGGAAAAGGAAGTGCGGCATGACGTGATGGCACATGTCTATGCCTATGGAAAAGCGGCGCCCGGCGCCGCGGGTGTGATCCACTTGGGGGCCACGAGCTGCTATGTGACCGACAACGGGGATCTGATCCTTTATCGGGACGGTTTGCGTTATCTCCGCGGAGAACTGCTGGGTGTGCTGAAAAATCTTGCCGCCTTCGCAGAAAAATACAAGTCGCTGCCCACCCTCGGATATACCCACTATCAGCCGGCGCAGCTTGTCACCGTGGGCAAACGGGCAACCCTCTGGATGCAGGATTTTCTCTCCGATCTGGAGGAACTGGACCATGTGTTGGCGCATATGAAATTTCTTGGCTGCCGCGGGACCACCGGAACCGAGGCGAGCTTTCTGGACCTCTTTGACGGTGATACCGACAAGATCGACCGGATGAACCGCCAGATCAGTGCAGAATTTGGCTTTGCGCACTGCTTTGACGTCTGTGGGCAGACGTATCCCCGGAAGGTAGACAGCCGTATCTTAAACTGTCTGTCTTCCATGGCCCAGAGTGCCTATCGCATGGCAAATGACATTCGCCTGCTGCAGCACGACCGGCAGCTGGAGGAGCCTTTTGAAAAAGAGCAGATCGGTTCCTCCGCCATGGCATATAAACGAAATCCCATGCGGAGCGAACGAATCTGCTCTTTGGCGCGATATCTTATTTTGGACGCTGCAAATGCCCCCATGACGGCATCTGTTCAATGGCTGGAGCGCACACTCGATGATTCCGCAAACCGCCGCATCTCCATGCCGGAAGGGTTCCTCTGCGCCGACGCGATTCTGCGCCTTTGCAAAAATGTGACCCGCGGGCTTGTAGTAAACGAGAAGATCATCGACAAGGCCGTTCGGGAATACCTGCCTTTTATCGCTACGGAAAACCTGATGATGGAAGCCGTCAAGCGCGGCGGAGACCGGCAGGAGCTGCATGAGGTGATCCGCCGCTGCTCGCATGCGGCTTCCGCAAAAATGAAGGAAGGGGAGCCCTGTGACCTTCTGCATCAGCTGGCGGCAGAGCCGGCCTTTTCCATGAATGAGGAGGATCTTACCGCCCTGCTGAAGCCGGAGGATTATATTGGCCGCTGCCCGGAACAGGTGGATAC
>Ga0129312_1001789_pt1 | contig 11703 bp, 10 predicted proteins | sample O827metagenome_FD_94434 | JGI IMG/M metagenome (GOLD analysis project Ga0129312, IMG submission 94434) | Orangutan group fecal microbial communities from Wisconsin, USA - O827 metagenome | ecosystem: Host-associated > Mammals > Digestive system > Large intestine > Fecal | place: USA: Wisconsin... | reverse complement strand
TTCGGATATTCAGTCTATTATGAAAAAAGCAATGGTGGCCAGAATGGCAGGGGCGTATGGGATCACATGGTTTCCGGAGGATGGGAATCCTTATCCGCTGCGGGTATTTCTCCATAAAGATATCGTGACAGTCGCAATAGACACCTCCGGAGAGTCTTTACATAAGCGTGGCTACAGGACATTGACCAGTAAGGCACCAATTACAGAAACGCTGGCTGCGGCACTGCTTATGCTGACACCGTGGAAGCCGGATCGCATCCTTGTAGATCCGTTTTGCGGAAGCGGAACATTTCCGATCGAGGCGGCTATGATGGCTGCAAACATGGCTCCGGGAATGAACCGGGAGTTTTTGGCGGAGGAGTGGAGAAACCTGATTCCGAGAAAATTTTGGTATGCTGCCATGGACGAGGCAAATGATCTTGTAAATACAGATATAGATGTGGATATTCAGGGGTATGATATTGATGGCGATATTATCCGGGCGGCCAGAGCCAATGCAAAGGCAGCAGGAGTAGACCACCTGATCCATTTTCAACAGAGGCCGGTGAGTGAGCTGAGCCATCCTAAAAAATACGGCTTCCTGATCACGAATCCGCCGTATGGAGAGCGAATTGAGGAAAAGAAGAACCTTCCGGAGCTTTATAAGACGATCGGAGAACGGTTTGCGGCGCTGGATTCATGGTCGGCCTATCTGATCACGTCTTATGAGGACACAGAGCGGTATTTTGGCAGAAAAGCCGATAAAAACAGAAAGATCTATAATGGTATGATGAAAACCTATTTTTATCAGTTCCTCGGCCCGAAGCCATCGGGAAAAGGAGCGGGAAGGCAGAGCATTGAGAATAATTCAAGGCCTGAGTAAGAGAATAAGGCGGCCGCAGATCATGCAGTCATGGATAACTGCACGGTGGATGCGAGTCATGAGACCGCGGGGAGCTTCGCTGCGGCTGCGAGCCGCCTTGCTGGCCGCAGTATTACTTTTTATGTCCGTGCCGCAGGCCGAAGCCATGGCTATGCAGGGAGCTTCAAAAGAAAGTCTGGCCGAGAATGGCGGCGTGCAGAATCGGGCAGCGAGTGAAAATTCAGGAGAGCTTCCGGTGCGCTATGACCTTAGAGAGGAAGGGAAGGCGCTGACTGTGTATGACCAGAAGAATCAGTCGAGCTGCTGGGCGTATGCGGCAATATCGGCTCTTGAAGCAGCGATGAAAAAGCAGGCTTTTCCTGCCGAGGCGGTAGCCTCTTTGGCAGCGGATCACCTGATCATGAAAAATGCTTTTGGAACCACGCATGACAGCGGCGGGGATTATACTGTGTCCTCCTCCTATTTTCTTGCATGGCAGGGGCCTGTAGGAAAAGAGACGGAGCCCCTCTGCCATATTCAGGAGATACGGTATCCGGAGGAGAAAAATTATACGGCGATCAAGCAGGCGGTCTACACCTTCGGAGGTGTGCAGACTTCTTTATATATGCCGGAGAGACAGGAAGCAATTTTTAAAACCTGTTATCAGGAAAGTACCTGCGGTTTTTATTATGATGGCAATCGTGAAGTGAACCACGATATTGTTATCATCGGCTGGGATGATGGATATTCCAGAAATAATTTTGCAAATAAGCCTGCCTCAGATGGGGCGTTTTTGTGCCTGAACAGCTGGGGAGAAGGTTTCGGAGATAATGGCTGTTTTTTTGTATCTTACGAGGATACAAAGATCGGACGCTATAATGCATTGTATTCCGGAATCGAGCCGACGGATAATTATGATGCGATCTATCAGGCTGATCTTGGCGGATGGACGGGACAGCTGGGGTATGGCTCTCCGTCGGTTTGGATCGCCAATGTGTATGAGGCAGCCGCAGATGAAACGGTGAGGGCAGCAGGCCTTTATGCGCTTAGGCCAAATACATCTTACCGACTGTGGGTATTTCCGGTTCCGGAAAAAGAAATGACAGAGCAGGCGCTGGAAAACTGTCTTCGCGATAAGCCAACATCGTCGTCAGGAACAACAGCATCAGCAGGAACAACGGCATCGTCAGGAACAACGGCGTCAGCAGGAACAACGGCATCAGCAGGAACAACAGCATCGTCAGAAGCAATGGCATCGTCAGGAACAACATCGTCGTCAGGAACAACTGTGGTCACCGGAACCTTACCGGAGGCCGGATACTATACGATTGCTTTCGGGGAAGGACTTAATATAAAGAAGGGAGAGCGCTTTGCCGTTGCGGCAGAGCTTTACTCACCGGGAACAGTACAGCCGGCAGCGATCGAATACCGCGGGACCGGAAGATCGGCAAATGTTGACACAAGTGACGGAGAAGGGTATATTAGTGCTGATGGTGTCGAATGGAAACGCGTCGAGGAGCAGCTGGATGCCAATATATGCCTGAAGGTGTATACAAAGCGGAGCAGGGATCCGCAATAAAAGTGAGGAAATAAAAATGGATCATAAAATTGTGTTTGCAACATCAAATGCAGGAAAGATGCGGGAAATCCGCGAAATTTTAAAAGACCTTTGCACAGAGGTCTTATCGATGAAGGAAGCGGGTGTCTGCGTGGACATCGTGGAGGACGGAGAGACCTTCGAGGATAATGCCGTGATTAAGGCAAAGGCTGTATGGGAAAAAACAGGCGGGATCGTACTGGCAGACGACTCCGGCCTTGAGATCGACTATCTGAATGGAGAGCCGGGAGTGTATTCTGCAAGATATATGGGGGAGGATACCTCTTATGAGATCAAGAACAGGAACCTGATCGGACGTCTGGAGGGAGTGCCGGAGGACAAGAGGACAGCAAGATTTGCGTGTGTTATAGCAGCAGTGCTTCCGGACGGAAAAACGATCACGACGAGAGGAACGATGGAAGGCCGGATTGCACATGAGCCGGCGGGAGCAGGCGGTTTTGGCTATGATCCGATCCTTATGCTCCCGGAGTATGGGAAGACCTCTGCGGAGATCACAATGGAGGAAAAGAACGCTATCAGTCATCGTGGAAAAGCTCTCCGTGCAATGAAGGAGCGCTTGAAACAGGAATTAGGGGAATAACATGAAGATTTTGATCGTCAGTGATACACACAGGAGAGACAGGAATCTGAGGACAGTAATTGAAAAGACAGCTCCGTTCGATATGCTGATACATCTTGGTGATACCGAGGGAAGCGAGGATTATTTCCGGGAATGGGTCAATAATGACGCCTGCGTGATCCATGTGATCCGCGGCAATAATGATTTCTTTTCCTTTTCGGATAAGGAGAAGGAGATCTCTATCGGGAAATATCGCGCTTTCCTGACCCATGGGCATTTATATGGTGTGACGCTCGGAACGGAAGGAATCAAGGATGAGGCCAGATCGCGGAAGGTGGACATCGCCATGTTCGGGCATACGCACAAGCCATATCTGGAATACTGTGAGGATGGGCTGGTGGTTTTGAATCCGGGCAGTCTTTCCTATCCGAGACAGGATGGGCGGCTTCCGTCCTATATGCTGATGGAGCTGGACAGATACGGAGAAGCACATTTTACGATCTGCTATCTCCGGGATGATGAGCTTATAACAGGATAAAAAAATAAAAATAAAAAAAACGATAAAAAAACTCGAAAAACTGTTGACAAATGTTTTGTTCTAATATATAATATCACTTGCGTTCAGGAGCGTTAAGCAATGAAAACAGGGCGTTTTTGAAAAGCGGGGTGTGGCTCAGCTTGGCTAGAGCGCCTGGTTTGGGACCAGGAAGTCGCAGGTTCGAATCCTGTCACCCCGATGTTTTCTAAATAGAAAACAAAGCTTATGTGAATGCTTCTGAGAGTTCTGCGGGTGTAGTTCAATGGTAGAACACCAGCCTTCCAAGCTGGATACGTGGGTTCGATTCCCATCACCCGCTGTATGAGTCTGTAGCTCAGTTGGATAGAGCAACGGCCTTCTAAGCCGTGGGTCGGGGGTTCGAATCCCTTCAGGCTCATTTGAGGCGAAAGCCTTAAATTTAATATGGTGGATATAGCGCAGCTGGTTAGCGCGCCAGATTGTGGCTCTGGAGGCCCAGGGTTCGAATCCCTGTATCCACCCGATTTACCCCGTAGCTTATGGCTGCGGGGTTTTTGGTTATGTGCGGATTGCGAATATCCGCTTGACTGTAACAAGGTTTTCTTATAGAGCAAAAAAATCACCTTTCCGTTACAATAGAGTTGTTCAGTCACTATCGTAAGAAAGGTGATCTTTTATAGAGCAAGCTGGGCCAGCGGGATTCGAACCCTCGAATGCAGGAGTCAAAGTCCTGTGCCTTACCGCTTGGCGATGGCCCAAAGCATAGCAAATGTATTTTACCATAGAGAAGTAAAAAATTCAATATAAAAAGCAAAGCAGAGAAACGAAAAATTTCAAGTCGAGCGGATATTCACAATTTGTTTTGCATTAAAGATCGATATACAGAGGGACAGAGGGAATTGCAGCCGAGATGCATGAACAATATATTATAGAGGAGGAATAGAAACATGAATGATTTAAAAGCAGAACGACAAGCCGAACAAGTAGACGATCAGAAAATTGAACGGAAAGATGAACCGAAAACGGATCAGAAAACAGATCAGGCTCAAGGGACGGATCGGATAAAGGCTTACGGGGACAGGGCGAAGGCGTTGTTTGAAGAAGGGTACAACTGTGCCCAGTCAGTAGTCCTTGCGTTTTCCGAGGAGATGGGGATGGATAAAGACACCGTGGCCCGCCTTTCCTCGTCCTTTGGAGGCGGTCTTGGAAGACTGCGGGAGGTGTGCGGCTGCGTAAGCGGCATGGCGATCGTCTGCGGGGCTCTGGAGGGCTATGCGAGCCCGAATGCAAAGGAAGCCAAGGCAGAACACTATGCACGTGTACAATCGCTTGCAGGGGCTTTTAAAGAGCATAACGGAAGCTATATCTGCCGCGAGCTTTTAAGCGGACTGAAGGTAGATAACGCTCCGGTCCCGGAGGAACGGACGAAGGCCTATTATGAAAAGAGGCCGTGTTCTGAGCTTGTGGCCTGTGCGGCAGAGCTGCTGGCAGAACATTTTTACGGCTAGAAGTTTTCTGAGGCCGGATTTCTCCAAGGCTCCTGAAATTCTTTCTGAAGCTGACAATGGTAATCATGTGATTTACCTTGGAGCAATTGTTTTAAATGCCTTTTTGTGTTAATAATATATTAGCCGAAAAGGCAAAAATAATATAAGGCGGTGTAGATATGAAAGTATTTATCAGTGCAGACATTGAGGGAATCGCGATCGCAGCGAGAAAAGAGGATTGTTCCATCGGCGGTTATGAGTATGAGCGTTATCGTCAGGAAATGACCCGTGAAGTAGTAGCTGCCTGCGAGGGTGCCCATGAGGCAGGAGCAGATCTTATTGTAGTAAGAGATGCCCACGGACCGGCGATCAGCATTTATCCGGAGGAGCTTCCGGAGTATGTAGAGCTGATCAGAAACTGGTCTACTGAACCGAGACTGATGGTAGAAGGCGTTGATGAGAGCTTTGATGCTGCAATGTTCGTAGGATATCACAATGCGGCCGGAACCGGAAGCAACGTTCTTTCCCATACGATCTCAATGAGCCGTGTCAACTATGTAAAGATCAATGGAAAGCTTGCCTCTGAGTTCCTGATCTATAGCTATATGTGTGCATATTATGGGGTTCCGAGCGTACTGCTGACAGGAGATAAGGGTTTATGTGAAGAAAGCCAGAGCTTACATCCGGGTCTCGTGACGGTTCCGGTATGTGAAGGTATCGGCGGAAGATCCCGCGGCGTCAGCCCGAAATTAGCCTGGAAGCAGATCCGCGAGGGCGCTAAGAAGGCATTATCCCAGGATCTGAAAAAGCTGGTTATCGAGCCGCCGAAGAACGTGGAAGTGGAGATCGGATACAAGGAGCATGCACTTGCATATACAAAGAGCTTCTATCCGGGAGCGAAGTTAGTAGATCCAAAGACGATCTCTTTACAGGCAGCGGACTGGTATGAGGTAGGACGTTTCCTGTCAATGGTAGTAGCACAGTAGGTTCGACTTGAATCAGATGGAATTTTCAGCAGGACAAAAAGGGAGCTGCCGCCTCCGATCAATGATCGTGAAGCGACAGCTCCTTTTCTATTGACTTTATTGACTTGCTCATAAGTGAATAATTGCTCCGCAGCCTATCAGAATGAGCTCATACTCCTCCTGCTGCATGCAGCTCCCTGTTTACTGCTTATTGCTATCCGCAATTGAACGCAGATAAGCATTCCCCCGCTTCAAGTGCACGGAGCACTAAGCGGCGGGTGAGGGAGATGCTTATGTCAGTGGGAGCTTTCAACTCCCACTGACAGATCGCGAAGCGACTGCGTTCATGAGCAAGTAGCGAAGCGGATTGCGAATGTCCGCTTTACTCAGTCTGCCTGATCCGGTTAAATTAGAGGATTCCTGCCGGTAATGCCATACCAACACCAGGTCCGATCGGAAGACCGATAAGCATCCAGATAACCAGGAAAAGGATCCATGCAATCTGAAGAACGATGGACATCGGGATCATGTTTGCAATAAGAGTACCGATCTTAAGATCCGGAACATATTTGGACTGGGCAACGCTGAGGATCATCCAGATGTATGCAGACATCGGTGTCCAGCAGTTAAACGGTGAGTCACCGATACGGTAGCACAGCTGAGTGAATCCCGGATGGAAGCCGAGAAGCATAAACATCGGAACGAAGATAGGAGCGAAAATTGCCCACTTCGCGGAACCGGAGGATACGAAAATATTAACAAAGGAGCAGAGGATGATGAATGCTACGCAGAGTGGAATGCCTGTGAAGCCAACAGCCTCTAAGAAATCAGCACCTGCGATCGCAAGCAGTGTGCCGAGCTTTGTCCAGTTGAATAAGCCCTGGAACTGTCCGCAGAAGAAGCAGAACAGAACGTAGGAGCCCATAGCGGTCATCTGCTTGGACATTGCTTTGTTAACATCTGTTACGTTCTTGAATGCACCGGATGTATAACCGTAAGCAAGGCCACAGATAGAGAACAGAACAAAAAGGATCGGGATAAGACCCTTAAGAAGCGGAGAACCAACGAATCCGCCGCCCTCTTTCTGTAACGGTCCGGCAAAGTAAAGAGCTGCAATGATGATAATGTAAACAATAGCAGTAATACCTGCAGCGTTAAGGCCCTTCTTCTGAGCCGGAGTAACCTCGTCGAGCTTTCCGGAATTTGCTCCTTCATATTTACCGAAACGCGGTTCGATCATATGTACGGAGCACCATCCGATCACGATAGCACAAAGGAATGTGGAAGCGATCATGAAGAACCAGTTACAGGTAGCATCGACCTGGAAGGTTGTATCCGGGATGAAAGCGGTGATAGCCTGATTGGTAAGACCCTGTAACAGAGTATCTGTACCGGCGATCATCAGGTTAGCGGTAAATCCGGCCTGAGCACCTGCATAACCAACCATCATACCAACAACAGGATGCTTGTGAACGCCCATGTATACGATTGCTGCTAACGGCGGGATAACTACCATTGCAGTATCAGATGCGATGTTTCCGACCGTACCGATGAAAGCGATAACATACGGTACCATACCGCCGGGAACGTTCTTTAACGAGCTGTTTAACATGGAGATCAGCATACCGGATTCCTCACAGATACCGATACCGAGGGACATTGTGATAACGAGTCCTAACGGAGCGAAGCCGGTAAAGTTCTTGACCATGTTATCAAGGAACCAGTGAAGGCCTTCTGTGGAAAACAGGTTGGAAGAAGTAACCACTTCTCCGGATGCCGGGTTAATGAGTGAAACACCGGTCAAAGTAAATATTGCACCGATGATGGCTGTAAATAAAAACAGCCAGCAGAACAGGATTGCCGGCGGCGGAAGCTTATTACAAACAGCTTCGATCCCACCGATCAGTTTGTCGACACGTGAAGTTTTCTTTACGGTTTCTTTTTCTTTCATGTGTACCCCTCCTATTAAAAAAAATATGACAGTTGTATATCTCCTTAACTGTCTATGAGTATATCATACACTATAATCGTACTAAAATCCACTATTATTTTATAGATTTTTTATCTTTTTTATACTATCGTTATAAATATATTGAATTTCCACTGGTAATTACTCACAAAACTTGCGCGGGACGAAAAAACATGCTAATATAGTACAACAGTTATTTACTATGAACGTGATAGGGGGGTGTCTATACATGTTTTTCGGAGGAGATTTTCAGGTATGGAAGCTGCATACGCTGCAGGATTATGTGACGTTTTTTCTTTTTGTGGCCTCCGGTATTCTTGTTTTTGTTCTGGTTGCAAAATATATGAATACCCAGCGGAACCACGAGGCTGCGGTGCGAAAGGTCACAAAACGTCTGAAGCGCCTTGCGAAAAGGCCGTCTAAGCTGTTCGTCAACGCATCGTTTCGCCTGCCGGGCGGTCAGAAGAATTTTGATGCAGTTCTTATGGATCGCAGCGGGATCTATCTGGTGAAGGCGTATGGCTGGGGGATCCGGATATACGGTACTCCGGAGGGAGCGTCATGGCGCAGAGAGGACGCAAAAAGAAAAGAGGAATTCCCTAATCCGCTTCCGGAATTGAAGGAGGGGGCAAAAGAGATCTGCAGCATGCTCGAGGAAAACGGGATCAGGGGCGTTAAGGTAATGCCAATGGTCGTTTTTGCAGACAATTACCAGATTCCGGAGCTGTATCTCGGGTATGGTTCATTTTCAACCACCTATCAGGAATTAAAGAAGTGGTATAGGAAGCAGTCTGCGGTGAAAGAGGCCCAGTATGATTTTGATCGGGCCGTATCTATATTAAATGGGATCCAATAATAGAAAATAGTTCAGGAGGGTTTACAATGATCAACGAAAAGAGGCTGCTGGATACATTTATCGATTATATCCAGATCGACAGCGAGACAAAGAATGAAAAGGCTATGGGAGAAAGACTCGTTTCCGACCTTGAGGCACTTGGTCTTGAGGTACATACAGATAAAGCGGGAGAAGGCTTTGGATCAAACGGCTTTAATGTCCATGCGTTTTTTGAGGGCACGCTCCCGGGCGATCCGACGATCATGTGTGCTCACATGGATACTGTAGTTCCGGGTAACGGGATCAAACCGATCATCGAAGACGGCGTGATCCGGACAGACGGAAGTACAATCCTTGCCGGAGACGATAAATCCGGTATTGCAGCGATCATGGAAGCCCTCAGAGTGATCAAGGAGAAGGAGCTTTTGCACAGAAGCGTGGATGTTCTGTTTACCATCGGTGAAGAAGGCGGAATGAACGGGGTGAAAAATATGGATCTCCCGATGATCCGTGGTAAAGAGGCAATGGTATTTGATGCGGGCGGAGATGTCGGAAAGATCCTCACCTGCGGGCCGGGACAGATCAAGATCTTCGCAACGATCATCGGCCGCTCCTCTCATGCCGGACTGGCTCCGGAGGCCGGGATCAGTGCGATCCAGGTTGCGGCAAAGGGAATCGCAAAGATGAATCTTTTGCGTATCGACGAGGAGACTACCTGCAATATCGGTACATTAAAAGCAGAATATGCGACAAACATCGTTCCGGAGAAGGCAGTGCTGATCGCCGAGGTACGAAGCAGAAATCTTGACAAGCTGAATGCTCAGGCAGCCCACATGAAACAGTGTCTGCAGGATGCCTGCGACGAGATGGGAGCTGCGCTTGAGATCGAGCTTAAAACAAATTATGTGAGCTTCCATGTTGACAATGAGGATGCTCTTGTAAAGAGAGTGTTTGATTCCTGCAATAGACTCGGCTTTAAGGCAGAAACAGAAAAAGGCGGCGGCGGAAGCGACGCTAATGTTATAGCACTTCACGGAATCAAACCGATCGTACTGGCAACCGGTATGACAAAGGTGCATACAACAAATGAGACCTTAAAGGTCGACGATCTGAATAAGTGTGCTGCGCTTGCGCTTGATCTTATGACACATTAATACGGCAGCAGAGCTATACCTTGGTGCGAAGCTATTTCGCAGCCGACCCAGATGTGGCTGTCCCTTTCGGGGCAGCCCATTTTTCCGGAGGATAACCGAAAAATGTCCGGAGGACAGCCGGAAAATAGCAGTAAAATAGCAGTAAGAAGAATCGGGAAAGCTTCAAATTAAGTTGGGAAGCTATCGAGAATTTAAGGAGGATCAAAGTTGAAACAGGGTATAATTAAATCGTCGCCGGTGCGGATTTTAGTAGTGGGATACTGCACAGTCATTTTGATCGGAACCATGCTGCTGTGTCTTCCGTTTGCCTCGGCAGATGGAGCGATGACGCCTTTGTCGGATTCGTTTTTTACGGCAACATCAGCGGCGTGCGTGACGGGGCTGATACGTTTTGACACATATACCCACTGGTCTCTGTTTGGACAGCTTGTGATCCTACTCTTAATCCAGGTGGGCGGTCTGGGCTTCGTCACCATCACCTTGTTTATGCATGTCCTTTCCAGACAGAAGATCGGGCTCTCCTCCCGGATCCTGATGCGGGAGGCGGTATCTGCGCCCCAGGTCGGAGGCATCGTCCGAATGACAAAGTTTATCCTGTTCGGGACGCTGTTAATAGAGGGGATAGGAGCGGCTGCACTGGCCCTGTACTTTTGTCCCAGACTTGGTCTTGGAGAGGGACTTTATTATTCCGTTTTTCATTCCATATCGGCATTTTGCAATGCCGGATTTGATCTGATGGGGAGAAACGGCGCTTTTTCCTCTCTTACGTCGGCAGCCTCTGACTGGTATGTCAATATCGTGATCATGCTGCTTATATTACTCGGAGGTCTTGGCTTCTTTGTCTGGCATGATCTGCTGGAAACCAGAGGCCGCTGTTCTAAAATGAGAGTACAGACAAAGCTGGTGCTGGTGATGACAGCTATCCTGTTTTTGGGCGGCACTGTCGGCTTCCTGCTTTTAGAGTATAATGGAAACGCATATCGGGAAATGGGTGCTTCGGATAAGCTTCTTGCCTCCATGTTCCAGTCGGTGACAATGCGTACAGCCGGTTTTAATACGGTGGATCTGGCAGCATTCTCAGAGGGCAGTATCCTTCTGATGATCTGCCTTATGCTGATCGGCGGCTCCACAGGCTCGACAGCGGGCGGAATGAAAATGACGACAGCGGCGGTGCTGGTGCTCAGTGTGATCTCGACCTTCAAACATAGAAAAAATATAGAATGCTTTGGCCGCAGGCTGGAGGAGGACATAGCAAGGGCCGCGTCCTGCATTTTTATGATGTATCTGGTGCTGGTGCTCAGTGCCACGATCATTATTTCGGCGATCGAAAGCCTGCCGGTGTTGCCGGTTCTGTTTGAAACAGTCTCGGCGGCGGCCACTGTCGGTCTGACGCTGGGGATCACACCGGAGCTTTCCATGGTATCCAAGCTTATCCTTGCGGCATTGATGATATTCGGCAGGGCCGGTTCTATGACCATGCTGTTGGCCTTCTCCTCCGACCGTGCGCCGGTGGCATCAAAGCTGCCTCTGGAAAAGATCCAGATCGGGTAGAGACAAGCCGGAAAGATAAGCTGAAGGGTAAGTCGAGAAGGCAAATTGACAAAGCAAGTCGACAAGGCAGGTCAAATAGACAGGTTGAACGCAGATAAGCATTCCCCCGCTTCAAGTGCGCGGAGCACTAAGCGGCGGGTGAGGGGGGATGCTTATGTCAGTGGGAGTTGAAAGCTCCCACTGACAGATCGCGAAGCGACTGCGTTC
>Ga0129312_1001788_pt1 | contig 11711 bp, 14 predicted proteins | sample O827metagenome_FD_94434 | JGI IMG/M metagenome (GOLD analysis project Ga0129312, IMG submission 94434) | Orangutan group fecal microbial communities from Wisconsin, USA - O827 metagenome | ecosystem: Host-associated > Mammals > Digestive system > Large intestine > Fecal | place: USA: Wisconsin... | reverse complement strand
AAATAATATTGCATATTTTATGCGATATCACTGCTATTTGTGCACAAAACACACTTTGTACACAATTTCGAGTCTTATAAATCCTTATTTCATGCGGGTTATAAGGGCTACCGTTTCTACATGCACCGAGACACCAATATTGATATCCTGCGTTAACGGGAACTTGTCGTTCATTTTTGACGTTAATGGAAACATATCATTTACTGTCCCTTCTTGTAAAGCTACTCAGCTTAAATTAGCCTTGATATAGTTTTTGAGAAGTGTGATTCTATCTTCAGTATCGATTCCATCCTCATTCTGCGGAATGACTATGGTGTCTACAATCTCATCTCCAACGTTCTTTCTTCTCAAATATGAATTGTTTGTACAAATAATATGCTCATCTCCAAAGATCAACCTCTGTCCCATATCATCCTTAGACAAGTGTGCTTCTGAAGCAACCTTCAAATAAGGATAATATGAGTTCTGTGACAGCTGAGTCCTTGTCTGCATAACCAAGAACATATATGGATTTGCTGCAGCTGAATTGTTATGCATCTTTCCATATGCGCCTGGGCGGTATTCACGATACTTGATGTAGTAGTATCTGAATGGATACAGGTTGTTACTCTCGCATTCCTGTAAGTAATCATCTGCTATCTTCTTAAGTACCTCATTTGTGAATTCTTCATTGGTATCCAACAACGAAATCAGAATACTCTTTGTGTTATCAAATCCAGAATTCGCACTCTTATGGAATAACCCGTCCCATGCAAATTGATATGTCGATCCGTACTGGTAACGCCACTTATTTCTCTCAACCTGTCCATAATCTCCTAATGCCATTATTGCACAGTCAATTCTATCAAGACTGCACTTAAACAGAGATTCAAATCGCTTCGTGTATGCAAGGTTCTCAAGACCGACGATACTGATCTGTCCGTTAAGCAAGAAATGATCTTCCAGTTCAAATATGGTTTCTTGCATAGCTGGATTGGCATCGATAAATGTAATCTTCTCTTTTTCTTCTGAGAGCTGACTTACATTAAAGTTATTCTCGATCGAATCATCAATAGCACCATTCATGATGATAGCATCTGCTTCCGCCAAAATAGCTGGCATTCTATTTCTATCTGTTCTGTCTGAAACCTCATCCTCAGAATTCCGGATCAGGTTATTTACAATACGAATTCTTCTTCTGAAATCCGCCTCTGTAACCTTATCAACGTTCTGCAGATATGTAGTAATTGCATATAACAGCACAATTCTATTTAACGGGAACTGTCTGATACGTCCGGTTTTATCGGAATATGCATGTAAGCAATCCTCAAATATATTCAGGTTAAATCGGTTCTCAACAAGAATTTTACCACTCTCATGTTTGTTAGCCATGAAGGACTTCAAGAAGTCTGTCGGAGAATCATATCCAGGAATATTGCACCAGCAATCGAAGAAGCTCTCCATGGTTTCAATGTTCTTAATTGCATCAGGACACTTAGCTGAGAAGTATTGTTGCAAAAGATCAAACTCATCATTGCTTCTCCCCAGTGGTGACTCATTCTGGCGATAGCAAATTACATCACAAATAAACTTGAAGTAACGCAGAAATTCATCATCGATAATATTATCGTCAGAAGAACCACTGCGGCTATTACGATATTCCCATAATAGGTCTGTCCAATCACGGTCAATCTTACCCATGATACGATTTGCTCTTTGTTCATCTATACTGCGAATTTCACGCTCAAGCTCTGCTTTGAAATGCTCAAATAAAGTAAGTGGCTTACCACGTGAATTCATTTTTATGTAGAGTTCATCAGTCAGTCCCATATCCTTAATAGGAAGGAAGTAGAATGTAACGCAGTTTTCTTTGAGCTTATCCCAGAGATCAGTAACATCCTTGAATTTGTCATCAATTGCATCAAGCATTACAAGCATTGAGCTAATTGTAGGATCATTCTCCCAATCGAGCGGGAACCATGCCTGGTTTACAATTTCCTTTGAGATTGCTGTTTTGAATTCAGGTTTATAATCTACCAGATCAATACAGAAATATCTCGCACTGTATCTGGTCTCATAGCTAAACTTCTTCAAAAACTCGTAATTCTCTTCCGATATGTTACCTTTTTTTGCTGCATACCAGTGAAGCAAAAATAATGTAGTAAGGCGCTGCTGGCCATCCAGCGGTGTCATATTTCCTTCATCATCTATATCGCCATAAACGAAATCGAGCGTAATTGGTTTCTCTGTTACTGCCTTATATAAAGATTCAAGAAATCTTCCTCTTACGCGAGTTACATCAGATCCTTTTCTGCCCTGTGCATAATCTCTTTGGATAATTGGAATGATGATCTTTTTAAGCTGCACAACCTCCGGGCCCTCTCCAAATGTTGTATCAAAAATGTCTATAAAGGAGTGAAGTGTAGTCGCCATATTATTCTTCCTCCTTTTCCAGAACGATTGGCTCTTCGAGATAATTTACCAGCACTGTATTCATTGCATCAACGTAAGCAACCCTATCTGCGTGTCCCCAGAAATGGAGCTGATTATCTGCGGACGGCGTGTAATATTTCAGGAACACCATTCTTGTACAGAATGGAATATACTGGCCAGCCTTGTCCATTTTAATAATTTCGTTTCTTTTTACGTCAAACGTCGAGTTATTCAACGCAGCATTGTCCGTCGAACTCAGCAGTGCCATATTAGCAATTGAATGCAAATACTCTGTATTACCCTTAACCGAAAGTAAGTCTACAACTCTCTGCTGAATTGCATCAAACTCCTGACGTTCCAGTTTATCCTTAGCAATAGCGCTATTCATGAGTTCAATCAATTCTTCAGAATCATCACTTACAGAATTTACAGACGGAATATGAAGTGTGAGCCACTCTTTCCACATTTCCTGTGTTCGTAAACCTTCTGACTGTTGCGCATGAATATGCTCCAGGCTCCAGGTTACTTTGCCACCTCTGCCAAATTTGTATTTATCAAACGGGAACCACTGAGAATGCTCACCATTTCTTCGGACTGATTCAACATTAAATAATAGAAGCAATATGGCAATCTTTTTCTGATCTAATGGTTTCTCGTAACTAAAATCTGAGTAGTTACCCTTAATTTTTATGCTGTCTCGAATATAGCCATCAAGGGAGTCCCTAAAATCATCCTTAGTCTTATCCTTCGAGAGGTCGAAAATCTTCTGAAGTGTCAGTGTTCCAGACGCAATAAGATAACCAATCTTATGATATAGTTCATGGTTTCCATGCCAATCCTTCAACACTAAGAACGTCTGCTGGATGCTCCGCCAGATGCTGTCTAATGACTTGGTCTGACGCATTTCATCAAATTTAAAGAATGTATAATACTTCTCCCTATTATCATCTGGCTTTCCTGATATAAGATCCAACACAAGATCTATTCTTGTCTGATAGTCAGCATTTGCTTTATTCGTCAAGAAGTACCACAGAGAATTGTTGTTGAGTTCCTTCTCCATGTTATCCCACTGAAGAGATATCTCTTCTTGTTTTTCCTTATCAACATCTTCGTCAGTATCTTTGCTAAGAAACATAGCTTTTACCAGTTCTGCATTTGTAAGTGGTATCTTACCAATATTCAAACGTGTAAAGAGACCAATCGCGTCCTCAGCTTCTCCAACCTCATACCAGATAATTTTTACGATTTCATCAAAGTACTTATTTACATTTGTCAGAGTAGATTTTCTGTCTCTTGCAGAAAACCATTTCTTGATACTTTCATAAGCAGCACAAAGGAACCAGAAATCAATGTTTTCTTCCTTGCGGGATTCGTCGATTGATTTTAAGAACTCCTCAGACTTCTCTCTGGTTTCGTATGAAAGGGTAAATCTCGGCTCATCTATAAAGCCAAAACTCTCTTCACTCATAAAACGGTATATAAGATAGATAGTTGTTAGACGCTGCTGCCCATCAATCAATTCATATCTATCACCATTTTTTCTTACTACAACCGGCTGTAAACAGTAGTTGCGTTTGCCCTCAGTAGAATAAATATCATCGAGCAGACGAACTACTTCTGTTTCTCCCCAACGATAACCACGCTGGTAAGAAGGAACATAAAAGGCTCCTGTTATATCCCCCACAAGCTTTGTATCGAGTTTAATCTCATTATTCATATAGCTACAATTCCTTTACTTGGTCTTTTTCACGTAAGTAAGCTCAATGTCATAGCCGAGCTGTTCCATCATCTGAACAAATGTCTTATTCACAATCTTTTCTGAACTCTTGATAAGACGGTTCACATATGACGGAGATGTGCCTACCTTCTCAGCGAGTTCTGCTTGAGTGGTCTGTTCTTCTACGCACTTAACTTTTACATCTATTTCAATATTATTTCTAAGCATCTAACTCACCGTAGCACTTTCTGTACAACTAGATTTCACTATCAGTTCAATTTATTATACCACACGAATGTGAACATTTCATCATGGTACAATAAAAAAGCACCGTTGGTGCTTCAACTCCCCACCCCCTCAATCATGAGGGGCTTTCTTTTTGCAGCTATATGGTAGATAATATTCTCATGAATATTTTACAAAAAATTGGTCCTATGTCAAGATTTCTAATCAAGAAATATTATCAATAGCGTAGACTTCATCAAGGAATGCTTCGACTAACTCTGATGGACTATGATAGTCCAAAATACGGCGTGGACGCTTATTAAGTGTATCAAATGGTATTAGTATAAGCCCACTATCTAAATTTAACGGTGTAGATTATGATGCAGACCTAGTAAAAGCATATGAGGAAAGCGAACAAGTATCATCGGATATAAATTTATTATTTGAAAATGTACTGGAAACGCTAGATACCGTTCCTAACCCATTTGGGGACGGAAGAAGAAAAGAGGCACTCTAAAAAAGGGTGCTTCTTTTCATTAGCCGAACATCAATAAATAGAAAAGAGTTTACTACCTGTATCAGTTGGGATAAGAATAACTTTCCTCATGGACCAATTATGAATATAAGACAAGAAGGAATTCATCATTATTCTTGATCTGTTCATGTAGTACCATGGTACTAGAATATAAATAATACAAGTTAAAATGAGAATCCCTAATCATAAATTTTGTGGTATTATGTAGTTACTGCACTGAAGGAGGATCTCATTATGGCAAAGCACTATGATAGACAATTTAAATTGAATGCAATCCAGTATTATCATGATCACAGAGAATTAGGATTGCAGGGTTGCGCTTCAAACTTAGGAATCAGTCATCAGACATTGTCTCGCTGGCAGAAGGAACTGCGTGACAACGGAGTCATTGAGAGTCGTGGTTCTGGCAACTATGCATCTGATGAAGCAAAAAAAATCGCACGATTAAAGCGTGAGCTACGCAATACACAGGATGCACTTGACGTATTAAAAAAAGCCATCAACATTCTGGGAAAATGACGGAAGCCATTTATCTCGAAGTTACTGAGAAGGCAGAAGCAGCCCGCAAGGTCAAACGCCGTGTTTCTGTCTCCGGAATGTTGAAAATACTTGGCGTTTCACGTTCAGGTTATAGTGCATGGCTGAAACATGCTCCTTCCAATGCTGAAAAGCGTCGAGAATCGGTAAAAGCAAAAATCAAGGATATCTATTATGAATCTAAACAGAATTACGGTGCTCCTAAGATCACACAAGTGCTGCGCAAAACAGGAGAAACTATTTCCGGGCGTACTGTTGGGCAGTATATGAAACAAATGGGCATTAAAGCTCAGTGGGTAAAGCCGTGGACAGTTACTACAAAGGATTCCGATTTCAGTAACGAACTTCAAAATATCCTTAATGAGCAGTTTAATACCGAACAACCAAATACAGTTTGGTGTTCTGACATCACCTATATCTGAACTATAAATGGCTTCGTCCATTTAACCAGTATTATGGATTTATATTCCAGAAAAATCATAGCCTGGACACTGTCAAATACATTGGAAGTATCTTGCGTGATTGAAACAATAAACAAAGCTAAAACAAGACGAAAAATCGAAGAACCGTTGATTATGCACAGCGATCGTGGTATGCAGTATGTTTCAGGGGAATACAAACGTGTCACTGCAAATATGCAGTGCAGCTATTCAAAAAAGGCTTATCCATGGAATAATGCCTGTATTGAATCATTTCATTCACTGATCAAGAGAGAATGGCTGAATCGTTTTAAAATCCGTGATTATGAGCATGCATACCGCTTGGTATTCGAATATCTGGAAGCTTTCTACAACACCAAGCGAATCCACAGTCATTGTGATTACATGTCACCAAATGACTACGAAGAATTGTATCGTAGATTGCAACAGGATGAAGAGCTAGCAGCAAGTTAATATGAGTAAACCTCATTTTAATTTGTACTAAATCTTGACATATGACCCCTTTCTCTCCATCTACCTGCCACATTTACCCATTAGGTTTTCGCATAGCTTTGGGACTTTGACCTGTATGGCGGTCTTATCCACCTGATGAGCCTGATGTGATTTCTGTTCGTCAGGCCAGAGATTTGCATACACCTTCTTTCAGATTCCACCTCGCGATGGACACCCTTGGTGTTCAGCTATGACCTTCCCGCTATGAGGTGGTCTAGGGACTTTCACCCATTAGATTGTGCCCATGCTAGGCACACCATAAAGCCGATTGATTTTCATGTTACTGAAACCCAATCGGCTTTTCTACGTTACCTATATTCCAAAAAACTTATTATTTGTACTTAATTCCAAAACTTTTGCTTTTTCAACATATTTTTGCTCTACTTTATCAATACGCTCTCTTAAAATAGGAATTATATACTGTCCGTCAATTCCTTCACATATCTCAAAAATAGTCTTAATCTGATTAATATGAGTATTTTCCATCTTATCATGAATTACAAATTGTGGAACTTTTATACCCATTTCAATACTGTATTGCATATATGCTAAATCAAAAGCCACAATAACAGCTTTCTTTTTTCCTGTCCCTACCTTTCCTCCAAGGGACGCAATACTAACTGGAAATTTTTTCTCTTCTTTCCAATTTTCATTATATGCCAACAAATATTTCTCACCATATAATTTGTCACAATAGTCAGAGAAAAATTGATTAAACTTTTTAATTTTTTCATCAATACCGTCATTTTCCATCTGATTTTGAATAACCAATAACTCTTTATTCAAATCTTGTCTAACCGCTTCTTGCTCCTCTAATAACTGAATAGACTGTTTTATCTCTCCTTTCTTCAATGACAAATCTTCAATTTTACGATTAAGCATATTCAATTCATCTAATAAACCTTCATCCAATGCCTCAATTGTTATCTTTTCTTTTTGTCCCAAAATAGTTGCTAATTGAGAAGAATACTGTTCCAATAATTCTTTTTTTACATTCAATGGTTTCTGTATAAAATCAATTCGATTTTGAATCATTGAATTGTGAAAACTAACCATATCCTCAAAGTTCTTCTGCAATGTGGGAATATAGCTCTTAGCTTCTTGATATACTGCCTGAAGTATTTGAATGTTAATTTCCGATTTTTCCTTTGTCAAACTCACTATACTATTTTCTATATTTGCAATTTCAAACTCTACCAATTCCATCTTTTCTTGCAAATCATTAATCCGCAAAGTTAGTTTTCTCTTTGAATCTAATTCTTCTCTATATTCATCCATATATGACAATTTATTTCTCTTGTCATATAAATCTTTTAAATCCGAATTAATAATTTCAAGAGATTGTTTCAAAACACTTAATGATGAAATACTTTTGCTCTTTTCCAACGTTTGAATTGTTTTTTGGCACTCCGATAGTCTTTCTGTAATTTCTCCTTTTTTACTTAATAATTCGTCGCTATATATTTGAAATAAGAAACAATATATTGTGTCATATACATCACTACCTGTCATTATAGGTAAAAACTTAATCATTCGTTCTTCTGCAGTATTCTCTACCCTTACAAACTTAGGTATTAACTGCCTAAACGTTGGCCTTGGCTCTTTCAAATCAAAAATTATCTTCTTCAATTCATCCCAAAAATCCTGTTTAGAATAAGGTTCGTCAAAAATATATTTTTTCCCTCTCGGAAACAGATCCCTCTTTATTGAGCATCCCCTTTTATTCTCATCTATCAAAATCAACTCAGCCTGAACTTTAAATTCATCTAAGAAGTCCTTAACCACCACATTTTCACTTCTAGTGTCCGAATCATAATATAATTCACGAACAGACCTTGCACCCAAACATAAATCTATTATTTTTATTGCAGTAGATTTTCCTACACTATTTCCACTTTCACGCAAACTCTCCGGGGTGTCATCTATAATCAAGTTCAACCCCTTTTCATTAAACTGAATCTCACGTATGACTTCTTCAGAAGGTTTCGTTTTGCGTACTATTAATTTTTTTATTTTCATAATACACCTTTCCTTCCTCAACTCTAACGAGTTCTAATAAATACAACCAATCTAACGCATAATAAATAAAATCAACATGAATTCTTTTCTTTAAATGTTGTTGGGATTCCTCCAACAATTTCTCAATGGATATAACTTTTACTTGCTCTAAAATTTTTAACAATACACCGCCCAAATAATACAATGAGAAATCCGGCTGTCTTTGACTATTTAAAATCATATAGGTCTCTCCAATATCTTACATTCCATAAAACAAAAACAAGTAAAACACTCTATTCCTAATTCTATGTCCTCAATATACATAGTATCAAATTCTTTCGCACCCATAACTGCATCGCGAATTTTCATTTTTACTATATCAATAATTCTATCTGAATTTTTCCTTACTATCTCAATATTGCTTTTACCCGTTTGTATATTTTCCGCAATTATTTCTCCTTTTGCTTGTAAATACCAAAGATGAACACATTTTAAAATCTTAGCCTTACCGAAAATATTTGAATCATCATAAACGTTCAAATGGTTCTCACAAATCGAATAATACGCAGAAAAATCCCTGATAATTTCTTTATATTTAACTACACAATTATATTCTATTTTTTCATCAAGTCTATATTCTTGAAGATTATCTGTATTGTCACTAAAATAATCTTGAACACACATCTCACCTAGCGTTTTAACTACAGTAGCTATCAAAGAAGGAATTTTAACAACTTTTTGTATTGATACATTAATATTCCCACTATTATGTCCTACAATTACTCCCTGATTTTCTCCATTATTTTCAGTTTTGAATTCATTCCTTGTCATCTATGTATTTCCCCTGAATTAATTCCACTCATAATGCCAGAATTGTTTCCACTATTTTCCACCTTTACATTACCCTTATTCTTTATGTTTCGACTATGTTCCTCTTTAATTTGCTTTAAAATATCCTTAGCTTCATTTTTAGCTCTAACAGCAATCACAGTCGATATAACAGTTGCAACGGTTCCTATTGCAGTCAATATTAATGTCCAATCCATAATGCTCCTCCCCCAATTATAATCTATTTTATTATAACACTTGCTCTGACAATAGTCCACAACTACCAGAGGTTTGTCTATATTTCTCGTCAACCAAATTATATTCTAATCCAGGAGCAGCCGTCTGGCTGCCCCCTTATTGTATAAAGAAACCCCCGTGATAGTGTACCGACCCCCAAAAGTTAGACCTAAAATCTAACTTTTGGGGGTTGGTACATATGCGGGTGGATATTTATTACTTATAAAGTTTCTTCTTTTCCCTTTATCTTTTGTGGCATAGACTTTTCTGTATCCGCTCCAGCAACCTTTGTTTTCATTGCTTCCAGCTTCTCCTTCAGGGACACTCTTTCTGCTGGTGCATCTGCATACTGTCTGATGTCCTTATCATGCTCTGTCCCCACTATTTTCTCTGCAAGTGAAATATTATTCGCCGGACAGTCCGCAACCTCTTTTTCGCACTTTGAAGTTTCCGACTCATCATCCATATTAATTCCGTCATTTCCCTTTTCATCCATGTTAAGCAGGGCATTAAGCTCTGCCAGACGCTCCAGTTTCTCTGCCAACTCTGCTTCCTGTGGGAACAGCTTGTCTACCTCTGCTTTTGCTGTTTCGAACTGATGTTCCGCATCGGATAGTTTCGTCTGTGCTGCCTCAAGCTGTACTGACATGACTTCCAGTACATTGTTGATTCTTGTGATATTTCCAAGTGGATCAGAGCCGACTTCCATCGGGTGGCTCATGATCCCCTGACATTCATTACAAACTTATTGTTAAAAGAATCAAAAGTTACATTCAACTTAAATCCGAGATATTCACCTACATCCGCACTTGCATTGATGCCTTGGATTTCCTTACACATGGCTATGATTGCGGTACCGGCTTCCTTCTTGTCGGTGTATGGTTTTCCTCCCACCAGCATAAAGAACTGCTCCTTATCCTACGGCTTATTCTTCGCATATTTTTCCATATCAGCGGTAAAGCCTTCGATACGCTCCTTAAAAATGGCAATCTGCTGTGGGTAATGCTTTGTAATGTTATCTTCCAGACGATATTTCTGGCTTGTATGGTTCGCCTTCATCAGTTTCGATACCTGAATATCGAGATCCATCTTTTCTTTTATATAGGGATTGCCTGTGGCAAGTGCCTTGACCTCTGCATAGGAAAGTGCCACTTCGTCCACATCTTCACAACTTCGCACCGTGGATTTACTGGTCATGATCTGTCCGATAAATTTCTGTTTATTCTCAATGAGCTGCCACGAGTAACTGTCAAATGTATCTTCCGTAACATAACGAAATATCTTGACCTTATCATTCTGGTTTCCCTATCGTAAGATTCTTCCCTCCTGCTGTTCAATATCAGTTGACATTTTTTCTCAAGGGCTTCTAAATTCATGTCATATATTGATGATCGATATAGTATTTTTTCTCCTCTTAACCATTGGTGGTAAACCACCATTAGTTGAGCAAATACGGTGATTGTTCCAATAGCTCATGAAATATCTCCATATTTTTATCTTAAGCTCGGACTTCGTAAATTTCCGGCTATCATAACTTCCATAAAACAGCTAAGATTTCATGCGAGCCCACATGCTCTCACAACGAGCATTATCATGACAGCGACCACCATCACTATTCATACTTTGAATAACATTACATTTTGCGATAGTGTCGTGATAACTTTGGCGGGTGTATTGTGAGCCTCTATCAGAGTGAATAATAGCGCCTTTTAGATCAGGATAAGCCATCACGGCATTATCTAATGTATCTACACATAAGATTGCCTGCATATTGGCACCTATAGATATTCCCAAAACTGCTGAATCAAAACAATCAAAAATAGCAGCATCAGGAGCTTCTGACGCTGCTATTTGTGCACCTAAAATGGCTTGTACACAAATTGTGTACACAATTTTAAACCTTATAAATCCTTATTTCATGCGGGTTATAAGGGCTACCGTCTCTACATGGCTGGTTTGAGCGAACATATCTACCGGCTGGATTTTTTCTGCTTTATACCCCAGCTTTTCCAGTATCTCAATATCCCTGGCCAGAGTTGCAGGGTTGCAGGATACATAGACGATTCTCTTTGGCTTCATATTGGCAAAGGTTTTGAGTACCTGCTCTGTACAACCTGCTCTTGGTGGGTCCACCACCACTACATCCGCCCGGATGCCCTGCTGATAAAGCCGTGGCATAACTTTAGTACAATCTCCTACAATAAATTCCGCATTGCGAATATTGTTTTCCCTAGCGTTTTTCTGAGCATCCCGAATAGCTGGACTTACAATCTCTACACCATAGACTTTT
>Ga0129312_1001786_pt1 | contig 11719 bp, 13 predicted proteins | sample O827metagenome_FD_94434 | JGI IMG/M metagenome (GOLD analysis project Ga0129312, IMG submission 94434) | Orangutan group fecal microbial communities from Wisconsin, USA - O827 metagenome | ecosystem: Host-associated > Mammals > Digestive system > Large intestine > Fecal | place: USA: Wisconsin... | reverse complement strand
GGGCTTATATAAAGAAGAGATTCGGCAGCTTTCTCGAGACCTGCACCTTCCCACCTGGGACAAACCTTCCGCCGCCTGCCTGGCCTCCCGTTTCGCCTACGGCGAACGGATCACCCGGGAAAAACTCCGCATGGTGGAGCAGGCAGAAGACTTCCTAGCGGATCAAGGTTTCCGGCAGGTTCGGGTACGCATCCACGGGGCCGATCTGGCCCGGCTGGAGGTGACGCCGGAACAGCAGGAGAAGTTGCTGTCTCTGAGCGATTCGGTAACAGAAGCCCTTCGGCAAATTGGTTTTACCTACGTCACCATGGACTTGAAGGGGTACCGCACGGGAAGCATGAACGAAATTCTGAAGGATGAGGAGAAGAAGGGAGTTGTCAATGGATAGAACATTGTACTTGGAGTGTGAAAGCGGAATCAGCGGAGACATGTCGGTGGCCATGCTCCTGGACCTGGGAGCGGACCGGGAGGTTCTGGCAGAGGCCCTGAAATCCCTGCCGCTGCAGGGGTACGAGATTCGGATTTCCAGGGTGAACCGGAACGGCATCGATTGCTGCGACTTCGACGTGGTTCTGGAGGAGGAGAATCACGACCACGACATGGAGTACCTGTACGGGGAAGGGGAAGGTCATACCAATGCCCACGACCACGAGCATGCGCATGAGCACACCCATGAGCATGAACACGAGCACACCCACGAGCATGAGCACGAGCACGAACATTCTCATGACGACGATCACGCCCATGCCCATCACCATTCCCACGCTCATGTTCATCGCCACCTGGCGGAAATCAATCGGATCATCGACGCCGGCAATCTGACCGACGGCGCCAATGCCCTGGCCAAAAAAATCTTCCGCATCATCGCGGAGGCGGAGAGCCGTGCCCACAACCTTCCTGTGGAGAAGGTGGGCTTCCACGAGGTAGGCGCGGTGGACTCCATCGTGGACATCGTGGCTTTCGCCGTGTGCTTCGATAACCTGGACATCCGCCGGGTGCTGGTGCCAAAACTCTGTGAGGGCACCGGGGTGGTTCGCTGCCAGCACGGGATCCTTCCGGTCCCGGTTCCGGCGGTGACCAACATCCTGGAGGGTTCCGGGATTCCGATGGAAATTCTGCCGTACAAGGGCGAGTTCGTCACTCCCACCGGTGCGGCCATCGTAAAAGCAGTTCGTACCGGCGGCGGTTTTCCGGCGGGCTACACCATCGCCCGCACCGGAATGGGTGCCGGCAAGCGACAGACGGAACGGGCCAACGTCCTTCGGGGCATGCTTCTGGAATCCGCGGGCGAAGCGTCGGATTCCGTGTGGAAGCTGGAATCGGATATCGATGACACCACGGGAGAAGTGCTGGGCTACACCCTGGAGCGCCTGCTTGAGGCGGGGGCCAAGGATGCCCACTACCTGCCGTGTTTCATGAAAAAGAACCGCCCGGCGTGGCAGCTCCAGGTGATCTGCGATGAGGAGCACCGGCCGGCGCTGGAGCGCATCATCTTCCGGGAAACCACCACCATCGGCATTCGGCGTATCCGAATGGAGCGAAGCATCCTGAAGCGGCAGACCGGAAATGCTCGGACCCCCTTCGGAAATGTGAGAATTAAAATCTGCCGGAGCGGGGATGAAACTTATTTTTACCCGGAATATGAGGACGTGGCGGCGATTGCCCGGGAGAAGAACGTTCCTTTCCAGGAGGTGTACCGGGCGGCACAGCAGGAGTTGTAAGGAGAGCGTATGGATATTCAGGAGATTTTGAGAGGCTACAAGGCGGGGGAGATTTCCCTGGAGATTGCGGAGGCGAAAATCCGCCAGATGGATGAGCGGCCGGGGACGGGCTATGCCAACATGGGGTTCGCCCGGCTGGATACCCAGCGGAAAGAGCGGTCGGGTTTTCCGGAGGTGATTTTCTGCAGCGGGAAGCCGGACGATTATTTGGTGGCCATTTACCGCAAAATCACGGAGCTGGAGGGCCGGGCGTTCGGCACGCGGGCCACGCCGCACCAGGCGGCGCTGGTACAGGAGGCCATCCCGGCGGCGGAGTACGACCCGGTGTCCCGAATCTTGAAGGTGGAACGCAGCGGTGGCGCCTCCGGCAGTTGTGACACCTCCGACGTTAGCGGAACCACCGGCGTGCACGGCGTCTCCGGTGTTGGTACTGCCTCCGGCGGCCGGGTCGCGGTATGCACCGGCGGCACAGCGGATATCCCGGTGGCCGAGGAGGCGGCACAGACGGCGGAATTCTTTGGCGCCCGAGTGGACCGGTTCTACGATGTGGGGGTCAGCGGCATCCACCGGCTGTTCAATAACATGGATGAAATCCGCAAAGCCGATTGCGTCATTGCGGTGGCGGGCATGGAGGGGGCGCTTCCGACGGTGATCGGCGGAATGGTGCGAAATCCGGTCATCGCCGTTCCAACTTCTGTGGGTTACGGCGCCAACATGCAGGGCCTGACGGCACTGCTCACCATGATCAACTCCTGTGCCAATGGAGTGGCAGTGGTGAACATCGACAACGGCTACGGTGCCGGGTACATGGCAACTCAGATCGGCCGGCTGGCAGCATCCGGCCGAAGCCGGGAACAGTAGGAAAGGAGAGAAGAGTGGAGAAAAATCTGGAAAAAGTTTTGAGCGTGCTGCTGTCCAAAGGGATGATTATCAGCGCCACTTACATTGTGGCCGCCTTCGTTCTGGTAGTGGTGCTGAACCATTTATCCAAGAAATATCGGGAGAAAATCGATCCCGCGGACATTCGTCTGAATGCTTTTGTGCGGAGCGTCTTCAATACCATCAAGGGAATCGTTGTTGTCATCTGCCTGTTTGCGGTGCTGCAGGCCAACGATATCAACATCACGTCCATGATTACCGGCGTCGGCGTGGTCAGTGCCATTGCCGGCCTTGCGCTGCAGGATTTCTTCAAGGACATCATCATGGGAATTCACATCGTGAACGACCATTCCGTGGTGGTGGGTGAAGTGGTGGAAATCAACGGCGTGGAAGGCATCGTGCTGAGCTTCTCCCTGATGACCACGGTGCTTCAGGACCTGAACACGGGCAATACGGTGGTGATGTGCAATCGAAACATCACGCAGGTGGCCAAGGTCAACGGCATCTACGACATCGATCTGCAGTTGGCTTATTCGGAAGATCCGGATCGGGTAAAAGAAGTTTTTAGCGAGGCGGCAAAAGAAATCGCCAAGAACAAGGGGATTACCCGAGCGGAGTATTTGGGCATTCAGCGGTATGAGGCGTCCGGGGTGATCTATCGGATTCGCTATTACTGCTCTCCGAAAATTCACTGGCCGATGCTGCGGGCATCCATGGCCATCATTCAACGATATATCATCGCCTCCGGTTTGGAAATCCCGTATCCGCAAATGGATGTGCATCATCGGAACATGTAACCTATGAGAACATCTCTTTTTATTGAAAAACAAAATAGTAGACCAAAGTTTAGACTTTATACTAGTTTATGAAAACCAATCGTGATATTATAGGGTCAGAGTCATTATGCATTAAGGAGGACGAAATAATGAACGAAAAATTCACTGCAAAACAGAACGAAAGAATTGCTCGTGTAATGGAGAAAATGAAGGAAAACGGCCTGGAACAGCTGCTGATCAGCGATCCAAAGAGCATCGCATTCCTGACCGGTATCTTCGTAGATCCGTATGAAAGACTTTGGGCACTGCTGCTGAAGTCCAACGGTGAGCACGTATTCTTCATGAACACACTGTTCTTCGTTTCCGAAACAGGATACAAGGAAGTTTGGTTCACCGACATGGATGACCAGATCGGTCTGATCATGGAGAACATCGACAAAGAGGGTACCCTGGGAATCGACAAGACCTGGGCGGCTCGTTTCCTGATTCCGCTGCAGGAGCGTTGCCCGAACCTGAAAACCGTATGGGGTTCCAACTGCGTAGATGATGTTCGTGCAGAAAAGGACGAAGAGGAAATCGCTCTCATGAAGAAGGCTTCCGAAATCAACGACACCGTAATGGAGAGAGTTGCAGAGTACATCAAGGAAGGCATGACCGAGAGACAGGTTGCAGACTTTATCGATGCAGAGTACCTCAAGGAAGGTGCATCCGGAAACAGTTTCCCGACCATCGTATGCTTCGGTGAGAACGCTGCAGACCAGCACCACGAACCGAGCGAAACCAGAACGCTGAAGGCCGGCGAGTGCATCCTGATTGACATGGGCTGCGTATGGAAGGGTTACTGCTCCGACATGACCAGAACATTCTACTGCAAGAGTGTAGATGAGGAGCAGGCAAAGATTCACGACATCGTTCGTACCGCTGTTCTGAAGGCAGAAGAAGTAATCAAGCCGGGAATTCCGGTTTGCGACATCGATAAGCAGGCAAGAGATTACATCGATGAGATGGGATATACCAAGTACTGGGGCGTTCGTCTGGGACACTTCATCGGTCAGGACGACCACGAATTCGGTGATGTAAGCCCGATTAACCACAATCCGGCTGCTGTCGGCAACATCTTCTCCATCGAACCGGGAATCTACATTGAAGGAAAATTCGGCGTTCGTGTAGAGGACCTGGTTCTGGTAACAGAAGATGGTCACGAACTTCTGAACCACGTTGAGAAGAAGTATCGTATCGTTGGCTAATCTCTGAGCAATCGGAAGATTTTGAATTTCAGACGATGAAAAGAAGCGGATGTAACCTAGGTTATTCCGCTTCTTTGTATTAAGGGAAAAGGAGAATTGTGTATGCTGGAACAGGTGCTGCTGATATTGTTGGTTCTGATGAGTGCCGCCATCATTGCGCTTTTGTGGATGCTGGCGGGGGGCGTGCGGCGGAGCGGCGCCAAGACCGGGGAGTACTTCCGGTTGTACAATCAATCTGCGGTGGAAACTCAGAAGGCTATTGCCCAGCAGCAGGACGCTTTGCAGCGGGCGGTGGCCCAGCAGCAGGATGCTCGGCTGAAGGCTTTGGACGAGAATTTCAGCCGGCTTCGTCAGGAGAACGCCCAGCAGATAGAAAATATCCGAAAGACGGTGGATGAGAAGCTTCAGGATACCCTGGAAACCAAGCTCACCCAATCTTTTGGCCTGGTCAACGAGCGATTGGAGCAGGTGTACAAGGGATTGGGGGAAATGCAGACCATCGCCTCCAATGTGGGAGATCTGAAGAAAATCCTTTCCAACGTAAAGACTCGGGGCATTCTGGGGGAGGTGCAGCTAGGCGGAATCCTGGAGCAGATTCTCAGTCCGGAGCAGTACGAGGAGAACGTGGCTACTCGGCCGGGAAGTTCGGAGCGGGTGGAATTTGCGGTAAAACTTCCGGGTTCCGGTGCGGGAGAGACCGTATACCTTCCCATCGACGCCAAATTCCCCGGGGACACCTACAGCGCTCTTCAGGAAGCGTATGATACCGGGGACAAAGCGGAAATTGAACTGGCGCGGAAGCGCTTGCTTACGCGGATTGCGTCGGAAGGGAAGGACATCTGCGATAAGTATATTGCCGTTCCGTACACCACGGATTTTGCAGTGATGTTTTTACCCTTTGAGGGGTTGTATGCGGAAGTGGTGCGCAACGGGATGATTGAGATGCTCCAACGAAAGTATCGGGTAACCATTGCGGGGCCGACCACCATGGCGGCACTGCTGAACTCCCTGCAGATGGGATTCAACACCTTGGCGATTGAGAAGCGGTCCAACGAGGTGTGGAAGCTGCTGGCATCGGTGCGCTCGGAATTCGATACCTTTGCCGACGTGCTGCAGAGCACGCAGCATCGGCTGAACCAGGCTAATGCGGATCTGGATCGGCTGGTGGGCGTGCGGACTCGGCAGATTCAGCGGAAGCTTCGGAACGTTTCGGAGATGGGGAATGAAACCGAACAAAAAAAACTGGACGAATAAAGCAGTTGACTACCGACTTGGTATGTGGTATTTTTAAATAATGTTGCATGAAAGTGAATAATATTTCAAAATGCAAAGGCGACAGGAAAGAATAGGGGATTTGAGGACGGAGAACGAAAGGAATAAGAAAAATGCTTTTTACAAGAGAAACGGATTACGCATTACGGCTGCTGCGGAATCTTGATGCAAAGAAGCACAAGAGCATCAGCCAAATCATCGACAAGGAACTTATGACCACTGCTATTACCTATAAGGTTGCCCGAAAACTGGATCGAGGCGGCCTGATTGAAAGTGTCCGGGGAAATTCCGGTGGATATAAGTTAACCAGGGATATGAGCGAGATTACCCTCTATGATGTTTTCAAAATCATGAATCCGGACACGGTACTCAACGATTGCCTGCATCCGGATGTGAACTGCCCGTTGGATTCAGAGGATGCCCCTTGCCGATTCCATAAGGAGCTTTGCCGAATCCAGAAAGTCCTGTTTGAAGAGCTTCAGAGAAAGTCTCTGGCGGAGATTATGAAGGAAGAGGCTGCGGAAGAGCACGCAGAATAGAATGTTATTTTAGCAAAAAACAGCGGATGGAGGCGATTCCACCCGCTGTTTTTTATCAAGACTTAGTTGTTGGAAGTCGGAATGTACTTCGCTACGGCGTCTGCCAGGGAGTGCACGTTCCGGGTCTGGATGATGACCTTTCCGGTTCCGTGGAATTCGTTCACCAGACCTTCGCCGGACATGAAACCGAAGGTGCCGGAAGCCACGCGGATGTTGTAATCCAGGGATGCATCCCAAGCAACCACGTGCTCATTGTCGATGGCCATCGGTGCATTCGGGGTGATGTCCAGGACAACCAGGTCACCGAAGGCATTAATCAGAACCTGACCATTTCCTTCCGTTTCCATCACGAAGAGACCACCGGTGCCGCCAAAGAAGGCTTTACCGATGTCCTGGCGCTTGATGTTGTAGAATACGGAATCATCGCAAGCCAGGAACGCACCGGTGTTCAGACGGTACTGATTTTCGCCGCCTACGTTGAGGCATGCTACCTTTCCCGGAACGGCCGGTGCGATACCCAGCCGGGCACCTTCCGCCTGACCGACTGCTTTTGTGATGAACATGCTCTCGCCACTCACCGCACTGCGGGCAATCGCGCCTACCAATCCGCCAAAGCCGGACTTCTTGCTGTTGGTTTCTGCCTGAAGGCTGACGTTCTGCATAAATGCCATAGCGCCCCGTTCCACTTTGATGGTTTCGCCGGAGCTGAGAGTAATATCTACGATTGGCGCATCGGAGTCGCCGATAATTTTATAATTCATTTGATCCTCCTGTCTATACGACGAGAATTATACGGTTGGTTTATTATAGCATATGGGAAAAGGAATGGAAATTACACCTTTGGGTACTTTCCCGTATGTGTCGGACGACTGTTCGTTTGCGAAGAATCCGATAGACGGTTCACACAGAAGGCATATATTCAGTTAACAAAAACTACACAAACGGGTGGTACTATAATGGTGCGGAAGGGAAATGACACAGAGTACCGGAAGCGAGAAACCATAATGCATTTTCTTTAATTGTTCTTTCTTAATTAATAATTTCGTAGTAGTGAAAAGTCGCCGAGCCCCCATCGGCGGCTTTTTACGTTCCCCAAAATAAAAACGGCGCTGCAATCGCAGCGCCGAAGTGATTCTTAGTAATTAGTGCAGCACGCCGAAGTACAGGATGACCAGTACGCCCAGCACGATTCGGTACCAACCGAAAGGTTTGAAGTTGTGCTTCCGAATGTAGGACAGCAGGAACTTGATGATGAACAGGGAGACCACGAAGGCCACAATCATGCCCACCGCCAGGATGACGTATTCCGTGGAAGTGTACAGCAGTCCGTTCTTCAGCAGCTTCAGCAGGCTGGCGCCGGCCATTACCGGAATCGCCAAAATGAAGGTGAAGTTGGCCGCAGCCGGACGAGATACGCCAATCATCAATCCTCCCAGGATGGTGGCGCCGGAACGGGAAGTACCCGGAAATACCGCCGCAATGACCTGGAACAGACCGATGGCAAACGCTTCCTTATAACTGATGTCCGCCATGGTTTCGGTGCGCGGGGTTTTATGGGAGTTACGGTTCTCGATGATGATAAACGCCACACCCACCACAATCAGCATGATAGAAACCACCAGCCAGTTGTAGAAGTGAGCGTTCAGCCAGTCATCAAAAGCCACGCCGATTACCGCCGCCGGAAGACAAGCCACGATGGTTTTGCCCCAAAGGTTCAGGACGCCTTTATCCAGGCGGATTGCTTTCTGGGGATTGGTGGCGTGCTTTCCTTCCACGATGACTCTTTTCAGCGGCCAGATTTCGCCCCAATACAGGAGTACCACCGCCAGGATGGCACCCAGCTGGATGACCACCAGGAAGGTGTCCCAGAATTCCGGGGAGACGTTCATCTTGACGAATTCGTCCAGAAGAATCATGTGTCCCGTGCTGCTCACCGGCAGCCATTCCGTAATACCTTCCACAACGCCGAAGAGCACGGCCTTCAGAATTTCAAACATATATTACCTCATTTCTGCGATTTCCCTAAAAATAAAAATCAGACGAGTACAATACCGCGTCCGACCATGTATACCATATTGGTGCGCCCGGCGAGATTCGAACTCGCGACCTTCACATTCGGAGTGTGCTACTCTATCCCCTGAGCTACGGGCGCTAGGCGTGATTCATAAATCACTCAGTGTAGTATATCAGATTTTATGAGAAAAAACTACCCCCGAATTGCATTTATTCTTATAAGTTTTGAAAAGAGAACAGGCCGAACGGCGTCCTTCCGGGGAAAGCCGCCTCAAATTTCCGGAAAAAGTCCCCAAAACCCTTGACTCAGAACCTCCGGAGGATTATAATTTAAAGGCTTGCAAATGCGAAACTGTATTTGTGTGCAAAAAAGGAGCAGGCCTCGTGCCGGTAACTCCGACGCTAATAATTTATTTTTAGTATGCCGAACCAAATCGAGAGATTCCAGTAGGCAATGCCGAAACCGATTGAGTTGTAAGCAATCTGAGTAGGTAGAAAGGAAGAAAAATGAAGTCTTACATTGCAAAGCCTGCAGAGGTAGAACGTAAGTGGTACGTTATCGATGCAGAAGACAAGACTCTGGGAAAGATCGCATCTGAGGTTGCATCCATCCTGAGAGGAAAGAAGAAGCCGATTTACACCCCGCACGTTGACACCGGTGACTATGTTATCGTAATCAACGCAGAGAAGGTTCGTGTAACCGGTAAGAAGGAAGAGCAGAAAATCTACAAGAGCCACAGCGGTTATCCGGGCGGCCTGAAGGAGACTACTCTCAGAGAACTCCGTGCGAAGAAGCCGGAAGAAATCATCCGTCACGCTGTTAAGGGCATGATGCCAAAGGGCAAGCTGGGCAGACAGATGTTCAAGAAGTTAAAGGTATACGCTGGACCGGAGCATCCGCACACTGCGCAGAATCCGGAAGAGTGGACATTCTAGGAAGGGAGGAATAGAAGATGGCTAATACACAGTATCAGGCAACAGGCAGAAGAAAATCTTCGGTTGCAAGAGTCAGATTACTCCCAGGAACCGGAAAGATTACAATCAATAAGAAGGATCTGGAAGAGTACTTCGGAATGGATATTCTGAAGAACGAAGTAAAAAGACCTTTCGACGTAACAGGCACAGCCGGCAAGTATGACGTTATCGCAATCGTTGAAGGTGGCGGTACAACAGGTCAGGCCGGTGCACTGAGACACGGAATTTCCAGAGCTCTCTGCGTAGCTGATGAGGAAGCAAACAGACCTGCACTGAAGGCAGCTGGTTTCCTGACCAGAGACCCGAGAATGAAGGAAAGAAAGAAATACGGACTCAAGAAGGCGAGAAGAGCGAGCCAGTTCTCCAAGCGTTAATTTCAGAGAAGTATTGCAAAGCCCCCGGAGACATCGTTTCCTGGGGTTTTTCTTTTGCGTTTTTCTTCTCGGACGTTGGGGCGGTGGTGAAACTTCTTTTTTTGTGATACACTGAAATTCAGAGTGAGACGGGGAAGGAGTTTTTTGCTATGCCTTTGAAGATTATCCGTGACGATATCACGAAATTGAAAGTGGATGCCATTGTAAATGCTGCGAAACCAAGCCTGCTGGGCGGCGGTGGTGTGGACGGCTGTATTCATCGTGCCGCCGGACCGGAGCTTTTGGAGGAATGCCGCACCTTGCAGGGGTGCGAAACCGGCGGGGCGAAGATTACTAAGGGGTACCGGCTGCCGTGCAGGTACGTAATCCATACTGTAGGACCGCAGTGGCGCGGAGGAGAGCATGGGGAAAAAGCGCTTTTGGAATCCTGCTACCGTGCGTCATTGGAGCTGGCGCGGGAATACGGATGTGAGACGGTAGCCTTTCCGCTGATTTCATCGGGGATTTACGGGTACCCGAAGGATCGGGCGCTGCGTGTGGCGGTGGATGCGATTGGGGATTTTTTGTCGGAAAATGAGATGACGGTGTATATCGTGATTTTTGACCGGCAGTCCTATCGACCGGAAACTGTTTTCCAAGATTCGTTCCGACAAATTCTATAAACCGTCAAAGACCACGGCAATTGCCTTTGCCCTGGCATTGGAGCTGCCCCTTTCGGAAATGCAGGATATGCTCCGCAAAGCCGGTTTTACCCTGTCCCACTCCAGCAAGTTCGATATAATCGTGGAGTTTTTCGTACAGCAAGGAAATTACAACGTGTTTGAAATTAACGAGGCACTGTTCGCCTTCGACCAGCGGCTGATTGGGGTGTAGGAGAACTTGGGGGCTCCGATCGGAGATGTCGCCATCCATGCGACCAACTCCCCTGCCATCCCCGGTAAAATATGACTGTAAGGTTTGATCACCGAGCAGTCATTTTTTTATTGGGAGGAAAAGCAAATGAAAAAGAATCTGACAGAGATCGTATTCATACTGGATTGCAGCGGATCCATGAACGGGCTGGAGGGCGATACCATCGGCGGGTTTAATTCCATGATTGAGAAGCAGAAAAAAGAAAAAGGGGAAGCGCTGGTTTCAACGGTGCTGTTCAGCAGTCGGAGTGAGGTCCTGCACGACCGGGTCCCGGTGCAGGATGTGCCTCGGATGACGAAGGCGGATTACGTGGCTTGCGGCTGCACGGCGCTGCTGGATGCCATCGGCGGTGCGATTCACCACATCGGCAACGTTCACAAATATGCTCGGCCGGAGGACATACCGGAGCACACCCTATTCGTGATTACCACCGACGGCCTGGAAAATGCCAGCCGCCACTATGATATCGACCGGGTAAAAAGCATGATTGAACGCCGGAAAAAGAAGTACGGATGGGAGTTCATGTTCCTGGGGGCCAATATCGATGCGGTGGAGACCGCCGGATGGATTGGCATCGACGCGGACCGAGCGGTGAATTATCGCTGTGACGGAATTGGAACCGCCTTGAACTTTGAGGTGCTGAGCGACGCAATATCCGATGTGCGTGCGGACGAGGAGCTAACGCCTCAATGGAAAAAAAGAATCGACGCGGACTTCCGTGCCCGGGGCGGCCGAAAAAAATAAAGGGGAGTGGACTTGTCTCCGGCCGGTCTGGGCGCCGCCGCCGCCCGAGGCGGTCGGCTTTACAGCGGCGCGATTTGCTCCCCGCTCCCCGCAAAGCCTTGCGGCTCCGTTCCGGGGAGCAAAATCTTCACAGAGATTCCGCGCCGCCGCTTGCCACCGGCGGCCTTTTCAGCGGCGCGATTTGCTCCCCGCCCTCCGCAAAGCCTTGCGGCTCCGTTCCGGGGAGCAAAATCTTCACAGAAATACCGCGCCGCCGCCTGCCTCCGG
>Ga0129312_1001785_pt1 | contig 11722 bp, 11 predicted proteins | sample O827metagenome_FD_94434 | JGI IMG/M metagenome (GOLD analysis project Ga0129312, IMG submission 94434) | Orangutan group fecal microbial communities from Wisconsin, USA - O827 metagenome | ecosystem: Host-associated > Mammals > Digestive system > Large intestine > Fecal | place: USA: Wisconsin... | reverse complement strand
TGGCTTTTTTCCCCATCTTTAACGCATAATCTGAGAGAAGCTTTGCCCGCTTAAGATCGAACACCACCTCACTGATCTCATTTTCAATGATTTCCTCGTAGCGGCTTTCAGGAGACGGCCCTAAGATCAGGATCGGCTTTGTGATACCGTTTTTCCTTAATTCAAGGGCTTCTCCTGCCTCCGCAACCGCATAGCCGCATACATACGCGTCGACAGCCTTCGCGACAGCTACAGCTCCGTGTCCGTAGGCATCCGCCTTCACAACACCGATCATCTTCATATTTGAAGGCAGCCTTTTCTGCATTGCCTCCATATTTCCTTTAATACGATCTAAATATACCTTTACATAAGCGCGTTCAAATGATTTCATCTTCTTAATACCTCCCCAATACAATTTGCAGTCTCCTCTGCAAGAACAGAATGTACCCCATACATTTCTGCTGCCGCTTCTCCGGCAAGTCCATGGAGATAAACGCCGAGGGATGCCGCCTCGCAGTCATCCATCCCCAATGCAAGCAGACCTGCTATCACCCCTGTTAATACATCTCCGGATCCGCCCTTTGCAAGAGCAGGCGACCCACTTTCATTAATAAATATCTTACCATCCTTTCTGGCTGTCACCGTAGCGGCATCCTTCATTACACAGGTAACGCCATATTGTTCTGAAAACTCTCCGGCTGCTGCCAGAGGATCCTCCCGGATCTCCTCCGGTGTTTTTTCGGTCAGTCTGGAAAATTCAGCCAGATGCGGGGTCAGGATTATATTCTCTGTAAAATACCCCTTCAGATATGGATATCTGGCTGATAGATTGATCGCATCTGCATCCATGATGATCGGCACATAAGCGCTGCCAAGCACTGCCTCCACCATGTTTTTCGCATATTCCTCCTGTCCGATCCCCGGGCCGAGAACGATCACATCCGCCCAGTCTGTCTGCTCCCTGATGTACTCTTTGAATTCTTCCGGGTATTGCTCTGCCCAATCTCTCTCGTATGTTGAGAGGATCGCCTCCGGAAGACGCTCCTGCAGCACAGCCCTGTTTTCCTCCACTGTAACTGTTTTTACCAGACCGGCTCCGGTACGGTACGCCGCCAAAGCAGAAAAGTAAGCAGCCCCCGCCATGTTCTTACCTCCGGCAAAGATCAATATCTTCCCATAAGTGCCTTTATGCGAGAACGCACGACGTTTTGGGATCTGTTTAAAATCTCCTTTATCATGGCTCAGGACATGCTTTTTCGTTTTTTCTTCTTCCTCCGGAACGAATCCGATATCTGCGACAATAAGCTTCCCGCACAGCTCACGTCCCGGAAACAGGGCCTGACCCGTCTTCTTTTCTCCGAAGGTAACGGTTACGTCTGCCTTCAGGGCGCAGCCCATGACGGCTCCTGTGTCTGAGCTCACACCGGACGGCATATCCACCGCCACGACCTTTGCGTGATGCTGATCTGATACAAGATCGATCAGCTCTTTATAAGCCCCCGTCACCGGTCTGGAAAGCCCGATGCCGAAGACCCCGTCAACGATCAGATCACATGTGCCCGGGATAAAGTCCTCTGCCGTGCAGATCGGAATGCCGAGCTTTTTCGCAATTTCAAGCTGGAGCTCAAACTCCTCACTTTTGTGTCCTTCGGCTGCCGGAAGCAGGATCGTCACCTGATATCCGTGCAAAAACAGCATTCGCGCCACGGCCACGCCATCTGCTCCGTTGTTTCCAAAGCCGCAGACAGCCCACACATTCCCCTGTGTCCCGCCATCCTGTTTACTTCCGGGCAGCTCCCTTAAGAGCTGTTCTGCCGCCTCCGTTACCGCTAAAGCAGCCCGCTCCATAAGGACAAGGGAGGGGATCCCATATTCTTCAATGCTGCGTCTGTCGATCTCCTTCATTTCCTTCGCACTCACAAGATATCTCATATTGCCTCTCCTTCCCCGACGGCAAATGCCATAGCATGTTCAGCTGTATTGGAAATAGATACCTCAAGCCTTCGGATCCCCTTCTTTCCGGCCAGAACCTCCGCATTGCCATATAGTCTGACATACGGCTTTCCGAGTTCATCTCTTAACACCTCCACATCCTGTGGGAGAAATGTCCGAAAACCGGTTCCGAAAACCTTTGACACCGCTTCCTTTACAGCAAAAGTGCCGGCAAGCATGGAGAAATTTCCTCCTGCCTGCCGGCGTTCCTCCTCTGTGAAAACGTGCAGCAAAAAGGCCTCTTTTTCACAGGCCTTTTTCATTCGTCTGATCTCGATTAAATCACAGCCAATTCCTGCCAGCATAATTCTCTTTCCGTTCTGCTATTCCGCTTTTTTTGAAGCTCTTTCCGCCTTCTTCCGCTCTTTTCTCTCCCGCTCATCCTGCATACTGCACACACGGTAAGAAAGGCGCATAAGGCTTTCTGAAAGATGGACATTCTCAACAACTACATCATCCGGCACATTGAGATCTGTGTGGGCAAAATTCCAGATCGCTTTGATGCCTGTCTTAACAAGACGCTCTGCGATCTCGGGGGCCTTTGATTTCGGGATCGTCAGTGCTGCGATCTGTACCTCATTATCGATAATAAACTGCTCCAGATCGTCGATCCCCCGGATCTCCACACCGCGCACTACAAGACCGATCAGCCTCGGATTGATATCAAACATTCCCTTGATAATAAATCCGCGTTTTTCAAAATTTGTATAATTTGCAATTGCCTGGCCGAGGTTTCCGGCTCCGATGATGATAATATTATGCTGCCTGTCGATCCCCAGTATTCTGGCGATCTCCATATACAGATATTTTACATTATAACCATACCCCTGCTGACCGAAGCCGCCAAAATTATTGAGATCCTGACGAATCTGAGACGCTGTCACCTTCATTCTGGCGCTCAGCTCATTGGACGATATTCTTTCAATTCCTTCCTCCATGAGCTCTCCCAAATATCTGTAGTATCTGGGGAGTCTTGAAATTACTGCCTTTGAAATGTGTCTTTCCTCTGCCATGTATACCTTCACCTTCCTTGCTGCCGTCTATCTTATAGCAACATTTAACATATCCTTTATTATATCATGGGATTGATTTTTGTCAAATCATTGTCAAGCAATTTACTCTCCGATTTTTACCTGAATTTAATGCAGGGCGGGAAAAAATATGCTATACTGGGGAGAGTAATGCAAAAATAGGAGGACGATATGATACTATCCTGCAGTAACATCTGCAAATCCTTCGGAAGCGAGGATATACTGAAAAACGTTTCCTTTCATATAGAAGAACATGAAAAAGCTGCCATTGTCGGCATAAACGGAGCCGGAAAATCGACACTTCTTAAGATCATCGTCGGAGAGCTTCCTGCCGACTCAGGTGAGGTCGTGATCTCCCGCGGCAAGACCTTTGGTTATTTAGCGCAGAATCAGGATCTTTTAAGCCACAGAACGATCTATGATGAGCTTCTTGAGGTAAAGCGTCCTGTGATCGAAATGGAGGAAAAGCTTCGTGAACTGGAGATCTCCATGAAATTAGCCGAAGGCGATGAGCTGGAGGATATGATGACCCAGTACAGCCGTTTAAGCCACCAGTTTGATCTCATCAACGGCTATGCATGGAAAAGCGAGATCGTGGGGGTCTTAAAGGGACTTGGTTTTACGGAAGATGAATTCGGAAAACAGATCTCAACCTTATCCGGCGGCCAGAAGACCAGAGTTTCTCTTGGAAAGCTCCTTCTTACCAGTCCCGATATCATCCTTCTGGACGAGCCTACGAACCATCTCGACATGTCCTCTATCTCGTGGCTGGAAAACTACCTTTTAAACTACAAGGGCAGTGTGATCATCGTCGCCCACGACCGGTATTTTCTCAATAAGATCGTCACAAAGGTTGTTGAGCTGGACAACGGAAGGGCTACTGCTTATCTCGGCAATTATACGGCCTACAGCGAAAAACGGGCTCAGATGCGTGCCATCCAAATGAAGGCTTATTTAAACCAGCAGCAGGAGATCCGGCATCAGGAGGAGGTTATCGAAAAGCTCCGCTCCTTCAACCGAGAAAAATCCATAAAGCGTGCGGAAAGCCGTGAAAAAATGTTGAACCGGATCGAGGTGCTGGAAAAGCCATCGGAAATCAATGATGCCATGGACATTCGATTGGAACCAAACATTTTAAGCGGAAACGATGTTCTGACTGTCCGCGGCCTCGGAAAAGCCTTCGGTTCACAAAAGCTGTTTTCCGATCTGGACTTTGACGTAAAGCGCGGAGAGCGCGTTGCCATTATCGGGGATAACGGAACCGGAAAAACAACGATCCTTAAAATGATCAATGGTCTTGTCGAGCCGGATGCCGGCGAAATCATTCTCGGCTCAAAGGTTCATATCGGCTATTACGATCAGGATCATCAGGTGCTCCATACCGATAAAACACTTTTTGAGGAGATCTCGGACGCGTATCCCGGAATGACCAATACGCAGATCCGGAATACACTGGCTGCATTTCTCTTTACCGGAGACGATGCCTTCAAACGGATCGGAGATCTTTCCGGTGGTGAACGCGGCCGCGTATCCCTTGCAAAGCTCATGCTGTCGGAGGCTAACTTTCTGATCCTGGATGAGCCTACAAACCACTTGGACATCACCTCAAAGGAGATCTTGGAAAATGCCTTAAGCCGTTATGGCGGAACAGTTCTCTATGTGTCCCACGACCGTTATTTTATCAATAAGACAGCCACCAGGATACTGGATCTCACAAACGGAAGACTGCTCAATTATATCGGAAACTATGATTACTATCTGGAAAAGCACGAGGATGTCATGGCCGCAGGCTTTTGCACACCGGAAACAGAGCTTCCCGCCACAGGTTCTTCTACTTCCCCTGCAAAAGCCTCTGCCCCTTCTTTAGAAATTTCCGCCGGAAAGAACGACTGGAAGGCTCAGAAAGAGGAGCAGGCCAGACAGCGGAAACGGCAGAATGAGCTGAAAAAGGTCGAGGAGGAGATCCATTCTCTTGAAACAAGAGACAAGGAGATCGACGCCCTGCTCTGCAAAGAAGACGTGTTTACCGATGTCTCACGTCTGGTAAAGCTGAATAAAGAAAAAGAGGAGATCGCAGCAAAGCTCGAATCCCTCTATGAAAAATGGGAGGAGCTGGCAGAATAAATGCCGGCTCTTCCCATTTTATCATTTGATAACCGAAATATTATAATTTTTCTACGGCTTCAACCGCCTTATCCAAAAAGTCTGCATTCACATATTCAACGGTTCCGGCATCTACAGCAGAAGCGATCTCCGGACGGATCGGGATCCGTGCCAGAAGCGGGATTCCATATTCCTCTGCGACTGCATCCACTTTGCTTTCACCGAACACTGAAATCTTCTTTCCGCAATCCGGACATTCCAGATAGCTCATGTTCTCAACAAGTCCAATGATCGGAATATTCATCTTTTTAGCCATGTTCACTGCTTTTCCGACGATCATGGATACAAGATCCTGCGGAGATGTGACAATAATGATCCCATCTACAGGCAGAGACTGGAACACGGTAAGCGGAACATCTCCCGTTCCCGGCGGCATGTCCACAAACATATAGTCGATATCCTTCCAATACGTCTCACCCCAGAACTGCTTGACAGCTCCTGCGATCACAGGCCCTCTCCAGATAACAGGATCTGTTTCATGCTCCAGAAGCATGTTTGAGGAAATCAGCTCGATCCCGGTAGATGTTACTGCCGGAACAAGAAGCTTTCCATCCGGAGTCACCCCGACAAATTCGCTGATGCCGAAGGCCTTCGGAATGGATGGACCGGTGATATCCGCATCGAGAATTCCAACACGGTGGTTTTCTGCACGCATACGGCAAGCCATAAGAGAGGTGACCAGAGACTTTCCGACTCCGCCCTTTCCGCTGACAACGCCGATCACTTTCTTTACCGAGCTCCCCTCACTCAGCTTCTCTAAAAAGCTCGTTTTATCTTCCTTCCTGCTGCTGCAATTTGCAGAACAGGAGCCACAATCATGGCTGCAGTTTTCTGCTTCACTCATTTTAAAATACCCTCCCGTATTATTCCTTTAACCCGGTCTCGATCAATGCACATACTGTGTCAAGAGCCTCTGCTTCATCCTCACCGGAGCATTGTACCTCAACCTCTGTCCCGCATTTGATCCCGGAAGCCATCACGTTAAGAACGCTTTTTGCATTGATGACCTTGTCCTTATAGAGAATATTGATCTCTGATTTATATTTCATGGACGTCTGACATAAAACCCCTGCCGGACGAAGATGGAGTCCGGATGGATTTACGATCTGAACCTTTCTTGATTTCATAAGCAGTTCTCCTTCCTTTTTATGCTTCAGAGCTTTTGTATATCTGCTTAGCTGATTCTCTATTGCCATGCAAAAGCTCTCTGCTGCGTCTAAACCCAGTTATATGCATTCTATACCAGATTTTTACTGCTGTCAAGGCAGGCCATGGCTGACCATGCTTTTAAATTGATCTGTAAAATGCCGTATACATACATAATACAAAGGCAGACACTCATCAGAGTATCTGCCTTTTTACTATTTTATAAACCCGACCTGTTTACTGATCAGTTCTACCTGTTCATCCTTTTTCTTGTTGTATTCGACCTTTTTCTCCTCAAAATAGTTTCTGCCGTATGAATCAATCGATACGATCAGCGGTCCGAACTCCTTCACATGGCTGTGCCACAAAGTCTCCGGCATTCCCAGATCTTTCCATTGTGCCTCGACGATCTCCTCAACCTCAACTGCTGCCACAACTGCATTTCCTGCCGGAAATACACAGTGGATCGCACCGAAATCCTTGCAGGCGCGCTCGGTATTTTCCCTCATGCCGCCTTTTCCGACGATCACACGCACACCTGTCGTCTGTACGAATTCATACTCGAATTTTTCCATTCTCATGGAGGTAGTCGGCCCAACAGATACCATCTCATATTTCTCGTCTCCCAGAGGACGGATGATCGGACCTGCATGTAATATCGCTGCATTGCGCACATCTACAGGAATCTCCCTGCCTTCCTCCACGACGCGGCGATGTGCCACGTCACGACAGGTTGTGATATCGCCTGTAAGGTATATAATATCTCCAATATGGATATCCTTCAGATCCTCTGCTGAAACCGGTGTGCACAGAATTTTCTTTCCATCTTTCATCTCTACTGCCATCGTTGTTCGCTCCCTTCCTGATTAATTCTCTGCCTTGTACTCAAAGCCTGTATGTGTGTCTACGGTAAAATTAAGGTCTTTATCAAATACAATATGTCCTCTGCGGTGACTCCAGCATCCGACATTCACAGCAACACCGATTGCAGACGGATGACGAGCGGTATTCTCAATATTAACACCCATCACAGAGTAGTTTCCACCCATTCCCTGCGGTCCGAGTCCGATCGCATTGATGCCGTCCTCCAATAATTTTTCCATTTTGGCTGCGTTCGCATTGTCGTTGTGAGAGCCTACCGGACGCATCAGCGCCTTCTTGGAATTAAGTGCTGCAGTCTCTACCGATGTACCGACACCGACGCCGACTAACAATGGCGGACATGCATTTAATCCATAGGTGGTCATGCGGTCTAAGACGAATTTAGTCACTCCTTCATAGCCTTCACCTGGCATGAGCACAGTCGCATTGCCGGGCAATGTACAACCGCCGCCTGCCATATAAGTATAGATCTCACATTGATCGGAATTAGGCACGATATCCCACCACACAGTAGGAGTTCCCTTTCCGACATTTTTTCCGGTATTATACTCATCAAAGGTCTCTACGGAGTTGTGGCGCAGCGGTGTCGAAAACGTCGCTTTCACGACTGCTTCCTTTAGCAGCACCTCCAGATCATCGATCAACGGAAATTTTGTTCCGCATTTTACCCAGAACTGCAGCACGCCGGTATCCTGACACGACGGGCGATCCAGCTTGATTGCCAGCTCCTGATTACGGAACATCGTATCGTAAATAACTTTTGCCATCGGGCTGTCCTCTTTGGCACGCAGCTCCTCTAACTTTGCAATTACATCATCCGGCAGCTTTTTTGCCGTAAATCCTACAAACTGAGCCATGATATCGGTCAGCTTCTGTACCTGTGCTTCATGTGACATATTTTTTTCCTCCTTAATTATATCATCTTTTGCATCGCCCAGCGCTCGGTCAATGATGCCATAGGCGCTAGGCAGTGAATAATCCATGTGTTTACGGATAGAACGGGAATGCGATCGGCAGGATAATCATGCTGATTACCGTCGCTATCACTATCAGCGGTAGTCCCGACTTCACATAATCGATAAACTTATAGTTTCCGGCTCCGACAACCATCGTGTTTGCAGGCATACCGATCGGCGTCGCATATGCGCAGGAACCACCGATCACACAAGCCATCAGTACGGCTCTCGGATCTGCACCCATCCCCTGTGCGATGGATAGACAAATCGGTGCCATCAGTGCAGTAGTCGCTGTGTTGGACATGAAATTCGTCATCACACAGCACAAAAGGAATACAACAGCGGTAAAAAACACCGGCGACGGATGATTTCCAAGTGCTCCGATTACCTTGTCTGCGATCATTTCTCCCGCTCCTGTCACTTCAAGTGCCTTTGCGAGTGAAAGTGTGCCGCCAAACAGGAAGATTGTTTTCAGATCAATAGCTTTCAATGCGTCTTTTTCGGAAATAACACTGGTAAGAATGAGCAGCAGTGCGCCCACACAGCCTGTGATACACAGCTTCACACCGATCTGATCCTCAAAAATCATCCCAATCAGCGTCACGATGAGAATCACGAGTGATAATACCTTTTTCCATTTCGGCACATTTCCAAAATCCTGTGTTTCATCAAAAATGGAATCATCATCTTCGGTATCGTGATTCGGCAGAATCCGGAAACCGATCGTCGCATAAAACAGGATGCCTGCAATCAGGATCGGCAGGCCTACGATCGCATATTCAAAAAAGCCAAAGGACAAACCGAGCGGCTCTAAAGCTGACTGTGCGATCATATTCCCCGGTGCCCCGATCAGTGACAGATTTCCACCCATTGCTGCTGCAAAGACAAGCGGCATCAGCAGGCGTGATCTCTTGTAACCGGACTTTGCGGCGATACCGATCACAACCGGGATCAATACGGCTGCCGTTCCTGTATTTGACAAAAATCCGCTCATGGCTCCGACGATCATCATGATCGCTACGATCAATCCTCGTTCGCTCTTGGCAAATTTTGTCACCAGACTTCCGATCTCATTTGCCATCCCGGTTTCAAACAGTGCTCCTCCGACAATGAACATCGCGACAAACAGGATCACATTACTGTTGATAAATCCGCTGAAGGCATCATTTACATTCAGTACGCCGGTGATGACTAATCCGACGCACACGAGCATCGATGTCAATCCCAGCGGTATTTTTTCTGTGACAAACATCACAACGGCAAATGCCAAAAAAATTAATGTTATAGTTGCTGGACTCATAGGACCTCCTCATTGGTAACTTCATTACTTGCTTCTTTGACAACTGCGCAGTTCTCTTTTGTTGATGCTATATTATCTCAATTTTAGTATAATGTAAATTTCATATTATTGACATCAGCATAGTTTTTTCCTATACTAAAAACATCAAAAATCCGATTAAACGGAGAAGCAGGGGGAAGCAGTATGACTCTCACACAACTTGAATATTTCTGCGCTGTCTGCAGGTATCACAGCATTACTCGCGCTGCCGAAGCGCTCTTTGTTTCGCAGCCGACGATCTCCACATCGATCCGGGATCTGGAAAAAGAATTCCACCTTCGACTTTTTACACATGGAAGAAACCGGATCACGCTCACGAAAGACGGCGAGGCGTTTTATCAGGAAGCAGAACACATTTTAAAGCAAACGTATGAACTCTATGCGAATTTTGCAGGCACACAGGAAGGCAGACATCCACTGCGCATCGGTATCCCACCGATGATCAGTACCGTATTTTTCCCACGGATTACCGATCTGTTTGAACAGCAATACAATATTCCGATCCAGTTGTTTGAATACGGTTCAATCCGAGCCCGCACTCTGCTCGACGCGGAGCAGATCGACGTTGCAATTGTCAACATGGATTTTTATAATCTGGATAAATATAACAGCTACGTGATGATGGAGGATCGCTATGTCTACTGCGTTTCCAAAACACATCGCTATGCAGATGAACATGAGATCACTACAGATATGCTCAAGGATGAATCAATCCTTCTGTTTAATACAGATTCGGTACAGACGCGAACCGTAACTGCCCGCCTACGTTCCGCCGGCATTACACCGAGAGTCCGTATGTATTGCAGCCAACTGACTACTGTACTGAATTATGCACGCGGTGGTAATTGCGGTGCATTCCTCTACTCGTCAATCGCCGTCAACCCGCGGGACTTCGTGGAAATCCCGGTTGTCCCGGAGATCACGAGCAAATTTGGTATTATCTGGAAAAAGGGCATCTTTGTGCCCGACCAGCTCTCCAAATTTGTGGCGTTCGTTAAGAGCTATGATATGTCACCGTATCTGCAGCAGTTTTAGCGGCAGATACCGGCATTCCTCATCATATCATTTTATTCTGTAACAGGGAATTCCTCGGAATTTCCTGTTACACAAAAAAGAGCAACCGAATTTTTTCGATTACTCTCTCTTTACTTCCATGATAATCATATCATAGCCTCTGTTATACCTGTTCCTCCCATTTACTTTTCCTATAATACAGGATCGAAAGGATGGAACAAATGATCCAGCCCACCGGATATCCCATTCCGACCGTGTATTCGTTAAAAGCGAACTGTGTCACAAAATACAGGTAGATCTGTCTGCACACAACAAAACTGAACAGCATGATGCACATCGGCCCCTTAGAGTCTCCGGAGCCTCTGAGGGCTCCTGCAAAGATCTGGTTGAAGGCGCTGAAAAAACGGAATGGCAGTGTCATGACAATGAACAGTGTTCCGTAATGCAAAACATCAGGATGCCTGTTAAAGAGAGCCACAAGAGAATGTGCCGAGATTCCCATTAACGCCGAGATGACGAGCAGGACGCCGACTCCCATTGCTACTGCCTGCTTTACTCCCTTTCTCGCACGTTTCACATTCTTTGCTCCAAGGTTCTGTCCCACAAAGGTCGTTGTCGCCTGACCCATACTCTGAGCCGGCAGGATCGCAAACTGGTCAATTTTGGAATGACAGCTCCATCCGGCCATAATAGCTGAGGAACCGAGCCCGTTGACGTAGGCCTGAACAAGGGCGTTTGAGAAGGCGGTAAGCCCCTGCTGTACTCCCGCCGGAAGGCCGATCCTGAATATTTCAGCAAGACAGCTTTTATTAATATGGAGATCCCGAATTATAAGCTTATGTGCTTCCTTCGTTTTTACCAGTGTCGCACACGCAAGGATGGCAGAAACAGCCTCGGAAATTACCGTCGCAATGGCAACACCGCTGATCCCCCAGTGGAAGACAGCTACAAAAAGGACATCCAAAACGATATTCAAGCAGCTGCTGATAATAAGAAACATCAGCGGGCGCCTTGTGTCTCCGACAGCCCGGAGGATCGCACTACCCATATTATAAAGAAAAAGCACCGGAACTCCTGCAAAATAGATCCTCAGATATTCTGCTGCCGGCCCGATCACATCCTCCGGTGTGGACATCCATTTTAACATCAGTGGAACAACACCGACCGAAAGAACGGAAACGAAAAATCCGGAAAGAATGGCAAACAGGATCGTTGTTTCC
>Ga0129312_1001783_pt1 | contig 11750 bp, 8 predicted proteins | sample O827metagenome_FD_94434 | JGI IMG/M metagenome (GOLD analysis project Ga0129312, IMG submission 94434) | Orangutan group fecal microbial communities from Wisconsin, USA - O827 metagenome | ecosystem: Host-associated > Mammals > Digestive system > Large intestine > Fecal | place: USA: Wisconsin... | reverse complement strand
GCACATCGTAAAAAAATATTACGCCCTGCCGGGCGATCAGGAGGATCTTGTTTCCATCGGCACCATCGGGCTGATGAAAGCGGTAGATACCTTTGATGCCACACGCAAGGCGCGGTTTTCCACCTATGCCAGCCGCTGCATTGAAAACGAGATCCGTATGCAGTTCCGGCGGGAGCGCAAGAGCGGGCAGACCGTCTCCTTGCAGGAAGCTTTGGAGACCGACGGGGACTCGGCGCTGACCTTAGCAGACGTGATACAGGACGGCTTTTGCATGGAGGACAGCTGTGAGCGACAGGAGGATGTCCGGCGGCTGCGGCAGCTGCTGGATACTCTGCCCGCCCGGGAGCGACAGATCTTACTGCTGCGGTATGGGCTGGCCGGGCAGCCGCCCCTGACCCAGCTGGAGACCGCCGGGCTGCTGGGCATCAGCCGCAGCTACGTTTCCCGGCTGGAAACCCACGCGCTGGAACTGCTGCGGCAGGCGTGGGGCAAAAACAGTTAGTTTTTCACTCCTGCAAAATTTTCAACTGCAACTCGTCCAGTTGTTCAAAAGTGTATAGCCGGTTGAAGGCCTCCACCAGCTCCTTTTTGGAAAGGCGCGGCGGCAGCCCCAGCGCATTCAAGAGTCTGGCCTTGCGCTCGGCGCTGCCGGGCTTACCGGAAAGCCCCCACTCGTATAAATCGGTATAGGTGATCTGCCGCCCCGCCGGGCGCACCGGCGCGGCACCGGCTTCTGCGCCCAAGGCGTCCAGCAGCGCCTGCCGCACAAGGGCGTCGTCCACGCCCTCTACCCCCAGCAGACCCTCCTTGCCGGGCTGCGCCTTGCGCTTTTCCTTGCCATGGATGGCGGGCACATAAGCCTGCACCACGTTCTGCGCACCCACCATGTTGGTGATGTAGTTGCGGATGCGGAAGCCTGCCGCGTCCGAATCTGTAAGTAAGATCAGACCATTTTTCTGCGCCAGCGCCCGGAACAGCTGCTGGCGCTGTTTGTCTTTATAAATGCCAAAACCATCCGTCAGCAGGATCATGGCATCGGTCAGGTGCGCCAGACGGACGGCATCGTATTTGCCCTCCACGATCAGCACCCGGTCGGTATGGATCATCTCGCTTTGCATCATCTTCCGCTCCCCGCCAGCGCCAGACGGCACAGCGCTGTTTCCAGCAGTGTCTGCGCCGCCACAGGCTGGCTTTTCAGGCTCTGGTCCAGCTCCAGCAGCACCTGCAAACAGGTCTCCAGCTGGGGCAGGGTGTAGTGGGCAGCAGTCTCTGCCGAGCGCTTCAGCCGGTAGTCGCTGCCCTTATAGCCAAAATCTTTGTGCACTGCACTGTAATTCTTCCGCTTTGCCGCCCCCAGTTTGACCCGGTACAGATCCACATAGCTGCCGATCATCGCCGCCGTAATGGCAATAGGCTCCTGCTGCAGCCGCAGCAGGGTCTGCAGCTTTTTGCAGGCTCCGGTGGCGTTTTTGGCGGTGATCATGCGGATCATCTCGAACACGTCCGCTTCAAGGCTCACTGTGCCCATCTCTGCCACCATGGAGGCGCTCACGGTCTGGTAGCCGGACAGGGCACAGAGCTTATCCACCTCGTTTTCCAGCAGAAAGGGGTCCTCGCCGCAGCGCTCCAGCAATGCGGTGGCTGCGCCGTCCGGCAGGGTTGCGCCCTGCGCCTTTGCGCGCTCCATCATCAGATTTTTCAGTTCAAAGGGGCGGGGCTTTGCCAGCTCCTCCGTGTAGCCGATGGCCTTGCACTGGGCTTGCAGCTTTTGCGCCTGCTTGCCCAGCTTGATCTTTCCTCGTTCCAATGGGAACACGCTGCCCAGCACCGCCACGGCGTTTTCCAAGCTGGAAAGGGTACTGCACAGCTCGTCCAAGTCCTTGCTGCCGTAGGCAGCGGGGTCTATTTCCGGCAGCACCACCACACGCCGGGTGCCAAAAAACGAGATGGTGCCCGCCGCCATGATAAGCTGCTCCAGCTCCGGGGCAGCGCCGTCCAGGATGGTGGCATCCTCGTCACTGTCTGCCGACAGCACCCGCACTGCTGCCGCCACTGCCTGCCGCACCAGATACCGCTCGCTGGAATAAAAATAGTAGACCGGGCAGCCCTTGTCGGCCAGCTGCCGGAGTTTTGCTTCCGTGGCCATGCAAATGCCCCTTTCCTGTTATAAAATGCTCTTTGTATTGTACCACACTCGGCCCGGATTGCAAAGCGCTAGCCTAGTTTTTCGCCGCCGGTGCGGCGCAGGCTGAGGGAGGACGTGTACTGCTCCTCCGGTGGCATCCAGCTGTAGCTGCGCAGCGCCAGCAGTTTTTGGTACTGCACCGCCTCCGGCTCTTTCGGCGTGGCGATCAGCCACTCTGTTTGCAGCGGCTGCGCCAGTTCTGCCCTGCCGCTCAGGGTCACAAACTGCCGGTTGCCGATGCTCAGCCGCACAAGACACCCTTCCCGGGTGCGCAGCAGTTCCACCGCTGCCGGGGTGCAGCGCAGCTTGCGTGCCGTGTTCACCGGCAGGCGCTCTGCCCGGATGCCCTGCTGCGCGGGCAGGGTGCAGGCGGTTTTTGCGTTCATGCGCAGGTCTGCCACCAGCTCCACGGTGCGCACGCCCCGCCGTGCCAGCTGGTTTTCCACCGCACGCTGGGCGGCGCTGCCGCCCCGGAACAGCACCACCGCCCGGTCGTTCTGGGCAACCACCACGACAGGTGCCTGTGCGCTTCCCACAAGGTCGATGTGCACCACGTCCCGGCTGAGGGCGTTGCCCAGCCCGATACCAACTGCCGCCACCAGCAGAACGCCCGGCAGAGCCACCCGCAGACGCACCCGCCAACGGAAAGCCAGCACCCCAAGCCCGCACAGCAGCAGACAGACCAGCGCCGCGTAGGCGGTATCAAAGTAGATGGATGCACCGGGCTTTGTGCTGAGCCAGACCGCCCAGCCGTTCAATAGGCCGGTCAGCAGGTCTGCCGCCCGGGAGAGCGCCCCGTGCACCGGTGCCAGCCACGGCACCAGCCCTACAAAAGCCACTGCCAGCCCCAGCAAAAGCAGCGGCTGCACCATCCACAGCACCGCGATGCTGGAGACCACCGCCCACGCGCTGACGCTCAAGCCCCGCAGCACCAGTACCGGGAAGGTAGCCGCCGAGGCACAGGCGGCAATGCAGGCGCTCTCTGCAAGACCCTGAAGCCGCTCCGGCAGCCTGTTGAACCACGGACGCCTGACCGGCTTTTGCAGGTTTTCGCCCGCTTTGACCCAGAAGCGCCTGTCGTGGGCGTCCCGCATCCGGCGGATGCAGGCATTGCCCGCCACCGTGCCCACCACTGCCGCAAAGGAAAGCTCAAAGCCGATATCCCACACGGCGTAGCTGTTTGCAGCGGTCATCAGGATGCCTGCCGCCGCCAGCGAGGTGAGAGCGTCTGCCGGTCCCCACACCCACACGCCCAAGGCGCTGACCCACACCGCCACGGCGGCGCGACGCACCGAGGGCGTAAACCCGGTCACGCCCATCAGCACCAGCGCCAACAGGCTTTTCCAGACCGTACGCCGTCTGCGGCTGCGGTAGTTCTGCTCCCAGCGATAGGGCAGCAGCACGCTGAGGATATCCCCACACAGGATGGAAACGTGCATTCCGCTGACCACCAGCACATGGGAAAGCCCTGCGCCCCGGTAGGCGCTGCGCAGCTGTGCCGAAAGGCCGCTGCGGTCGCCCACCGTCATAGCTGCCAGCACGCCGCCAGTGTCCCGGTGCATGACCCGGCGCAGGCTCTCGCTCAGTTTTTGCTGCAAGCGGTGGGTGCGGGCTCGGAAGCTGCCGCTCTCGCCCAGCACGGTAAGCTGCGGCTTTTCCGGTACAGGCTCTGCCTGCAAAGCGATGCCGTCTGCGTACTGTGCCGTCCGCTCTTCTATGTCCGGTTGTTGCAGCGTGAACCAGCCCTGCACCCGCTGCCCTGCCGCGCAGGCGGGCAGCTCTGCACAGGTGATGCGGAAGCCCGCCGGGCTGCCATTCACGTTTTCCACCCACAGGGTCGCGTCTACTGTGTCCGAAAAATAGTTGCTGTCCGCGCGTTCCACCTCGGCAGTCAGCAGCACGGTGCGCCCAGCGTAGTTTGCCCGGGTACGCTCCAGCCGGGCATTTGTAGTGTACACCGCACAAAGCCCGGCCAGCGCGCCCAGCAGCAGGCAGACCGCCAGCTTACGGCTGCGGCACGGGATGCAGAGCAGCTGCAAAAAGGCAACAAAAAATGCCGCAAACGGCATAAAAAGCTCCGTTTGCGGCAAAAAAGTCCACAGGAAACTAAGGCCCATCATTCCGGCGCAGAACGCGCAGAGTGGGCGGCGCATCCCAGCTTAGTGGAAGAACAGGGGCAGCGGCTCAAGGAAGATGATATCCTTGCGCTCGGAAGCATCGCCCTCGGCCAGAACAGCGGCCTGACCCACGATGGTGCACTGGGTCTTTTCTGCCAGCGCGTCCAGTGCCTTCAGAGAGCCGCCGGTGGAGATGACATCGTCCACCACCAGCACACGCTTGCCGTTCATCTTTTCCAGCTCCTTGCGGTCGATGACCAGCTTCTGCTTACCGGCAGTGGTAATGGACTGATCCTCCACCACCACAGGGTCCGGCATATACAGCTTGACACCCTTGCGGGCGCAGATATAGGGCTTGCCGCTCTGGCGGCTCATCTCGTGTGCCAGCGGAATGCCCTTAGCCTCGGCGGTGAGCAGGATATCAAAATCCGGGCACTTCTTCAGCAGCTCCGCAGCAGCGGCTACGGTCAGCTCGGCATCACCCAGCATGATGAATGCAGCAATGTCCATGTGGTCGTTCACCTTGCAGATGGTCAGCTCACGGGTCAGGCCTGCAACGTGCAGGGTATAAGTTTCAGCCATAATCAAATTCTCCCTTTCGTATTGGAATCAGACAGGCAGTTTTTCGCCGCCCAGAACATGGAAATGCAGATGCTTCACGGTCTGGCCTGCGTCCTCGCCCACGTTGGAGATGATGCGGTAGCCGTTTTCCAGCCCCTGCTCCTTGGCCAGCTTTGCGATGACGGCGAAGATGTGGCCCAGCAGAGCACCATCCTCCTCGGTCAGCACAGCGGCAGAGGAGATGTGCTTGCGGGGAACCACAAGGAAATGCACCTTTGCCTGCGGGTTGATGTCGTAGAATGCCACTACCTGGTCATCCTCGTACAGCTTTTTAGAGGGGATCTTGCCCTCTGCGATCATGCAAAACAGACAATCTTCCATGGGGGAACACTCCTTCCTGCTTCTACAAAAGCCCGCCGCCCCGGCGCTGTACCAGCACCGGGGCACGGGACATAGATCCTTTTTAACCCAGAGCCTTCTTGACAATAGCGCTCACAGCAGCCAGCGCCTCGTCGATCTTGGTCTCGTCCTTCAGACCGGCCATTGCAAAGTCCGGCTTGCCGCCGCCCTTGCCGCCTGCGATAGCGGACAGCTCCTTGACCAGCACACCGGCCTTGAGGCCCTTTTCCTGTGCCAGCTTATTCACGGTAACGGCCATGGTGATCTTATCCTCGGCCTTGCCCACCAGAACAGCCACCACGGGGTTCACGGCCTTGTCGCGGATGCTGTCGCACATGCCGCGCAGGGTGTCGCCGGTGGTACCGGTAAAGTATGCAGAAGCGATCTTCACGCCGTCTGCTTCCTCAGCATTGTCGAACAGGCTGTCCACCTTGGAGGCGGCGATCTTTGCCTTCATCTCGTCCAGTTCGCGGCTCATGGCCTTGTTCTCGGCCATCACAGCCTCGGCGCGGGCGGGCAGTGCAGCCACGTTGTTGGCCTTCAGGGTGTTGGCCACATCATGCAGCATGGCCTCCTGCAGGTTTGCACGGATCAGCAGGTTGCGGCCGGTGACAGCCTCGATGCGGCGGATGCCGGCAGCCACAGAGGACTCGCTGACGATCTTGAAGCCGCCGATCTGGGCGGTGTTCTTGACATGGGTACCGCCGCAGAACTCGGTAGACCAGCCCTCGATATCCACCACGCGGACCACCTTGCCGTACTTTTCGCCAAACAGAGCCATTGCGCCCAGCTTCTTGGCTTCCTCCACCGGCATCTCCTGCACGGTGACGTTCATGGAGTCAAAGATCTTATCGTTCACGATCTTCTGCACCCGTGCCAGCTCCTCGGGGGTCACGGCGCTGAAGTGGGTAAAGTCGAAGTGGGTGATGGAGGCATCCTGATAGGAGCCCGCCTGATGCACATGGTCGCCCAGCACCTCACGCAGGGCAGCCTGCAGCAGGTGGGTAGCGGTGTGGTTGCGGGCAATGGCCATGCGGTAGCCCTTGTCCACCTGTGCGGTCAGCACATCGCCCACCTTCACAATGCCGCTTTCCAGCACGCAGGTGTGGACGTAGTAGCCCTTGGGGGTCTTTTTCACGTCCAGCACACGCAGGCTGCACTCGGCACCGTTCAGCACGCCGTGGTCGGCAGCCTGACCGCCCATCTCAGCGTAGAAGGGGGTCTTATCCAGCACCACCAGCACGCCGTCCTTTGCCTCCTCGTCGGTGGCAATGGCATCGGTCAGGGTCTCTTCATCGCTCAGCGCCACAACGGTGCCCTTGTCGGTCAGGGTGTCGTAGCCGGTAAAGACGGTGGGCTCGGCCTCCAGTGCGCCGAACAGATCCTCGCTCCAGCCGGAGATGTTCTTCTTCAGACGCTCGGCGCGGGCGCGCTCCTTCTGCTTCTTCATCTCTGCGTGGAAGCCGTTCTCGTCGATCTCCAGACCCTGCTCGGCGGCGATCTCCTTGGTCAGATCCAGCGGGAAGCCGAAGGTATCGTTCAGCTTGAACACGTCCAAGCCGCTCAGCAGCTTCTCGTGTGCCTTCTCCAGACGGTCGATCATGTTGTTCAGGATGTTCATGCCGGCATCGATGGTGCGGGCAAAGTTTGCTTCCTCGGTGCCGATGACCTTCTTGATATAGGCGTCATGCTCGCGCAGTTCGGGGTAAGCGGACTCGCTGGACTGGATGACGGTCTCCACCAGATCCACGAGGAAGGGGTGGTCGATGCCCAGCATCCGGCCATGGCGGGCGGCGCGGCGCAGCAGACGGCGCAGCACATAGCCGCGGCCCTCGTTGGAGGGCAGGATGCCGTCAGACACCATAAAGGTACAGCTGCGGATATGGTCGGTGATGACGCGGATGGAGATATCGGTCTTGGGGTCCTGCAGGTAGGTCTTGCCAGCGATGTGCTCCACATGGTGCAGCACGCTCTGCACGGTATCCACCTCGAACAGGTTGCCCACGTTCTGCATCACGCAGGCCAGACGCTCCAAGCCCATGCCGGTATCAATGTTGGGGCGTGCCAGACGCTCGTAGTGGCCCTTGCCGTCGGCGTCGAACTGGCTGAACACGAGGTTCCAGATCTCCATATAGCGGTCGCAGTCGCAGCCCACGCCGCAGGTCGGCTTGCCGCAGCCGTACTCGGGGCCGCGGTCAAAGTAGATCTCGGAGCAGGGGCCGCACGGGCCGGAGCCGTGCTCCCAGAAGTTATCCTCCTTACCCAGACGCACCATGTGGTCCGGGGCAATGCCGACCTTCTTGGTCCAGATATCGTAGGCCTCGTCGTCCTCCTCGTACACAGAGATGTGCAGGCGATCCTTGGGGATGGCCATCCACTCGTCACTGGTCAGGAACTCCCAAGCCCAAGGAATGACCTCGTCCTTGAAGTAATCCTGGAAGGAGAAGTTGCCCAGCATCTCAAAGAAGGTGCCGTGGCGGGCAGTGATGCCAACGCGCTCGATATCCGGGGTGCGGATGCACTTCTGGCAGGTGGTCACGCGATGACGGGGCGGCTCCTCCTGTGCCAGAAACCACTTTTTCATGGGAGCCATGCCGCTGTTGATCAGCAGCAGGCTGGGGTCGTTCTTGGGTACCAGGGGGAAGCTGTCCAGACGCAGATGTCCCTTGCTTTCAAAGAAGCTCAGGTACTTTTCGCGCAGTTCATTCAAACCGGTCCATTGCATAGATCTTTCTCTCCTCAATCGTCTTTGGCGCTTATGCGCCGTTTTTTATGCTGTTATGGCAGAGGGGCGGCACGGTGAAAAAACAAAAAACAGCCCTCATCCCAAAAGGGACGAAGGCTGCTTGTGCATCAAACTCCGTGGTACCACCCAAATTGCAAAGGATAACGTGTCCCCTGCCGCTTTCGGCGCATTAACGCTGCGCAGCGTCCGGTTTACATTCGCCGGAAGCTCCGGGGTGGCGCGAAATGATCCCGACCGGAGCACCTTACAGCCGTGGGCGCTCTCTCTGGACGGTGGTGTGTGCATTTCTGACCCCATCATTGCCATCTGTCATAATTTTACATTCCGCAAAGCAGACACAACGCTCCTTTGCGTACAGCTAAATTATAGCATACGCAAAACGTTTGTCAACGGTTTTGAGCAAAATTTACGGCACCCAGATGCGGCGCACCTCCAGCACCTTGCCGCCCTGCACCACCAGCGTGGTATTATAGGTGGTCCAGTTATCGGGGTCTGCATTGATCGCTGCTGCCACCGCATCTGCGCCCGTAGTCTCCACGGCTTCGGCCTGCGGGTCGGCAGAACTGTCCTTCAGCACTACATCCTCTGCCAGCGGCATCGTCTTTTCTCCCATCTCATAGTAGACAGGGTAATCGTCAAAGGTCATCGTCCGGTAGGCATCATCTTCCAGCTTCAGGTCAAGACCGTACTGCTCCTCCATGCCGCCATTGATGGTGACAAGATGGTACTGATCGTTTTTCTCGATACTCTCCACTGCAACGGTCACAAACTGGTTCCATGCAGCCCCCTCTTCGTGGAGGGTGATCTGATCCCCAACGGCAAGTTTTTCAACATCTTCTTTTTTATAAAGGTCATAACTGAAGATTTTTGCAGTCAGGTTGCCGCCCTGCACACCGGAGGTGATCTCCGCCGAAATAAAGGTGACCGTGTCCTCCCTGTCGAGGTCATCCAGCGTCCACGTCAGCATGTTGATGGGCTCCGTGACCCCTTCCTCTGCCACATGGGACGAGGCCGGCACTGCACTGGATGCGGGGGTGCTGGCGGGGGTGCCGGAGCCGCCGCAGGCCGTCAATGCGATGCCCGCAGCCAGAACAGCCAGAATCTTATATTTCAGGTTCATAAAAATACCTTCTTTCTTGACGCGGTAGATTTATTCCGCTACAATAAAAACGAATCAAGAACCCATTCTATTGCAACTGATTTTAAGATAGAGAGGAATTTCCCGTGAAAATTTTAAAAGTAAAATGTCTCGCCCCTACCCGGCTGGACAACTATCTGACCCAGCAGTTCCCCGCCCTGACCCCCGGCCGCCTGAACAAGGCGCTGCGGGAGAACAAGATCAAGCTGAACGGCAAAAAGCAGCCGCTTTCCACCCGCGTGATGGCAGGTGACGAGATCAAGCTGTTCATTCTGGATGACGTTCTGGACGCCGACCGCCGGGTGGAAGGCCCCGCGTGGAAGAACGCCCGCACCCCGGCACAGGTGGTGTACGACTGCCCGCAGATCTTGATCGTGAATAAGCCCGCCGGCGTTGCCGTGGACGGCCCGGAGGACGACACCCTGCTGAACCGGGCGCTGCTGTACCTGAACAAGCAGGGCGAGTACAAGGAGAACGACCTGTACACCCCCGCCTTGTGCCACCGGCTGGACACCGGCACCAGCGGCCTTGTGATCATTGCCAAGACCCCGGAGGCTGAGGAGCTGTTCCTTTCTGCCATCAAGAACCGCGAGGTGCAAAAAACCTACCTCTGCGTCACCTTTGGCCGTCCCATGCCGCCGGACGCCACCTTGGGCGGCTACCTGCTGAAGGACGCTGACCGCGGCATCGTGAAGATCGTGGAGGACAAGCAGCCCGGTGCCAAGGAGGTGGAGACCCGGTACGAGACCATCGCCGTCTCCGGCCGTCTGGCACTGCTGAAGGTGCAGCTGATCACCGGCCGCACCCACCAGATCCGCGCCCACATGGCAAGCATCGGCTGTCCCATCCTTGGCGACAGCAAGTACGGCAACAACAGCGCCAATCGGGAACTGAAGCTGAAGTATCAGGCGCTGTGCGCATGGGAGCTGACCATGCCCCGCTTCACCCAGCCGGACTTTGCCTTCCTCAGCGGCAAGACCTTCCACGCCCCGAAGCCGTGGTATTACCAGCAGGTGCTGGACGGCACTTTGAAGTAAGACGATTTTCAGCAGCTGCCGTTCTCCACTTCGACCCCTCTCGTGAAAATACAATGCCGGGCAGACCGCAGTCTGCCCGGCATTGTTCTATAAATAAGATTCTTTCCGCTGAATATGGCCAGAGCAAGGCGGAGGCCATTAAAATCGTTCTCTACGCAGAAAAATCAGACCCGCACCATATCCGGGGTGATCTCAGCCAGCGTATGGGCACCACACATCTGCATGGTGTCGGCCAGTTCTCCGGCCAGCTTGTCGATGTAGCACTTTACGCCCTCTGCGCCGCCGCCGTAGACAGCAGTCACGAAGGGGCGGCAGATCAGCACGCCGTCTGCGCCCAATGCCAGCGCCTTGAACACATCCACACCGGTGCGGATGCCGCCGTCCACCAGCACCTTCACGCCGGTACCCTTGAGGGCTGCGGCGATCTCCGGCAGCACCTCGGCGGTGGCAGGGCACTGGTCCAGCACACGGCCGCCGTGGTTGGACACCACGATGGCGGCGGCACCGGCCTGCTTTGCCTTCAGTGCGCCCTTGACGGTCATCACGCCCTTGACGATGAAGGGACGCTCTGCCAGCTGCACGATCTCGGCCAGCTCCTCCACGCTCTTGCTGCCGGCGGGCGGGGTCATGTTCTTCAGGAAAGGCAGACCCGCTGCGTCCACATCCATGGCCACGGCAAAGCAGCCGCTGGCCTTGGCCTGTGCCATCTTTTCCCGGATGGTGTCGATGTTCCACGGCTTGATGGTGGGCACGCCGCAGCCGCCTGCAGCGCCGATGGCGCGGGTAGCCATCTCCATCACGGTGGGGTTGGTACCGTCGCCGGTAAAGGCCGCAATGCCGTTTTCGGCACAGGCGCGCACCAGCACATCGTTATAGGTCATATCGGTGTAGGTATCGGAGTAGTGCAGGTTCACCGCGCCCACGGGGCCCGCAAAGAAGGGATAGTGGAAGCTTTTGCCAAACAGTTCCAGCGTGGTGTCCGGTGCACCGCCGGGGCACAGGGTGTCCATGTTCACCCGGATGTCTGCCCACTTATTATAATTGCGGATGGCGGTATCGCCCACGCCCTTGGCACCCGGGCCGGGGATCTGGTTTTTACAGGCCACGCCGTTGCACACCGGGCATGCCTTGCAGTATTGGCCAATGCAGGTACGGGCATTGGCAAGCACTTCAGGATAAGTCATAAAGCATCCTCCTTATATTTCCCGCCGCTGCGGCACAAAATGACCCGCCGCAGCGCTCTTTGCCCTCAATATAGACCCATTTTAAAGGTGCGTCAAGGGCTTTTTGTGCTTTCCGTCCATGCGGCAGAACGCTTTCTCGCGTTTTTTCGTCATTTTTAAAAAAGTCTGATTTTTTTCAAAAAAATCCTTGACAAAAAGCCTGCTTTCAGGTATTATAGTGGAGCGCCAAGGGCACCCGCCCAAAGGCAGAACAGAAGATGTGGAAAGATGGCTGAGTTGGTCTAAGGCGCACGACTGGAAATCGTGTAACGTGTCAAAAGCGTTCTGGGGTTCGAATCCCCATCTTTCCGCCAGAAACCTGAAACAGAAATGTTTCAGGTTTT
>Ga0129312_1001781_pt1 | contig 11758 bp, 4 predicted proteins | sample O827metagenome_FD_94434 | JGI IMG/M metagenome (GOLD analysis project Ga0129312, IMG submission 94434) | Orangutan group fecal microbial communities from Wisconsin, USA - O827 metagenome | ecosystem: Host-associated > Mammals > Digestive system > Large intestine > Fecal | place: USA: Wisconsin... | reverse complement strand
CTTGTGGTAAGTCGCCAGCATGACCTGCAGGCGTTCTTTCTCCGTGGGGTATTTCCGGATGATCTCCACGATCTCATCTTTTGTCCGCTTCAATCCTGCTTCCAGATAATCCCAAACCCGCTCCGTGGAGAATTCTTCTTTCTTTAATCCTGGAAGGATCGCTGTTCCAGCATCCTCCGGCGTCAGGATCCCCACATGGGTGATAAAGATCCGCTTTGCCCCCGCATGGCGCAGTTTTTCTACCGCGTCTAAGGACATCTGATATCCCACGAGATAACAGGGCATATACACCTCGCTGGTAGTCACGCCCACCGTCTCACTGGCAAAGACCACATCGTGATCCACCATGTAGGACAGGGAACATTTCGTATGCCCCGGTGTTTCGAAAACTGTAATTTTATGGTCTCCAAAATCCAGAATATCTCCATCTTTTACGACCTTGTCCACCACAAGGTCCTCATCCCGGTAATCCGGTGCTTTTAAGAGTCCCGCTCCCTGCGCCGCCGCGTCCGAAAGCTCCCGCATCGTCTTTTTCGCCGACGGCTTCTCCAGGATCTTCTTCGCGTAGGCACTTCCATAAACCACAAGGTCCGGCCATTCCTTCCGCAAAAACGGAACACCGGAGATATGGTCATAGTGGGAATGGGATAACAGAACCGCGTCCAGCGGCTTATCTCCCAGTTCCCGCTTTATATTTTCGATCATTTTGTCCGCGGAATACGCCATTCCGGCGTCAAAGAGCACGTTTTTCTCACCCTTTATGAGATACGCCGCCCGGCTCGCGTCCCCGCAGACGCAGACGATATAGTCGTTTTTCATTTCTGTCTCCTGTATGTGTCAAAGTACGTTCTTTTTCGTACTTAAATTTTTATTATAGCGATTTCCCATGCGATTTGCAAGTTTTCATCTTGTGTATACAAAAAAAAGCCGCTATAATGGGTATGCATCCGGCGATGCAGACTGTGTGCGGCGGCGCACCGGGCTGCTCTTTCCGCCAGACTTCAATCAAGGAGAGAAAACATTATGATAAAATTAGAACGCACAAGCGTCATGAACTTTGAAAACGCCATGCGCGGCGCGAGAAACCCGATGAACAGCTGGGGACGTATGGACAGCAGCTATGATGAGGACGGAAACTTCGTCTTTGGTCCGAATGATCTCGATCTCGCGAAACGTCTCCGCATGGCAGGAAGCGATCACAGAAAGTTTATCCGCCAGATCTTCGTTTCTGTGGACATCACAGCCCCGCTTTACTGGTGGAAGGAATATGACACCTACAAAGTGGCGACTGTGGCAAACTCCACAAGTACCATGCATAAGATCCATTCCAAACCTTTCGACATCGACGATTTCAGCCATGACCATATGACTCCGGACACACTGGCCTACATGCAGACCGTTGTGGACCGCCTCGAGCAGATCCGTCTGAAATATATGAACGAGGGAAAAAACAAAGAAGACTGGTACGATATGATCCAGCTTCTCCCCTCCAGCTACAACCAGATGCGCACCTGCACGATGAACTATGAGACACTCGTCAATATTTATTATGCGAGAAAAGCTCATAAGCTTGCGGAGTGGCATACATTCTGTGACTGGATCAAGACTCTGCCGTACGCGGAAGAGCTGATTATTGCAGAATAATTTTCCAAATAATGATTATGTATCGTTTATAAGAAACCTGCTGCAGGCATCTTGCTTTTGGCCATGCAGCAGGTTTTTATTAGATTTTTACATTACAGATCTATCGCAACTGGAATTTCTTTCTGCAGTGCCAGCGAATAGATCACAGCTTCCTTCACCTTTTTCCCGGTGATCTGTGCCAGTGCCTTTGCGTAATAAAGAAGCTGGATCTGATAGCGGTCCAGGAGTACCTGTTCTCCGCCTTCCTTTACCCGGTCTGTCTTGTAATCCACAAGGACGAGACCATCGTCCTCCTCGAACCAGGCGTCAATGATACCCTGTAACAGGATCAGCTCATCGGAATCCGCCTCGTCCATCTCCCTTGCCGGGATTCCTACCACGAACTGGCTCTCTTTTCTTAACTTTCCGTTCTGGTCCGCGTGTTTCATCCGGCCTGCAATATCAGAATGGAAGAACTTTGCCAGCACGCCCGGATAGACCATGTCGATGGCAGTCTCCTGCATTCTCTTTTCCTCACGGATCCGGTCAATTTCTTTTACGATATCAGCGTAGCCGGAAATTTCCGCAAAACAGATCAGCTCCAGGGCGCGGTGGTAAGCGGTGCCTCGGTCGGAGGCGCGTTTTATTCTGGCTTTCTCTTCCGCTGCTGAGACTGTATTATTGACTGAATTTCCATTCCTGCCTAAAGCCTCTGCTGCTTTCTGTACCTCTGACTCTATTATTTCAGACTTCACGGTTACTCCAGTTGGCTTTTCCGCTGTTTCTGGATCAGACGTATGCTCTTCAGCTTTTAACTCTTCTTTATCCCTGACATCCTTAATCAAAAACGCACTCTCCGCGTCATCCACAAACTGCCCCTGTTCCTTAAGCTCTGAAACCGACATTTTCGCATGCAGCGCGAGATCCACCTCATAGGGATATTTCACTCCGATGAGTCCAGGAATCTCTTCCGGCTGTACTTTCCGGAGCTGCTCCAGCTCCAGATAGATCTTCGCCTTCTCCTCCTGGCTCTTCGCCTCTTCCACGAGAAGATCGTTCACCGGAACATTTTTCACGTCGATGGTGTTTTTCGCCCCGTTTGAGGCCATCAGGATCCAGTCCAGATAGGAGGATGCCGCGCTCAGCGTTGTAAACGAAAGCGCTCCCCCCGCCGGGATCTCTCCCCATTTTTCAAGTTTATTATCCAGGTATTTATCCCCCGCGGTGATGATTAGCTTTTCCTTTGCGCGCGTCATGGCAACGTAGAGGATACGGAGTTCCTCTCCCATGTTTTCCAGGTTTGACCGGCGTGCCAGGACATTTTTCTTTAAGGTCGGCGCCTTGATCTTCTTTTCCGGATCAAAGAAATCCGCCGCAATTCCAAGTTCCTCATCGATCAGGATCCGCCCCCTCGCGTCCTGGCGGTTGAACTTCTTGCCGCATCCGGCTAAAAATACTACCGGGAACTCCAGACCTTTGCTCTTGTGGATACTCATGATCCGCACCGCGTCGTCATGTTCCCCGGAGCGGGACGCCTCGCCGAAGTCGGTGTTGTATTTCTTCAGTTTTTCAATATAGCGGATAAAGTCAAAAAGTCCCTGATAGCTGGTCTTCTCGTAATCTTCCGCTTTCTGCACCAGCATCGCGAGGTTCGCCTGCCTCGTCTTTCCTGCCGGCATAGCTGCGGCGTACTTATCGTACCCCGTGAGGTCGAAGATCCGGTAGATCAGGCGGGAGACTGGGAGGTACATGGACTCTTTTCGCAAAGTCGTAAGAAGATTCCGGAATGCAGCTAACTTACGATAAATAACCGCATCTTCCTCCAATTCCCCATGTTTCTCCAGGTATCTCTTCACCGCCCCATAAAACCCAACATCTTCCCCGCGGTCCGGATCCTTCTTAAATTCTGCCATCACAATGGCCAGCTCCCGGTCCTTCATGCCGCCGATGGGCGACTTTAACACGCCTGCAAGCGGGATATCCTGCATCGGATTGTCGATGAGCGCCAGCATATTTAACACAGTCTCAACTTCCACCGCCGTAAAATACCCGGTCCTAGACTCCGCGTAGGCCGGAATTCCCGCTGCCCCAAGAACACTCAAGAATTCCTCCGACCATCCGGAAAGACTGCGAAGCAGGATCACAATATCCTTTTTCTTTAACGGCTCATACTCCCCGGTCTTCCCGTTAAAGATCTTCATCCCCTGTTCCGGGTCCGTGAGTTCCTTGATCTTCGCGGCGATAAGTCTCGCCTCCGCCTCCTTCGCCGTATAGTCCGCCTTCTCCTCGTCCATGCCGTCAAACAGTGAATCCCCGGTATTTAAAAGCAGGACTTCCGTCTTCGACTGCCCATCCACCGGTGTCTCCGGAAACTCTGCCCCCGGATACAACGCCGCATCGTCCGTATACCGGATATTTCCAAGCTGCTTTGTCATGATCCGGTAGAACACGTCATTGATGCTGGAAAGCACCTCCGGGCGGCTTCGGAAGTTTTTGTGCAGCTCGATCTTCTGGTATGATCCGTCCTCTTTCCCATAGGACTCATACTTTTCCAGAAACAGCTCCGGTTTCGCGAGACGGAACTTATAGATACTCTGCTTCACATCTCCCACCATGAACACATTCGGGGTTCCGAACCGCTCCCTGGAAACACAGCAGATCAGAGTTTCCTGGACCTCGTTGCTGTCCTGGTACTCGTCCACAAGAATTTCCTCATAAACTTCAGAAAGTTCGTCCGCCACCGGCCCCGGCTTATGATCCAGGCTGCCGCCTGTGAGGACTTCCAGCGCAAAGTGCTCCAGATCATTAAAGTCCACCAGGTTCTTCTCTTCCTTCGCCTCCTGGAACCTCGCGGAAAACTCTTCCGCAAGCTCCAAGAGCATCAAAATCGGCTCTCTGCAGGCATCCATGTCAGAAAATACCGTATCCGGGTCTCCCGGAAGGTACAGGGCTTTCATCTTCTTGATCCCGTCCTTCGCGAGATTCCGGTACGCAGCCGCCTGCTCTTTCTTCTCCGGGTCCACATTTTTTCCCCGGACAGCCGCCAGTCTTCCAAATTTCAGCGCGCCGAGGCACTCCGCGATCTCCCGGTACGTTCCAGCTTCCTTAAGCTCTTCCATTCCCCGGATATCTTCCGCTAACATCGGCGCATATGCCTGAGGACCGTCCTCCTCCGCCGCGAGATCTGCCGCCTCATAGAGTCCGTCCAAAAACTCCTCCGCCTGCCGTCTCACATCCTGCACCAGATACTTCATCCAGGCCGTTTCTTCCATGGAATCCCCGCCTTCGCCGGCCCGGAGTTCTTTCCTGCATGCTGCGATCCACTCCCCCGGCCACGGATTGCTCTGGGAAAACTCCCAGACCTTTAAGATGTACTCTTCCAGTCCACCGTCCGTGCGCCCTGTGGCGTAGGTATCCACAAACTTCAGAAACCGCTCGTCCTCTCTTCCGTAATATTCCTCCAGGAGTTCCTTCATCACATCGGCCTTTAAGAGCAGCAGTTCACCTTCATCCGCCACCCTAAATCCCGGATCCAGGTCCAGTTCATGGAAATGTTCCCGCAGAAGATTTAAACAGAAGCTGTCGATGGTGGTGATCTTCGCGTGATGGATCAGCGTGTTCTGGCGCTCCAGGTTCTTATCCCCCGGATACTCGTCCAGAAGCTTTCCGAGAGCCGTCTCCACGCGCTCCCGCATCTCCGCCGCCGCCGCGTTCGTGAATGTCATCACCAGCAGCTTATCGATGTCCACCGGCTGTTCCGGGTCCGTGATCATGCGGATGATTCGTTCCACGAGGACCGCCGTCTTTCCGCTTCCCGCCGCCGCCGAGACAAGGAGATTCCGGTGTCTCGTCTCAATGACCTTTTTCTGTTCGTCTGTCCACTTTGTCGCCATTACAGAATCTCCTTTCCGTCATTTTCTTTTCCGGACGCTTTCTTTTTTCCACGTTCTACGCCCGCTGAAATTTTCTTCTTCTCTTTACCTGGATCCACCTGTGCAGTATTTCCCTTATCCGCAGCGTCTTCCACCGCACCGGAGTCCATCTCCTCCTCATCCTCTTCCGGATCAATTTCCTTCCAGATCTCCTCCGCCTTCATAGGCTTAAATCTCCGGAATCCATACCCGTCAGTCTTCAGATCAAACCCGCACACACTGTGATACGGACAGTAATCGCACGCCGTCCGGTTCCCCTGCTTGTAGGGATCCACCTCCACGTTTCCGTCCAGGATCTCCTCTCCCATTTCCGTAAGCTTCTGGTTTACATAATCCGTCAAGTGTGCGAACCGCTTTCCGCCTGCCACGGAGGACTTTAACTCCTGAACATATCCGTCCTTGAGCGCCACCGGGATCACATCCGATTCCTTCTCGATCTCTCGGTCCATATGCCGGATCACGTCGAGACTGCTGTTCACGAGACCGTTCATGCGGAGTTTCCTTAAGATCCCCGCCTCGATCTCCTCGTCCGTCATTCCGTCCTCCCGGTCGATCACCGGATCATCAATATGATAATAGAAGATTCCCGCAGGAACCTCCTGTTTTCCGGGATGCCTGCTCTCCTGAAGCTTCAACGCCGCGTCCATATAGACTACAAGCTGGAGCTGCAGCCCGTGATATAAAAGCGCCAGGTCAAAGGACGTACTTCCCGACTTATAATCCATGATCTTCACATAGATCTTATCCTCATCCTCAAACACGTCCATGCGGTCGATTCGTCCACGAAGGTTCACGGCTTCCCCGTCCTTTAACGGGATCCGCGTGCTTACATCCACCTCGAACTCTTCCGGCTCAAAATCGCCCTTCCGGATCTGGTAGATCAGCGCCCGCACCGTCCGGTCCGTGATCCGCTCCACCTTCTTCTCCAGGTAAGCGTTTCTCGCGGAACTCTTCATGATCGTATTCCGGTATTTCGCGGAAACTTCCTCCACCGCCCGCTTTACGAGAACCCGCCGCTCCGCGTCCGTGATGGTTCGGAAATCCTTTCCGTGGTCTCTCACATTGCGGAAAAAGATGTCCAGGGACTGATGGAACAGATTTCCCATGTCGGAGAGATCCAGCTCATATTCTCTTCCCGCCCGGAGTCCGAGACCATGGTTCAGGAAATGGGAGTACGCGCATGCCGCGTAACCTTCCATTCTCGTGACGCTGCCCCGCAGAAGTGTCCCGTAGAGTTCTCTCGCCGCTGCCCGGCCGATCCCGCCTTTCTTATAGGAATAGGACACCGCCTTCGCGAGCTCTTCCATCTCCTCCGCCTTCGCCTCGTCGGAGGACAGGAAACTGTAGAGTTCCCGCGCCTTCTCATTTTCCGGTGCCATCAGACGTTCCGGCTCCTGAAGCCAGGAAAGGACCGTTCTTCCCGCCGCCGTCACGGAGACATCTGGCCGCTTCTCCGCCTCCGTCTCCTTGAGCGTCAGATCCGGGAACCTTTTTTTCATCTCCCCGATGATGCCGGAGGGGCGGATCTGTTTTCCCTCCGCGGTCACCGTCGGGTAGGATAAGATCAGCTGGTCTGAGGGCTTCGTCATCATGAGATACAGGTAAAACCGTTCCATAAATCCCTCTTCCCTCGCCGTCGGCGCCAGTTCCATGGAGTTCTTCTTTAAGATCTCCCTCTCATTATCGGTAAAGAGACCGCCTTTCGAGTGATCCGCCGGAACCACGCCCTGACTGACTCCCAGGAAAAAGAGGACCTTGATCTTATCAAGTCTCGTTCTCTTTAAGTCACCGCAGACCACCCGGTCTGTCCCCGCTGGGATCATGCCCACGGAGAGCTCCGAAAAGCCCGCGGAAAGGATCTCCGCGTACTCTCTCCTCGACACGCACTCATCGCCCAGAAGACTCTTAAATTTTTCAAAAAGCTCGATGACGAGACCGTAGATCTCCTCATACTCCCTGGCCTCCCGGTCCATGCCGGAATCCGCGAAGCGCTCCGAAAACTGCTCCAGCTTTTCCTCCGCCCCAAGAGTCTCCAGAAGCTCTTTCAAGGCATCCGTCACAACCGCCACCGGAACTCCACGTCCCGCGCAGCGTTCCTTGAGGACCCGGAGCGGTTCCATGATCTTCTCCCGGAACGCGTTCATCTCCACGAGGTTTAAATTTTCTCCGCCCTCAAAGGTCTTCTCCCACTCTGCGTCCCATTTCGCGAATCCGCGGATCCCCATGGCCCGCACGTAGATCTCCAGCCGGTCCACGGCTTCTGTCTCCTCCGTCACAAGCCCAGTCCTCAGATATCGGAACATGCTCTCGTAGTCGAAACCTTTCTGCAGAAGGTCCAGGGCGCTCTGGATCAGCCGGATCAGCGGATTTCCCGACACATCCCGGTTTTCATCGAGAAACAGCGGGATCTGATTCTCCTCAAAACTCCTCGTGATTTCCCGCCCATATCCCGGAAGATCCCCGCAGACCAGCGCGATATCCCGGTACCGGTATCCATCCCTTTTCACAAGTTCCTCGATCCGGTTCGTGATAAAGTCGATCTCATCCGCCGGGTCCTTCGCCTGCACCAGCATGATCTCCCGGTCCCCGCCGTGATACTGGGTATAAGGATAGCGGAAAAAGGTCCGCTCCAGATGGTCGAGAGCCGGGCTGTTTCTGAAACGCACCAGAGGGCGTTTATGAAAGACGAGGTCCTGATAGATCTTCACCCCGTTCTCCTCCGCCAGCTGTTTTAACTTTCTTGTCATCTTCCGGCTCATATCAAAGAGGTCCGTCTCGTCCGACTCTGTTCTGAGATCCATCCCAGGCTCCATCGTCGCGGAAACGGTAACAAAGACGTTTCTGCAGAGCTTCAAAAGAATCCCGATGAGCCGGTACTGGATCGGCGTAAAGCCCGTGTAGCCGTCTAAGACCATGGTGCTGTCCCGCAAAAGGGCAGACTGGTCCGCCACCTGGCAGAGCACATCAAGAAGCTCCTCCAGAGTGATATATTTCTCCTTCGTGAACTCCCGGAACGCCTCAAAGATCACTTCCATATCCGAGAGTTTCGCCGCCAGGATCTGTCCCACATGTTCCCCTGCTGTCTGTGCTTTTAAGTCCTCCGGCGTCGCCCCGTACTGGTAAAGCTCTGACAGCATGGACTTGATCTCACCGATGAATCCCGGACGGTTCAAGTGGGAGGAAAACATGGTGAGCTCGTCCATCTTTTCCCCGGCAAGCTTTCTGAGGACCATATTTTTTCCGGTGTCGTCCAGGACCTCCGGCTGCGGCAGGGAGAGCTCCGAAAAGATCCGGTAGGCAAGGCGCTCAAAACTCACGATATCGATGTTCAGCGTTCCATGGTTCGGGTGGAGTCTCACGATCTCCTTCTGCGCCTGCATCGTCGCCTGCTCCGGCGTCACCACGAAAAATCTGCCCTCCGGTTCCTTTATAGACAGATCGATGATCTTCCTATATATATATTCTGTTTTTCCAGCGCCGGAACCGCCGGCGATGACGCATAATCCCATTTTTTCCTCCTGTTGTCCGCCAGCCATGCCGCAAGCGGTCTCTCTCCGAATTTCAGATACCTAAACCGTATCTTTTCTGCATGAAAATGTCAAGTTTTTTATCCTGCTTCCAACCGGTCCGGATGCTCCGATTCTTCCATTGTCTCCTTGATGTCCGTTTATTTTTATGCTAAACTGAGAGAAACGCAATAATTCAGGAATATCCTGGACACATAAAAAAAATAATCTGCCTGCAGAAAAAGCTGTGGACAGTGAAGGGGGATTTCTCTATGTCACACAACAAACTGGGGCTTTCGCTCCTCTGTACGGCACTCGTATCTTCGATGCTCTCCGGATGTCAGAAGACTCCGGAAGTATCTCCGACCTCCTCTCCGGTGAAGCTCACCGTCTGGACTTACTACAACGGCGACCAGCTCGCTGCCTTCAACTCTCTCGTAGATGAATTCAACAAGACCGTTGGTCAGGAACAGAATATCTCCATCGAAAGCTACAGCCAGGGCAGCGTTACCGATCTGGAAACGAATCTTATGGCTGCCGCGGAACAGAAGGTCGGCGCCGCAGACCTGCCGAATATTTTCTCCGGATATGTGGATACCGCCTATTCTTTAGATGAAATGGGTCTTCTCACGGATCTCAGCGGATATTTGAGCGATGAAGAGCGGGATGCCTATATCGATGGATATTTAAATGAAGGAAACTTTTCCGGTGACGGCACATTAAAGCTTTTCCCGATCGTAAAATCAACGGAACTTCTGTTTTTAAATGAGACAGACTGGGAGCCTTTTGCCGAGGCCACCGGCGCGACTTATGACAACCTTTCGACCATCGAGGGGCTGATCTCCACCGCAGAACTCTACTACAACTGGACCGATGCCCAGACGGAAGAGCCGGATGATGGACGCGCCCTCTTCGGACGGGATGCCATGGCAAACTATCTTCTTGTAGGAGCAAAGCAGCTCGGAACCACGATCTTCGATGTCAAGGACGGAAAAATGACCCTGAATTTCGATAAACAGACGGTCCGCACGCTCTGGGACAGCTACTATGTTCCGTTTATCAAAGGATATTTCGCAGCCTCCGGACGTTTCCGTAGCGATGATGTCAAGACCGGAAACCTCATCGCCTACCAGGGTTCCTCCTCCAGCGCTTCCTTCTTCCCGACACAGGTCAGCACCAGCGACTCCGAGAGCCATGAGATCCAGTTAAAAGTTCTCCCGGCACCGAAATTTAAGGACGGCGCGGATGTGGCTGTCCAGCAGGGCGCGGGAATGGCTGTCACAAAGGGATCGGATGAGCAGACAAACGCCGCTGTGACCTTCTTAAAGTGGATCACACAGCCGGAGCACAACATCAAATTCTCCGTGGATTCCGGCTACATGCCTGTGACAAAGTATGCCAGCAATATCGACCATATCGAGGAGAGCGGACTTTCCGTCAGTGACTCCATCCGTGACATCCTGACTGTCTCCTTCGACACGGTAACTTCCAATGAACTCTACACCACAGGCGCTTTCGCCGGATATAAGGATGCCCGCCAGGTTTTAGAGTACGCTCTCTCTGACCAGGCCGCAAATGACCGGACCATCGTTGAAGACCGGATCGCCCAGGGCATGAGCGCAAAAGACGCGGAAGCGGAATTTCTCTCCGATGACGCCTTTGAATCCTGGTATCAGACCACATTGAACCGTTTACAGGCATTCCAGGACTAAACGCTGCGGTCTGCGCCATACGCAGGCAGTAACGACAAAGCGGCTGCTCTTTTGCAGCACGAGGTAATTTGATGAAAACACGGAAAAACCGATCGATCTTTCGCATGATCCTGTCCGGCATGCTGGCCATTCTCTGTATCGAGATCCTGCTTCTTGTGGGGATCCTCTATTTCAGTAATGTGACCGACCGCCTGAACAGAAATGCCTGCGATCTTCTCGATACACAGACCAGCAACCGGCAGACCTATCTGCAGAACACCCTGGTCAAAAACAACAACCTGACAGAACTGTCCGACAGCCTGGACTCTGCGCTTCTGGAACTGATAAATTCCGGCTATATGCAGATCTCCGATCTGGACAATGATGACAGCAAGTGCGTGGCTCTCCTTCAGGCCGTCAGCGACGACCTGATTGATACGCTGCGCCAGAAGGACATTACGGGACTCTTTGTCGTCTTCAACACCAGGGATCTCGACACCCTGAAGGCAGACACTCCCCTCAGCGGGATCTATCTGAGGGATCTCGACCCGGACGCGGCACCGTCCTACCGGAACGCGGACCTTCTCTTAGAGCGGTCCCCGATCCAGTTAGTGCAGTCCATGTACGTCTCCACGGCGAAAAATTGGCAGCCCGCCATCATGTGCGACGCGGAGTCCCCCTGCAGCTTCATCTATCCGGCGTTTCAGGCGGCTCTCCACGATCACGCAAGCCTTGACGAGAATGATTATGGTCATGTGACGACCGCCACCTACACGCTCTCCGGGGACCAGCGCTCCGCTGTGGCCTACTCGATTCCGCTGATCCTTCCGGACGGAACGGTCTACGGCGTCGTCGGCGTGGAGCTTCTCTCCACATACCTGCAGCAGCTTCTCCCCTCCGATGAGCTTGGAAACAACCAGGAAGGCATGTACTTCTTCGCCTACACCGAAAGTGACCTGACCGATGAGACGATCCCGCTTCAGGTCGTCGTCTCCTCCGCACACGG
>Ga0129312_1001780_pt1 | contig 11762 bp, 14 predicted proteins | sample O827metagenome_FD_94434 | JGI IMG/M metagenome (GOLD analysis project Ga0129312, IMG submission 94434) | Orangutan group fecal microbial communities from Wisconsin, USA - O827 metagenome | ecosystem: Host-associated > Mammals > Digestive system > Large intestine > Fecal | place: USA: Wisconsin... | reverse complement strand
TGGGATTCATAGCCTGACCGAACATATAAAACGGAATCCCAAGAGTAATATAGAAGAAATATTCCTGTGAATGCCGGTAGGTTTCCTCATTGACCGTACCGCCGAACATGGCGATGATGCTGTCTGCAAAGATCAGATACACAGCAGTCAGGATAAGACTTCCGATAATGATCAAAACCACCGCATTGCCGATACTGCGCTTTGCCCGGGCTGTTTCATTCCGCCCAAGCGCCATGCTGACAAAGGCACAGCAGCCGTCACCGACCATAACAGCAATAGCCAGTGCAACAACAGTCAGCGGGAAAACGACGGTATTAGAGCTGCGTTTCCGTAAGAGCCGAGGTAGCTGGCGTTTGCAATAAAGATCTGATCAACAATATTGTACAATGCACCTACTAACAATGAGGTGATACAGGGAACCGCGTACTGACGCATCAGCTTACTAATACGCTCTGTTCCAAAAAACTGATTTCCAATTTCCATAATAATCTAATAATCTCCTTTTTCTTAAAAAAATAAGAAATGCGTAAGCTCCTTAGAATCCGGACTTACGCATTTCTGCCACACGATTTGTCTATAAAATTGTTCTTTATCGTTCATTTCCCACCTTCTTTCGATTCAAATCGAACGTCCGTGAGACTTAGCACGTGATTCTGGTATTCCTATCAGAATCACTGTGCATCCTCGCGGAGCGTTTATTTCAGTCAGAGATCTAACTCCCACGGAAATAAAAAAAGTGTGGCACTTCTGCAACTGGATTTACGCAGAAACGCCACACGATGTAGCATTATTATAGCGAAAACAGAAAAATGTAAAGCAGCGGATTTTGATTGAACATTGAACATAATATACAAAGTAAAATCATAATACAATTTATAATGATATATATTGACGAAATGTTATAATATGATATATAATGAATAGCAGATGAGAGATGTGAATTTTTAAATAGATTTTGAAGGAGAAAGGGAGGGAAAGCATGAATCTGGAATTGTACTTGGAGCAAATGAAAGAGCTGGTCAACATTGACAGCGGATCCGGGAATGTAGCCGGAATCAACCGGGTGGCAGATAAACTGGCTGGCTGGTATCAGGAGATCGGCTGGAACGTAGAACGAATTCCTGCCGATGGAGGCCGTCAGGTTCTTCTTATTACAAATCATGGATCCGATCATTATGATGCGATGTATATCGGTCATATGGATACTGTATTTCCGGACGGGACGGCAGAGAAAAGACCATTTCGGATCGAAGGAGAAAATTATTACGGTCCGGGTGTTGGTGATATGAAAAACGGTGACCTCGCAATGTTTCATATTGCGGCAAATTTACCGGAAAATGAGAAGAAATGCCTGAATATCGCAATGGTCTATAATCCGGATGAAGAGATCGGGTCGATCTACTCAAAAGAGATCACGGATCGAATCGGCTGTAAAGCAGATCACATTTTTGTCATGGAATCTGCCGGAAAAAATGGAACCCGCCATTGCTTTGCGAGAAAAGGTTCCCTAACGTATGATATTGAGTTTCAAGGTCAGGCGGCTCATGCGGGCTTTATGTTTGAAGTAGAAAACGCGTCAGCGGTTCTTGAAATGGGACATTACATTGTGGAATTAATGAATCTGGCGGACAGAGAAAAAGATACAACGGTAAATGTTGGTGTCGCAAATGGCGGTACAGCCAGAAATGTAGTTGCAGATCATGCAAAAATCAGTGTTGAAATGAGATTCTGGGATGACAGTGAAAGAATCCGCTTGAAAGAATATGTAAATAAGATAACAAAAGGACAGCCATTTGTTCCCGGAGTGAAAACGACGATCACGATGCAGAAGGAAACTCCGCCGTTTATAAAAACAGAGGAAGCGAAAAAGTATATCGAACGGGTCAGAAAAATTGCCGAAGAATATGGAATTCCATTCGAGGAAAAAGACCGCGGAGGACTCTCTGACGCGAACCATCTTTCCAGATGCGGCAATGCGATCGTTATGGATGGAATGGGACCGCATGGAGCGAATGACCATAGTGAGAAAGAGTACGGATATATCGGATCCGTTGAACCATGTGTAAAGCTTCATCTTGCAATTCTAAAAGATATGTTGAAAAAACAATAAGCCGAAGGGAGAGAATCTGATTGATAAAATATGTTATAAAAAGACTTTTTTATGCAATACCTGTGTTTCTTGGAATTACATTTACTGTGTATTTGCTGATCAATCTTGCTCCCGGAGGACCGCTTTCGATTTTGGCTGCATCCGGAGAAATGTCACTCAGTGATCTGGAGGCGTTGAAAGTTTCACTGGGACTTGATAAGCCGGTTCTTGTCCGGTACTTTCTGTGGCTGGCAGACCTGCTGCATGGAAATCTTGGAACATCATACCGTACTTCCCAGGCAGTCAGCATGATGATCGGACAGCGTATCATCCCATCATTGTTGCTTACTGGAACCGGTATTATTGGTGCGATCATCATAGGGATTCCACTTGGAGTGGTTTCAGCCTGTAAACCGAACTCGATATGGGATCATATCAGTACATTTGTTGCTTTTATTGGAGCATCGGTGCCGAACTTCTTTTTGAGTCTTCTTCTGATCTACGTATTAGCTGTAAAAATGAAATTGTTCCCGACGAGCGGCATGTATTCGGCAGGATCTAATGGCGATTGGAAGGATCTTCTCTATCATTTGGCACTTCCGGCTTTCGTGTGTGGAATCCAGCCGATTGGAAATTATATCAAACAGACAAAATCGAGTGTTCTTGAGGTTTTGAATGAAGAGTACATAAAAACAGCAAGATCAAAAGGACTTAGAAATGTCGTCATTGTGATCAAACATGCATTTCGCAATTCACTGATTCCGATCGTTACAACCCTTAGTCTTTCCGTCCCGTTTCTGATCGGAGGAGCTGTTGTAACAGAACAGATATTTGCCTGGCCCGGCATCGGAAGCCTGATGATCACTGCGATCACAAGTCGTGATTATCCAGTGATCATGGGAGTCGCTGTTTTGATCTGTGTTGTTGTTCTCGTCGTAAATCTGATTCTGGATCTGATCTATGCTGCACTGGATCCGCGAATTAAATTTAAATAGGAGGGCACCAGGGCATGAAAAAAATATTAAGTAATCAGGCAGTAAAAAAATTTATGCATAACCGGAAAGCTGTTTTAGGTCTTATCATTGTCGGCTTTCTTGTTTTGGCAGTCATCCTGATGCCAATATTCATGAAGCTTGATCCATATACGACCGACCGGGCGGTAGGATTTAACAAAGCCCCATGTCCCGGCCATCTTCTGGGCACGGATGACGTGGGAAGAGATCTGTTTGCAAGACTTTTATATGGAGGAAGAATTTCTCTGTTTGTCGGGATCATGTCTACGGTCATTTCGGTATTGATTGGAATTCCGTTAGGGCTGATCGCCGGTTATTTCAGAGGAATTGCAGAAACGGTCATCATGCGTGTCGCAGATGCATTTATGTCATTCCCGACGATGGTCCTGATCCTTGTTCTCGTTGCGGTGTTCGGACCGTCGATCCTTACGGTCACGGTGGTGATCGGAGTATTGGGCTGGACTGCAATCGCAAAGCTGATTTACGGAAATGTGTTATCGATCCGGGAACGTGAATATATTCAGGCGACAAAAGCGATCGGGATGAGTACTCCGAAGATCCTGCTTTCAGAGGTACTGCCAAATGCAATCCCCCCGGTATGGGCAAATATTTCGTTCCGGGTAGCAGGAGCGATTTTAACAGAATCATCGTTAAGCTTTCTCGGAATGGGTGTCCAGACACCACAGGCATCCTGGGGAAATATCATATTTGCAGCGCAGAATCTTCTTGTATTGACGGCACGTCCGTGGGTGTGGTTCCCACCGGGAATCTGCATCATTCTCGTTGTTGTAGGATTTAATTTTATCGGAGAAGGTGTACGAGATGCCCTTGATCCCAAAACAAAATAGGGCAGCATATATTAAAAAATTTAAAGGAGGATCATTATGAGATCAGGTAAAAAAATTGCAGCGTGGATGCTTGCGGCAGCCATGGCAACAGGACTTCTCGCCGGCTGTGGAGGCAGCTCCGGAAATGAGACGACAGCGGCTGAGTCCGCAGCGGAAGGAACAACAGCAGCGTCAACGGCGACAGATAAAACGGGAGATTATTCCGATAAGGTCATTACATATGGTTTGACGACTGCATGGGATACCGTTAATCCTTACGGATCTACATCCGGATCGATCTATCAGAATCTGGTCTGCGACAAGCTGTATGACCGCCTTGCATTTATTGAGGAAGCCGGTTCCGGAGTATCACCGAGAGCGGCTAAATCATGGGAATCTGCTGATGATGGAAAAGCTGCAATCTTTCACTTAGATGAAAATGCAAAATGGCACGATGGTCAGCCGGTAACCGCAAAGGACTGGGTATTTACCGCACAGCTCATCACAAATCCGAAGTTTGATTACGGACTCAGAAGTGAGTTCAACACATGGGCAGGAACCGATGAGAATGGTCTTGAAACGGCTGAAAAATCAGTCGGAGTTGAGGCTGTGGATGACTATACATTGAAGATTTCTTTTAAGAATGTTACTCCGGTCGAGGATTGGCTGATCCTTCATAACAAGTATTTCTATGTACTTCCGGAACATCTTCTTGGTGATATCGCACCTGAAAAAATGAAAGATGATGAGTTCTGGAAAGCACCGATCGGTTCCGGTCCCTGCACCTTTATCTCCGAGCTTTCCGGAAGCCAGCTGGAACTTGGATCTTTTGCGGATTATCAGCTTGGCGCACCGCAGTTTGGCAAATTGATCCTGAAAGTGATCGCTTCCACGAATACAATCACATCCATCGCAGCAGGAGAGATGGATGGATTCTATCAGCAGCCGACGACCGATGATGCACTTGCGGCAAAGGATATGGGACTTACGGTGACAGAATCAAGCGAACCGACCTTCGTAGGCGTATTCCTGATCAATAACCAGAATGTATCCGATAAGCGTATCCGTCAGGCAATGAGCTATGCAATCGATAAGGATCTTCTGATCGAGCAGAACCTGCAGGGAAAAGGCATTGCACCGGCAACATGTGTGATCCCGGGATCGGAATATGATTGTGGACTTACCTGGTCCAGAGATGTAGATAAGGCGAAAGAGCTTCTCGCAGAGGCCGGATGGGATTCTTCAAGAAAACTTAAAATGGCAGTAACCTCCGCAAGAGAGAGTATGGCAGCGATCATTCAGCAGAATCTTGCAGAGGCGGGAATTACAATCGATGTTCAGACAGTTGAGCTTGCAACGATGTTTTCAGGCCTTCAGGATGGCACGTATGATCTTGGAATTTGCGGTTCAACAGCAATGTCCTATCCGCTCTGGATGTCCGGATATTATGACAATAAGAATGCGACATACTGCCAGATCACAGATACCGCATACGCAGAGCTTCAGGATAAGATCGCTGCTGAAACAGACGAAGCAAAGAAAAAAGAACTGGTAAACGAATATCAGCAGCTTCTTTGGGATGAGATGCCGTTGGTAATGCTCTACAACGGATATATTTACGGAGTTCAGTCAGAGAGATTCCAGGGATATAACGCATTCGAAGGCGGAGTCAATAACCAGGCTGTCTGGAAATGGTCTGTAAAAGAATGATCAGAAACCGGTGACGGGTTTGTCACAAATTTAGAAGGATGATGACAGGAGGGGAGCAGATGGATGAACATTTGCTGGAAGTTAAAAATCTGAAGGTTTCCTTTAAAGTAGGAAAAAAGAAGCTGACAGCAGTGGATAATGTTACTTTTTCACTGGACCGGGGAAAGGTGATCGGTATTGTTGGAGAGTCAGGCTGCGGAAAAAGCGTCACGGCCACTTCAATTATGCGTCTGGTATCTCCTTCTGTCTGCGAAATCGATGAAAACAGCCAGATCCTGTTTGAAGGGGAAGATCTGTCAAAGGCATCAGAAGCCAGAATGAGAAAGGTGCGGGGAAATGAGATTTCCATGATCTTTCAGGAACCGATGTCGTCTCTAAATCCAGTATACAGGATCGGAGATCAGATGTTAGAGATGATCAGGACTCATCATCGTGAGATACCGAAAAAGGAAGCATTAAAACAATGTATTGAAATGCTTGCCAGAGTGGGGATCCCTTCTCCAGAGCAGCGGATCAGGGAATTTCCACATCAGATGTCCGGTGGCATGAGACAGAGGGTAATGATCGCAATGGCATTGCTCTGCCAGCCAAAGCTTTTAATTGCAGATGAACCGACAACGGCTCTGGATGTGACGATCCAGGCCCAGATCCTCAGAATCTTAAAGAAGCTTGCGGAGGAGTCAGACACATCGGTGATTTTGATCACACATGATATGGGTGTGGTGGCAGAAATGGCAGATCACGTCATGGTCATGTATGCGGGAAAATCCGTGGAATATGGAACCGCAGAAGATATCTTTGATCATCCGATGCATCCATATACGGTGGGCTTGCTGAAATCGATTCCAAAGCTTGGAAGTGGTCAGGAAGATCATCTGTTTACGATCGAGGGGACGGTTCCGGGTCTGGATGAGATGCCGGAAGGCTGCAGATTCTCTACGCGATGTCCATATGCAACGGAGCAGTGCAAAAAAGAAGACCCGGGAATGCAGGGAGAAGCAGGACATTTTGTACGATGCTTCCGGTTTATGGATTCCGAGATACAGGATAGCAGGGAGGTGGAATAATGGAGACCCCTTTATTGGAAATTCGAGATGTAAAGAAATATTTTCCGGTAAAAAAAGTACATGGAAAGGAAATTACAGTAAAAGCGGTGGATTCCATTAACCTGAAGATCAATCAGGGAGAAATCGTAGGCCTTGTAGGCGAATCGGGCTGTGGAAAATCAACGTTAGGAAAGTCCATTTTAAAGCTTCATGAGATAACCGGAGGACAGATCCTGTTCCATGGAGAAGATATTACAAATTATAACGAACGCCAGATGCGTCCGCTGAGGGAAAAAATTCAGATTATTTTTCAGGATCCGTATGCGTCCTTAAATCCAAAGAAAAAAATTGTTCAATCCGTTATGGCACCGCTGGATGTGGCGGGAAAATATACGAAAGAAGAAAAACTGGAAAAGGTCAGGAAGATCCTGCAGGAGGTCGGTCTCAGTGATAAATATCTTGAAAAATATCCGCATGAAATGTCTGGCGGACAGAGACAGAGAGTTGTGATCGCAAGAGCCCTGATCAACGATCCTGAACTTGTCATTTGTGATGAGCCGGTATCGGCGCTGGATGTGTCAGTTCGATCACAGGTGCTGAATCTGTTAAAGGACCTTCATAAAGAAAGAAATTTAACGTACATTTTCATTTCTCATGACTTGAGCGTAGTGGAGTATCTCTGCGACAAGGTGGCGGTCATGTATTTGGGGCGTATCATGGAATATGCAGGAAAGAGGGATCTGTATGGGAAACCTCTTCACCCGTATACAAAAGCATTGCTGTCAGCAATTCCGGTTCCGGATATCCACGCGAAGCGGGATGAGGTGATTCTTCAGGGAGAATTGCCGAGTCCGTTAAATCCGCCGGAAGGATGTCTGTTCAGTACAAGATGTCCGATGGCAACAGACCAATGCAGACAGAGTCGTCCGGAGTTAACAGAGATCACGGGAGACGATGGAACAAAGAGAAGCGTTGCCTGCTTTCTGTATCAGTAAACATTGTAAGAATATAACATGCGAAAAATGCGCAGAGGAGGAGATCAACTATGGAAGTAAAACAGATCATTGCGGAAATTAAGGAAAAGATGGATCAGCGAGGCGGATTAAAGCATATGTATTTTGTTGCCTGCGGTGGATCAAAGGCAGCTATTTTCCCGGGACTCTACCTGATCCAGTCAGAAGCAAAAAATTTCAGTGCAACAACCTATACCAGCAATGAGTTTGTACATGCGACCCCGAAAGAATTAGACGAGAGATGTATCGCAGTCATCTGTTCTCTTAAGGCTACACCGGAGACTGTAAAAGCTGTCGAAACAGCAAATGCAGCGGGAGCAATCACGATTGCCATGACGGGAAATATGCAGACCGGTATGGCAAAGGTCGGTCAGTATGTTGTGACATATTCAAACGGAGATCATCAGGATTACAGCGACTCCAATCAGGCAAATGCGCTCCGTATCGGCTTTGAAGTTCTCCATCAGTTTGAAAACTGGGATAAATATGACAAAGCAATGGATGCGTATCAGTATATTGATGAGATCGTTTCAGAGGGAAAGAAAAATTGTCTTCCGGCTGCACAGGCATGGGCTGAAAAAGTCGAACATGAGCCGGTCTTCTATGTCCTCGCATCCGGTCCGAACTATGGAGTTGCATATTCCATGTGCTGCTGTCACTTTATGGAGATGCAGTGGAGACATGCGGTATGCCTGCACACAGGTGAGTACTTCCATGGACCGTTTGAGACAACCGATAAGAAGCTCCCGATGATCCTGTTAATGAGTGAGGGACGTACAAGAGCGCTCGATGAGAGATGCCTGAAGTTCCTGAATACATATGCTGAGAACTTTATTATCATTGATTTTGAAAAGCTGAATGGAGGAAAAATCGATCCTTCGGTTGCAGAATTCTTCAATCCGGTTGTCATGATCCCGATTGAGCGGTATTATGTATCTCAGCTGGCAGAAAAAACAGGTCATTCAATGGATGAAAGAAGATATATGTGGAAGGTTGAGTATTAATGATAAAGGTAATTGGCATCGGAGATAATGTATGTGATCAGTATTATCCTGCAAAGATCATGTATCCGGGTGGTCAGGCCATGAACTTTTCTGTATATGCAAAAATGCTGGGGGCGCAGTCTGCGTACCTCGGCGTTTTTGGAAATGACAGAGTGGCAGAGCACATTATTTCTGTTCTTGATGAGATCGGGGTCGATCATTCCAGATGCAGGCAATATGACGGCGAGAATGGATACGCAAAAGTCCGGCTTGAAAATGGTGACAGACAGTTTATCATGAGCAATCGCGGAGGGATCGTAAATCAGCATCCGCTGGATCTAAAGTCGGAGGATATTTCCTATATCAGGGAATTTTCCCTTGTTCATACCAGTAATAATGGTCACTTTGATTCACAGTTAAAAAAAGTAAGAGAAACAGGAATTCCGGTTTCTTATGATTTTTCTGGTCACTGGAATGAGGAATATTATTTAAAAGAGATTGCGCCTGTTATTGATTACGCATTTTTCTCTTGCGGAGAAATTGATGAGGAGACCGCAAAAGCAGCATGTAAGCGCTTTGTATCAGAAGGCTGTAAAATTGCAGTAGCAACCATGGGAAAACGCGGATCCCTCGCTTTTGACGGAAAGAAGTATTACAGACAGATCCCAAAGACTGTTGCTGCGATCGATACATTGGGAGCCGGAGATTCTTTTACAACTGCTTTTTTACTCTCCCTTTCAGATGGAGAAAAAATCGAGACAGCAATGGATAAGGGAGCTGAATTCGCTGCAAAGACATGTATGGTGAGAGGCGCTTTTGGATACGGCGTTCCGTTTGAGGATCCGGAGCCTGGTGACTGCCTGTAAAAATCTGTGGATCGAACAGGGAAACTGCTCTGGACCTGCTCTGGAAAGAAAATTGTCCTTGCTATTTGTCTGAGCTGTTATTAAAATAGTATTGAAAAGAATTTAGACAGTGGGGGAAAATGAATGTTAAAGCAGGATGCGATGACTCCGTTATATGTTCAGCTTATGGATACAGTGGAAAAGGATATCAAAAGCGGAAGATATAAACCGGGAGATAAGATCATGACGGAATCAGAGATGGCAAAGACGTATGGTGTCAGTCTGATCACCGTGAGAAAAGCAATCGGTTCCCTCATGGAAAAAGGACTTGTTGTTCGGAAACAGGGAAAGGGAACCTTCGTAACAAAGCCAAAATTTTCCAGAAATATCAAACGTCTCCAGAGCTTCAGTGAGATGTGTGAGCAGATGGGCGTCGTGCCGGGGGCGCATATGCTGGAAAATAAAATTGTGGATGCAGATGAAAAGATTGCGGCAAGACTTGGAATTGAGACGGGCAGTAAAGTGATCTTTATATCACGTCTGAGATTCGCGGATTCAGAACCGGTCGTAATTGAAAAAAACTATTTTCCGTTAAAATATGCGTTCCTGTTAGAAGCTCAGTTTGAGGATAATTCCCTTTTTGATTATTTGAAAGAGAAAGCAGGAATGCAGGTTACAAGCTCGGAAAAACTGATTGAGCTTTGCAGAGCAACACAGGAGGAAGCAAAATTACTCGAAGTCCGAAAGGGCGATTATCTGATGTTCGTTAGAAGTACAGCATACGATCAGGATAATGAGCCATTGTATGCGGGAATTCAGATCATAAATGGGGACCGATTCTCCTTATATGTGTATGAGACAAACGGGGAACATTGACCATTCAGGAAAAGACTGCTGTTTTCACAGAGAGATTTGTGGAAACGGTGGTCTTTTTTAATGAAAAAATTGATATGTGCCTGCAGGCCAAGGGAGACAGCGAAAGAACTGGATTTGAAGCTGGTGCAGAGGGTTCACAATATTAGAAAACGGCGTTCAATCTCGCAGGAGAAGCTGGCGTCGATGAGCGGTGTGAGTTATGGTTCTGTTAAAAGATTCGAGTCTACCGGTCAGATATCCTTGTTGTCTCTGACGAAAATCGCAATGGCACTGGATATTGCGGATGAACTCAGGAATATTTTTTCGCAGGTACCATACAGAGACATAAAGGAGGTCATAAATGAAACAAGATAATGCGCTGCAGGTGTTTGTGCCCACAAAGGATTATTTTGGCGGCCTTTATGGCGTGTTTGCGGACAGTCTTCCGGATAATTGGGGAAACTTGACGAATTGTACCGGCTTGGAGGAACGAGCGGAGGAGCAAGGCCGAAGATCATGACTTCGATCGGAAATGAAGAGTGGATCATAAAATTTCCGGCCCATGTAGATGAAAAAATGCGGGAAAAATGGAGTATGATTATTCTTGATTACCACAGTCTGATGAAACTTACGAAGATATTGACGAAGGATCATTATGCGGATATGGAAAGTATGTTTCGCAGAATGTGTTTTAATGTTTTTGCGCATAACAGAGATGACCACTCAAAAAATTTCACCTATTTGTATGATGAAGAAAAAGATCAGTGGAGACTGAGCCCTGCATACGACCTTACTTATAGTAATACGTACTATGGGGAACACACAACGACCGTTGACGGAAATGGAAAAGATCCGGGAAGAAAAGAATTATTAGCTGTTGGCATTACGGCTGGAATGAAGAAGAACCGGTGTATGGAAATTATTGATGAGAACGAGAAGTGTGTGGGAGAGATGCTTGGCGACTACCTATAGAATGCGTTGTTTCAATGAAATACACAATTAATTCATAAAAAAATTAGCACTCAACACTTGACAGTGCTAATAATATGTGTTATATTACATGCAGAACAAAGGAGAGGCGCAAGGAAACGTGAGTTTCCGAAACCGGATCGTTTCCTGCCGGACAAAATAAGGCGGGCAGCGGGACGGCAGTTGAGTTCTTCCGGAATTCTTTCACATAGATAACAAGGAACTTCATCAATGAAGGGAGGTTTGCGATCATGAATATCAGCAAATTTACACAGAAATCAGTGGAAGCGGTTCAGAACTGCGAGAAGCTGGCTTATGAATATGGAAATCAGCAGATCGACCAGGAACATCTCCTGGTGAGTCTGTTAAAGTTAGATGACAGCCTGATCTTAAAGCTGATCACGAAGATGGG
>Ga0129312_1001779_pt1 | contig 11768 bp, 6 predicted proteins | sample O827metagenome_FD_94434 | JGI IMG/M metagenome (GOLD analysis project Ga0129312, IMG submission 94434) | Orangutan group fecal microbial communities from Wisconsin, USA - O827 metagenome | ecosystem: Host-associated > Mammals > Digestive system > Large intestine > Fecal | place: USA: Wisconsin... | reverse complement strand
GCGCAGATCTCGGACTACATGAAGCAGCTCGCCGTCGTATGGAAGATGAGCCCGAAGAACGGCGACATCACAAGCTACGATAAGGAGAGCGGAGAGTTCGTTTTCGGTGGCTCTGTGGCGGGCTATGCCGTCAATGCGGAGGCGACCGCACAGAAGGTGATGGCGTCCATCGAGCAGCATGTCTATGACGCGACCATCGAGTGCGAGGGTGAGAAGATCTCCGCGTCGGATTCCTCCATCAAGGACCTGTATGGCACGATCGGCAGTTTCACGACGAAGACCACGAGCAACGCGACCCGTAATAAGAACGTGAAGCTGGCAGCGGCCGCGATCAACGGCACCGTGCTCCAGCCGGGCGAGGAATTCTCCTTTAACAAGACCGTCGGTCAGCGCACGGAGGCGAAGGGCTATGGTGCAGCCGGCGCGTATAATAACGGCGAGGTCGTGCAGGAGATCGGCGGCGGTGTCTGCCAGGTTTCCTCGACCCTCTATAATGCCGTATTCCGTTCGGGTCTCACGACGACCTACCGTCGCTCCCATACCTTCGCACCGACCTATGTCACACCAGGTGCCGACGCGACGGTTTCCTACCCGGGCCCGGATTATCAGTTTATCAATAATTCGGATCACGCCATCGGTATCCGTGCATGGTATGAGGATCAGACCTGCACCGTTCAGATCTATGGTGTTCGTGTGCTTCCGAAGGGCGAGAGCTGGGAGCTCGTCTGCGAGAAGACCACAGACCTTCCGGTGCCGGCACCGAAGATCATCACCCCGGAGGAGGGAGCAGAGTCTGCGGGCTCTGCGGGCTCCGAGTGGCAGGCCTATAAGGTGATTCACAAGGCCGACGGAACGACCGAGAAGGTGAAGGATCATACGGCGCACTACAGTGGTCACACACCGAAGCAGTATGCACAGGGCACGACGGAGTCGACCGCCGAGTCCTCGATCGCGGAGAGCGGAGAGTCGACGGCGGAGAGTGGAAGCACAGCAGAATCCACGGTAGCCGAGAACGGACCGAAGCCGTCCACCGAAACGAAGCCGTCACCGGCTCCGGAGACGAGTCCGGCCGAGACCGCGAAGAAGCCAGAGGCACCGACCCCGGAGACGAGCGCCTCGAATCATGAGGTCATCGAAGCACCGGGGGCCCAGGATGCCCCGGATGACGATGAGATCATCCAGGATGGCCCGTAAGAATTTCGTAAGGGGGTCTGACCCCATTAAATTTTTCTAAACAGAATCTAAACAGAAGTTTATGGGGTCAGACCCCATGAAGATTTTCTTAAGAAGAGAGCAGTTGCAGTAGTGTGCGACTGCTCTTTTCTGTTACGTGAAGCAGTGGCTGTACAATATATACTATAGCGATTTACTAGGATATCATCTTTTTGTGCATTTCCTTGTATTTTATTTTGTAACGCCCCGTTTTTGTTTTGCATTTCATAGCGGAAATGTTATAATTCTTTTCGAGTATGATATCCCACCATGGGTGGGTACATATAACAACCGCATTCATGTGGTAGTTCATTTTTTCAGGAGGAATTCTTATGGCAAGAAAAATGAAAACCATGGATGGTAACCAGGCTGCTGCACATGCATCGTATGCATTTACAGAAGTTGCGGCTATCTATCCTATTACTCCTTCATCTGTCATGCCTGAGCATGTAGATGAGTGGGCCACTGAAGGCAGAAAGAACCTTCTCGGCGAGACCGTACAGGTAACCGAGATGCAGTCGGAGGCTGGTGCTGCTGGTGCAGTTCACGGTTCCCTCGCTGCAGGTGCTCTTACTACAACCTTCACCGCATCACAGGGTCTTCTGCTCATGATCCCGGACATCTACAAGGTAGCCGGCGAGCAGCTTCCAGGCGTATTTGATGTATCTGCACGTGCACTTGCATCTCACGCACTTTCCATCTTCGGTGATCACTCCGACGTTATGGCATGCCGTCAGACCGGTGCTGCTATGCTCTGTGAGTCATCTGTACAGGAAGTTATGGACCTTACTCCGGTAGCTCACCTTGCAGCGCTGAAGGGCCACATTCCGTTCATCAACTTCTTTGATGGTTTCCGTACCTCTCACGAGATCCAGAAGATCGAGGAGTGGGATTACGAGGATCTCAGAGATATGGTTGACTGGGAGTATGTAGATGAGTTCAGAGCGAAGGCTCTTAACCCGAACCACCCGGTTGAGAGAGGATCCGCTCAGAACCCGGATATCTTCTTCCAGGCTCGTGAGGCTTCCAACCCTTACTACGATGCACTTCCTGCAATCGTTCAGGAGTACATGGATAAGGTGAATGCGAAGATCGGTACAGATTACAAGCTCTTCAACTACTACGGTGCAGCAGATGCTGATCACGTCATCGTTGCGATGGGTTCTGTAAACGATACCATCGAGGAGACCATCGACTACCTTGCTAAGCAGGGCGAGAAGGTCGGCGTTGTCAAGGTAAGACTTTACAGACCGTTCAGCAAGGACGCATTCGTAAAGGCACTTCCTGCAACCACCAAGGTGATCTCTGTTCTCGACAGAACGAAGGAGCCGGGCTCGATCGGTGAGCCGCTGTACCTCGATGTCGTAGCCGCTCTTCAGGGCACAGAGTTCGCAAACTGCACTATCCTTTCCGGCCGTTATGGTCTCGGTTCCAAGGATACCACACCTTCTCAGATCGTTGCTGTTTACAACAACGTTGATAAGAAGAGATTCACCATCGGTATCGATGATGATGTTACACACCTTTCTCTGCCGGCTGGTCCAGCACTTGTTACGACTCCTGAGGGAACCGTTAACTGTAAGTTCTGGGGTCTCGGTGCAGATGGTACCGTAGGTGCAAACAAGAACTCCATCAAGATCATCGGTGATAACACAGACATGTACGCACAGGCTTACTTCGATTATGATTCGAAGAAGTCCGGCGGTGTTACCATGTCTCACCTGAGATTCGGTAAGAAGCCGATCAAGTCTACTTACCTGATCCACAGAGCAAACTTCGTAGCCTGCCATAACCCGGCTTACATGACCAAGTTCAACATGGTTCAGGAGCTCGTTGATGGTGGTACCTTCCTCCTCAACTGCGTATGGAACAAGGATGAGATCGCAGAGCACATCCCTGGCCAGGTTAAGAAGTACATGTACGATCACAAGATCAACTTCTACATCATCAACGGTGTAAAGATCGGTATTGAGACCGGCATGGGCCCGACAAGAATCAACACCATCCTTCAGTCTGCATTCTTCACACTGACTGGTATCATCCCGAAGGAAGAGGCTAACAAGCTGATGAAGGACGCTGCACAGAAGACATACGGCCGTAAGGGTGAGGATGTCGTTAAGAAGAACTGGGCAGCAATCGACGCTGGTGCAAACGCATTCGAGAAGATCGAGATCCCTGCAGACTGGGCAAACGCACAGGATGAGGGCCTTGAGTTCAAGGATAAGACCGAGGGTGCCAAGGATGTTCTTGATTTCGTAAACAACATTCAGAATAAGGTTTCCGCTCAGGAGGGTAACTCACTTCCTGTTTCTGCGTTCAATGCTTATGTTGATGGTACAACTCCTTCCGGAACAGCTGCTTACGAGAAGAGAGGTATCGCTGTAAACGTTCCGCAGTGGAATCCGGATAACTGTATCCAGTGTAACTTCTGTTCTTATGTCTGCCCGCACGGCGCGATCCGTCCGTTCGCATTTACTGCTGACGAGGCTGCAAACGCTCCAGAGGGTATGCTGACCAAGGCGATGACCGGTATGCCGGATTACAAGTTCGGTATCCAGGTATCTGTACTTGACTGTACTGGTTGTGGATCCTGCGCAAACGTATGTCCTGGCATGAAGGGCGAGAAGGCACTTGAGATGAAGCCGATCGCTGAGGAGCTCGACAGACAGAAGTTCTTCGACTACGCAGTAAAGCTTCCTGAGAAGGATGACGTCGTTGCGAAGTTCAAGGAGACCACCGTTAAGGGCTCACAGTTCAAGAAGCCGTTACTCGAGTACTCCGGTGCATGTCCTGGCTGTGGTGAGACACCATATGCTAAGCTCATCACTCAGCTCTTCGGTGAGAGAATGTACATCGCAAATGCGACAGGCTGCTCATCAATCTGGGGCAACTCTTCACCTTCTACACCGTACACTGTAAACGCGAAGGGTCAGGGCCCGGCATGGGATAACTCCCTCTTCGAGGATAACGCAGAGTTCGGTTATGGTATGTTACTTGCACAGAACGCAATCCGTACCAGACTGAAGAAGGAAGTAGAGGAGCTCGCTGAGAAGGATGCATCTGTAAAGGATGTAGCTCAGGAGTGGCTTGATACCTTCGCTGTCGGCGCTACCAACGGTGCAGCTACGGATAAGCTCGTTGCAGCACTTGCTGATAAGACCGATGATCTTTCCAAGGATCTCGTAAAGAATAAGGACTTCCTCGCTAAGAAGAGCCAGTGGATCTTCGGTGGTGATGGCTGGGCTTATGATATCGGCTTCGGCGGCCTCGATCATGTACTTGCTTCCGGCAAGGACATCAACGTAATGGTATTCGATACCGAGGTTTACTCCAACACAGGTGGACAGTCCTCCAAGTCGACTCCGACCGGTGCAGTAGCACAGTTCGCTGCAGGTGGTAAGGAGACCGGCAAGAAGGATCTTCCTGGTATCGCAATGTCCTATGGTTATGTATATGTAGCTCATATCGACATGGGCGGCGACATGCAGCAGACTGTAAAGGCAATCGCAGAGGCTGAGGCATATCCAGGACCATCTCTGATCATTGCATACGCACCTTGTATCAACCACGGCATCAAGAAGGGCATGGCAAAGGCTATGACTGAGGAGAAGCTTGCACTCCAGACTGGTTACTGGAACAACTTCAGATACAACCCGCTTGGTGGCGATAAGAAGTTCACTCTCGATTCCAAGGAGCCGGATTTCACTGGTTACCAGGATTTCCTGAAGGGTGAGGTTCGTTACCTGTCCCTCGGCCTCAAGAACCCGGAGAGAGCAAAGGCTCTTGACGAGAAGAACCAGGCTGAGTCTCAGGCTAGATATGAGCACCTCAAGAAGCTCATCGACCTGTACAACAATTAATTCACCTGAACTTCGGTTCATGTGATGTGAGAAGGGAGCCGGCGCAAGCCGGCTCCCTTTTGTCGTATAGCCCCGTGGCCGCTGGCGGCCCTCCGCGGCCACGGAGTAGATGACGAATGAACGGAACTTGCCGATTTATGTATCTCATGCTAAAATTATTTAGTTAAATATGTAAGTACATAGCATGTGGGCCTTCGGGCACCACGTAGTAAGGTGAAGATATGAGAAAAGTGATGGTGGCGGTGGTAGGCCGTCCAAACGTAGGTAAGTCTACGCTGTTCAACCTGATTGCAGGGAAGCAGATCTCCATCGTGAAGGATACGCCGGGGGTGACCCGTGACCGTATCTATGCGGATGCGGAGTGGCTGAATAACAAGTTTACGCTGATCGATACGGGTGGTATCGAGCCGGATTCCCAGGATATCATCCTGTCCCAGATGCGTGCGCAGGCACAGCTGGCGATCGACACGGCGGATGTCATCATTTTCGTCGTGGATGTGCGCACCGGTCTCGTCGATGCAGACTATGAGGTGGCGAATATCCTCCGGAAGTCTGGAAAGCCGGTCGTTCTCTGTGTCAATAAGGTCGACAGCTTCCAGAAGTTCGGAAATGATATCTATGAGTTCTATAATCTGGGGCTCGGCGATCCGTTCGGTGTATCCTCGGTAAACCAGCTCGGTGTCGGCGACATGCTCGATGAGGTGATCCGGCACTTCCCGGTCGAGACGGCAGAAGAGGACGAGGATGATTCCGTGAAGGTCGCCCTCATCGGTAAGCCGAATGTCGGAAAGAGCTCCGTCATCAATAAGCTGCTGGGCCAGAACCGCGTGATCGTCTCCAACATTGCCGGCACGACCCGTGACGCGATCGATACGAAGATCGTGCATAACGGAAAGGAATATACCTTCATCGATACGGCGGGGCTTCGCCGGAAGGGAAAGATCGACGATGATATCGAGCGTTACTCCGTCATCCGTACCGTCGCGGCCGTGGATCGCGCGGATATCTGTCTCGTGCTGATCGACGCGACCCAGGGAATCACAGAGGGAGATGCACGCATCGCCGGGATCGCGCATGAGTCCGGAAAGGGCGTCATCATCTGCGTGAACAAGTGGGATGCGGTACCGGATAAGACCGATAAGACGATGAAGGAATTCCAGACGAAGCTGATGGAGAAGTTCGCCTACATGCCGTATGCGCAGTATCTCTTCATCTCGGCCGAGACCGGGCAGCGTCTGAATAAGATCTTCGATGTCGTCAATCAGGTACGGGAGAGCCAGACGCTTCGAATCCGTACGGGTGTGCTCAACGACATCATGACGAGAGCGACGGCGATGAAGCAGCCGCCAAGTGATAAGGGCAAGCGCCTCAAGCTGTTCTACATGACGCAGACCGCGGTCGAGCCGCCTACCTTCGTCATTTTCGTAAATGACCAGCAGCTGATGCACTTCTCGTATACGAGATACATCGAGAATCAGATTCGTGAGGCCTTCGGCTTCCCGGGAACACCGCTGAAGTTCCTGATCCGTGAGCGTCAGGCCGGAGAGGATGAGTGATGAATATACAGCATATGATCATTTCCCTGGTCGTGGGATATATCTTCGGTAACATACCGAATGGCTATCTGTATGCGAAGTCTCAGGGCATCGATATCTATAAGCAGGGCTCCGGTAATCCGGGTTCGACGAATATCGGTCGTACCCTCGGAAAGAAGGCAGGGGCGACGGTACTGCTGCTGGATATCGCGAAGACCATCATCCCGATTCTGATGATGCACATGATTTTCAAGCCGGCGACGATCGATGAGGGTACCCTCATCACCGTATTTGCGGGCTTCGGTTCGATCCTCGGGCATGATTTCCCGATCCTTCCGATGCTGCGCGGCGGAAAGGGGATCGCCTGCACCGGTGCGCTCATCATCGCCTTCGACTGGCGGATGGCCATCGTACTGTTTGCGCTGTTCGTGGTGATCGCGAAGACCACCGGCTATGTGAGCGTCGGCTCGATCTGCGGCGTATCCCTGCTGTTTATCCTGACTGCGATCTTCGGATACTTCGGACTTCTTCCGATGTCCATGGCGATCTACCCGATCGTACTCGTCGTGTTCTTCCTGATCGCAGCGCTCGGGGTATGGCAGCACCGCTCGAATATCCGGCGTCTGCAGAACGGTACGGAGTCGAAGTTCCACTTTAAAAAGTAATCCGTATCGAATATGACAGCGTCATCGCAGATGCGTGGCGGAAGAAACATAAGTATATAAATGAATACGTTCGCCCGGCAGAAGCGTTGGCTTCCACCGGGCGAGATTCAAATAAGGAGATTTTATGAAAGCATCAATCATCGGCGCAGGTACCTGGGGTACGGCCCTCGGCATTCTGCTCGCCCATAACGGACATGAGGTGACCATCTGGTCGAAGTTTCAGCAGGAGGTGGATGCGCTTCAGGAGACCCGCCGTCATAAGAATCTGCCGGGTGCCGTGATTCCGGAGAGCATGTGCTTCAGCTCCGATCTGGAGACTGCACTGAAGGATCAGGAGCTCGTCGTGCTGGCGGTGCCGTCCATCTTCGTGCGTGCGACGGCGCATGAGATGAAGCCGTATGTCAGCGAGGGGCAGGTCATCGTGTCCGTGGCGAAGGGCATCGAAGAGGGCACGCTCTATACGATGTCGGATATCATCGAAGAGGAGATCCCGCAGGCAGATGTCGCGGTTCTGTCCGGACCGAGCCATGCCGAGGAGGTATCGCGTTTCATTCCGACGACGATCGTGACCGGTGCGCATACCGAGAAGACAGCGCTTTTCGTACAGAACGCATTCATGTGCGACTGCTTCCGTGTCTACATCAACCCGGATATCAAGGGCATCGAGATCGGCGGCGCGACGAAGAACGTCATCGCGCTGGCGGCCGGTATGGCGGACGGCCTCGGCTATGGGGACAACACGAAGGCGGCACTGATCACACGCGGTATCGCGGAGATCGAGCGACTCGGTGTGAAGATGGGCTGCCGCATGGAGACCTTCAACGGCCTGAGCGGTATCGGTGATCTGATCGTGACCTGTGCGTCCATGCACAGCCGGAACCGCCGCGCCGGAATCCTGATGGGCGAGGGCAGAAGCTACGAAGAGGCGATGCAGGAGGTCGGTCAGACGGTCGAGGGTGTGTATGCGGCGAAGGCGGCACGTGCACTTGCGGCGAAGTATGAGGTTTCGATGCCGATCGTCGAGGGGATCAACCAGATTCTCTTCGAAGGCAAGTCGGCCAGGGAAGCGGTTCGTGATCTGATGCTCCGCGACCGGACCATCGAGAACGTGAATGTGCCGTTTGATAAGTGATTTTTATTTCGCACAGGGCCCCGGAGAAAAATATATTATAATACATATTCTCTCACGTTATAATATAAGCTGAAAATGTGAAAAATTGTTATAAAAGTTGTTGACTTCCATAACTATGAACTTTATAATGATGAAAAGTTTTCAGAAAGCTTGTATTTTAGAAAACTGAGAGGAGAAAAATTATGAAAAAGGTATTAAGTGCAGTACTTGCAGCTTCGATGGTTGCTTCTTTAGCAGCCTGTGGTTCTTCATCTACGCCGGAGGCGACGACAGCCGCTGCCGCTGCAGGCGATACAACGACCGCCGCAGCTGGTGATACAGCAGCTTCTTCCGATCTTACATGGAAGATCGGTGCCCAGGGACCGCTGACTGGTGGTGCAGCTATCTATGGTAAGGCTGTCATCAATGGTGCTCAGGTTGCGATCGATGAGATCAATGCGGCCGGTGGTATCAATGGCTACCAGGTAGAGTATAAGACAGCAGATGATGAGCATGATCAGGAGAAGGCTGTCAACGCATACAACTCCCTCAAGGACTGGGGCATGCAGATGCTGATCGGACCGACCACTTCCGCACCGACCATCGCGGTTGCCTCTGAGGCACAGAATGATAATATGTTCCTTCTGACTCCGTCAGGCTCCGCTGTTGACTGTACCGCAGCGCCGAATGCATACCGTGTATGCTTCTCGGATCCTGCACAGGGTGCCAAGTCCGCAGAGTATATCGGAACACACAAGCTGGCAACCAAGATCGGTATCATCTATGATTCTTCCGATGTTTACTCCTCCGGTATTCACGATTCCTTCGTGACCGAGGCTGGCAACCAGGGTCTTGAGGTTGTAGCGGATGAGCAGTTCACGGCGGATTCGAAGACAGATTTCTCTACGCAGCTTCAGAAGATGCAGAGCGCAGGTGCAGAGCTCGTATTCCTTCCGTTCTATTACACAGAGGCAGCACTCGTTCTGACACAGGCAAACACCATGGGCTACAAGCCGACTTTCTTCGGCTGTGATGGTATGGATGGTATCCTCGATGTTGAGAACTTCGATAAGTCTCTCGCAGAGGGCCTCATGCTTCTGACCCCGTTCGCAGCGGATGCGACCGATGAGAAGACCGCAAGCTTCGTAACAGCTTATAAGGATAAGTTCGGTGATACACCGATTCAGTTCGCAGCGGATGCGTATGATGCAGCCTACATCATGAAGGCTGCCCTCGAGGCTGGTAACCTGACTCCGGACATGTCTGTATCTGATCTTGGTACAGCGATGGAAGAGCAGATGAAGTCACTCAAGTATGACGGTCTCACCGGTTCCGGCATGACATGGAGCGAGAACGGTGATGTCGATAAGGAGCCGAAGGCGGTCATCGTCAAGGATGGTGCCTATACTTCTGCCGACTGATCGAAAAGTGATTAGCATCATGAGAAAATCTCATTTTTCTGCATGATGAAAGAGCATAAAGGGTTGCTTGCTACAAGCAACCCTTTATTGAATTCAGTTTATGGGGTCTGACCCCATTACGAAATGATGAAGGTTCCGTAAGGAATTTGTAAGGGGGTCAGACCCCATAAATTTTCGAAGAGGTGTTTAGAGATGATGAGTTTCATTTCCTACTTGCTGAGTGGTGTCAGTTTAGGCTCGATCTACGCGATCATCGCCCTGGGCTACACGATGGTATATGGAATCGCAAAGATGCTCAACTTCGCCCATGGTGATATCCTCATGGTCGGTGGTTACGCAGCGTTTATTGCATTGAATCAGCTGGGGCTGCCGATCCTGGTGTCGACCCTCCTGTCGATGGCGATCTGCACCCTGCTGGGCGTCGTCATCGAGAAGGTCGCGTATAAGCCACTCCGTCAGGCCAACTCTCTGAACGTTCTGATCACCGCGATCGGTGTGTCGTACCTTCTTCAGAATGTGGCGCTGCTCCTGTTCGGTGCGAATCCGAAGAGCTTCACCTCCTTCGTCCCGATCAAGCCGGTCAAGCTCGCCGGTGGTGCACTGACGATTTCCGGTGAGACCATCGTGACGATCCTGTGCTGTCTGATCATCGTCGGCGGACTGGTGACCTTCATCAACAAGACGAAGGCCGGACAGGCGATGCTGGCGGTTTCAGAGGATAAGGGCGCGGCGACCCTCATGGGTGTTGATGTCAATAAGACCATCTCGATGACCTTCGCCATCGGTTCTGCACTGGCGGCGATCGGCGGTATCCTGATGTGCTCTGCGTACCCGACGCTGACACCGACCACCGGTGCCATGCCGGGCATCAAGGCCTTCGTTGCGGCCGTGCTTGGAGGCATTGGCTCCATCCCGGGCGCGTTCATCGGCGGCATCATCCTCGGTGTGCTCGAGAATCTGTCGAAGGCGTACATCTCCTCGAAGCTGAGTGACGCGATCGTATTTTCAGTTCTGATCATCGTTCTTCTGGTGAAGCCGACGGGTATCCTCGGTAAGAAGATCATGGAGAAAGTGTGAGTCGGCATGAAAATGAAAACTACATCTATGTCAATGTCTACAGCGAAGGCGAAGACCTTCCGCTCAAATATGATTACCTACGGTATGGTGATTCTCGCGTATATCATCGTCGAGATCTTCCTGAATGCCGGACAGGTCAGCTCCCTTATCAAGGGACTGCTCGTTCCGCTCACGATCTACAGCATCATGGCGGTGAGCCTGAACCTCGTGGTCGGTATCTCCGGTGAGCTGTCGCTCGGCCATGCCGGCTTCATGTGCGTCGGCGCCTTCGCCTCCGCGACCTGGACGATGCTGATGAAGAGCAGTGCGATGCCACCGCTTCTTCGTTTCATCATCGCGATTCTGATCGGTGCAACGGCAGCGGCTGTCTTCGGTTTCCTGATCGGTATCCCGGTCCTTCGTCTGAAGGGCGACTACCTCGCGATCGTCACCCTCGCGTTCGGTGAGATCATCAAGAACATCATCAACGCACTGTACTTCGGTATCGACGATCACGGCGCGCACTTCTCGCTGAAGGATTCGCTTTCTCTCGGTATGGATGGCGGCACCGTCATCATCAAGGGTGCGCAGGGCATCACCGGTACCCCGAAGCAGGCGACCTTCACGATCGGCGTGATTCTTCTGCTGGTCGCACTTTTCGTGGTACTCAACCTCATCAACTCGAGAACCGGACGTGCCATCATGGCCATCCGTGATAATCGTATCGCCGCCGAGTCGATCGGGCTCAATGTTACCCGCTATAAGCTGATGGCCTTCACCATCTCTGCAGCGATCGCGGGTGCAGCCGGCGTACTGTATGCACACAACCTGAGCTCGCTCCAGGCGCTGCCGAAGAACTTCGGCTATAACCAGTCCATCATGATCCTCGTTTTCGTCGTCATGGGTGG
>Ga0129312_1001775_pt1 | contig 11783 bp, 13 predicted proteins | sample O827metagenome_FD_94434 | JGI IMG/M metagenome (GOLD analysis project Ga0129312, IMG submission 94434) | Orangutan group fecal microbial communities from Wisconsin, USA - O827 metagenome | ecosystem: Host-associated > Mammals > Digestive system > Large intestine > Fecal | place: USA: Wisconsin... | reverse complement strand
GCCGCCGTGATCTGCGACGTTGTGCTCACCATGGCAGGCTCGATCCTTAAGAAAAAGCGCATCCTGCCCGTTCTCGTTATGCTGGGCTCTTTTATTGCCGTCCGATTTTTCTCCGTCAATATCATTCTGATTATCCTTGTCTGCGGAATGATCGGAGCAGCAGATACATGGCATCAGGGAAGAAAAAAGAGCAGCAGATAAAAGTAAAACAGAAAGTGAGAGATTCGATGATTTATTTGGAATTATTTTGGAGCTTTTTTCAGATCGGGTTATTCAGTATCGGCGGCGGCTATGCCGCTATGCCTTTAATTCAGAATCAGGTGGTGGATGTCCATCCGTGGCTGACAATGACACAGTTTGCCGATATCATGACGATCGCGGAGATGACACCGGGGCCCATCGCCATCAATTCCGCAACCTTTGTCGGTATTCAGGTGGCAGGCCTTTTGGGGGCAGTGATCGCAACCGTCGGCTGTGTATTTCCCTCCTGCGTGATCGTGATGACTTTGGCCTATCTCTATTACCGCTTTCGCGGACTGGACATGGTGCAGGGGATCCTTGCGGGGCTTCGTCCGGCAGTTGTCGCAATGATTGCCTCGGCAGGCATTTCTCTGGTTATCATGGCATTTTACGGTGAAAGAACGCTTCCGGCAGACCTGACTTCCTTTAACGTGATCGCCGTAATGATATTCGTATTCGGTCTTATTATCTTAAGAAGATGGAAAACGAATCCACTGTGGATCATGGCCGGTTCCGGTGTTGTGGGAGTCATCCTGTATTCTGTGTTTTAACCGAATCAAGTAGCGAAGCGGATTGCGAATGTCCGCTTTACAAAGCTGAAGTAAAAGTAAAAAAAGACCGTTTATTTTTTAACATTCTTAAGCCGGAGGTTTCCTTCGGCTCTTTTTTATCGCTTTTTTGGCGGAATGATTGACAAAGAAAAAAATAATGTTAAAGTAACACAAGAAAAAAGCAGCCACCCGATACAAAATAAGAGAGCTTCGAGGTGGCTGCCAATGCTCACTGCCTGAATGGGGTGGGAGCTTTGTCTGACTAAGAAATATAAAAGGAGAGTTTTCTTATGAGCTCATGGAAGGATGTAACGAAAAAAACGCGTGAATTGCGAAAAAATATTGTTTTTCGCTGTGCGATCTCTTTTGCGGCTGTATTTTTATCAGCGCTGCTGCAATCTTATGTAATACTTGCCTTTATCCGCCCGGCAGGTCTTTTGTCCAGCGGATTTACCGGATTAGCGATCCTGATCGACCGGATAGCGGAGCTTTATGGCTTTTCTGTTTCCACGTCTTTGGCGTTGATCCTTTTAAACTTACCGGTGGCGATCATGTGCTGCCGCAGCATCAATGTAAAGTTTACGGTATTTTCTCTTTTGCAGGTATTTTTTGTCAGCTTTTTCCTGAAGCTTTGTCATTACGAGCCCTTGTTTGATGATGTGATACTGAATGTGATCTTCGGCGGTGTGCTCTACGGATTTTCCGTCCTTCTTTCTTTAAAAGGAAACGCCTCCACCGGCGGCACCGATTTTATTGCTCTTTACGTTTCCAACAAAACAGGAAAGTCCATCTGGAACTATGTGTTTGTGGGTAATGTATGTATCCTGATGATCTTTGGCCACATGTTCGGATGGGAATATGCCGGATATTCGATCCTGTTCCAGTTTATCTCCACAAAGATCATTACCGCCTTCCATCACCGTTATGAGCGCGTGACCCTGCAGATCACGACGGCAAAGGCCGAGGATGTGATAAAAGCGTATGTAGGAAAGTATCGTCACGGGATCTCCTGTGTTGATGCGATCGGCGGCTACAGCCATAAAAAAATGAATCTGCTCCATACCGTGATCTCGGCTTATGAGCTCAAGGATATCGTTGAGCTTATACAGGAAGCAGATGAGAACGTGATCATCAATGTATTTAAAACCACCGATTTCTACGGCGGATTCTATATGAAAACGCTGGATTAAAGAAAAGATGGCATTATGTTGTGAAAAAAATTGACAAATTTTTCAAGAAAATGTAACTTTGTTACAGTACGGATAGCTTTCGTATGTTATGATAATGCTAATCCTGAACATGATGCATCTTCTATCGCATGGAAGGATGCTGCAAAGGAAAGATAGTGTGTTTACGAAAGGAGCTTTTAATATGGCTGAATTGATTATCACTGCTGCAAATTTTGAAAATGAGGTTATGCATTCCGAAAAACCGATCCTGATCGATTTCTATGCCGATTGGTGCGGGCCGTGCCAGATGCTTGCACCCGTAGTGCATGAGATTGCAAAGGAAAATGCCGGAGTCGTTAAGGTGGGTAAGATCAACGTAGATGAGCAGATGGAGCTTGCCAGAAAGTTCCGGGTATTCAGCATTCCCACACTGGTGCTCTTTAAGGAAGGAAAGGCAGTATCCAGCTTGGTTGGCTTCCATGGAAAAGAGGAGATAGAGGAGATGCTTAAAAGCGCGAAATAGATGGATGCGGGGAGCGGAAAACGGTGAAGCCGTATTGCACGGATCGTGCTGAAAAGATTGAGCTGGGGCCAAAGCCCCAGCTCATTATTTTTATGTAACAGGAAATTCCGAGGAATTCCCTGTTACATAAAAAGGCACTGAAGTGCCAAAGATGCGCACTCGCGCGAAGATGTAGACTGTCGCAAGCGACCGCGCGAGGCGCGAGAATGTGCCAAGGCACATTCTTTTTTATTTGACATAAGTATTCAACGCATGAACACAATATTCATTATAGGGATATTTATCAGTCGTTACATATCCGGCCGGAGCATCGATCAGCTGCGGGATGCGGTTTACGATGGTGGCACAGGTCATTTCCACGGTTGCCGGACGATTAACGGAAACAGTAGTTTCCGGTTCCCCGATAAAGGTCCAGTCGTTGCGGTCAAATTCATCCGGTGCGAATACCTTACCTACACATTCCGTTACAAGGGTGATGCCTTCCTCTGTTTCTGTTGTTACGACTGCACGCATACCGGTAGGATCACCGGCCTTGATCGTTGCATTTAAGGTCGTGGAGAAAAGATCCTCGGAGTGAGTAGTTGGATAGCATTTCTGTGTCTGTGAGATAATATGAAGGTTCATCTTACTGCAGAGCCAGCCGTTCTGATTCCACATATAAGACGGTACATAACGTCCGCTTTCGATAAGCTCCTTCAGCTCATCCGGTGACATAGTGTTGATATTTGCAATTTCTTTTTCAAATCGTTCCGGAGTAAAGCCTGCTCCATGACCCTCGGCAAGCGCAATACCGTAATCTTCAACATTATACCAGCTGCTGCCTAAAATCTTTGTTATCTTAAAGGAGGAGCCAGCAAGATTGGTTACCATAGTACCCCATACAAGATCGCAGTAGCCAACGCCGGTCAGAGTGCAGTTTCCTTTTTTCGCGAGCTCATCTAATTTGTGGGTGAGAGCCGGAGAAGAATTCCACGGATACAGCGCTTCTTCACAGGTAGTAATGGCATTGATGCCATGCTTTGCACAGATCGTAAAGATATCTTCAAGCTCTGCAACGGTACTTCTGGTGGCGATGATGCAGACATCCGGCTTTAAGCTTCCGAGAAGCTCATCAGCCTGCCGGGAATCAGAAATTCTGATACCGGTTTCCGGATAACCATCCCCCACAATTTCTGCTGCATCTTTTCCAAGAATGGCAGGGTTCATATCAAAAGCAGCAACCAATTCTGCGCCCTTTTCAATTGCATATCGGATCAGATATTTACCCATTTTACCACAGCCGTATTGCGCGAATGTAATTTTTCTTTCCATAAAGAATACCTCCTTGATTAAGATGAGTGTTTGCCGGATTTACTTTGCTGATATAATTTTACACCTTATAGTAAGTATAAAGTCAAGAGGGGTTTGATGTTCACTGGATTCTTTGCTAAAATCAGAAGGAGAGGAGGGATCACGATGAGAAATACACTTTTAAAGATCGGCGAGATGGCAGAGCTGAACCATGTCAGTACACAGACATTAAGACTTTATTCTAAGAATAAGCTTTTGGAGCCTCAATATATGGATCCGGAAACGGGCTACCGGTATTATACGCTGGAGCAGTGTGCAAAGCTGGATCTGATCCGTGCCCTGAAAAGCTGCCATCTGCCGCTGGGAAAGATCCGCGAGATATTTGAGCTTTCATCGGAGGAACGATTACTGCAGGTACTGGAGGAACAGATCGGCGCTTTATCGGAGGAAATCTATAATTCTTCGGTAAGCAGGAATAATTTGCTTCGCATCCGTAGAAATATTCAGACGCTGAATGCGCTGCCGCCGTTTGGACAAGTGTTTTTTGAGTATGTTCCCGAGCGAAAGCTGGATGTGCAGAATACGGAGTTTGACTTCTTTTCTCAAGGTTATCAGGGATATGAAAATATGCTCCGACACATGCAGAATTATCTTCATGAAAAAAAGCTTCCTCCGTCCTATTTTATCAATGTCGGCACGATCATGGATAAAGAACATTTTATGGAAGGAACGTATACATCACAGACCGCATTTATATTTGTCGATGATCTGTACCCGGACACCGGAAGTATACGTACACTACCGCAGAGTATGTATCTTTCCGTGGCTTCGGATAATACGTCTTTGGAAGCAGAGTATGCAAACAGGTTGTATGAGGAGATGACAAGACAGGATATGATCCCCTCCGGTGACTATATCTGTGAGGTTCTCACCCAGTTCCCACTGGATCATTCGGAGCATCTGATCTACAAGATCCAGATACCGGTACGGCGCAGATCGTAGGGGGGAGCTATGTCTGAGCTTACACGAAAAGCGATTATAGAATCCTTTATGGAGCTTCTGCAGAAGAAAACTCTGGATAATTAAGGAGCCGCAAAACAACGGAAATTACAGTTGTTTTGCAGCTCCTTTGTGTTATGCAATGGAAACCTGCGGTACGGCATAGTGCCGGAAAAGATCGGTGCAGGTAGCACATTTGTCGGCAAGGGTGAGGATCCAAGCTTCTCTTGAGGTCGGAAGGATAGGGTACAGGGGGAACATGTGGCTGGCGATCGCGTCACAGACCCTTGTATCGACATTGGGGATGATCTCCCGGAGCGCAACAACGGAGTCTTTTGGATGTCCCTTAAGGCATTGGTAATTGGAAGAAAATTTTTCCCGCCGTCCAATGATACCAAGATCATGGGCCAGTGCGGCGATAATTAGCGTTGCCAGATTCAGCTTTATATGAAAAAGACTCAGAAGCTGATAAAATGCAATACAAAACAGCGCCACATTGATCGAGTGGGAAGCTACATCTGTGCGAAAATGATGCTTTTGATCTTTTGCATTTGCAAATTGGTCGCTTTCAAGAATACGATGTCCGTATGTTATGAGTAATTCAGAACGATTCATTTTAGTCCTTTCATTAAGTACAGTATTAAAATGCGACAAGTTGATGATACTGCAATAGAACAAGGATGTCAAGAAAGATTAAAAATATTAATAATAAATTCATCTTTCTTTTCCGACAGGATATGGTAAAATATTAGTCAAGCGGATATTCGCAATCCGCTTTGCTACTTGCTCATAACCGATTAACTGCTCCGCAGTTTATCAGAAGGAGCTTGCACTCCTCCTGATACAAGCAAGTCCCCATCCACTGCTTATTGCTTTTCGCAATTGAAGCAGGGGACTTACTTGATTCGGTTAAATCATAAATGGGAGGAAGTTTTTGTGACAAATGGCAGAAACATAACGATACCGGAGCTTCCGAAGGGGAAGCCGGAGTTTAATATCAGTGCGGCGCTGCTCCATATTATAGCGATGGCGCTTATGCTGATGGATCATCTTTGGGCGACTCTATTGCCGGCACAGGACTGGCTGACATGCGCCGGGCGGCTTGCTTTTCCGATCTTTGCTTTTATGACTGTGGAGGGGTATTTCCATACCCGCAGCTTTAAAAAATATATTTTGCGGCTGCTCCTGTTCGCCGTTTTGTCGGAAATCCCCTTTGATCTGATGTACGGCGGGACATGGTTTTATCCGGTTCATCAGAATGTGATCTGGACATTTTTGATCGGACTTTCCGGGATTCACCTGATGGAAGCTGCACGAAAAAAGAAAAAGCTCTGGCTGTTTCTTCCGGTTTTCGCATTAGTCGTTCTTGCAGGCGTGGTACTCGGAACGATATGTATGGTAGATTATTATGGCGCCGGTGTGCTTATGGTCTTTATTTTCTATTTCTTTCGGGGACGGAAATGGTGGTGCATGGCAGGACAGCTTCTTACTCTTTACTGGGTTAATGTGGAGCTGCTGGGAGGCTTGATGTATCCGATCCGCCTGTTTGGAATGGATATCGAGCTTTGTCAGCAGGGGCTTGCATTGTTTGCATTGATTCCGATATGGCTGTATCGCGGACGGCAGGGATATCACAGTAAGGCATTTCAGCTAAGCTGTTACGCATTTTATCCTGTCCACATGCTGATCCTTGTGCTGATATTGAATTATGTGAATTCTCTATAGTATATTATAATGATAATGTATTGATAACGAAAGGAGGGAGGAAACGTGCCAAAAGAATGGAAGAAGATCAGGATATGGAAGCTTTTCGCAAAAAAGCAGAGCGTAGGAATGCAGAGAAAGCTGATGTTCTATTGGAGCTTTACGATCTTGGCGGTTTTTGCGGCCGTAGTCTTCCTCCTATCGATCGCAGGAGCCTTTTCCCGGAGCGGTGAACAGTTAAACGAAGTGATGGAGCTCCAGCAAAAGACCATGCAGGAGCATCTGGCGGATCATTTTGACAAGCTGACTGCTCAGGGCATCAATCTTTCCAAGGAATTAAGCCGAGAGATCGAGAAGGTATTAATACAGGACGGAATTTCATTAGAGGAAGCCAATAATTCTCCGGATCGTCTGTTGCAGCTGCAGGAGACTATGTATCCGCTGGTCAGCGAGACTCTCCGGACAGCAAACTGCAACGGAGCCTATGCGATTTTAAACGCGACGATCAACACAAGGCTTCCGGTTTCTGATCATTCCCGGAGCGGTGTTTATCTGAGATATTCCAATCTAAGCGCCAGCAGTCCGGCCGCACCGACGGTCGTATGCTTTCGTGGTATCCCGGACATTGCCAGAAAAAAAGATGTGGAAATGCATAATCGATGGAATCTGGAATTTGATATGGATCTTATCCCCGGATGCCGGGAATTAATGAAAACGACCTTAGACCGTCCGGCGCAGCATTATTACTGGACGAAGCGGATCGATCTGAAGGATACATGGGAGTCCGTTATGCTGCTTTGTGTACCGATCATAGGGAGCAGCGGGACGGTGTACGGTGTCTGCGGTGTCGAGATCAGTACCATGTACTTCCAGTTTTCCTACCCCACGGTGGAGGGACAATTCGGCTCCGCTGTAACGGTGCTGGCTCCGATTTCTGAGGATCGTCTCCTGTTGTCGGAGGGACTGGTGGGCAATGTAAAAGGTACTTACTTAAGCGGAAAGGAAACACTCAATATCCGGCCGGGTAAGTTTTATAATGAGTATGCCGCGGGTAATGAGCGGTATATCGGTCTTCACCGTACCATCTCGATCTCAAAGGGGGATAAGGAGGACACGGTATGGGCGGCAGCCCTTCTTATTCCGCAGGAGAGCTATGCCGCATATTTAAGCAGAATACAAAAAACATGGATATTTGCTGCTCTGATAATGCTCTTTGCCTTGCTTTTGCTTTCCTTTTATATGGTGCGGCGGTTTGTCCGTCCAATTACGGATATTTTAAGGCAGTTCCAGCAGGAGGAAATACCGACCGAGGGAATATCCTCAGGGATCTCAGAGGTGGATGAGCTGGCGCGATTTTTAAATGAGCGGGCAAAAAATCAGCGATTAGAGCAGGGACAGCTTCCGCCCAACATTGCCGAGCTGTTTGACCAGTTTGTAGAACGAAGAAAATTACTTACGGAGGCGGAACAGAATATTTTCCGCTATTATATTGAAGGTCATGAGATCGCAGAAATTCCGGAGCTTGCATTTATCAGCATGAGTACGGTAAGAAAACATAACCGGAGCATCTATGAGAAGCTGGGGGTGGCCTCCAGAGACGAGCTGATGCTTTATATTGATCTGCTGCGCCGCTGCGGAAGGCTTCAGGAGATTTCATAAAGATAATATAAAGATAATATATGGAAAACGCACAAAATCACAGGTATGGTTTTGTGCGTTTTTGCTATTATCCAATGGATACCATAAGGAAAAACTGGCAAAAGTATCCAGAGGACTATATACAAATACAGGTTTTAACTGATATAACAAAGGTGAACCAAACAAAATTAGCAAAAAAGCTAAAAAGGAGGATACGACATGAAGGGACAGAAATTTTTAAAGGTAACATCTATTCTTATGATAATCGGCGGCGTTATCGCTGCGATCGCCGGTGTCATTGCGATCATCGGTATCAGCGCCATAGCAGCTCTGACAGGCAGTGCTGAGGGTACCGGTCTTCTTTACGCAAGTTCGATCATTGTAACAGTAGCATCGATCATTCAGTTGATCGCCGGCATTAAGGGCCTTGGCGCCTGCAAGGATCCGATGAAGGCAGAAGGCTGCATTAAATGGGGCATCATCATTGCTGTCTTAAGTATCGTATCGATGATAATCGGTGTCGTTGGCGGTGGTGACTTCAATATTACCAGCCTGCTCCTCAACCTGCTGCTTCCGGGCTTATATGCTTACGGTGCAGTGCAGATGAAGGGTGAAGTAGGTACAGGCGTATAAATTAGAGAATAAGCTTGAAAAAGGGAAAGGGATCATATTATGAAAAAATCAAGAAAAATATTGGCGTTTCTTTTAGCGGTTGTGATGCTGGCAGGGATGACTGCCTGTGCAAAGGGCGGAGGAAAATCCGGCGGTGGAGCTTCTGACGGAGGAGCTTCCCAAGGCGCTGGTTCCGGTGAAAATAGCGGCAAGGAGAACGGCGCTCCCGCAGAGATCAAGGGAGAAACTTATGAGACCAGCCTGATCAGTGCATTATGCCCGGAGGGCTGGATGGCATTTCACAAAGCAGATTTCTTTGAGGAGTACCCGGATGAGCCGGGAGATCCGCACGGCCTGCGCATCCACAAGGGAGCGAAGGAGGAGCTGGATCAGTTATCAACACCCGGCATCCAGGTCGACTATTATCCGGAGGACACAGAGATGTATGACTCCAAAGAGTTCTATGAGGATGCAAAGGAGCTGGAGCCGTTTACGACTGGAGATTACACATGGGAAGGCTTTTCCGCTACTTCAGCCGGTATGAAGCTCATGGTTCTGACCGTAAGAGAGCCGTATCAGCTGGAGGTTACCATCTTCCCGGAGCTCGGCGATCAAACGATATCCCTGGACGACGCAGATGTTCAGGCGATCCTCTCCAGTATTACCGTAAAATAATATAGGATACAGAAGATCTCATCCGCAGGAACCAAAGCAGTTCCTCAACGGATGAGATCTTTTTTAATTATAAACGCAGTCTGTATGGGCATAATAACTGTGCAGGAAAGGAGGCAGATCAGATGACAGGATCTGAAAAGACAAGGCTGCAGTCGGTGGACCGCTCAACGCTGCACAGTTTAAATGAGGTGAAGATCGATCCCTCGCTGCCGTGTGAGCAGAGGATGAAAAGCTATGTGGAGCAGATCGGAGATCCCTACTGCTATCTGGATGGTGATATGGTCGTCAGTCTTGGGTTTTCCGACACGGGAGGCAGCCTGAAGGATCGATTGGAGGCTCTGGCCGTCAATATGGAAGGAAGGTCTTATTGTTAGAAGGACACAAAAGCCGGAGTCCCCGGACAGGGGAAGATAGCTACGAGGCAATCGCGTATTACCGCTTGTCGCGGGACGATGGCAAGGAGCACGAATCAGACAGTATCGCAAATCAGCGATCCCTGATCCGGGAGTATGTAAAAGCACATCCGAATATCAGACTGACGGAGGAAGCGTTTGATGACGGATACACGGGAACGAATTATGACCGGCCGGGCTTTCAGAGGGTCATGGAGGCAGTAAACAGCGGGCGTGTGAACTGCGTTATCGTGAAGGATCTCTCCCGGCTGGGCAGAGAGTATGTGGAAACAGGGAAATATCTGGAGATGATATTTCCCTCTATGGGGATCCGCTTTATTGCGATCAATGATGATGTGGACAGTATAAATGCAAGACCCGGAGATGATATTCTGGTGCCGGTCAAAAACATAATGAACGAAACCTATTGCCGGGAGCTTTCCAAAAAGCTGAGAAAACAATTCCGGCTTCAGCGCTCTCAGGGAGAGTACCTGGGAGCGTTTGCCTGTTATGGCTACAAAAAGCATCCGGACGATAAGCATAAGCTTATCATTGATGAGTATGCGGCAGAGGTCGTAAGAAATATATTTGCGTTAAAGCTTAAGGGCTTCAGCGATCAGGCGATCGCAGAACATTTAAACCGGGAAGGGATCCTGCCGCCGTCAGAATATAAAAGAAGTCTGGGATTAAATTACAAGTCCGGTTTAAAGGGGGCGGATAAAAGCGGATGGAGAGCATTCACAATCCGCGGCATATTAACGAATCCGGTATATATCGGTGTTTTAATTCAAGGAAAGCGCGGAACGCCAAATTACAAGATCAGGCAGATGCGGGTACGGGAGGAAGAACTGTGGAGTGTGGTAAAGGACAATCATGAGGCGATCATAGATACCTTTACCTTTTATGCAGTCAAAAAGGCCCTTTCCGTAGATACCCGTGTTACTGCTAATACCGGGATCGTCGATCCGTTATCCGGAATGATGGTCTGTGCGGATTGCGGCAGATCCATGGTAAAGAGGAGTGTCACCAGAGGAAAGAAGAAGTTTTCCTATTATGTGTGCCACACCTACAAAAAAGGAGGCGGCTGCACGAGCCACAGCATTCCGGTGGAAAAAACAGAGGCCGCAGTAATGAGAGCGATCAGAAATCAGATCGAGGTCGTGATCGAAATGAAGCAACTGTTGGAGGAGATGGATCACAAGGAGGTTCTCTCCGTGAAATTAAAGCGTATGGAGCTTTTGCTGGCGGAAAAAAACAGGGAGATAGACCGGCAGAAGAATTTTCGCATGAAGCTGTATGAGGCATTGGAGGAGGGGTTGATCGAAAAGGATGAATATGAGGAGATGAGAAAAAAGGCAGCAGCGGTGATCGAGACGGCAGAGGCGGCGGCCGCCCGGCTGGAGAAGGAGCGGGCTGACGTTATCGCAGACAGTAAAGGCAAGCTTTTGTGGATCGAACAACTGGCGGCCCATCAGGCTTCGGTAAAGCTCACGCGCGAGCTTGTGATGACCTTTATCGATAGGATAACGGTTTTTGAAGATAAGACGATACACATTGAATTTAATTATCGGGACGAGCTTTATAGGTATCAGGAAATACTCCGCCCGATCCATCAGGAGGCTGGGCCGCCATGGCACGAAAAAGCAGATTTATAAAAGCAGGCGAGGAAGCTAAAACAGGAGCCAAAGTATCTAAAACAGGAGACTTCCTTACGCTTGCCGGGATATATATGCGGCTTTCCATCGAGGATGAAGATAAGGAAGAACGAAATTCCATCGGAAATCAGAAAAGACTTGCATTGGATTATCTTAAGGATAAAGAAAATATGATCGCCGCAGAATATTATGTAGATAACGGATATACAGGCATGAATTTTGTTGAGGTAAGATAACGTAACCTTTTTTGCAGAGGGCGTTATCTTACCTCTTTTTGATGTATGTTAGATAGCATAACTCTTTACGTCGGCTCCTATCTGTCTGAAATAGGAGAT
>Ga0129312_1001774_pt1 | contig 11789 bp, 9 predicted proteins | sample O827metagenome_FD_94434 | JGI IMG/M metagenome (GOLD analysis project Ga0129312, IMG submission 94434) | Orangutan group fecal microbial communities from Wisconsin, USA - O827 metagenome | ecosystem: Host-associated > Mammals > Digestive system > Large intestine > Fecal | place: USA: Wisconsin... | reverse complement strand
TCAGGCCAAACCCGCAGCCTGTAATGATTATAAGTATAGCATAGTGTAAGCCGTAAGTCATTCCGATATAGCGGAAATGTGTCAGATTTGTATAAAATGCTGTAGTAAAAGGACGAAAAGCATAGTTTTGGATAAATAAAATTAGAAAATAGAAGCGCATGAGAACAGAGAAAACGACAGAAAACCACAAAGGAACCAGCGGAAACCATAAATACATCATCGGACACCATAATAAAACCGAGAGATACCGCAAGAAAACCGGATAAGACTGAAAAGAACCAGATGAAAGCCATGAGAGAATACAATGTCCTCACAGGATACCGGCATAGTGTGATATTTATAATTTACAGGAAGTGCAGATGGATGCGCATTTTGTGCGGGTGAAAAAAAGGAAATCACATTTCCTGAATCATAAATAAAGAGAGGAAAATATTTTGAAGGGAAATTACGGCGGTATTCATGCAAAGCAAAATAATGGAGTGAAGGCAGAAAGAAAATCTCGGCAAGCGGTGCAGCAACAAAATCAGATTCACTTCGGAGCAGGTGTTGAAAAGCATACAGAAAGCCCAAAAGTTGCCCCAATCTCACAAATAGCGCAGTACGGCTCTTCCGATTGGCTCAATAGCATAAATCTGTTTGAACCGGCATTCAGCGTACCGGGAAATGAAACAAATATACCCGGGACTGCAAGAAAAAAACAATATATACCTGCATACGCTAAAATGGATTTGGGCGGCACATCGGTTGTGAATAGCGAGGATAACACGCTACTGCCATCTATGGAAATGGGAAACAGAAATTTACAGAATAGCTTTTGGAAGAAATTTCTTGATTTTGCAAAAAAGGAAACTTCGACAGAAAAGCGACTGCATCAGGAGATGCAAGAGTATATTACCAACTTTACAAAAACAGGAGATGAGTATGAGGAATATATTCAAGAGAAAGCGCAGAATGAGAGCAAAGAGCAAAAAATTCAACAAGAAAATGCGAAAAAACTCAGCAACTATGAATTAGTGGAAAAACAGAAGCTGAGCGATATTGAAAAAGACGAAATCTATAAGAGATACGGTATTTTCAACGAAAATAAGGAAAACCAAGAGATTATAGAACTTTTGAATCAGTGGGAGGAAAAACAAAATAATCTGCAACAGGAAGCAACAGACAATTTGCCAACGATTAAGGAATTTGATACTCGTTTTGCGGAAATTGATCCGCAGAAGTTGAATGAGGCACGGGCGGTTCGAGAAAATTATAAAAAGCTGGATATTCCGTATTTGTTTGGTGAGAGAGTATTCAATCGGGGAATTGCAGAAGTTGAAAAGAAAATCAGCGGCGGCTTGATGGCAAAGGATTTATACTTACAGCATCTAAAGGATAGTGATGTAAACTATGAGAATGAAGACTTGCGGAATGCCCTAAAGGAAAAAGAAAATGTTGTGGCGCAAATGCAGGAAATGGAAAATTTTGGCCTTGCATATCAGTTGGACGAGCAGGGGCGGATAAGCGGTTATAAACCCCGATATCAGGAATTGCTGAATCAAAAAAGTGGCTTAGAAGCTGTAATCAATTATACAAAACAAGCCACTCCGCTAAGCAAGCAAAGTGAAGGGTATCAGCTCTTGAAGGAGGCAAACGCACGGAAGGAAAAAACAGACTGGGGGCTCAACGACGAGCAAAAATTTTATAAGCATGCAGCGGAATTTTTGGCTGACATTGTGGTGATGAAAAAACTGGAAAAGATTCTACCTGCAACTGTCGTTAACTTTTTGGGGAGAGAGGATAGCATAGGCCAGAAAATTTCTGATGAAATGCCGGCGGGAGAGGCGCTTAAAAGAGAAGGGCTCCATTATTTGGGAAAGTATGCTCTTAGCATGGCAGATGCAGAGAAAATAGGTACTGCATTAGGGATAGATGGACTGAAACCATTTGGCGAAAATTTTACAGAAGCGATGATGGAAGATGGACATAAAAACCAGTTATTTTATATGGATAGGGTTTTAAATGAAATGACAAAGGATGGTTTTTATGCTTTTGCCGAGAAAGAGATAGACGATGCGATGAGCAACCTTGTGAAAGCCCAAAAATCTATGCCAATGAAAGAAAAGCCGTATCCTTTATCTGTAAAGGAAGGAAAAGGAGTTGACACTGAAAATCAAGCCAATCTTATCATACGCGATGAAAAAAATACACAAGAGCATGCCCTGTCTCGCGCTGAAGCGCTTAAAAAGGCATCTAACATGCCGGAAAATAAAGGATTAAAATTTGATTATACACTGATGGACGAAGATGCGCAGAAAACGGCAAAGGCTATTATCAGCAGCGCTGAACAGGATGGTCACCATGTACTTTTTGTGGAAAATGATTCCTCTAATGGGCGTATCGGCATTGACGGGAATATTTATATTAACAGCGGCCTTTCTGCGGAAAGTGCGGCAAAAACCTATGCGGCAAATGAAATGGTCATGCAGATGTATAATGACGGAAGCTATGAGGATTTGGTCGACTTTATTGAAGAGGATGCGTCGAAAAAAGAATGGCTTGAAAAGAAATCGAGCGATTTAATGGATATGCATCAGATCAATCAGCCATTGGAAACATTTTCGGATTATGCCAAGTATATCGAACATAAGCATACAAAGAATGGCTTGATCGTGAGTTATCAAAATGCAATGCAGGAAGCCGTAGCCGAGTGGTGCAGCGAAAATCTGTTTGGAAGAAAATTGAATGAAGAATATGCGGCAAAGGGTAGGGAAACGGCATTGATTATCGAACTGTGCAAGCAGAAGCCGCAAGCAGCACCGTATATATCAAAAATTTTGAACCAAAAATTATGGAAATAATTGAATTTAGATGAGAGGAATATGAAAAATTTATTTGCTGCATTGTGGACGGATCAAGACATATGGTGAAAATAGCATGTGGGAGAATATTGTGAATGGCACAGCGATTATAAAGTAGGTGAAAAAGGCGTGCATTCATTATAGGATTTATGCAAAAAAATACTTCGTGATATGAAAAACTGCCCCTTAAATGGCTGCATTGGATTGGCAATATACCTTGCTTAACCAGATTGCAGCCCATTGAGGGGCATAGCTTTGTATTTAGAAATGATATTTTTTATATGAATACGGCTACATCGCTTTAAACATCGGAAATATCATTTTTTCCGGGCAGAGGGGCGGGGGCTTCGCTGCCGAAGCGGAGTATGAAATAATCCAAGGCGCACCAAAGCAGGCCGGACAGGCCAAGGGAGAAGGAGCCTTTCATAACCAGAGAAAGAAACGCTTCTGCAATAGAAAAATACAGAAAAATGATCCAGCAGCTTTTCTTTCGGGAAACCCGGTTGCTTTTGCAGGCGATTGCTTTATAAGCAAAAATGGGGACTACAAACACAAGAAAAGAGGCAAAAAGATGGGAAAAGGCGGTGGCGCTGCGGGCCGATTGGGCAACCGATACATTTTGGCCGGAGGGGGACGAAAGCGGAGAAAAGGAGGAAAGAACAGATTCAAAATCCTGATACTCCGCAGAATCGAAAAGGCCGGAATACAGGAAAAGATAAAACGAGTGCGAATCGACCGTGATCCACGCCTCTATGCCAAGGTTTGAATCGGAAGAATCATCGATCAAGGCGCGCACTGCATAAAATTCCTGGGAGTGAATATGCGTAAGCCGTATGTCCGTTTCGTCCGGATCGAGGTTAGAGGAAAACAGATTAGCAACATCCTGCTTGGAAAGGATCTCGGAAAGGGAATAATGGGCCAAAAGCTCCGAGGCGGCAGAAAGATACTCCTCAGGGAACTGTGCGGAGGCAGGATAATTCTGCAAATTTTTGCTGGAATAGCGGATGGTGCAGGGGCTGCTGCCGGAATCGGTTTCATAAGTGATCGTATACGCGTAGTTGTCCTCTTGCTCGAGATCCACTTGTTCCCAGCCGCGCGGAACAGCAAATACAACATCGGATACAGGGTCGGTGCATAGGGAAAGGCTGGAAGCACTGTAAGAGTCAGATGCAGCCTGCAGCTGGGTGAAAACGGGCGTGCCGGAAAAAGTATCCGGCGCAGTATGGCATTCGATCTGTGCCGGAACGGTAAGCGATTCCCTTTCGCCGTCCGGCATACAAAGGTAGCTCTCGGCATAGGCCGCAGCCCCCAGCAAAACAGACAGGGCCCCCGCAGCCAAAACAGCCCACATTTTTTTCATGGAAACAACCTCCAACACATGATTTTTTTGCACTCAGGCCAAACCCGCAGCCTGTGCAGCCTGTAATGATTATAAGGATAGCATAGTGTAAGCCGCACGCTGTTTCGGGGAGTCCCTAAAGCGGTGGTTATAAAACCAGCACCCCATTTTGGAAACAGTATGTGTTACTGCCGGAAAATGGGGTGCTGTTTTCACAAAGAAACGATTTATTCCTCCCACAGCCACAGCTGGGCGCTGTAGGGGGCAAGATCCGGCGCAAAATGCGTTTTGGGCTTGCGCACGGTCTTTTTTTGCGGGCGGGGCACCGTGCCGCCAAATTCGGCCCAGTTGGTGTCCAGCAAAAGGGTCAGCTTGCCGGCGGCGGGCAGGGTGTGGTGGCGCACGGGCTCATCGATAAAATTAAACACCGCCAATATGCGGCTGGAGCTGCCGGTGCGCGAAAGCGAAAAGGTGCCCTTGGCGGCGTGGTGACAGTCCACCCATGCAAAGCCGTTTGGCGCGTAGTCACGCTGCCACAGACAGTCATATTTTAAGTAAAGCTTTTGCAGCGCTGTGCGGAACGCCATAAAGGAATCGTGAATGGGATACTGAAGCAGCTCCCAATCCTGCTGGCGCGATTCATCCCATTCGCGCAGCTGGCCGAACTCGTTGCCCATGAAATCCAGCTTTTTGCCCGGATGCACCATCATGTAGGTGTACAGCAGCCGCCCCTGCGGAAATTTGGTTTCGTAATCACCCCACATTTTTTGCAGGATCGTGGCCTTGCCGTGTACATTTTCATCGTGCGAAAGCGGCAAAAGATAGCATTCACGGCTGTAATACATCATGCTGAAGGTGAGCTTGTGCAAATTTTCGCGGCGCTGCACAGGGGGCTTTTTCATAAAATCCAGTGTGTCGTTCATCCAGCCCAGGTCCCACTTATAGTCAAAGCCAAGGCCGCCATGCTCTACCGGATGGGTAACGCCGCTGTAGTCCGAGCTGTCCTCCGCGATCAGAATGGCCGTGGGGTGCAGCATGTGCAGCCCGGCATTCATGTTGCGCAAAAAGGTCACGGCGTCGCTGTTTACACCGCGTGCGGGGTCACCATGCCAATACAAAAGGCGGCTCACGGCGTCCACACGCAGGCCGTCGGCATGGTAATGCCTCAGCCAGAAATTGGCGCAGCTTTGCAGAAAACTGCGCACCTCGGGGCGGCTGTGCATAAAGTTGCAGCTGCCCCATTCGCTGATGCCGATATCCTCGCTGGGATATTCATACAGCGCCGTGCCGTCCAAACGGCGCAGCCCGTAGGAATCCAGCGCAAAATGCACCGGCACAAAATCCAAAATCACGCCCAGCCCGTGCCGGTGGCAGGCATTCACCAGGCGGCACAGCCCGGCGGGGGTGCCATAGCGGCTGGTGGGGGCAAAAAAGCCGGTGGTCTGATAGCCCCAGCTGCCGTCAAAGGGATGCTCGGCCAAGGGCATCAGCTCAATATGAGTGTAGCCGTGCTTTTTGCAGTAGGCGGGCAGAAGCTCGGCCAATTCGTCATAAGTATACCAGCTGCCGTCCGGCTTTTGCCGCCAGCTTCCGGCGTGGACTTCATAAATGGAAAGCGGCTTATCCAGGCAGCGGGTGCGGGTGCGCATCCATTCATCGTCGGTAAAATCGTCCCAGTTCAGCTCGCACACGATCGAGCGGTCGTCCGGGCGCAGCGCCATGGCTGCACCGTAGGGGTCGCAGTGATCCGCAGCTTTTCCATCGGCCCCCACAATATGATATTTATAATACATTCCGGGCAGCACCTCGGGGCAATCGGCCTCCCAAAGGCCCACGGCGCTGCGGTGCATGGGGTACCAGTCGGCCTTTTGGCAGTCGGCGGCAGGGTCTACCACCACATATGCCTCACGCGCCGAAGGAGCCCACAGGGCAAAGCGCGTGCCGCCGGAATACGGGTGTGCTCCTAAATATTCTCCGGCATCAAACTCGGCTCCGGCAAAAAAACGCTGCACATCCATCATGGGGCAAAACTCCTTGTAGCAAAATTTTTGGGCTTTTCAGATACAGTAGTATCTCTATTATAAAAATCACGGCAAAAGACTGTCAATGGTCAAAACCGGGGCAAAGGCACCGCCGCACAAAAAGCAGCCCGGCAGCAGCAGGGCTGCCGGGCCGGGCGTTGACTAATGAATGGAATACCTGCGCCATTCCATCAGGGCATTTACGGTGTCATCGCTTTCCACCCAGCCCTCGCCCGAGGGCTGCGCCGTGGGGGCATAGCGAGCCATCACGCCGGGGGTGTCCCCCGCCAGAAAGCTGCGGGCCTGCTGCGGGTCCATGCCCAGGTGCGCCGCGGCGGCGGGCCCGGCGGGGGCATGGAATTTGCGGCGTCTGCGTGATCGTCTGCTCATAAAAAGCATCACCTCCTGCTGCCAGTATGCCCGGCGGCAGAAAAGGCTATGCAGCCATCACAAAAACAGGGAAACAATGGGCACGGTAAACAGGCAGCACACGGTGGTGATCATGTTCAGCTGGCAGGCTTCGGCACCCAGTTCAGCGCCGTAAAGCTCCTGTGCGGTGAGCGCGGGCACGCTGGCGCTGGGCATGGCGGCCATGACCATAAAAATGCACAGCATGGTGGCATCAAACGGCAGGTTTCGCACAGCCAGCACCAGCAGAATGGGCATGACCAAAAGCTTGAGCACAGTAAACACATAAAAACGCTTGCAGCGCAGCATGGCGCGCACGCTGCTGCCCGCCAGATTGGAGCCGATCACCATCATGCTCAGGGGAATGCAGGTGTTGCCGCCGTAGCGCAAAAGGCTTTCCACCGGGGTAGGCACACGCAGATCACAGGCGAAGATCAGAATGCTCACAAGGCACGCCAGCGTGCAGCCGTTCAGCAGCTTTTTGGGCGAGCAGGAGCCCGTCATCAGCACAAGGCCGTAGGTGTAGAACAGGGTGTTCATAAACAGCATATAGAAATTTACAAAAATCACATAGCTGCTGCCGAAAAGGCCTGTGATAATGGGAATGCCCATAAAGCCGAAGTTGCCGAACATCAGCATATTCTGGTAAATGCCGCGGCGCTCGGGCGAAAGCCCCATCAGGCGCACCAGCACAAAGGCCAGCACCGCCGCTGCGCCAAAATAAATGCAGCACAAAATCAGGTTTTGGCGCACAAGGCCGCCGCCCATGCTGTCGTCACGGCTCACAGCGCCCGAAAGCTGGATCATGGGGTTGAAAAGGTTCACCACCAGCGCCGACAGCTTGCGGTTGAAATCCTCGTTCATCCAGCCCCGGCGCGTGCAGGCAAAGCCCAGCGCCATCAGCCCGAAAAGAACCAACAGCTGCTGAAAAATTACAAAACTATCCACAATAACGCGACTCCTTACTCAAAAAACAGCTTACCTAATAAGTATAGCATACGCCTAAGGACAAAAAAAGCCGGAAGTTTCTATTGACAAGGCAAAATTTTCGGATTATGGTTAAAGGGAAGATGATGGATTTTTCGCTGCTGATTTTGTACAAATCGTGACAAAATCCCCGCGAAAAAGAAAAGGCATTCCCGCATTGCTTCAAGCACCGCCGCAGAGAGCCTGCGGGGCAAAATACATGCGGAAATGCCCTGAAAACAGGAGGAATCGAATGCAGCTTACCCAAGAAAAACAAGAGCTGATACAGAAAAACCTGCGCTATTTGCAGCTGCTCTCGCAGGAGTATCCCACCATTGCCGTGGCCGCCAGCGAGGTGATCAATCAGGAGGCTGTGCTGCGCCTGCCCAAGGGCACCGAGCATTTTATGAGCGATCTGCACGGTGAAAACGAAGCGTTTCGCCATGTGCTGAACAGCGCTTCGGGCGTGATCCGTGAAAAGGTGGATGCGGTGCTGGCACAGGAAAACGCCACGCCCGAGGAATGCCAGGAGTTTGCCACCCTGATCTATTATCCCGAGCAAAAGCTGCCGCTGCTGAAAGCGGCACAGGGCGAGGAAAATCTGGATTACTGGTACGAGCACACGCTGCTGCGCCTGATCGAGCTTTGCCGGTTGGTAAGCAGCAAGCACACGCGCGCCCGTGTGCGCCGCTGCCTGCCCAACGAATGCGCACATATTCTGGATGAATTGCTTCATGCGCATTTTGAGGACCACAACAAGGAAATGTATTACGATGAGATCATCATCAGCATGATCGAAAACGGGCAGGCCGATAATTTTATTATCCACTTCTGCAAGCTGATCAAGCGCCTTGCCGTGGATAAACTGCACATCGTGGGCGATTTGTATGACCGCGGCCCTCGCCCGGACCGTATTGTGGATACCCTGATGAACCACCACAATGTGGACATTCAGTGGGGCAACCACGACACGGTGTGGATGGGCGCAGCGGCAGGCAGCCCCATTTGCATTGCCACCGTGCTGAAAACTGCGCTTTCGTATGCCAATGTGGAAACGCTGGAGGAGGGTTACGGCCTGAACCTGCGCCGATTGGGCCAGTTTGCCGATGAAGTGTACGGCGATTGCGACCTTTCCATCTGGATGCCCAAGGGCGACAACTCCCGCTTTAAGTTCGGCCACGCCAGCCTGCGCCGCAGCGCATTGATGCACATTGCCATTTCGGTGATCATGTTTAAGCTGGAATGTCAGGTGATCGACCGCAACCCGGATTTCCAAATGCAGGACCGCGATTTTATCCGCCGTATCAACTATCAGGACGGCACGGTTAAGGTGAACGGCATCACGCATTTTCTGCGTGATACGCAGTTCCCCACCGTGGACCCCAAGGACCCTGCCCGTCTGACCGAGCGCGAAGCCTATGTGATGGACAAACTGGTGGAATCCTTCCGCGAAAGCGAAAAGCTGCAGCGCCATGTGCGGTTTATGTACAAGGTGGGCCATGTGTACCATGTGGAAAACGGCAACCTGATGTTCCATGGCTGTATGCCCATGACTATGGACGGGGAATTTGCCGAAGAAGTGTTTGACGGCAAAAGCTACCGCGGCAAGGCGCTGTTTGATTTCTGCGAAGAGCGCGCCCGTGACGGCTATTTTGCCCCCGAGGGCAGCCCCGAACGCCAGAAGGGACAGGACTTTTTGTGGTATCTGTGGTGCGGCAAGCTTTCGCCCATTTTCGGCCGAAGCGCCATGACCACCTTTGAGCATTTGTATATCAGCGACAAGAGCACGCACACCGAAGAACCCAACGCCTACTACAAGATCTACGATGATGTTGCCGTGGCGGATAAAATTCTGGCGGAATTCGGCCTGTATGGCGAAGGGCATCACATTGTGAACGGCCATGTGCCCGTAAAGGTGGTAAAGGGCGAAAGCCCCGTGAAGGGCGGCGGCAAAATTCTGGTGATCGACGGCGGCTTCTGCCGCGCTTATCACGACCGCACCGGTATTGCAGGCTATACGCTGGTGTTCAACAGCCGCACGCTGAGCCTGCGCACCCACGAGCCCTTTGAAAGCACCCAGAAGGCGATCGAGGAAAATGTGGATATCCATTCGGATTCCCGCGTGATCTACGAATGCCCGCGCCGCCTTCGGGTGAAGGATGTGGACTGGGGCACGCATCACCGTGACCTGGCCGACGGCTTAAAGCTGCTGATGGATGCCTACCGAAGCGGCATTCTGAAGGAAAGCACCCGCCCGGGCTGCGGAAACTAAGGCGTTTTCTGATGGCTTTTGCCCGGCGGGGGCTCAGCGCCCCTTGAAACCGTGCGATAAAAAAGCAAAGCCTGCTGCACCCGGCGATGCAGCAGGCTTTGCTTTGCAAAAAAATAAATTACAGCTTGTCGCGGATCTTGGCCTCTAAAAAGCGGCAGGCATCCTCGATGCAGCCCTGGCAGGAGCGCAGCACCACTTTGGTGTCAACGCCCTTCAGCTCTTTGCAGATCAGGCTGCCGTTTTTGATCTGGAAGGCGGCCTCCAGCTCACTGGCCAGGCGGTAGCTCTCGCGCTTGGTGGTGGTGTCGCTGGGGCCCTTGCTGTTGCAGTAGCCCAGCACCGTCACTGCGCCGGTCACCGCGCCGCAAATGCCGTTCATGCCGCCCATGCCAAGGCCCTGGGCCTCCATCATGCGGAAAACGGTGGTTTCGTCCAGCCCCATCACATCGGCATAGGTGCAGGCTACCGACTGTGCGCAGTTGTAGCCCAGCCCGTGCAGGGCGATGGCTTTTTCAATTCTGCTTTCCATATGGATCTCTCTCCCTTTTTTGCCCCCGCCGTGGTATGCGGCGTGGGTTTGTGGTATACTGATATCTGATATATTATTATAAACAAATTGTGTGTGCTCGGCAAGCCCGGGCCATGCACATTTTTGCCAAAGGAGGAAAAACAAATGGTAAAGTATCTGAGCGCCGATACTTTTGAAACCGAGGTGCTGCAGGCCCCCGGTGTGGTGGTGGTGGATTTCTGGGCCGATTGGTGCGGCCCCTGCCGTATGCTGGGCCCTGTGCTGGATACACTCAGCGACAAGCTGCCCGGCGTGAAATTCTGCAAGCTGAATGTGGATGATGACCGTGAGCACGCCATGCAGATGGGCGTTTCCAGCATTCCGGCGGTGTTTGTATTCCACCATGGCAAGGTGGTGGGCAAGCATATCGGCTTTGCGCCGGACGCCGCTGCGGCCATTGCCGCTTTGGTGGAAAAGGCCAAAGAAGAATAACTCCCTGGGAAAATTTCAAGGCGAAGCAGACTGTAAACACGGTCTGCTTCGCCTTTTTTGCGCTCACCCAAAGCCGCCCGCCCGCATAGCATGAAAAAAATAAGGGGGAGGGGATCTATGGTGGAAAAAGTATGGCTGGCACTGCGGGCAACGGCTTTTCCGCTTTTCTGCACGGTGGCCGGGGCCAGTGGGGTGTATGTGCTGGGTGGCGACAAAAAACGCGGCGGCGAGCAGGTGATGAACGGCTTTGCGGCGGGGGTAATGCTGGCGGCCAGCTTTTTCAGCCTGCTGGTTCCGGCGGTGCAGGGGGCGGCCGGCTGGCATGCGCCCACGCTGGGCTTTGCGCTGGGGGTGGCGGGCCTTGCCGCTGCCGAAGCCGGTGCGGCGGCGCTGGGCCATGCGGCGCAAACCAGCTGCCGTGCAGCCATGGGCATTGCGCTGCACAACCTGCCTGAGGGCATGGTGGTGGGGCTGGCGGCTGTGCTGGCCATGGGCGGCAGCGCCGAAATGCGGGCCGGTGCGGCAGCGCTCAGCGTGGGCATAGGGCTGCAGAATCTGCCTGAGGGCGCGGCGGTAAGCCTGCCGCTGCACCGTGCGGGGCAAAGCCGAAACAAAGCCTTTGCGGCGGGGGTGGCCAGCGGCCTGGTGGAGCCGGTGGGCGGGGTGATAGCGGCCCTGCTGGCCGGGTGGGTGAGTGCGCTGATGCCGTGGATGCTGGCCGGGGCTGCGGGGGTGATGGTGGCCATTACCCTGCAGGACCTTGCCCCCGATGCCGTAAAAACGCGGTGGGGTGCGGCGGCGCTGTGGCTGGGCTTTGTGCTGATGATGGCGATGGATCTGGCGCTGTGAGCCGGGGATAACCACTGCGAAAATTTACAAAACCCTAATAAATAAATGGTTGACCCGTCAAGCAAGCGGTGCTATACTTGACGGGTCAACTATA
>Ga0129312_1001773_pt1 | contig 11794 bp, 6 predicted proteins | sample O827metagenome_FD_94434 | JGI IMG/M metagenome (GOLD analysis project Ga0129312, IMG submission 94434) | Orangutan group fecal microbial communities from Wisconsin, USA - O827 metagenome | ecosystem: Host-associated > Mammals > Digestive system > Large intestine > Fecal | place: USA: Wisconsin... | reverse complement strand
AGGTGCCCGGCAGAAGCAGCAGGGTCTGCCCGTTCTCTGCTCCGAATTCCCTGTATTCCATAATGATCACCCAGCCTTTCCATATTCAAAAAATGAGATATATCTCACTTTTTGAATATGGCGAAAGAAGGACGGCTTGTCAAGGGAAAGGTGCAGAAGGTATTGCACAAAAAGCCCCGGACAGCCAAAATCTTCTGTGTTTTTTGTTCGCAGGTGTGATAAAATGAATTTACAATGGTTTTTATAGGAAAATGTATTGAGGGGAATTTCATATGTTAAAGGTTTTTTTAGCGGAAGATGAGATCGTTATGCGGGAGGGCATAAAGAACAACATCGACTGGCAGGGGGAAGGCTTTGAATTTGTCGGTGACGCGGGCGACGGGGAGCTCGCCTATCCGATCATCCAGAAGACGAGACCGGATATTCTGATCACGGACATTAAGATGCCGTTCATGGATGGACTGGAGCTGAGCCGTCTCGTGAAGCACGAGCTGCCGGAGACCAAGATCATACTCCTGAGCGGGTATGACGAGTTCCGGTATGCAAAAGAGGCAATCGACATCGGAATCACGGATTATCTGGTGAAGCCGGTCACGGGTGCACAGCTGATCGGGACACTCAAGAAGATCGGTCAGAAGATCGAGGAGGAGCGCGGGAAGCAGAAGCAGCAGGCGCCGGAGGAGGCGAGATCTGCCGGCAGGCAGCGGCTGTTCCGGCACATGGTCTCCGGAAAGCATACCTATGCGTCGGTGTTCCAGGAGGCGAAGGAGCTGGGACTTGAGCTGATTGCGGAGCAGTACAATATCATGATGCTTCAGCTGTTCTCCGAGGAGAAGGAGGATGTCCTGCCGGAGAAGATAAAAGCCTTCGAGCAGGAGCTGGAGAAGTACATGGAGCAGTCCGGCAATCTGATTGTCGCAAAGCAGAGCCGGGCGGAGTATGATTTTGTGCTGAAGGGCACAGGGCAGCAGTCTCTCGCGGAGACGACAGAGCAGGTAAAAAGCCTGCTGGCAGAGTATTTCCGGAGAGAGACGGCGGTGGAGTATGTCGCGGCGCTCGGGACACCGGTGGAGCGTTTCAGCGAGCTGCAGCAGTGCTACCGGCAGACCAACCTGTGCTTTTCCAGACGCTATTCGGTAGAGCGCAACCAGATCCTTGAGGAGGAGACGCCGGGGGAGACTGCGGCGGAGGTTCTGGAGGATGTAAAGCTCGGGGAGCTGAATATCTCCAGCCTGAGCCAGCGGCAGGCAGAGGCTTTTCTGTACACGGGCACTAGGGAGGAGGTGTCCGGCTTCGTGGAGGATTACTTTGCACAGCTCGGGGACGGCAATGTAAAGTCTATCTTCCTGCGCCAGTACGTGGTGATGGATCTGTATGTGACGGCGGTTTCCGTTCTGGAGAAGAGCGGTTACAAGAGCAGGGATCTCGTGGAGCGGTGCGGCGATGCGAAGGAGATGGTAGCCTACCTGACCACGGTTGAGCAGACCAGGGAATATATTAAGAAGCTTTTTTCGGCGGTGCTGGATTTGCGCAGTGAGGCGGTGGACGGAAAATACGACGGCATCATGCAGAAGGCAAAGACCTACATCAACGATCATTTTGAGAAGGACGGGATTTCCCTGAATATGGTCGCAGCGGAGGTAAATCTGAGTCCGAGCCATTTCAGCACGGTATTCGGTCAGGAAATGGGAGAGACGTTTGTAGAATATCTTACAAGAATCCGCATGGAAAAAGCGAAGGAGCTGCTCAGGACGACGGGAAAGAAGGTAACGGAGATTGCCTTTGAGGTGGGCTACCGGGATGCGCATTATTTCAGTAACCTGTTCAAGAAGACGCAGGGCTGCACACCGGGTGAGTACCGCAGCAGAGGGTAAAAGGGGAGATGGATATTGAAGAGAGGGTTTTCACTAAAGAGCAGGCTCTATATGCTGCTGCTGATCTGTGTGGTGCCGCTGACCATACTTCTGGCGTATCTTCTGATTATGACGAACAAGATTTCCTCCGAGTATGACGGGATTGTCAGGAGAATCACAAAGGCAAACGCGTACAACATCAATTTCAAGGAGGACATGGACTACGTAATGTATATTATCGTAGTCAATTCGGAGCGTGCCGAGGAGCTGGTGGACACGGAGCAGCCGCACCGGATGATACAGGCCGCGCGGGAGGTGTTCGGCGAGCTCTATGAGGAGGCAGATTCCGAGTACGCCGCGAACCGGCTGTCAAGCATACTAAAGAGTCTTGACACGCTGGAGGATCGTGTGGAGGAGATCGAGAAGGATGCGCTCGTGACCGGGCTTTATGAGACGAACATGGAGCGTCTGGATCTGAATATCCGCGTCCTGACGGAGCTGATACAGGAACAGATCCAGTATTATATCTACTATGAGACAACGAACATGGAGGAGCTGCGGATGGGAATCCGCGCGGATGTGGAGAGTGCCATCACGGCGATCACAGTGATTCTCGTCCTGATACTGCTCGGGGCATGGATGGTCAGCAGGAGGATTGTGAGGGGCATCACGGAGCCCATCCAGCGGCTGTGTGAGGCTGCGCAGGCAGCGGGAAGCGGGGATTTTGCGATCCGGGCGCAGGACGAGGAGATGGATGAGCTCTCGGTTCTGAACAGCAGCTTTAACCAGATGGTGGAGGAGATCGGGCATCTCGTGGAGGATATACGCGTGGAGGAGCTGAATCTGCGCGCGGCGGAGCTGCGCGTGCTGCAGGAGCAGATCAACCCGCATTTTCTGTACAATACACTGGACAACATCATCTGGCTCGCGGAGTCGAAGGACACGGAGCAGGTCGTGAGGATGGTGTCGTCCCTGTCAAGCTTTTTTCGGACAACCTTAAGCAAGGGGCGGGAGTTCATCACGGTAAAGGAGGAGGAGCAGCACATCCGCAGCTACTTAGAGATCCAGCAGTTCCGCTACAGGGATATACTGGAATATGAGATTGCGATTCCGGAGGAGCTCTATGAATATGAGATCATCAAGCTGACGCTCCAGCCGCTTGTGGAGAATGCGCTCTACCACGGCATCAAGAACAAGCGCGGCGGCGGACATATCCGGGTGTCCGGTGCACTCTGCCAGGATGTCATGATTTTCAAGGTGCAGGATGACGGAATCGGAATGGACGGTGCGCGGCTTGCGCAGGTGTGCGCCATGCTCCGCGACGGGGAGCAGGAGCCGGAGCAGGAGGAGACGGGCGGCTTCGGACTGTTCAATGTCAACCAGCGTATCCAGCTCAATTATGGCAGGGAGTACGGACTGAAGATACAGAGCACCTACGGGCAGGGCACCGAGATCTGGGTGCGGATTCCGTGCCGGGCAGAGAAAATCAAAAGAAAACGCAACATTTCCAAAAAAATTACACCTTTTGAGGAAAATACGGCAAAATTGTGAATGAACTGTTCATAATTTAGTAAAAAATTATACTTATTTCAAAAGCCAGTCGGTATTTTTTAAACCGTCCGAAAGCTATAATAGGTACATGGTTAAGGACTTAACCAAATCTAATAAAAACTTTGGGAGGTTTTTAAAATGAAAAAAAAGTTAGTGAGTGTACTGATGTGCATGGCAATGGGCGCAACCTTACTGGCAGGCTGCGGAAGCGAGGAGGCTGCTGACAGCAGCAATACAACGGCAGCAGATGCAGCAGACGCAGATACGGCAGCGGACAGCGAAGCAGCGGATACTTCTGACGCAGCAGATGCGGCAGACGCAGCTGACGGGGATGTAATCACAATCGGCTTTGCACAGGTTGGCCATGAGTCTGACTGGCGTACCGCATCCACGAATTCCGCACAGTCCATCTTCTCGGCAGAGAACGGATATGATCTCCAGTTCGTTGACTGCGACCAGGATTCGGCAGTCCAGCTGGAGGCAGTACGTGGCTTCATCGAGCAGGATGTGGATTACATCATCATCGACCCGATCGTATCGACAGGCTGGGACACGGTACTGACAGAGTGCGAGGAGGCAGGTATTCCGGTTATCGTCATTGACCGTACGATTGATGATTCGGACAAATATATTTCATGGGTAGGCTCCAACTTCAAGAATGAGGGTCTTGCAGCAGGTGAGTGGTTAAAGGCTTACACGGATGCAAAGGGCATCAGCGACGTGAACGTGCTCGTTATCGAGGGAACAACCGGTGCTTCCGCACAGATCGGACGTACGGACGGCTTCAAGGAGATCGCAGATGCAAACGGCTGGAACATTCTGGATTCCCAGACCGGTGATTTCACACAGGCTGGCGGACAGGAGGTTATGGAGTCTTACATCAAGAGCTACGAGGGACAGTTCAATGTAGTGGTATGCCAGAACGATAACGAGGCATTTGGTGCGATGGATGCCATGAAGGCAGCAGGTATCTCCTATGGTGTGGACGGAGACGTGATCCTGATTTCCTTCGATGCCTGCACCGCAGGTCTTGAGTATGTAATGTCCGGCGACATCAATGCAGACTTCGAGTGCAACCCGCTTGCAGCTCCGTTTGTAGAGGATGTTATCCAGCAGTTAGAGTCCGGCAGCACACCTGACAAGGAAGTATACATGGTTGAGCACTGGTATGTAAATGAGGACATCCTTTCATCCATCACGGTAAACGGCGAGGAGCAGGAGCTTACCGTGGTTACACAGGAGATCGTTGACGCACAGTATTAAGACGGTCTGGCAACAGGACAAACATTATAGCAGGGACAGAGAAGAAGCTGCTTCACAGACAGGGAATTTGTAATGGGGGAGGCCGGTTGGTCTCTCCCAATTTTAAGGAAAGGGTGGAGTAAAATGGAGCATAATGTGGTACTGACCATGCGGGGGATTACCATGACATTTCCGGGTGTAAAGGCACTGGACAATGTGGATCTTACACTGCGGAAGGGCGAGATCATGGCACTGATGGGAGAAAATGGTGCCGGGAAATCTACACTGATCAAGTGTCTGACCGGAATCAACGCGTTCGATGCGGGAGAAATACGCGTTGACGGGATCGATGGACCGGTGGTCAATCATTCGACCCTGGATGCACAGAAAAAGGGCATATCCACGGTGTATCAGGAAGTCAATCTTTGCCCGAATTTGAGTGTGGCAGAAAATTTATTTATCGGCAGGGAGCCGAAGACAAAGCTTGGAACCATCGACTGGAAGACGATGACAGCAAAATCCAACAGGATTATTAAGAGCCTGGATCTTGATATTGACGTAACCAAAAATCTGGAGGAGTATTCACTGGCGCTCCAGCAGATGATTGCGATTGCAAGAGCGGTGGATATGGATTGTAAGGTACTGATTTTAGACGAGCCGACATCCTCCCTGGATGACCATGAGGTTGAAAAGCTGTTCGTTCTTATGCGGCAGCTGAAGGAAAAGGGTGTGGCGATTGTGTTTGTGACACACTTTCTGGAGCAGGTATACGCAGTCTGTGACCGGATCACAGTGCTCCGGAACGGCATACTGGTCGGAGAATATCCGATTGAGGAGCTGCCAAGGGTAAAGCTGGTCGCAGCGATGATGGGCAAGGATTTTGATGACCTTGCAGCTGTAAAATCAGAAGAGAAGAAGGATTTCACCAATGTGCCGGTGGTTATCGATGCGCAGGGCATGAGCCACAAGGGAAAGATCAAGCCGTTTGATTTACAGATACATAAGGGTGAGGTCGTGGGACTGACAGGTCTGCTTGGCTCGGGACGCAGTGAGCTGGCGCGTGTCATCTATGGAGCGGATAAAAACCAGACAGGTAAGCTGTTTGTCAACGGAAAAGAGGCAAAGATCAATGCGCCGATTGATGCGATGAATCTTGGAATGGGACTTCTTCCGGACGACAGAAAGGCAGAGGGCATTATCGCAGACTTATCTGTACGAGAAAATATAATTCTGGCAATGCAGGCAAAGCGCGGAATGTTTAAGCTGCTTCCAATGAGCAGACAGAACGAGATCGCAGACAAGTATATCGAGCTGCTGCAGATCAAGACGGCGAGCAGGGAGACCCTGATCGGGCAGCTCTCCGGCGGAAACCAGCAGAAGGTGATTCTGGCCCGCTGGCTTGCCACAGATCCGGAATTCCTTATTCTGGATGAGCCGACCAGAGGTATCGATGTCGGGACAAAGACTGAGATCCAGAAGCTTGTGATCGAGCTTGCGGATCAGGGAAAGAGTCTGATCTTCATCTCTTCCGAGATTGAGGAGATGCTCAGAACATGCTCCAAGCTGGTGGTATTAAGGGATGGTCAGGAAGTGGGAGAGATCACTGAGGAACTGACCCAGGGGCATGTAATGCAGTCCATAGCAGGAGGTGGCAGGAATGAGTAAGTTTAAGAAGCTGGTCAGCCAGCCGTTGTTTTTACCGATTTTCTGTATGATACTGGTGATGGCGGTAAATATCATCTATGATGTGATGGCAGGAAATTTTGCATTTAACTTTTTTACCATCTCCATCCGCAACGGGGTATTGTACGGACGCATCATTGATATTTTAAACCGCGGCAGTGAGATTGCCGTTCTTGCCATCGGCATGACGCTGGTTGTGTCCTGCTCGGCAGGAACGGATATTTCCGTCGGCTCGGTCATGTCACTGGCGGCATCGTTCTGCTGCATGCTTCTGGCAGGCTACGGCGTGTCCTCCACCAACAGCCTTGCAACGCCGCTGATCGTCGGTGTGCTTGGCGGCATCCTGATGGGATGTGCCTGCGGTGCGTTTAACGGTTTTCTGGTATCGTATCTGAATGTGCAGCCGATGGTGGCAACGCTGATCCTGTTTTCGGCGGCGAGGGCAATCGGACTTCTGCTCTGCAACAACATGATCGTATACGTCCGGGATGATTCCTTCAAAATCTTCGGCGGCTATCTCGGATTTATGCCGACACCGATCGTGGTTGCCATCGTGTGCATCCTGATCACATCGCTGGTGCTCCGCAAGACCGCACTGGGCTTATATATCCAGAGCGTCGGCATCAATAAGAAGGCTTCCCGCATCGCGGGCATCAATTCCGAGCGCATCATTTTCCTGTGCTATGTTGTCTGCGGATTGTGTGCAGGAATTGCCGGCATTGTTGCTTCCTCCCGGATCAGCTCTGCGGATTCCAACAACATCGGACTGAACTTCGAGCTGGATGCGATTCTGGCAGTTGCACTCGGCGGCAACAGCCTCGGCGGCGGAAAGTTCCGGCTGGCAGGCTCTATTATCGGTGCGTACACCATCCAGGCGATCACCACCACCCTGTATGCGCTCGGCATCTCGACCGAGCAGGCACCGGTGTACAAGGCGGTCATTGTTATCATTATTGTGGCAATCCAGGCACCTCCGTTTAAGGCATTTATGAAAAAAATGTCTGTAAGGAGACAGCTTGCCAAAGGAGGTGCTGCATAATGAAAGCGAAAAAATTAAATGGAAATACGGTTCTTCTGATAATTACCATCGCGTTATTTTTTGTGATGTATGCCGTGGGCTGTGTGATTTATTCCAATAAGGGCTTCACACATCTGCAGACGTTTTTGAACATCCTTATCAATAATGCGGGTCTGCTCTGCATCACCTGTGGAATGACCTGCGTGATGCTGACCGGCGGCATCGATATTTCCGTTGGCTCGCTGGTTGCCATGGACTGCATGATTCTTGCCGTCGGCATGGAGCGCTGGAACATGAATGCGGTTCTGCTCTGCATACTTGTGCTTGCCATCGGGATTGTGTTCGGCGTGGTGCAGGGCTTCTGTGTCGGCTATCTGAATATCCAGCCGTTCATTGTGACAATGGCGGGAATGTTCTTCGCCAGAGGCATGACAGCCGTGATCAGCACGGAACAGATCTCCATCAGCAGCAATGCATTTTTTGTAAAGCTTGCCAATACGAAGATCGGCCTTCCGTTTGGCTCCTATACCAACAACAAGGGCGTGGTGCAGGTTCCGTTTATCCGTGTATCGGTAATCGTGGCGCTGCTCGTGCTGATAGCCGTATTTTTCATGCTCCGCTATACCAAGTTCGGCAGAAGCCTTTACGCAGTCGGCGGAAGTGAGCAGTCGGCGACCATGATGGGACTGGACGTGAAGAAGACGAAGCTGAAGGCGTATGTGCTTTCCTCATTCCTCTGCTCGATCGGCGGCATCTGCTACTGCCTGAACACGATGTCGGGAAATGTGCAGCAGGCACTCGGACTTGAGATGGATGCCATTGCTTCCTCCGTTATCGGCGGTACATTATTGACAGGCGGTGTGGGAAATGTCATCGGCTCCTTCTTTGGTGTACTTATCAACGGAACGATTTCCACACTGGTGAAGACGAACGGCAAGCTGCTCAGCTCGTGGTCCAACATTGCGGTGGCTGCGCTGCTCTGCTTCTTCATCGTATTACAGAGTATCTTTGCAAAGATCAAAGAGAAGAGCAAATAAAAACAAGGCTGTCCAGGGGCTGTCCGCTTCATGCGGCAGCCTTTTGGCTCTTCTATGGGAAAATACCGTGCTGCGTTAAAAAAGCACCCCGGGCAGGAGGTGCAGCCGGCAGGAGAAAAGGCGGGAGGAATATGAACATATTTCAGAAGAGGACTGTGGGAAAAAAAGGAATCGCGGCGGCGCTGCTTGCCAGCCAGCTGCTCTTTACAGCCGGCTGTGGGAGTGTGGAGCAGAGAGAGACTGCGGGACAGCTGGATACGGAGCAGACGATGCAGCAGGACGGCTATATTGTGGTCGGATATGTGCAGGTCGGCTCGGAATCCGACTGGAGAACCACCAACACACAGTCCTTTAAGGATGTGTTCACGCAGGAAAACGGCTACTATCTGATCTTCGAGGACGGACAGCAGAAGCAGGAGAACCAGGTGAAGGCAATCCGCAATCTGATCCTGCAGGAGGTGGATTATATCGTGCTCGACCCGATCGTGGAGACAGGCTGGGAATCCGTTCTGGAGGAGGCGAAGGAAGCCGGAATCCCGGTGATTCTGTCTGACCGCAGGGCGGAGGTGGAGGACGACAGCCTGTATACATGCTGGGTGGGCAGTGACTTCGCGGAGGAGGGCAGGAACGCCGGGCACTGGCTGGAGAATTATCTGGAAAAGCAGGGGCGGAGCGGGGAGACGATTCATATCGTATCTCTCCAGGGGACGCTGGGCTCCTCTGCACAGATCGGGCGGACAGACGGATTCGCAGAGGTTCTCCAGCAGAATGAAAACTGGGTAATGCTGGAGCGCCAGTCGGGGGATTTCACGCAGGCAAAGGGGCAGGAGGTTATGAAGGAATTTCTCGAAAAATACGAGGATATTGATGTTGTAATCAGCGAGAATGACAATATGACCTTTGGCGCTATCGAGGCGATCCGGGAGGCGGGCAGGACGATTGGCAGTGACGGGGACATTATTATCCTGTCCTTTGATGCGGTAAGGGATGCCCTCAAGGCAATCCAGACCGGGGACATCGCGGCTGATTTTGAATGCAATCCGCTGACAGCCCCGCTTGTGGAGGAGACGATCCGCCGCCTGGAGGTGGGGGAAAGCGTGGAGAAGATCCAGTATGTGGAGGAGACATATTTTGACTGTGAGATGGATCTCTCGGAGCTGTTGGAGAGCAGACCATATTAGGCAGGAAGTCCCTGCTTCTGCTGGCGGTAAAATTATCTGAAAAAATTAGCACTCACCTCTTGACAGTGCTAACAACTGGTGCTATAACATAATTGTAACAGGGAGAACAAAGCAGGCGGCGCATAGATATGTGCCGCCTGTATATCATAGGAAGAGAAAGAGAGGTACGCTTATGAACATTCAGAAATTTACACAAAAGTCAGTGGAAGCCATTAACGATTGCGAGAAGCTTGCCTATGAATATGGAAATCAGGAGATCGAGCAGGAGCATCTTCTGGTTGCACTCATGCGGCAGGAGGATGGACTGATTCCGAAGCTGATTGAGAAGATGGAGATTCAGAAGGAGCACTTCATGGATAACGCCGAGCGGCATCTGGCAGCGCGTGTCAAGGTGTCCGGCGGTCAGGTCTATGTCGGACAGGATTTAAATAAGGTGCTCATTCATGCCGAGGATGAGGCGAAGCAGATGGGGGACGAGTATGTTTCTGTCGAGCATCTGTTCCTGGCGCTGATCAAGTATCCGAATAAGGCATTGAAGGAGATCTTTAAGGAGTACGGCATTACCAGAGAACGGTTTTTGCAGGCGCTCTCGACAGTCCGCGGCAATCAGCGCGTGACATCGGACAATCCGGAAGCAACCTACGACACGCTGGAGAAGTACGGGTATGATATGGTAGCCCGTGCGAGAGACCAGAAGCTGGATCCGGTCATCGGACGTGATGATGAGATCCGGAATGTCGTGCGGATTCTGTCCCGTAAGACGAAAAACAACCCGGTGCTGATCGGTGAGCCGGGTGTCGGCAAGACGGCTGTTGTCGAGGGGCTTGCCCAGCGAATTGTAAAAGGCGATGTGCCGGAGGGCTTAAAGGACAAGAAATTGTTTGCACTGGATATGGGTGCGTTAATCGCAGGTGCAAAATACCGCGGTGAATTCGAGGAGCGGTTAAAGGCAGTGCTTGATGAGGTGAAAAGTTCCGAGGGACAGATTATCCTGTTCATTGATGAGCTTCACACGATCGTGGGTGCGGGCAAGACGGATGGTGCGATGGATGCCGGACAGCTGTTAAAGCCGATGCTTGCGCGTGGTGAACTGCATTGTATCGGTGCGACGACCCTGGATGAGTACCGCGAATACATTGAAAAAGATGCGGCGCTCGAGCGTCGTTTCCAGCCGGTAATGGTGGATGAGCCGACGGTCGAGGATACCATCTCCATTCTGCGTGGATTGAAGGAACGCTACGAGGTTTTCCATGGAGTTAAGATTACAGATTCTGCGCTGGTATCGGCAGCAGTGCTCTCCAACCGTTATATTTCGGATCGTTTTCTTCCGGATAAAGCGATCGATCTGGTCGATGAGGCGTGCGCGCTGATCAAGACCGAGCTGGATTCCATGCCGACGGAACTGGACGAGTTGAACCGCCGTGTCATGCAGATGGAGATTGAGGAGACAGCGCTGAAAAAGGAGACCGACCGTCTGAGCCAGGAGCGTCTGGCAAATCTGCAGAAAGAACTGGCAGAGCTGCGCGATGAATTCAACACGAAGAAAGCGCAGTGGGAGAATGAGAAAAAGTCGGTAGAAAAAGTACAGAAGCTGCGTGAGGAGATCGAAGCGGTCAAGAATGAGATCAAGATGGCACAGCAGAAGTACGATCTGGAGAAGGCAGCCGAACTGCAGTACGGCAAGCTGCCACAGCTACAGAAGCAGTTGGAGATCGAGGAGGAAGCCGTGAAGAAACGCGACCTTTCCCTGGTGCATGAAAACGTCAGTGAGGAAGAGATTGCGCGGATCATCTCCAGATGGACAGGAATTCCGGTGGCAAAGCTGACGGAGAGCGAGCGTAACAAGACGCTGCATCTCGACGAGGAACTGCACAAACGTGTCATTGGCCAGGATGAGGGCGTCACGAAAGTGACGGAAGCAATCATCCGTTCCAAAGCAGGTATCAAAGACCCGAGTAAGCCGATCGGATCGTTCTTATTCTTAGGACCGACCGGTGTTGGTAAGACAGAGCTTGCAAAGGCGCTTGCAGCAAGTCTCTTCGATGATGAGTCGAATATGGTGCGTCTTGATATGAGTGAGTATATGGAGAAATATTCCGTCTCCCGTCTGATCGGAGCGCCTCCAGGATATGTCGGATACGATGAGGGTGGACAGCTGACCGAGGCAGTGCGCAGAAAGCCGTATTCGGTGGTATTGTTTGATGAGGTGGAGAAGGCACATCCGGATGT
>Ga0129312_1001771_pt1 | contig 11810 bp, 10 predicted proteins | sample O827metagenome_FD_94434 | JGI IMG/M metagenome (GOLD analysis project Ga0129312, IMG submission 94434) | Orangutan group fecal microbial communities from Wisconsin, USA - O827 metagenome | ecosystem: Host-associated > Mammals > Digestive system > Large intestine > Fecal | place: USA: Wisconsin... | reverse complement strand
CTCTTTGTGGGTCTTTTCTTCATTCATAAGGCAGGACCCTGTTGGAAAGAAGGATCTCCACCACACTGCCGGCCAGGCATCTTGCCTTGTCTGAGATGGTATAGCAGTTTTTCTTCTGCTCTGCCCTGGGGTCGATATCTGCGATCTTCATTCCCTTAAATATCGGATATCCGTCCCGGATCAGCCCGCGGACCACACCGGAGATGGTTGCCTTTACCGGAGTCTCTCCAACCATGGCGATCACCTGATCTTTTTCCACCAGATCTGCAATCCGGGAAATGTTTCGCATCACCCCATCTGCAGGCGAATGGATCACCCGTTCTTTTCCCACACCTGCAATGATCCCGGGCACACCGGTATTTGGAAGAGCCTGCCCCTCACTGAGTATCCTGGCAAGGTTATGTCCCCGCATGGTCTCCACCACATAGTCCACATCCTCACCGGCTGTAAAACCAGGTCCCATGCCAACTGTAAGAGATGCCATGGCCCTGTTTGTTCCAAGATTTTTCTTCGCAAGAATTCCGTCTATAACAACTGCAGGATGAAGATGTGGGATGCACTTCCCCTCCGGATCTGTTAGAAGAGGGATTTCTTCTGTCTTCCAGCACTCCTCACAGGATTTGAACAGATCACATGCAGAGGGATCTTTCTCCTCATCCCAGAAGATCCTTCTGCAGCCCACACCTTCCACTTCTGTCACCTTATCATAAACTGCCTCGCTGAAAGCCACATAACGACGGATAGCACTTGGATGGTCACTTTCCAGGATCAGTACATAATATCCGCACCGGAAAAGCCTGTGTATCACACCGGTAGCCAGATCTCCACCGCCACGTACCAGAATCAGATTTTTCATCAGATATCAAAGCCTCCTGTTTTATAGGTACCTCCTGTCACATTCCCTGCTGAAAGCAGGTCATAAAGCTCTGCTGATGTAGCGTCCTTATAAGGATTTACATAGAACAGGCCTACGATCCCAAAGGTGATCGAGGACAGGATATCCCAGGGAATGAAAGAAAGATCCAGCACAAAAGTATTCCATTTCTGTCCATTCATCATCTGTCTGCTTTTTTCAAAAGCTTCTTTTCTGTCCATATTGGGATATTCCGCAAGAAGATACGGAACCATCCGGTATTCATAAGCTTTTATAATTCCCGGGATAATTAACAGAAGGCTCCAGAGGAATGTATAAAGATCTCTCAGGAACATGGTAACAACCACATTTCCGTAATTTCCGGAACGGAACAGGCTTAAAATCTTATCGACACCTGGCTTTCCGTAAAGGTTTTCGATATAAAAGCTTCTTCCACCGGCTTCCAGTACATTTCCCACCAGGATATGGAAGAGGATTCCAAGCAGACCGATAAGGATCAGCATGGAAATTCCCACTGTGGCAAGAAGAAGCCCAAACGGAGAACGTACTGTGTGTAAGATCCCGTTTACAGAATCATAGGTTGACACACTGCTGTCAGATGTGAACCATTCTTTCACACCGGACTTTCCGGAACCGGATGCGCTGGCCGCTGATACGATAGCAATGATAAGGCTCACCAGAACCGCTGACCAGTAATTCTTGTAAAAAGCACCTTTGGCTCTTGTTTTAAGTTCTCCTCTGTTCCAAAAAATATTATTGTTCATCTCTTATCCCTCCAGATATCTTTTGCAGACTTTCAGTTTTTTATCTCCTTTTTCCCAGGCTGAGAGATCCAGGGAAACCTTATAGCCGCCTCCGTTTTTTACATGCCATTCATAAAACAGCCCGGACGGTTCTCCATATTTTTCCATAATGTTCATGATGGTTCCTCCGTGAACCACCAGCGCTGCTTTTCGGATCTCTTTCTGTATGCACATGTGCACTGCCATCTCAAATCCCCGGAGACTTCTATTTTTAAAATCTTCCCTGCTTTCCCCGCCTGGAAAAGGAAGAGTTCCGTTGCTGTCGATCCATGCCTGGTATGCGGTATTTCCGGAAAGCTCCTTATAATTTTTGTTCTCAAACTCACCAAAGTCACATTCCGAAAGTTCTCTTATTATCACAGGCTCATTTTGCGGATACAAAATCCCGGCAGTTTCCAGGCATCTTATAAGCGGGCTGCAAAAAACTGCTTCCACCGGCTCACAGGAAAGTCCCTGAAGAAAAGCCTTTCCCTCTTCTGTAAGAGGTTCATCAGTTACACCGATATAACGTTTCAGAGCATTTCCGGCAGTTTCTCCGTGGCGGACCAGACAGATCTCAGCCATTTTTGATCACCGTCCCGATTCCGCAGACAACCCGGATAACCCGCTTGCTGTACCCTGCAAGTTCTGTACAGATCCTTCCCACTGCTTCCCGGTATTTCCGTTCAAAAGCATCTATGGGCACGATTCCGTAGCCAACCTCCTCAGATACCAGGATCACATCCGGATTCTCTTTTTTCAGTCTCAACACAAGATTCTCCAGGTCTTTCTCCTCCTTCAGGATCTTCCTTATGTACTCCTGAAATCCCAGCACACCCTGCGCCCTGCACAGACCATCCTCATCAAGATCTTTGGCTTCTTTCCACTCCACTTCCGGATATGTCATTTTGGCATAAGTCTCTTTTCCCTGAAAAGCTCCTCCGATCACCATTTCCATTTCCACTCACCCCTTTAATATAAACTACTGACCACTGCCAGCACAACCGTCATGGCCACTTCACAGATACAGAGGAAAAATCCCGCCAGATCTCCGGTGGTTCCTCCAAAATACCTCATGGCTGTATGATGATACCACCAGAATACCAGAAGTGCCGCCACAAAAGCGCAGGCTCCGTAAACCGGCTCTGCAAGTACCATACACGCCAAAAGCACCACTGCCAATATGATCAGCACATTTCTGCAGGCAATGTCTGCCGCATCTCTTGAAAACTCTGCCACTGTTCCGTCTTTCCTTGCTTTTGGAAAAACAATGACTCCGATTCCCGAAAGGCATCTGGATACCATATACCCCAGACACATGACCACTACTGCTTTCCTGCTTAAAAGAACCTGGCTCCAGCCTCCGAACCACAGGAGAAAACAGACGCAGCCCGTGATCACCGCAAATGCCCCTGCGTGGGAATCCTTAAGGATCTCCAGCCTTCTGGTGCGCTCCTGCCAGGAACTTAAGGCATCAGAGGTATCCAGAAGTCCGTCAACATGGATTCCCCCGGTAACAAGTACCGGAATCAGTGTAAGAAGCACTGCCAGAAACGTATCTGTAAGCCTTCCTGCTCCCAGGAAATATACCGCCCATGTGAGGATTCCAATTGCTCCCCCGATAAACGGAAAGAAGCACATCATATATTTCAGGTTTTCTTTGTTCCAGTCCACCATCGGCATGGGGATCTTGGAAAACATGGCAAAGGCTGCCTTAGCACTGTTCCAGAGACTTTTCACAGCATTCACCTCCCTTATGGTGTACCGGGATACCGTAAACTACCTCCGTCACCTGATCTGCCAGCTCTGCCATCCGGCAGTTGATCTCTCCCAGCACCTGCTGATAGGCCTTTGTCTCACTATCATATGGAAAACCGTCAGAAAAGATCTCATTTGTGACGATCACCACATGCCGCACCTGTTTTTTTACATGTTTCACGCCTTCTATCACATGGTCTGCCACCAGAGCTGCATCTGCGCCCTCCCGGAACATCTCATTTGCCACCAGATTTGACATACACTCCAGAAGCACCACGCTGTCGGAAGGAAGAAAAAGTTCATCCAGATCCCTGTACCGTTCCACAGTTTCAAAGCCTTTGCCTGCGCGCATCCGTCTGTGGCGGTCAATCCTCCGCCTGCTTTCCGGATCAAAAGCCTGCATGGTGGCAATATAGATCCGCCTTGCCTCCCCGAAGGAGATCACCCTGTCTTCTGCATAGGCAGACTTTCCGCTGCCACTGCCTCCTGTTACCAGCACCATCATATTATTTCAGCTCCTCATACTGTTCTACATTGATATCTCCGAAAGTGCTCATGGAATTGTATACTGCCTCTGCAAGATCCAGAACAGGAAAAAGAGCCACAGCCCCGGTTCCCTCTCCCAGGCACATTCCTGCATGAAGAACAGCCTCCTTGCCAAGTTCCTTAAGGATCAGGTGAGCTGCCGGTTCCCTGGATACATGGGATGGGATCATGTATTCCCCTGCATTGGGGCAGATACGCTGCGCGATCAGAGCCGCCACACAGGAAATAAATCCATCCATCACAACAGGCATTCCAAGGGCTGCACCCCCAAGGAACACACCCGCCATACCTGCAATATCCAGTCCTCCTACCTTTGCCAGCACATCGATCACATCAGAACGGTCCGGATTGTTCAGGGCAATAGCTTTTTTGATGGCTTTGATCTTACGGTTCAGGCCTTCACTGGAAAGTCCTGCCCCTCTTCCTGTCATATCCTCCACTGGTTTTCCAAGAAGAACCGAAGCCACCGCACTGCTGGTAGTGGTATTCCCGATTCCCATCTCCCCGGTTGCCAGTAGCTGGTAGCCTTTTTCTTTAAGTTCCTCTGCCACGGCAATACCGGCCTCAATTCCCCGGATGGCTTCCTCTCTTGTCATTGCAGGACCTTTGGTCATGTTCCTGGTTCCCATTGCCACCTTCAGATCTGTGCGGACTTTTGTGTCCACTGCCATTCCCACATCCACAGGGAAAAGCCGGGCTCCGCATTTTTTACACATCACACATGCAGTGGTGGTACCTGCCAGAAAATTTTCTGCTACAATGGCAGTTACTTCCTGTCCGGTCTGTGTAACCCCCTCCTCAACAACTCCGTTATCCGCACACATGGCGATCAGGCCTTTTTTCTCAAGATGAATATCCTCGGAACCGGTCATTCCCGCAATCTTTATCAGCATGGTTTCCAAAGCTCCCAGGGAATGAAGGGGTTTGGCAATGCTGTTCCAGCGTTTTGACGCTCTGTCCATGGCCTTTTCGTCCAGGGGATTTATCCTTTTTACTGCTTCCTGTAATGTCATTATCTGCTTCCTCCTATTTTTTACCTGTTGTAAAAATAAAAAACTTGCTGAAAATATAATTAAGTGCCAGTACGATAAACTGGGTGACGAATTTTCCTGCCATATCACCAAATCCCATGACAACTACCAGAAGCCAGACACCTCCCAGCTCGATTCCCATAGTAAGGATACGGGCGCTGATAAACTTGAGGAACGGCCGGATATGATCTTTCAGAGTTTCACAGTTGTCATGAAATACATATCTGGAATTGACCACGTAGGCAAAAAGGATTGCCAGGATAATGGATATTGTATTGGCGATCATAAGCTCTGTTCCCACCTTGCGCAGTCCGTAAAAGCTTACAAGATTTACAAGGGTGGTACACCCACCAAAAAAAACATAGCGCACCACATCATTTTCGTATAATTTCCGGATCAGTTTCTTCACTGCTTTTCCTTTCTGTTTCTTAAGATTCTGGAGACAATGTATCTGGGACGTCTCTTGACTTCCTCATAAATTCTGGCAATATAATATCCGATGATCCCAAGGCTCATCATGATGGCACTTCCGATCATCAGAAGGACAATGAGAAGGGTTGTGTACCCTTCCACAGCATGGCCGCCGAAATACCGTACAAGGGAATAAACAAGAAGCACCAGGGAACAGAGAAAACATCCCAGCGCTCCTGCTGTCACAAACTGAAGGGGCAGTGTGGTAAATGCCACAATATTGGTAAATGCATACCGGATCAGTTTGGGAATGGACCACTTGGATTCTCCCGCCTCCCGCTCCTGTACCTGAAAATACACCTGAGTTGTGGAAAATCCAACCCAGGAAGAAGATGCCCGGAAAAACATATTCCGCTCAGGCATTGCCAGTACACTCTCCACTGCTTTACGGTCAAGGAGCTTGAAATCCGAAGCATTTGCCATATCAACACCTGTTGCCCGGGACATGATCCTGTAAAAAAGCCCGGCACTTTTTTTGTGAAAAAAGCTCTCTTTTCCCCGGTTTGTCTTGATCCCTTCCACAACCTGAAATCCCTTCTCCCAGAGCCTGTACATCTCCACCAGGGTTTCCGGCGGGTGCTGAAGATCACAGTCCATAACAGCCACCACCGCTCCCGAAGCATGTGCAAGTCCGGCTGTGATGGCAGCTTCTTTTCCAAAGTTTCTGGAAAAACGGACCCCTGTGATCCACGGATCTGTTTTGCCTGCTTTCTCTATCTCCTGCCAGGTATGATCTGCGGAACCGTCATCCACCAGCACCAGCTCATAGGAGATGCCGGCATCTGTCAGTACTTCCTTCAGTACCCTGCAGGTTTTCCCAACCATCAGTTCCTCATTATACGCAGGCAGAACAACGGATAATCTGCTCATCTCATCTCTCCTACTGAATTATAATATAAAACACGTACAAATCCCATATATTTTTTATCTTTTCTTTTTTGTGTTCCATATGAATATTCCGGCAAATGCCAGAAGTCCCAGCACACTTAAAACTGCACCTGTCAAAAGATAGGGTGTCCGGTAAGTAAGCTGTATATGATGGCTTCCTTTACTTAATTCCACTGCCATATACATGCCGTTTGCTTTTACCAGACTGGCCTCCTCCCCGTCAACATATGCCTTAAAACCGGAATTATAGGGAATGGACAGCACCAGGATCTTATCTTTTGAAACAGTGATATCGCCAAGGATCTCATTAACTCCCAGTTCCACATTCTGAAGACTTTCTTTTTTAAGCTTCTCTGTCTGCTTATCCAACTCTGAAACAGGCTGGCAGACTACCTTCAGGTTATCATAACTGTACACACCTGTGTTCTCAAAAGTCAGTGTAACAGACTTGGCAGCATATGCCTTATATCCCATATTTACAAGAAAATTGTGCTTTCCGCTGTATCCGTTATACCGGTCTGTATAAATCCGGATATCTTTTGTGACAGTTCCAAGGCTGGCCTTTATGGCTCCCTCCTGGCTTTCTTTCCAGTATCTCCAGTTACTGTCCTCATCCCGTACACTGTTCTTCTCATATTCTGTCATCTTCTCCCATTTGTTTTTGCTGATACGCTGAAGCGGGGAAAGGGCATCATAATCCAGATTTTCAGCCACAAGATAGACCTCACTGTTTTTGATCCCGTTAAATTCTACAGTTACCCTGGCATTTTCTTTATTTACAATGATCTTTCCGTCCTTTATGGTACATCCGCTTTCTGCCTCAAGATGGAATGAGGGCTCATAATCATTAAAAGACGTCCTGGTTTCTTCAAGGGAACTGTTTTCCACCACCGCGCCCTGCAAAAGAGCCTGCTGTTTCTGCACAGCAGTCATTTTCTGATATATCTCCTCCGGAATCCAGGAATCATAGGTATATCCGAAAGGAAGAGAATCTTTATTTTCGTAGGCTGTATATTTTTTGCCATTTTGGGTGGCAGTTCCTGCTTTCTCTGTGTATCCATATGGAAGATAACTGTACCCTGCCCCCTTCACAACAAAATATTTAACTGCTGCCAGACGTTCCAGGATCGTCCTGCCGTCCAGATTATCGTAATGATGTTCTTTTGGTGCATTCAGATACAGCTCCTCAAAAAAATGACTGATATAGCCATTGGCAACACTGAAATAATAAGAGGTGCTGTTTGTTCCCATATACATGGATGTATTGTCATAGGCCAGCGCATCGTACTGGTCATAACGGTACGAGCTGTCGTTATCTGTTGCAAGCACTGCCTTATCCACCCCGGACTGCAGCTTGTCCATGGCTTCACCCTTCTCTGCAAATTCTGACAGATAATTCTTCTCATAGGAATACTGATAGGACACACCCAGGGTGATACTTACCACAAGTACTCCTGCAAGCATGTAACACATGTATTTTCCCTGAATAAAAATATTCCCATAGGAGACTACAGTGAGCACTGCAATGCACAGAAGCATCACTGCCGCTATATTCCGTTCCGTTCTGGCAGCACTGGAACCAAGAGCCAGTACACAGTAAATAAGCAGCATAACAACAATGCGCCTTTTTTCCCGTATCTCCAGCGTAAAAAGTTCCGGATATGCTTTTACCAGAATATAGGCGATCAGCATACCATAAGCCCAGATCCACCGATTGGATACATAGGAGAATCCGTTAAGCACATGTCCTGCAAAAGGAATAAGCAGAAACAGGTTCATAAGAAGAAACCCCAACTTCAGTCCTGTATATTTCTTCTTTTTCGCGAAAATCACAAACACGCCAGCCATGGCAACTGCCGAATAACCTGCAACGCCCCACTGGATCATATTTTCTCCGATCAGGCATCCCAGATATTTCTCATAATAAATATGGTCATAAAGCAAAGGCACATAATTCCTGGCCTGAAATCTCTCTGTACCAAACAAACTCATGATAACCGGCAGAAAGATCAGGGAAGCGATCATCACCGCCACTGTGGAATAGCCGGCAAATTTCAGAAGCCATCTGAAAATTTCTTTCAGCGTGGTCTTTCCGAAAATCTCGAAATACCGGAAAATGGCGTACAATACCATAAAAATACCGATCATATAAAAGAAATAGAAATTGGACATGGCAGCAACAGCCACTGCCCAGATAAACAGATGCGGTTTCTTTTTCTGGTATATTTTCTCAATTCCCACAAGAACCAGCGGCAGATAGATCATCGGATTGGAAAAATAGGGATGCTTCATTGCAGCATACACAGTCCATCCTGCAAAAATATATACCAGAGTTCCAAGAAATGTAGCCTGTTTGGGATTTTTGCGATAAAAACAGTAATAACTGAATGAAATGCCAGCCAGATATATACGCAGAAAAATCAGTATCTCATAAAGAACTTCCGTATATTTCCGCGGCACAAATACAGAAAATAATGTGAGGGGATCTCCGATCACATAATAATGCAGGGTAGTAAGAATATCTGACCCATACCCGATATGTATATCCCACATAGGCATGGACAGCTTATGTTCCACCAGAAGTGTGTGCAGGACCTTTCTTATATATTCCCCATAATAGGCCAGGGAGTTCACATGCTGCGGGACTCCGTCATGGCTCCATATGAGAGATTTGCCATTCAGATAAAAATATGAGTATATGAACAACGATATAGCTCCGAAAGCGATCGTGTACAAAATATAAAAGTCAGCTTTTCTGAGTTTTTTCATGAACATTCTCCTAAATATGAAAAAGACCTGCGGTGCGTGAAACACCGCAGGCCCTCACCAATAGCTTATATCAGCCAGCACACTGTCTGTATATTAGTCCTCTTTCTTATCTGCTCCATAAAGAGTGATAAGTTTCTGCAGATACTCATATCTAGCCTGAGCCTCAGACTCGTTCTTAGCGAACAGTCTTGCAGCTTTCTCAGGATTCTGACGCTGCAGAGAGTTGTAACGAACCTCACCGTTCAGGAAGTCCATATAGTTCTCCATATCCGGTGTCTTGGAATCAAGGCTGAACTTGTTCTCAGCAGCCGGGTTGAATCTGAAGTTGTGCCAGTATCCGCACTTAACTGCCAGCTCTTCCTCTGTCTGAGCTTTGCTCATACCCTTCTTGATACCATGGTTGATACATGGAGCATAAGCAATGATCAGGGATGGTCCCGGATATGCCTCTGCCTCTGCGATTGCTTTTACAGTCTGGTTGAAGTCAGCACCCATGGAGATCTGTGCTACATATACATAGCCATAGCTCATTGCGATAGATGCCATATCTTTCTTCTTAGTCTCTTTTCCGCCTGCTGCGAACTGAGCGATCGCACCTGTCGGTGTAGATTTGGAAGACTGTCCGCCTGTGTTGGAGTAAACCTCTGTATCGAATACCATAACGTTGATGTCACGTCCGCTTGCAAGAACATGGTCAACACCACCGAATCCGATATCGTAAGCCCATCCGTCACCACCGAAGATCCACTGGGATTTCTTGGAGAGGAAGTCTTTCTGTGCAAGGATCTCGTTAGCCTTGTCACATCCGCAAGCCTCAAGAGCTGCAACCAGTTTCTCTGTAGCAGCACCGTTTGTTGCTCCTACTGCGTAAGTATCAAGCCATTCCTGACCTGCTGCCTTAACTTCCTCGTTTGTTCCGTTAGCTACAAGGTCTTCGATCTTCTCTTTCAGACCGCCACGGATCGCACGCTGTGCAAGAAGCATACCATAACCGAACTCAGCATTATCCTCGAATAGGGAGTTGGACCATGCAGGACCCTGTCCCTTGGCATTTGTTGTGTATGGTGTGGATGGTGAAGAGTTACCCCAGATAGAGGAGCATCCTGTAGCATTTGCAATGTACATTCTGTCACCAAAGAGCTGTGTGATCAGCTTAGCATATGGTGTCTCACCACAACCAGCACATGCGCCTGAGAACTCAAGGAGTGGCTGTTTGAACTGGCTTCCCTTTACAGTTGTCTCTTTGTATTTAGCGATAACATCTTCCTTCTGAGGAAGTGTTACACCGTAATCGAAGTATTTCTGCTCTTCTGCATTAGCTTCAAGCGGAGCCATCTCAAGAGCTTTGTTGCCTTTCTTTCCTGGGCAGACATTTGCACAGGAACCACATCCTGTACAGTCAAGAGCGGATACAGTCATTGTGAATGTATACTCTTTCATTCCTGTAAGTGGAAGTGTCTTGATTCCCTCTGGAGCATTTGCTGTCTCATCTGCTGTCATGGCAACCGGACGGATTGCAGCATGCGGGCAGACATATGCACAGCGGTTACACTGAATACAGTTGTCCGGAACCCATACAGGAACGTTAACTGCGATACCACGTTTCTCATATGCGGCTGTTCCGGATGGTGTTGTACCATCTACATAATCCTTGAATGCAGATACCGGGAGGCTGTTACCTTCCTGAGCATTGATCTTGCACTGGATATTGTTTACGAAGTCCTGAGCCTCCTGAGCACCGTGGGATGCGTGAGACATGAACAGTCCCTCGTCCTCAGCGTTCTTCCAGCTCTCCGGAACCTGAACCTCTACAACCTGCTTAGCGCCGGCATCGATAGCAGCCCAGTTCTTCTTGACAACATCATCACCTTTACGTCCGTATGTAGCTTTTGCAGCAGCCTTCATAAGCTCAATAGCCTGATCCTCAGGAATGATTCCTGTAAGTTTGAAGAATGCGGACTGAAGGATTGTGTTGATACGTGTTGGTCCCATGCCGGTCTCAATACCGATCTTAACACCATCGATGGTGTAGAATTTGATATTGTGGTTAGCGATGAAAGCTTTAACCTGTCCCGGAAGATGTTTCTCAAGTCCTTCCATATCCCATGCACAGTTCAGAAGGAATGTACCTCCGTCAACAAGCTCCTGTACCATGTTATATTTGTTAACATAGGACGGATTGTGACATGCAACGAAGTTTGCCTTGTGGATAAGGTATGTGGATTTGATCGGTTTCTTACCGAAACGAAGGTGGGACATTGTAACACCGCCGGACTTCTTGGAGTCATAATCGAAGTAAGCCTGAGCGTACATGTCTGTGTTGTCACCGATGATCTTGATGGAGTTCTTGTTAGCACCTACAGTACCATCAGCTCCAAGTCCCCAGAACTTGCAGTTTGTTGTTCCCTCTGGTGTTGTAACAAGTGGTGCACCTGTCTCAAGAGAAAGGTTTGTAACATCATCAACGATACCGATGGTGAATTTCTCTTTCTCTGTGTTCTCGTATACTGCTACGATCTGTGCAGGTGTTGTATCTTTGGAACCAAGTCCGTAACGTCCTGTAAAGATCTTAACATCGCTGAACTTGCTGTCGCGGAGAGCTGCAACAACATCAAGATACAGAGGCTCGCCAAGTGCTCCTGGCTCTTTTGTTCTGTCAAGAACAGAGATCTGCTTAACTGTATCCGGGAT
>Ga0129312_1001770_pt1 | contig 11811 bp, 10 predicted proteins | sample O827metagenome_FD_94434 | JGI IMG/M metagenome (GOLD analysis project Ga0129312, IMG submission 94434) | Orangutan group fecal microbial communities from Wisconsin, USA - O827 metagenome | ecosystem: Host-associated > Mammals > Digestive system > Large intestine > Fecal | place: USA: Wisconsin... | reverse complement strand
GTCTCCGATATTTTTTCACGGATAATACCGGATGCGCTGCGAAGCAGGTGAATAAACGCCTCGTACTCGCCGTGCAGGTCACTGAAGAAATACTCGGTTCCTTTCGGAAGTCCGCGGATCGCCATCAGGTTGATGATCTCACTGGATGCCGCTTTCACTGTCGGATACTCTTTTGCAAGCAGCTTCAGGTAGTCCAAATCTCTCATTATCGTTATTTTCCTCCCTGCGTTTTTCCAGGCGCGTAAATTTTCTCCTGCCGTTCCTGGTCCCGTTTTTCCCCGCATTTTTGCTGGGTTTTTCGTGGGATCTTTCCGCCTTGCCGGTTAAAAATTTAACCGCCTGGGAATTGCTTTTCCATTTATTTTATAGTAACATATTCATATTCAAAACTCAACAAAAGAATCGATGACACCGGGGTCCGGGGATTCATTCCGGACTGCCCCGGAAGCAGATCTTATGCAGTCAAAGTACACTTCAGAAGGGAGATTTTTCTTATGAACAGCGAACTTCTCTACGTTTTTGGGACCGGAAACGCGACGGTCACAAATCTTTATAATACATGTTTTGCCCTCAGGGACGGGGATGAATATTTCATGGTGGACGCCGGCGGCGGAAACGGGATCTTAAAGATCCTGGATAACATGCATGTTCCCCTGGAGCATATCCACCACATCTTTGTGACCCATGCCCACACAGACCATGTTTTAGGAATCGTCTGGATGGTCCGCATGATCGCCACAAAGATGAAAAAGGACCAGTATGTCGGGGACGCCTATATTTACTGCCACGCGGAACTCATCGAGACGATCAAGACGCTCTGCCGCCTGACGATCCAGGATAAATTTTACAACATGATCGGCGACCGGATCCACTTGGAAGAGGTGAAGGACGGCGAGACACGCCATATTTTGAGCTATGACGTGACATTCTTCGATATCCACTCCACGAAGTTAAAACAGTTTGGATTCACGCTGACATTAAATAATGGAAGAAAGCTCACCTGCGCCGGGGATGAGCCGTACAATCCGGTCTGTGAAAAGTATGTCCGCGGAAGTGACTGGCTGCTCCACGAGGCGTTCTGTCTCTATGCGGAGCGGGATATCTGGAAACCTTATGAGAAGCACCACAGCACCGTGAAGGACGCCTGTGAGCTGGCGGAGTCCCTGGGAATCCCGAATCTCGTGCTCTGGCACACCGAGGACAGCAATGTGGCTGGACGTGAGCGTCTTTATAAGAGTGAGGGAAAGCGGTATTATAGCGGAAATATCTATGTGCCGGATGATGAGAGTCTGATCGCTCTGTAGGGGGGGAATGCGCTATGTCTATCAAACCTTGGATCTGCAACGGGTCCAAAACGATCGTAAAGGACCGCTGGATCGATCTTCACGCCGACGACTGCGCGCTGCCGGACGGCACGAAGATCTCTCCGTTTTATGTGAATGATGTGCCGGATTTCGTCGTTGTGGTTGCCGTCACCGTGGACGGGGACTTTGTTTTCGTCCGCCAGTATCGCCATGGAACGCGACAGATCCTTTTGGAGCTTCCTGCCGGATGCATGGAGCCGACGGACGCGGATCCCTCAGTCGGGGCCGCGAGGGAACTCTTCGAGGAGACAGGATACGCCGGAAGCGAGCCGGTATTTCTCTGCAAGGTTGCGCCGAACGCGGCGTGTATCAGCAACTTCGCCCACTGTTATCTGATCACGGACTGTAAGAAGGTCAGCGGACAGCATCTGGACGCCACGGAAGACCTGGAGATCGTTGTGATGTCCGCCGATGAGACGAGAAAGATGATGGCGGAAGGCGGACTCGTGCAGGCGGTGCATGTGGCTGCGATGTATTATGCGGAGAAGATTTTAAATAAGTAGGTCGATACCGCTGGTATTTATGCTCTCCTGCCTTTGCGGCACTGCTGCCGGTCAAAATTTATTAATAATCAGTAATTTACTCTCCAGTCTACATTTTCGTATTTCATTGTTTTTTGTATCCTGGTGGAATACGATTTGTGGCTGGGGATTTGTTTGAAAAGGATATATATTATGAATAAGCGTGAAATTTCAGAAATTAAAAAGCAGTTTAAGAAGGACAACAACGCGATCACCCGTATCTGCGGATGCTACGTTGATGCCGAAAAGCAGATCAAGACGACTTTAAAAGAGGCGTTCTTTGCGCTTTCTGAGGAGGAGATCTTTAAATATTACGAGATCTTCAAGAAAGCTCTCTCCGGCGGAATCGGAAAGAACCTCCACAACCTGGAGTACTCGATTCACGACGAAGGTCCAGACAGTGCCCATGAGCTTCTCATGAAACTTAGGGATGAAAAGCTCGCCGACGATGAGACCGTGGATACCTTCTATAATAAGGTAATCGAAAACTATGAGTACGGTGAAAACTACTATATTATCCTGATCCACAGCGCCTACGATGTGCCGGGAAAAGCATCCGACAACGAGGAAATGTTTGACGCCTCCGAGGAAGTTTACAACCACATTCTTTGCTGTATCTGCCCGGTAAAGCTTTCCGAGCCTGGTCTTTCTTACAATGAAGCGACAAACGCTATCGAGGAGCGCCCGCGGGACTGGTGGGTACAGACGCCGATGACCGGATTCCTGTTCCCGGCGTTCAACGACCGCAGCAGCGATATCCACGGCGTCCTGTATTTCTCTAAGAATCCGGAGGAACTTCACTCCGAGTTCATCGACGCCTGCCTCGGCGCGCCGACACCGATCTCCTTTAAGTCCCAGAAGGAGGCGTTCCAGGAGATCTTAACTGACACACTCGGCGAGGAATGCGACTATGAGACTGTCCGCCAGATCCATGAAAATCTCACGGAGCTTGCGGAGGAACATAAGGAGGACGAAGTTCCGCTGACGCTCACAAAGCCGGAGGTCAAAGACCTTCTCGAAAAGAGCGGCGTAGAGCCGGAGCGCCTGGAACACTTCGATAAAGTCTACGAGGAAGCTGCCGGAGAAAACACCGCGATCCTCGTCCCGGCTATCACCGGAACCGGAAAATTTGCCGTGAAGACACCGGATGTTGATATCAAGGTCAACCCGGACCGTCTCGATCTCGTGGAGACAAAATTCATCGGCGGCCGCCGCTGCCTTGTGATCGCCGTTGAGGACAATGTAGAAGTCAACGGTATGCCGGTGAAGATGTGGGAAGAGCAGAAGGAGACGCAGTAACATGGCATCATCCGCCCGCTTTACTGAAGATTTCGCATACGAGGTTCTGTCCGTAGTCGAGGAGATCCCTGAGGGAAACGTCGCCACCTACGGGCAGATCGCCCGCCTGATCGGTCGTGACAAAAACTCCCGCCTCGTGGCCCGGGTCCTCTCCCATGCCTCAAACTACGGAGACTTCCCCTGCCACCGCGTCGTCAACCACGCCGGCCGCCTCGTCCCCGGCTGGACGGAGCAGGCATTTCTGCTGCAGCAGGAAGGTATAGAGCTGAAGGACACGATGCATGTGGATCTCAAAAAATATCAATGGGAATGCTGATTTTGGGCTGTCAGCATTCCCATTTTTGTTTCTAAATATTTTCCTCTGCCTGCCTCTAAACCCACAAAACTTGACAAATTCCTTCATTTTTGATATATTATTTTCGTAATAATTTTGTAATATTTGAAACAATTCCCGCAATACCTGCGGAACATCCTACAGCTATGAGGTAATTTGACATGATGACATTACAGAATTTAATTTCAAATTTTTCAAAGAAGTTTCTTTTAAAAGCGGCTGCTGCCGCGTCTGTCCTGTTTCTTTCCACTACACTCCCGGCTATTCCCTCTTTCGCCGCATCCGCCTATGACAATCTTGCCGTGGCAAATGTGACAAGCGAACCGTTAAATATGCGGACAAAACCGTCTACTGATGGTGAGATCGTCGGAAAGTGCTACCGCGGAGCGGGCGGAACCGTGTTAGAGAGAAAAGATGGATGGACGAAGGTACGCTCCGGAAAAATTGAGGGATGGATGAGTGACAAGTATCTTCTCTTCGGGACAGATATCGAGCCATTGGCGAAAGAGCTCGGACTCTTATCCGCGAAGATCACCGCAACAACCTTAAACGTCCGTGAGACTCCGTCTACGGATTCCGCAATCTTAAAACAGGCAGCTGAGGGCGATTCCTTCCCTGTCTTAAGTGAATCCGACGGCTGGACAAAGGTTCAGCTCTCCGCCGACACAAACGGCTATATTTCCAGCAAATACGTCTCCGTCACCCCAGTACCTGCTGCCGCTGTTGACGCAAAGGAAGAATCCGCGGCACTGAGCGCCTCCGGAAACGGTACCTCCGCAGCGCCGTCCTATGTGATCTCCGCCACCGAGGACGAGATCTACCTGATGGCAGCCTGCGTCGCAATGGAGACCGGCGATGATCGCTATGAAGACCAGCTCGCCGTTGCAAGCTGTATTGTAAACCGCGTAAAATCAAAGAAATGGGGAAAGACGATCTCCGACGTGATCTACGCCGACGGCCAGTTCCCGGGCGCGACCTCCGGTCTTCTGGATAAATACCTTGCGAAAGGTCCGTCAAAGTCCTGCATAAAGGCCACAAAAGATGCCCTGACGGGTTCCAACAATATCGGTGACTATCTCTATTTCAAGGCCGCCAAACGCGCCTCAACCGGCAGCTACTCTTCCTATAAGATCGTCGGCGGAAACTGTTTCTACAAAAAATAAATGCTGTTTGAGCGGAAACGCCTTCTATACAGATACTCAAGAACATAAAAATCACCTTCTAACAGGACGGGATCCAAAACCCCCGTCCTGTTTTTGTTTTCAGTATTGTTATTTTCTTAACGATATTTTACTTTTTTCCCTATATTCATTGTTTAATTTGCACAATTTTGGTATAGTATACCCATGAAAAAAATCAAATCTGTTCTCCGGCGGTCAGACGCGTCCCTGGAGAGCACCGTGAAAAACAGGAGGAAATCATGAAAAAGACCATGAAAGCTACCGCATTATTCTTAGCAGCCGGACTGCTGCTCACCGCGTGCGGAGGAAAAACTGAGACTGCTGAGACAACAGCTGCCGCTGGCGGCGCTGACACTGCCACTACTGCTGCCGCTGCTGAGACAGACGCAAAGAAGCCATCCTTCGTATTCGTCTGCACAGGACAGTTAGGCGATAAGTCCTTCAACGACTCCGCAAACGCAGGTATGGAAAAGATCGCATCCGACCTTGGCTGCGAAGTAAAAGTTATCGAGATCGGCCGTGACCAGACAAAGTGGGAGCCGACATTCCAGGATCTCGCTGAGGAAGGCAAATATGACGTTATCATCTCCAACGGATCTTCTTCCGCTGAGGTTATCGAGCAGGTTGCTGAAGAGTTCCCGGACCAGAAATTCGTTATGTTCGACTCTGATATGGAAGAGGGCAAGTGGCCGAACCTTTACGCAATCAGCTACAAGCAGAACGAGGGCAGCTACCTTGCAGGTGTTCTCGCAGCACTCGTAACAGAGTCTGATATGGAAAACGCCAACGAGGATAAGAAGATCGGTTTCGTCGGCGGTTCCGAGCACCCGATCATCACAGACTTCCTTGTTGGATACATCGCTGGCGCAAAATCCGTTGACCCGGATATCAAAGTATATGTTTCCTACATCGGTTCCTGGGATGATACCGCAAAGGGTAAAGAGACAGCCATCGCCCAGTACAACCAGGGCGTTGACATCATCTTCCCGGCTGCTGAGCAGGCTGGACTTGGCTGCGTAGAGGCTGCCGCTGAGATGGGCAAATACATCATCGGCGTTGACTCCGACCAGGCAATGTTGTTCTCCGGTTCCGACGAGGACAAGGCGAACGTGATCCTTTCTTCCGTATTAAAGAATGTCGGCGATTCCCTCGTAAGAATGGCTGAGATGGAAGAAGAGGGAACTGTTCCTTACGGTAAATGCGAGTTCCTTGGCTTAAAAGAAAACGGCGCAGGTCTTGCTGACAACGAGTACTTCCAGAAGAACGTTCCGGATGAGATCAAGCAGACCATCGAGGAGAAGAAGCAGGAAGTTCTCGACGGAAAGATCGAGATCCCGACAGCTCTCGGCGATGCTGACCAGAACGAAGTTCAGGCGCTCATCGATTCTGTTGCTCCGTAATTTCACCGATACATATCGTTCAGCTGCGGCATACCGGGACTTGCCCAGTGCCGGGAATGCCGGATGTTCAGTAATATCGAATACAACAGGGGACTTAAACTTAAGTCCCCTGTGCTTTTATAAGGAAGGAGGATCGATATGGGCAAAGAGATCCTGAAAATGGAACATATCACAAAGATCTACCCCAACGGCGTCATGGCCAACAAGGACGTGAGCTTTTCCGTCCAGGAAGGCGAGATCCATGCCCTGATGGGCGAGAACGGTGCCGGAAAAAGTACGCTGATGAAGATCCTGTTCGGCGATGAGGACGCCACAGAGGGCGATATCATCTTCGAGGGAAAGAAGATCCAGCCGAAAAGTGCCGCCGACACGATCCGTCTCGGAATTGGAATGGTACACCAGCACTTCATGCTCGTAGATTCTCTGCGGGTATATGAAAACGTTATTCTCGGCATGGAGCCGAAAAACGGTATCATGATCGACAAGGAAAAAGCGATCAAAGCGGTGGAAGATACCGCGAAAAAATACAACTTAAAGATCGACCCGATGGCAGTCGTCGGAGATCTCTCCGTCAGCCAGAAACAGAAGGTCGAGATCTTAAAAGTCCTGCTCCGCGGCGCGAAGCTCTTGATTTTGGACGAACCTACCGCGGTTCTGACCCCGCAGGAGACGGACGAGCTCTTTGAACAGCTTCTTTTATTAAAGAAAAATGATCACACGATCATCTTCATCTCCCACAAGATCCGTGAAGTCATGCAGATCTGCGACAATATCACAGTTCTCCGCGCCGGACGGACCGTGGGATCCATCCCGGTCGCCAACGCGACGGAAGAAGACATCTCCCGCTTCATGGTAGGCCGCGATGTCATCCTGAAAATGAATAAAAAGCCGGCAGAATTCGGTGACACGCTCTTAAAAGTCACCGATCTGACCTATGAAAATAAAGAAGGAAGAAAGCTCCTGGACCATGTCTCCTTTTCCCTGAAAAAAGGCCAGATCTTAGGCGTCGCGGGCGTTGAGGGCAACGGCCAGAATGAGCTTGCCGAGGCGATCTTCGGCTTCTACTCAGGCGTCAAGGGCAGTATCGTCTTTGACGGAAATGAAATCCTTGGAAAATCCATCCGCACGATCCGCGATGACGGAATCTCCTATATCCCGGAGGACCGAATCAAGACCGGTGCCGCCGGAAATGTCAGCCTCTGGGGCAACCTGATCGCGGATATCATTGACAGTCCGCTTCTCAAAAAGCACGGACTTCTCGACTACAAAAATATCCATGACCGGGCAGATAAGCTTATCGCCGATTTCGGAGTCCTCTGCCAGAATGATAACCAGCCCATCGGCATGCTGTCCGGCGGAAATATGCAGAAAGTCGTCGTTGCGAGGGAATTCTCCTCCGACCCGAAGCTTTTGATCGCCAACCAGCCGACCCGCGGCATCGACGTTGGCGCCAACGAGTTTATCTGGAAAAAGATTATTGAACAGCGCGATGCCGGAAAGGGCGTTATCCTGATCTCCGCGGACTTAAACGAGATCATGGAGCTTTCCGACAGCATTCTCGTCATGTGCGGCGGACAGGCTGCCGCCTACTTTGAGGACGCGAAAAAAGTCGATGAGTTCGAGCTAGGAAACTACATGCTCGGACTGAAACGTCAGGAGGTATCGGAATCATGAAACAGAAAAAACCTCTCTCATCTTATGTAGAAATGCTGCGGACCATGATCGCCATCCTGATCTCCCTGGTCATCGTCTTCGCGATCATTCTCTTAATCAGCAGCCAGCCACTCTCCGCTCTCGGGGACTTCATTTTCGGACCTCTGACCTCCGTCCGCCGGTTCGGAAACGTGATCGAAGGAATGACACCGCTGATGTTTACAGGTCTTGCGGTCATCATTCTCTTTAAGCCGGGACTTTTCAACCTGTCCATGGAAGGCGCGTTCTTTATCGGCGCTGTCGCGGCCTGCGCGGCTGCCCTGGGACTCGGTCTCTCCGGCAAAGCTGCTCTCATCGCGGCTATGGCGGCTGCGGCGATCGCAGGCGGATTCGTCTGCTTTATTCCTGGCATCATGAAGGTAAAGACCGGCTCCAACGAGCTCGTAACTTCCCTGATGTTAAACTACACCTGCCTGTACGTTGGTCTCTGGATCATCACTACCTTCTTCTACGATCCGACCCAGAACTCCAACTATTCCTACAAGTTCCCGGAAGGGTGCGCGTTAAGCAAGATCATCACCGGTACACGAATCAACTCCGGTACGATCATCGCCCTTGTGACGGTCCTCGTGATCTGGATCATCGTAAACCGGACTCCATTTGGATTTAAGGCAAACCTTGTAGGTGAGAACTTCAACATGGCAAACTACGCGGGCATCAACTCCGGTCTTGTGATCATCCTGACCCAGATCTTAGGCGGCATGTTAGCGGGTCTCGGCGGCGCCACAGAGCTTTTCGGCATGTATCAGCGTTTCCAGTATTCCGCTCTTCCGGGCTACGGCTGGGACGGCGTTCTGATCGCCATCGTCGCGAGACGGAAAGTCCAGTATGTTCCGTTCGCGGCACTGTTTTTATCTTACCTGCGGATCGGCGCGGATATCATGTCCAGAAATTCTGATATCCCATTCGAGATCGTAAATATCATTCAGGCAGTCATGGTTCTTCTGATCTCCGCAACCGCAATTCTTAGCGGATATAAGAAGAAACTCATCATCAAAGAGACAAAAGAATTTGAGGCTGCTGCGAAAAAGGAGGTACAGGCATGAATATCTGGAGTGTAATTCTTTCCCCTGACTTCCTCTTCACTTCCATCCGTGTGATGACCCCGATCCTGTTTGCCGCCCTGGCCTGCATGGTCTTCGTAAAAGGCGGTATCGACCCGATCGGTACAGAGGGAATTATGTTAAGCTGTGCCCTGGCAGGACCTGTCGGCGGTTATTTCACCCACAGCGCTCTCGGCGGCGTGATGTTCGCTATGGCGGTCGGCGTTGTTCTGGCCTTTGTTTTCGGCTACTTTACACTGATCTTAAATACGAACCCGGTTCTTGCCGGAATCGCCTTAAATACCTTGTCCGGCGGTCTCACGGTCTTTACGACGTATTATCTCACCGGAAATAAAGGTTCCACCCAGAGTTTAAAGAGTCCGGTTATGCCGGAGATCAAGATCCCGATTATCAAGGACATCCCGGTTCTCGGCGCTATCGTCTCCGGACACAACGTTCTGACCTACCTCGGACTGATCCTCGTGGTCGTTCTCACGGTCTTCTTCTGGAAGACCACCGTCGGTCTGCGGATCCGTGCCGTCGGCGAGAACGAGAGTGCCGCTAAATCCGTCGGATTGAATGTCATGAAATATAAGTACATCGCGCTTCTCATCGCCGGATGCCTCGCGGGAATCGGCGGCGCGTACATGTCCATGGGATACGTTTCCTTCTTCTCAAGAGATATGATCGCCGGACGCGGATGGATCGGTATGGCGGCGGAGTCCATGGGTCTGGGTATTCCGTGGAAGATCGCCTGCTCGGTACTGATCTTTGGTATGGCGGATTCGCTGGCGGTGCGGTTACAGATGTTAAATCTGCCGTCACAGCTCATTCAGACGATTCCGTATGTGGTTACGATGATTGCGATTGGAATTTATTCGAAGAGAAGTATGTCGGGTAAAAAGAAAAATTGATGAAAAACATGAAACGACATTGACAGCTGAATGAAGGAGATTCTTTTATGAAAGCATGGGAATTTGAACATAAACTCACGGCGGACGCGGTTCCGCCGGAGCTTCACGATGACAACGAGGCGGACTGGATGACCTACACGGAAGCCGGACGCGCCTCCGACAAACAGCTCTTTCACGACTGGGACAACAAGGTTCCAGGATCCAAAGCGCCCTGCGACGTGGTGATCGCCGCGATCCAGAGCATGCACAACCGGGGATATGATGTGACGGAAGCTGAAAAATTCATGGAAGAAGGTCTGAAGGCGTCTGAGGAAAAGGACGGCGCCGCGATCCAGGTAGCAACCGCGAAGATCTTCCACGCCCTGAACGAGGCTCCGAAAGATCCAACATCCACATACTGGAACTACAATACTTACCGCACCTTCGCGGATGTAGAAAAAGAGGCAGATTTCGGACCGGCAGCGCCTTACGATGTCTTCTCCGATGACTTTGCGAAGAAAGTCACCGCCGGATGGATGGGACAGCTCATCGGCGGCTGTCTTGGAACCCAGATCGAAGGTTACACGACGAAACAGATCCGCAAGCGCTTCGGCGAGGTCTACGGATATCTCCGCCGCCCGGAGACATACAACGATGATATTACCTACGAGATCGCATATCTCGACGGATTTATCGAAAAAGGATACGATATCACACCTGCTAACGTGGCCTACAAGTGGCTGGAACTCATCTCCGACGGATATTCCGCCGAAAAGACAGCTATCGAGAATCTCCGCCGCGGACTTCTTCCGCCGGAGAGCGGCATCACGAACAACTACTTCTACGACTGGATCGGAGCGCAGATGCGCACCCCGCTTCACGGAATGCTGGCACCTGGAAATCCGAAGCTTGCCGCGAGACTTGCCGCGGACGACAGTATCGTCTCCCACTCCAACAACGGCATGCTGGGCGGAATCTTCAACGCCCTGCTCACCTCCCTGGCCTTCACGGAAGACCATATCCGGACGGTTGTCGAGAAAGCCGTGGACATGATCCCGCATAAGAGCGAGTACTACGCGGTTGTAAAGCACGCGCTGGATCTCTGCAAAGAAAACACCTCCTGGGAACCGGTATGGGCGGCCTGCGAGGAGCGCTATAAAGAGTACAACTGGATCCATGCTTACCCGAACGCGGCGGCAGAAGTCATCGCCCTCTGGTTCGGAAACATGGACTTCAAGGAGACCTGCCACATCATCGCCATGGAAGGCCAGGACGCCGACTGTACCGCAGCTCCGGTGCTGAATACACTGGCGATCATGATCGGACTGGGTGTCATTGATGACAGCTATATCAAACCGATCGGGGATAGGATCCTCACTACTATGAGGCGATATCAGAACTTTAAGATTGCGGAGCTGTGTCAGTGGACAACGGATGCAGTAAGAAATGCGGTGAAAAAACAGAACTAATATATGGTTCTTTTCCGCATAAATTCCTGCTTACCGTTGATAACGTTTTAAAATATTGTCTGCGGCTCACATACTCAGACATTTGCAATTAAAAAGTAGACTCATTTGATTTCTAATTTTGTATCAAATGAGTCTACTTTTTTAATTATTTCTCCAATTATAATATCTCTGTATGCATGATTCCCATGCTCTGCAAGGACCAGCCATAGATTATTGCCAATTCGTTATTAACCTCGAAAAAACTGTTTTTCTTAATCCTGAAATATCTCCTTCAGTCTCTTCAGCAGACCTTCCTCATCATTCTTCCCGATCACCATCGGCGCCCGCTTCCGCACATCTTCCGGCGCGTTCCCCATCGCCGCGCCGAAGCCTGCCGCGTGCATCATGGAGAGATCGCTCTCGCCGTCACCGAAGGCCGCAGCCTCTTCCGGTGAGATTCCAAGTTTTCCACAGAGTTTTTTCAAACCTTCCGACTTTTCCACGCCCGCCGCCGTGATCTCCAGATATTCCGGGTTGGACGCCGCGGACTGAAGGTCAGAGAAATCTCTCGCCAGCACCGCCGCCAGCTTTGTCATCACGTCCGGATCTCCCATG
>Ga0129312_1001764_pt1 | contig 11854 bp, 16 predicted proteins | sample O827metagenome_FD_94434 | JGI IMG/M metagenome (GOLD analysis project Ga0129312, IMG submission 94434) | Orangutan group fecal microbial communities from Wisconsin, USA - O827 metagenome | ecosystem: Host-associated > Mammals > Digestive system > Large intestine > Fecal | place: USA: Wisconsin... | reverse complement strand
CGATCAGCATCTTCCTTGCATACGCACCGAAGTTCTCCGTGCCGATCATCTCCATCTTCTTTGCAATCGTCCGTTCTTCCTGTGGTGTCAGCCAAATCTTCTTCTGAATGTCTCGTGTTCTTCGTACCATGCTGCGCCCTCCGTCGTAAAGATTAGAAGGGTTTGGGACTATCCCAACAAGCAAAAATCTGATGTTAAGGGCAGAGTCTCCTTAACTGATTTTTCTCCGGTGGGTACTCACCGGATTTGCTTGCTAATCTCCCCAAATCGTATTCCCCGAAGATTCCTTCGTAAGATACCCCTTCACTTTACAACGGACATTTTTAGGTCAAAACGCAGGTACCGCAGAAAAAATAATTGATTTTTTATTCGAAGACAGTTAAGCTATTTCCCATGTGAAAGCCACGGTGTCCGATACGTCAATATCATCCGGCTCGATTTCGGGTGCAGTGCATTTGCTCATTGCCATAAGAGGCTGAATACAGTCTTCGACCTCGTAGCTCGTTCTGGAATAAACATTGAGTTCGCCCCAGTTGTAGTCGATATTGAGTAGTTGTCCAAGCGTACTGCCTGACGCCTTGCAAAGAATCTCCGCCTTTGCTCTGGCGTTCTCCGTCGCGCTGATCAGCAGCTCTTCGCTGACCGTTGCCGAGTTCTTCACGGTAAACGCAATGCTGAGTTCTGGCTTTGCGCCGCAGCCAGCAATGGAAGAGATGACCTTTGCAAGCTGTTTGCTGTCGAAGTCAAAGGCAAGTTTCAGGCGGTAGGTGCAAGCATATCCTGCGAACTCCCGCTTGTAATTTCCTTGCCGATCCTTGACGTTCTCGTACCTTGTCTGGACATCAAAGCTCGTGGTTTTCAAGTCTTCTTTTTGATACCCAACGCGGACTGCGGCATCTTGCAGTTTTTCGATTCTCCCAGCAGCTTCCGACATTGCAAGGTCATAGGTTTTAGATATTGTTTCAATGTTCAAGGAGAGGATGATGTAATCCGGTCTTGCGGAGACGTTGCCTGTCCCTTTTACGGTGATTGTTCTCATTACTTTCTCCCGTCCTTTCTGCACTCGTAGTCCTCGTCGATACGCTTTTTCCAATTCGCACCCAGCGGTACGCTGCAACGGACAGCGGAAACCGCTTCGCTCAGAACTTCATAGTTGAGCTGCGTTCCCTCGTGGTCAGAGTGGTAGTTGACCGCTCGGTCTGCTCCGATTCCAAAATGCTTTGCCGTCTCAACTGCATCAATGTTTGCACCGAGAAACAGAAACTCCCAGCCGTACTTTTCCTTCTGTCGCTGGATCATTTTCTTGACCTTTTCGCTGTCATATCGGCGGCTTGCATTCTCCATACCGTCCGTTGTGATGACAAACAGTGTATGTTCAGGGACATCCTCATTTCTTGCGTACTTGTGGACGTTCCCAATGTGATGAATTGCTCCGCCAATAGCATCCAGAAGGGCGGTGCAGCCGCGAACGGAATAATCCCTATCGGTCATCGGCTCAACCTTCTGAACCGGCACACGGTCATGAAGAACCTCGCTCACATTGTCAAAGAGAACAGTAGAGATCAATGCCTCGCCATTCTCTTTTTTCTGCTTTTCAATCATGGAATTGAAGCCTCCGATGGTATCTGCTTCCAGCCCGCTCATAGAGCCGCTGCGATCAAGGATGAATACGATCTCCGTCAAGTTCTTTCTCATGTTCAGTACCTCCGTATATAAAAATATGACTGCTCGGTGTCTCACCTTACAGTCATATTGTACTTCGGTATTCACTTCATTTGGTCGCATGGCAAGCGACATTATTCCAGCAATGAGAACAACTCTCCATCAATGCTCAGAACATCATCCATCGGGATCTTCAAGCCATCCCGCATGGTAATCAGCCGTTCAAAATCATCGACTTTTTTGACCGTACCGGTTGCTGATACATATTTGCCGCCAGCCTTTCGCTCATCAGGTTTGAAGTAGGTTATCTCAATCTCTGGTGCTTCATCAAGGGCATCCATGAGAAGCTGATATTTCCTATCCAAAACAGTCAAAGTTTCCTCGTCAAATTCGATCTTTTCATCTGTCAGACGCCCGGTTTCCTTGATTGCAGAATCGTAGCCGGTGAGGGCGGCGAAGGGAGCAAACTGCGCCGCACGATCTGACATCGGCATCTGCGGTCTCGTTTTGGAGACATGGTGTGGCAGATTGATTATTTCATCATACTTTGCACTCACTGGTTACACCTCCTTCGCGCTATCAAAAGGACACTGCAACACCTTTATGGTCGGACAGCGTTTTCTTGTGATTCCATTCTTCAATTCGGACATTAGAGTTCCCGATATAGTCTTCCGTCAGCGCAATATGGTCAATATACTCAGGCTGATCTTTGGTGAGAAGAGAGAGATTACAGTCCTTCAATCCATTCAGAATTGCCGTCCTCCCAGCAACAGTGAAATAATAGTTGTCCGCAAAGCTGCAATTAAAGTCACCACAAAAACAGATTGCAGTGCCAAGTTTCGAGAGACGGCGAAGATCATCCATCTGCTTCATCAAGTCCGCCAGGAATGTTTGATGACGATTCCCATATACACCTATGATCGTGCCATACACAGTCAGCTTGCCTTTCTCAGTTTCCAGCTCTACGCAGAGTGCTGTGTTCTCATCGTAGGTCGAATGCTGGCGGACGCAGGGATAGTTCGTGTAAATAGAGACACGGTTTTCAGTTGGCGCATAGATGTCCGGCTGGCAGATTGCCATTTTAGGCGTTTCGTAGCAAAACTGATATTTCGGATGAAGCCGCCGATCTGTCTCTGTCAGAACAAGAATATCAGCGTTGACCTCATCAATCGAATGCAGCATCTCATCAAGTAGCTTTTTGTGCCGGAGCCGTTCTACATTCCATGTTGCAATCTTCACGCCTTATGCCCTCCGATCTGCGCATTGCGATCTTTGGCGGTTGCACCTTCTTCAAGATTCATCGCCTTGAGGATAGCGTTCTTTCCGTATTTCTTCTTGATTGCAAGCGTAGCGGCTTGTATTTTCCGCTCACGCTCCAAAGCGGCGTCTTCGGCTTTCTGCTTTTCCTCTTCGGCAGCATAGTCCGTGAAGAGGTCGAGCTGGACAACGCCGTCGTTTTTCTTCGGCGCATCGGCTTCCGGCAGAACATGATTTGCAACAACGTACATACGGCGGACAAGCAGATTTTTGTCCACGATCCGATCAAACAGCTCTGTTACAGCACACATTATTTTGCGTGTAGATGATGTGTGACCGTCAAGGTTGATAGATCCGTGCGCCTGTTTGGGAATCCGCCTTCCGTAATGATCTGTCTCAACCGCTCCATGATACTTTGCCCGTCGTGCCGGATCGGTCAGGTTCTCGATGTCATAGCCAACGGTGAGAACCATCTGATCGGTGACAAGCCCCTTGTCCACCAAGTCCAGAACAAGTAAGTCCGTCATTTCACGGACAACCAGCTTTGCTTTCTCTGGCTCATAGGGGCAGTGCAAAACCTGACCGGAGCTGAGACTGTTGGAACTGGGACGGTACGCCTTGATCGTTTCAATAGTCGTAGGCTCCCAGCCCCACGCATGGTCAATGAGCAATTCCGCATTCTTGCCGAACAGTTTATAAAGCAAGTCCTCGTTCCGCTCAGAACAGAGGGCAACGTCGCCCATCGTAAACATCCCGTTCTGCTCAAGTTTCTTGGCAATACCTCGACCCACGCGCCAGAAATCCGTGAGGGGCTGGTGTGTCCAAAGCTCACGCCGGAACTTCATCTCATCCAGTTCTGCAATGCGGACGCCATTCTTGTCAGCGGGAATATGCTTCGCCACAATGTCCATTGCCACTTTGCAGAGGAAAAGATTCGTGCCGATTCCTGCGGTTGCCGTGATGCCGGTTGTTTCAAGCACGTCGAGGATAATCTTCATAGCGAGGTCGTGCGCCGAGAGCTTGTAGGTGTTCAGGTAGTCCGTCACGTCCATGAACACTTCGTCGATGGAATAGACCACAATGTCCTCCGGCGCGATGTACTTGAGATAGACCTGATAGATGCGGGTGCTGTACTCCATGTAGTACGCCATCCGGGGCGGTGCGATGATGAAGTCAATCGCTAAAGACGGATCCGCTTGCAACTCCGAGAAAAAGTGCGATGAGCCGTCCAGCTTGCGCCCCGGCGCGTCGTGCTGCCGTCCGGCGTTTGCTTCCTTTACACGCTGCTTGACTTCAAACAGCCGCCCACGCCCGGAGATACCGTAGCTTTTGAGGGAGGGCGTGACGGCAAGGCAGATTGTCTTATCCGTCCGGCTTTCGTCTGCGACAACGAGGTTCGTGTCCAGAGGATCTAAACCACGCTCCCTGCACTCCACGGAGGCGTAGAAAGATTTCAGATCGATTGCAATGTAGGTGCGTTGTTTCATCTTCTGTGCCTCCTTCAAATTCAAATCATGCGCCTATTAAGCTCTGGTCAAATGCGAACAGAGCCTCGTTGATCTCAAAGACGTTATAGTTCCCATGCTCCACAAAATATTCCACGATGATGTCAAACTTGTTGGAGTGGGAGAGGGCAAAGCCCGCCTTCATAAGCATATCTTTCATTTCCACAAGCGGGAGTTCAAGGGCAATGGCAAATGCAATGACTGTTGGCTTGGAAGGCTTATAAGACTTGTCCAAGCGGATCTTCGAGAAGAGCTTCCGATCAATATTTGCCTTCTTATAGCACTGCGCGTCCGTCATACCGTGTTCATCAATCTTCCGCAGAAGCATCTCCGAAAAGCTCTCGTCAATCTGTCCCAGTGCGTCATCAAGGGTTGCTGCCTTTTTAGGGGCAACTGTCGCAGAGACGGGAGGTATGAGCTGTTTGATTGTGTCTTCACAAATAGATAACTCGCAAGGCATCGGCTCTTCCATTCGGAAGGCGCTCATCCTGCGCAGACGCTCGGAACGGCTATCGGTATGCTCGTCCACATAGCGGTCATCTATGTACGCTGCAATATCGGCAAACAGCTTGCCGCTGATCTGAAAGGCTTTGCGGTCGAAAATGACGATGTACACTGTCATTTCGTTTTCGAGGAGGAAGCTACTGATGGTGTCAATCGCAACCTTGAGAGCCTGATCCTTCGGATAGCCGAAAATGCCGGAGGAAATCAGCGGGAACGCAACCGATTCGCAGCCGTATTCTTTTGCCAGCATGAGTGATGTCTGATAGCAGGAAATCAACTTTTCGCGTTCTCCACGCCGACCGCCCAACCAACGCGGACCGACAGCGTGAATGATATATTTGCAAGGCAGCTTGTAGCCCTTCGTAATTTTTGCGCTCCCGGTCTTGCAGCCGTGGAGCGTTTCACATTCTGCCAGCAGCTCCGGTCCTGCAGCACGATGAATGCAGCCGTCCACACCGCCGCCACCCAGCAGTGACTCGTTGGCAGCGTTGACGATGGCGTCCACCTTCATTTTTGTGATGTCATTCCTGACGATTTGAAGCGGCATTATTCAATCCTCCGTCCCATCAAAGCGGCATTGGCGTCCGGGCAATCAGAATGACCGCCAGAATTGCGCCTACAAATGCCGCAGCCCCTATGACTGCCAACCCCTTTTTGCTGAGTTTCTTCTTCGCTGCCTTGCAGATCAACGCGGCGCAAGCCACGCAGACAGCCGCAGCCACAAGAGCAATGCCTAGCGTTTCCCATAGCCACGATAGTTCATATAGGATTCTCATGCAATCATTATCTCCTTTTGGTTGTCAACCTCCGATTTATATACTTCCTAAAGTCCAAGTCCTTCAACCCACGCCGCAAGCTCTTTATGCCCGATGTTGCTTTTGAAGACCTTGCCTTCTATCAGCTTTGCGCCTTTGCAGCTCGGCGCAAGGCGTTCGTTCGTTTTGCCCATACCGCTTCCTCCGGAGGTCGCAAACGGGATGATCGTCTTGCCGGTCAGGTCATAGCTCTCAAGAAACGTATTGATAATCGTCGGCGCAACATACCACCAGATCGGGAAGCCCACAAAGATTGTGCCGTAGTCCTTCATGTTGTCCCGCTTCACGGCAATCTCAGGACGGGAAGCAGGATCATTCATCTCAATCGTGCTGCGGGCTTTTTTGTCCATCCAGTCCAGATCAGCTTCCGTGTAAGGCACCTTCGGCTCGATCTCAAAGATGTCCGCGCCGATTGCCTCTGCCAGCGTCTCGGCAACCTTTGCGGTCGCGCCAGACGCAGAAAAATATGATACAAGTTTCTTGCTCATCGTGAGTTATCCTTTCAATATCTTCGTAATCTGCTGTGTGGATGTGTACGGCAGGATGGAGGAAAGATGCTGCATCATTCGCTCTTTGGATTCCTGCGGGTCGCGCTGATAAGCAGACGTGATAAATCCGTATCCGAAAAGCTCTTCCGGCGTCGCATATTCTGCCACACCCCAGCCATAAGGTCTTCCGTACTTGTCCTGCATATAGACAAAATCCGCGATGCAGACATAGCTCTGCATTTGCAGCCTCGCGATGCACGTTTCAAAGCCGGTGTTGCCACCCTTGCGGTAATTCAGATCTTCTTTCAGCCGCTTGGAGAGCATCCTGCCCTCACTGGCTATGGCTTCATAAATCTCTTTATCCTTGTAGGAAGCCAAGCCGTCATCCCAGCGGGCGTCAAAATCGTAGCCGTCACGCCGGAAGTTTGCAAAATCCGGAATCCACTCCCGGCTCACGAAGCCAGCCTTCTTGTTGAATATCTTACCGTAGAGACATTTGCCGCTTCGTGCAGCCGGACCTTTCCACTCCCACGGACCGTCCACATCATCCGCAAACCATAACTCAGGTGGGCAAAGCTCTTCAACAGAGAAGCCGTGAATCTCATTGCGAAAGAAGGGCAGGAAGCCGTATTGCTCAACGGCGGCAATCAGATCATCTCTGCTTCGCAGCAATGTCTTTTGTTCGTTCTCTTTCATTCCGTGTACTCCACGCCCTCATCTTTACACCAGCGGATCGCAAACTCCCGATATGCTTCCGCCAGATAATCATACCAACGCTGTTCCAGCCCGTGATACCACACAGACTGTTTGAACCGGCGAAACGCGCCTTTTCCCCGGATGGCGTAGGCAAGTTCCTCCTGCGCCTTTCCGGGAGAAAGCTGATCAATGAACTCCTCCATGATGCGATACTGGTGAATCTCATACTTGGTCGGAAAGCGAAGAAACCGCTCCGGCGTATTTTCAATTTCAGCAGCGAGTGCTTCATCCGTCTCGCCGGTCATCAGGGGATCGGCAAGATAGACCGTCTTGCCGGTCTTTGTGTCCCAAAAGCTCGTGAAGACTTCACTCGCTTCTTCAATCGCTTGAATGACTTGTTTTAATGGAATCGTCATTTTCCGCAGCACCTCTTGTATTTCTTTCCGCTGCCGCATGGACAGGGATCGTTGCGTCCGACCTTCTTCTGTTTTTCCGGCTGGGGAACAGAAGACTTGATGTCTGCAAGCTGTTTCAGAAGGTCAAAACGCAATGCCTCGCTGGGCAGCTCCATCGTGAGAACCTGCTTGCGAAAGTCTTCAATGTCCATTTCGCCGGTTTGGAGGGATTTTCGGATGTTCGGACCCAGAGAGAGCGACTTGAAGCGTTCCTCCGGCGGTGTCATTTGAAAAAGTTCATCCGGAGTGTAGCCACGGTTGCAGGGCATTCGTGTCGTATTGCTGAATTTGCTGTAAAGTTCAACAAACCGGTTCATGTCTCTGTCAGACCGAAAGCGGAGGTTCATTTTATCGAAGTGGTTCAAAACGCCCTCAACACTGCCCGAAACAGATCGGACGCCGTAGAGAAGATCGTCAAAGGCATCTTCCAGCTTATCACCGCTCAAACCAAGCCGTTCTTCCATGAAGCGGCGGAGAGCAGTCTTTTCCGGCGTGTCCTCGCAGTAGAAGGGGTCATCGTATTCCAGCAGATGCTTTTTGTCCGGCACATAATATGGCTTGTCCTGCTGACTGCGCTTCGTCTCCATGAAAAGGTCGATGGAATCACCAATCAGGGTGACGTCAATGATTTCGCGGTCGAGGGGCTTTGTGTGCTTGACATCCGTGTAAAACTCATCGCCGCCCAGAATATAGTAGCCCTCGCATTCATGACGGGCAATCTCCGCAAAGGCAAGAAATTCATTCTCTGTCGCCAGCTTCGGGCTGAGGGAGGAGATGATCTCCTTTGCCTTGTGCAGCGGAATGACGCCGTAGAGATTTGCCATCGCATTGAAATATTTGCGCAGAAGGCGTGAGGTCGTGTCTTTTAACGGGATTTCCCGATACCGGGCGTTCAACTCCCGGCGCGTGTATTCCTCCGGAAACTCAATGTACTGTTCCTTGCTCATGTCTCTTCTTCCTCGATAATTCCGTAGTCAATCAGGATATTCTCTTCGGCGTACTTCGGGTAGACAATACCCATCATCTCATACCGGTAACGCCTTACCCTGCGAAACGACTTGACCGGCTCCGGCGCATAGGCGGCAGTCTCGCAGTGCGCATACTTCGGCATTTCCGCAAGATCATCCCGAACGGAACGAATAAGGGCGTCAGTCACATCATCGATGCTCTTGCCGGTCTCCACGGCAACCAGTTCGTGCTTCCGGACTGCCTTGTCCAGATCGCCGGGAGAGCGAAACAGCTTGTATTTCATATTGTTGCCTGTCCTTTCTCTCTATCAGTCAGCCTATTCTTCCTGAAATCTATTCTTTAAGGAAGCAATCATCGCTTGTGCAGCGATGCTCAGATACAAAACTCCAATTTCATAAATAAAGGCGCGGTCAATCACGATAAAATGTTCTCTGATGTGGGTGAAAACCAGTTCCAGCAAGTCCCTGTACATTGGATCATCGAAGGGCATGAACCGCGCAAACTTGATTTTGGCATCGTCCCATGTCATAGACGCTTCGCCCTCAGCGCTTGTCATTGCCTCGCAGAGAATCATGCTGACGCCCATTTTCCCATTGCCAGTAAGGAGTTCGCCTTTATAATAGCTGAGAATGTCTTTCTTGTGCCGAAGCGGAATCACATTGCAGTTGTCATCCAGTTCGAATGCAATCAGTTCCGCAGCGAGTTCCCGCCAGATCGCATATCCGGCGTTGATGGTTCCGTCCTCTTCGCGGCTGATGGTATCGTCCATACAGTATTGCTCATAGAAGTTATCCCCGCCAAGCTCGTTGCGGATGCAGAAGATATGCGCCAGCTCATGCAGAAGAATGTGCTTCAACTCTGCCGGATGACGCGCAATGTCTGTCCGCAGCAGGATTCCGTCCACGCCGTCCTCTTTGCCGATGAAGGCGGAGGCGTGAAAGTCAAAATAGCCGTCCTCTGTATAGCGGTCTTCCAGCCGGTCAGGGAAATACTGCTTGCAGAACTGCTCGAATGATTCCTGCTGATTTTCCGTTTGAAAGCAGCGCAGAACAAGATTGTCCTCGCTGAACTCCGTTCCCAAGCGTTCGTTAAAGATGGAAGCGGCATAGAGAAGAGCTTCTTTATAGTTGTTGTCGTTCATCCTCATATTGTCCTTTCGAGGCTCAATCTGCGTTTATGCCTGTTTGTCCGGTGACTTTGCAGAATTTTGTGGGTTTCGACATGGCGGTTCCCATATAATCTACCTAACAGACAGGAATGTGCTGGAAGCCTCAGAAATACCCTTCATTCAAGTGGTTTGTCCTGCATCGTATACTTCTTCGGCGTGAACTTCTCACGCGCTTCCCGTTTTGCTGTCAGGTAGGCTTGCTGCATTGCAAGAAGCACTCCCTCCAAATCCGCAAGAGGTATCTGCGGCGGACGGTACTGCTCCAGTGTTTCGCGGATCAGCTTCCGCGCCTCACCAACTCCACGGTTGCCAAACTCCGAACGGACGCTTTCAATGAATGTCTCATACTGTTCCCAGTAATCATCCGAGACCGCAGCCTTCACATCGTCCAGTGGGCGGTAAACCTCGGTGTCCTCGATATACGATGGAATCTGTTCACGCAGGATCTCAAAGCAAGCCTTGTAGTGGTTGGAGACCTCTGTGGGATAAAGCTCATTCAGTGCATCCATCAGAGGGCGCAGGTGCTTGTCCGATAGAGCAAGGAAGCGTTTCATAGCGTCGTGATAGGCGGGATAGACCTTTCGGACATCCCGGACGCCGAGGCTGAACGCCAGTTTCTTTGCCTGCTCCTTCGCACACATGGAAAAATTGTGTTCCCGGAACATGGCAAGCGCATTGGCAAAGAGAGCTTCCCGATTGGACTGTGATATATCAAATCCGGCAAGTACATACTTGTCCATGTTAAAGCAGGAACTAAAATCCGTTCCGATTACGCAGCCGCTTGGCGTCATCGCCAGCTTCAAAATATCTGCCTGACGGAACAGAACACTCAAGGCATACTGTTCAGCATATTCAAGCCGCTGCAATCTTGTATCATCAAGTTTTTTCGGATCAAAGTCGTGAAGCCCCTCGATGAACTCAATGCCAACGGCGTAGATGGTGTCTGAAAAAGGATTTTTCTGAAAGAAACTCATATCCTGCTTGGAAATCCGCATGAGATACGCCGTAGGATTGGGAATGCGCAGTAACTCCGATATGCGGGAGCAGATAAACTCGTTACAAGCAATGCTTGGGTCTTCATATTTGATCAGCAGCTTTGCGCCACTTCCGCTTTTGGGTGTAGCAAGGAGCATATCTCCTGCGATGGGATCACGGTGATACGGCTCAAGGAGATAATCTTTGGTGTTCAGGACATATGTTTTCTTCATGGCATTCATCCCTCCGGTCTGACGTTTTTCAGAAAGTCAGAGTGCGGTACATACGGCAAGTTAAGCTGCCAGCCCATGCGGTTCAGCTCGTTGAGCTTGATCAGCATCAAATTGATATTTGTCCCCATTGCCGCAGAAAGCTGAACCACATCGTAGTCCTGTTTCATCAGGTCAATCAACTCGTCATCATCAATGATCAGGTGGGAGGCAAACGCATTTGCCTCATATTCATGCTTTGTGCGCATATCGAACAGCACGAACTCCGGGAGCGGTTCGTTTCCTTTGGCAAGATCGCGGTGAAAGGTATCATGCCCGATCTCGTGACCGCAGACCATCTGCATGACCAGATACTCCATGTTGGAGTTCAGAAGAATATGCCGTTCTTTATGGCGGTAGGTGTACATTCCGAGCAGATCGTTCAGATTGTCAAGGAAATGGAGATGAATGCCCAGCTCACGGGCAATCTTCAAGGTGTCTCTTGTTCCGCAGCCTTTGACAATGCTGTTCGCCTTTTTATATATTTCCTCGGAGCGAATTATCACGGGACCTTCACCCCTTTCATGTTGAAAACAGTCAAAGTAAATCCGCCAAGAGACCGGGACGCAGACAGTTATTCCTCTGCGTCCACCCCGGTCTTCTTGTATTTCTTCGGCGTATATTTCTCAACATTTCGGGCTTTGGATTCCCAATATATATCCTGCAACGCCTTCATGACCGCATCCTTGTCCTGCTCGGATAACGTGCCACCCGCAAACAAGCCGGACATTCCTTCGATCAGGTCCTTCGCCTGTTTCATGCCACGGGAGCCATACTGCTCGGATGCCTGAACCACAAACTCTTCGTCCTCGGTCAGCAGATAGTTTACATCCACCTTGAAGTATTCCGCGATTTTTCTGTAAGCGTCCTTGGTGCGGGGAAAAGAAATGCCGTTCTCGTACCGGGTAATCATACGTCTGTTAATCCCCAGTGCATCGGCTACTTCCTGCTGGGTCAGCTTCCGCTTTTCCCGTTCAGCCTTGAATTTCTCTCCAAACGTCATTTTGGTAATCACTCCTGTTCACAAAAAGTTTGCGACATCAAATTGCGCAAGTCTATTGACAAAGGCACTTGAAGTGCGTATAATAATG
>Ga0129312_1001759_pt1 | contig 11865 bp, 8 predicted proteins | sample O827metagenome_FD_94434 | JGI IMG/M metagenome (GOLD analysis project Ga0129312, IMG submission 94434) | Orangutan group fecal microbial communities from Wisconsin, USA - O827 metagenome | ecosystem: Host-associated > Mammals > Digestive system > Large intestine > Fecal | place: USA: Wisconsin... | reverse complement strand
TCGACCGCTCACAGGGCAAGCGGGGTGTCTGTGGAGAGACAGATGTGATCCGGCTGGCGCGGGCGGCGCTTCACTATTGGGAAGAGCCGTGCATCAGTGGGAGCGCCGGGAGCGGAGCGGTCTTTTTTACCGGCTGCCAGCTGCGGTGCGTCTATTGTCAGAATCAGCCGATCGCCCACGGATCTGTCGGAAAGGCAGTCACGATCGGGCGGCTGGTGGATATATTTTTTGAACTGGAAGCACAGGGCGCGCGCAATATCAACCTGGTGACACCGGATCATTATATTCCGCAGATCGCGCAGGCGATCCGTATGGGCAGGGACAGAGGCATGAAACTACCGTTTGTCTATAATACGAGCAGCTACGTGTCGGTAGAGGCATTGCAGGAACTCGAAGGGCTGATCGATATCTATCTGCCGGACCTGAAATACCTCGACAGCACACGTGCGAGGGACTATTCCGGCGCGGAGGATTATCCGCAGGTTGCGATGGCTGCGCTGCGGGAGATGCACAGACAGGTGGGAACAGCCGTGTTTGCAGACGTGGAAGGGGAAGAGGAGCCCCTGATGCGCCGGGGCATGATCGTGCGTCATCTGCTCCTGCCGGGAGCGCTCGCGGATGCGATGCGTATCGTGGCATATCTGTATGAGACATACGGAGACGATATATATATCAGTCTGATGAGCCAGTATACGCCGGGAGAGGCTGTGGCAGACCATCCGCTGCTGCGGCGCAGGGTACGCAGAAAGGATTATGAGGCACTGGTCGATGAGGCGATCCGGCTCGGCGTAGACAATGCCTATATTCAGGAGGGCTCTGCGGCAGACGAGAGTTTTATACCGGCATTTGATTATGAAGGTGTGTAAAGGGTAGGATATGGAGGAAAACATATATGTCAAACTATGATGAAAATGAATTTAAGGAAATCGTGGACGCTCCGGGCACACCTGATCAGAACAGTGCCGGAACAACCACAGCGCATACAGATTCCGGAAACGGAGAGGAACAAAAGCACGAGAAGCACTGCTATATCTGTGGCAGGCCGGAATCCGTGACCGGACCGCTCATCCGTATACCGAATGATATCAGTATCTGCAAGGACTGTATGCAAAAGACGTTCGATACGATGAATCATGCGGGATTTCCGCTCGGGGATATGGGATTTGGCCTGAGTGGAATGCAGCATTCGGATCAGGAGTCCGACGATAAAACACCGTCCGGAATGCCCGGGATCAGCATGATCAATCTGTCGGATCTGGCTGGAATGATGCCCGGTATGCATCGTGCGAAAAAGAAAAAGCCGAAAAAAGACAAACAGGTGCAGCCGGTACTCGATATCCATTCGATCCCTGCGCCGCATAAGATCAAGGAGACGCTCGACGCGTATGTGGTCGGGCAGGAGCATGCGAAAAAGGTCATGTCGGTAGCCGTGTATAATCACTACAAGCGGATCTTCTCCGATGATGAGAATGCGCAGGATGGCGTAGAGATCGAGAAGTCCAATATGCTCATGGTCGGTCCGACCGGCTGTGGCAAGACGTATCTGGTCAAGACGCTGGCGAGACTGCTCGATGTGCCGCTCGCGATCACGGATGCGACCTCACTGACGGAGGCAGGTTATATCGGTGATGATATCGAGAGCGTTGTGAGCAAACTGCTCGCGGCGGCAGATGATGATGTAGACCGCGCAGAGCATGGCATCATCTTCATCGATGAGATCGACAAGATCGCAAAAAAGAAAAATGCACATCAGCGCGATGTGAGCGGAGAGAGTGTCCAGCAGGGCATGCTCAAGCTGCTCGAGGGCGCGGAGGTAGAAGTACCGGTTGGCGCATCCAGCAAGAATGCGATGGTGCCGATGGAACTGGTCAACACGAAGAATATCCTGTTCATTTGCGGCGGTGCATTTCCGGAGATGGAGGAGATCATCAAGGAGCGCCTGAATAAGAATTCTTCGATCGGTTTTCAGGCAGATCTGAAGGATAAATATGACGAAGAAGAGAACCTGCTCAAATACGTGACAGTCGAGGATGTGCGCAAGTTTGGCATGATACCGGAGTTTATCGGCCGTCTGCCGATCCTGTTCTCGCTCGATGCACTTGATGAGGATATGCTCGTGCGGATACTGACCGAGCCGCGCAATGCGATCATCAAGCAGTACAAAAAGCTGCTGTCCTATGACGAGGTCGATCTGGAGTTTGAGCCGGAGGCATTGTATGCAATTGCAAAACGCGCGAAGGAAAAAGAGGTCGGAGCGCGTGCGCTGCGTGCGATCATCGAGGAGTTCATGCTGGACATCATGTATGAGATCCCGAAGGATGACAATATCGGTAAGGTCGTGATCACGAGAGATTATATCGAAAATCACGGCGCACCGCAGATCATCATGCGTTCGGTACCGCAGCTGACGACATCTGCACATTCATAGCCTATATCAGACAGCTTTCCCCGTAACAAGGGAGGGCTGTTTTCATATGCTAATATGATGAGAATGATCTGGAGAGATGATGAATGGATGAACAAACCTGTAAAAATGCGATCTATTCCAATGACTGGTATGATCTGATGCTGCGCAATGAGGATATCGCGCCGCAGCCCGGAGCGGTGGACTGCGCGATCAACTTGGACGGTGCCTATCAGATGTGGTATTTCAGGCGTGGATTTTTGCCGGAGATCAATTATACGACCTATACTTACAGTGCGGTGCCGAAATGTTTTACACCGCTATCGGAACAGGCGCTGGATGCGAGCGGTATCCTGAGCATCAGGGAGCAGCCGAATCTGGCATTGACCGGAGAGCGTGTCCTGATCGGTATCATTGACAGCGGCATCGACTATACGGATGCGGCATTCCGCTATGAGGATGGCAGCAGCCGGATCGTAGCGTTGTGGGATCAGTCGGACGAGAACGGTGTGCCTCCGGCGGATTTTTATTACGGGCAGGAATATACGACGGAACAGATCAATGAAGCACTGGTGAGTGACGATCCGCGTCTGATCGTGCCGGAACAAGATCCGGTCGGGCATGGAACGGCGGTGGCTGCCGTGGCAGCGGGTTCTGTCAATCCGGTGACGGGATTTTCCGGGGCTGCGCCGTATGCGGATCTGGCGATCGTCAAGCTCAAGGATGCAAAGCCGTATTTGCGGGACTTTTATTTTATACCGGATGGGGTGGCAGCCTATCAGGAGAATGATATCATGCTGGGGATCGATTATCTGAACCGGCTCGCACTGGCGCGCAGTCAGCCGCTCGTCATACTGATGGCGCTCGGAACGAATAACGGTGCGCACGGCGGAGAGACGTATCTGGCGGGTTATATGGATGATGTCGGGCAGAGACGACGCCGTGTTATCGTCACGGCAGCAGGCAACGAGGCGAATGCGCGACATCATTATTATGGAGAGATCACTGACCGGGATAGCTATGCGACGGTAGAGATCAACGTGGAACGTGCGATGAGCGGATTTTTTGTGGAAATGTGGTCGAGGGAGCCGGATCTGTATGAGATCGCGGTCGTATCGCCTGCGGGTGAGCGGCTGTCGCGTGTCGCATCGGAGCGGCAGGGCAGGAGAGAGTATCTATTTATACTGGAGGGAACATCACTGACGGTGGATTACCGGATCGTGGGTGGCCGGAGTGCCAATCAGATGATCTTTCTGCGATTTGAGCGGCCGACGATGGGTGTGTGGAAGATCCTCGTCTATCCGAAAAACTATGTTTACGGTACGTTTCACATGTGGCTGCCGATCAGTGCCTTTTTGGAGGCTCCGGTCTATTTTCTCTCGTCCAATCCGGATGTGACGCTGACTGTACCGGGGACTGCCGGCACACCGATCACGGTCGCAGGATATAATGACCGTACCGGAGCATTGTACCTGGATTCGGGCAGAGGCTATACGACGGATGGCTCGATCAAGCCTGATCTGGCGGCACCGGCGGTCGATATCGAGGGACCGGAGGACATGGCGCATACGGGCACCTCCTATGCGGCAGCGATCACTGCCGGAGCTGCGGCGATGTATCTGGAGTGGGCGGTCGTGCGTGGCAATCTGCCATCGGTGAATACGGTGGATGTCAAGAGCGAGTTTATCCGGAGTGCCGCGCAGACGCCGGGGATGCTGTATCCGAACCGGGAGTGGGGTTATGGCAGGCTGGATCTGGTGCAGACGTTCCAGGGACTGGCCGGTCTCTCCTAAGCACAGACTGGTATTTTCGGTTAAAATCTGATACACTGGTAGCTATTATAATGGGAAAGGAACGAATCTGATAGATGATGAAGCAATTGAAAAGCTCCGCGGGCGTGATCCTCGCGATCGTCGGCGGAGATGGAATCATAAAAAAATGTGCGGAAAAGAAACTGGCGGGCAGACCGCCCAGACGTATCTGCGGCGGGAAGATCATACTGAACCTGCTGCACAATGACGGTGCGGCACTTGGCATTCTGCAAAGAGAACCGAAACTGCTTCTGGCACTGAACAGCGCCCTGATCGGCACGGCAGCCGGCAGGCTGGCCGATAGTGGACTGCAGAAGACGGGAAAAGCAGGGCAGATTGGTCTGGCGCTCATGATCGGCGGCGGTCTGTCGAATCTGATCGACCGTATCCGTCGCGGTTATGTGACGGATTATTTTTCCATAGATGCGGGAGAACGGTTTGCAAAGCTGAAAAAGATCGTATTCAACGTGTCGGACTTCTGCGTATTCGGTGGATGTATCCTGTGGATCTCTCAGCAGATATCAAAGTCGAGACCATGACTGGTCAGAAATCGTGCGGCGAGCGTATCCCATGCGATATCAAAGGAATGATCAGTCGTAAAGGTGCGGTAGGATACACCGGTCGTCAGGATCATCTGTCCATCGCGGAATGTCAGGTTGAGGAAGATGCCGTTTATATCTTCCGGGGAAAATCCGGTATCTACGGAGCGGATCGTCCTGGCTGCATTGGCCGGTGAGAGCAGAAAGACAAATTTCATGAAAAGCGGTGTGTGTGTTCCGCGGATCAGTTCAAAGAGAACCGGACGAAGCTGTGAAAAGGGCAGATATTCGCTGCCTTCTTCTGTGATCTGTGCGAGCTCGTCCCCATGATAAAAATCGCGGTTTATATGACCGTCGATCTGATAGGAGACGGCACCGTGGATCGTGGCTTCTGCGAGCAGAAAATGATCGAACAGCTCACTTTTTAACAGCTGGTTCATGAAATGCTTCTGGTCTTTCATATAAAATGCTTTCATAGGTCATACCTCGGTTCCTATATACTCAGTATTCAGTATAGCATATTCGTGTGCGGAGGTGTTAGTGTGAAAATAAATAAACAGCGTATATGTGTTTTTCTGGCAGTCCTGCTGTGCGTCATGCTTGCGTCCGGCTGTGGGAGTGAGAGCCTGACGGATGTATTTGGCGTTTCCGGTGCGCCGCAGACCCACTCACAGGATCGCTACGTCTATCAGACGCTGAGCGTCAGCCAGCAGCAGACCTACGATCAGATGCTGGCTGCGCTCATGAATATGCAGGGCAGTGTGAGACTGTCTACAAAGGATCCGGATGAAGTGCAGACATGCTATGAGGCGATCTGTGCGGATTATGGTGAGATCTTCTGGGTGGAGAACTGTGCTACCAGAGTGGTATCCCTGTTCGGGCATCCCATGCGGCTGCAGTTTGACGTAAATTATGCTTATACACCGCAGCAGGTGCGGGATTATCAGACACAGATGCAGCCAAAGATCGATGAATATCTGACGGAGCTGTCTGCGTGTGACAATGATTATGAGAAGACACAACTGTTGTACCGCAAGCTGATCGACGAGGTCGGCTATGATCTGGAAGTGGAGAATAACCAGAACATCCTCAGTGTATTTCTGGGTAGACGAACTGTGTGTCAGGGCTATGCCTGTGCGGTGCAGTATCTGCTGCAGCAGGCTGGCATCCAGTGTGCGATCGTGACGGGAATTGCGCGTGGGGAGGCACATGCGTGGAATCTCGTGCGGCTCGACGGAGAATATTATTATCTGGATGTGACATGGGGCAATGCGAGTTACCGCGCATCGGCGCAGTCTGATGACACTGCTTTTGAAGGCATCAATTTTGCATATCTGAATATCACATCGGAAGAACTGTTCCGGACACATGAGCCGTCTGTCACATTCGAACTGCCTGCGTGTGATAGTACGGCCGACAGCTATTTTGTACAGAATGATCTGTATTTTGACGGCTGGGATGCAGATCAGGCGGGTGCGCGGCTGACGCAGGCCTATGACAGAGGTGAACGCAGTATCTCCATGAAATTTGCCGATGCTTCACAGCTGGATCAGGCATGTGACTATCTGATCGATGAGCGGCATTTCAGAGATTATTGTGTGGGTGCGGACACGATCTGCTATATGGTTGATACGGATCTGAACATTCTTAATGTGTTCTTTATGTAACTTTATGTAATAGGAAATTCCACAAAAATGAAAAAATGAATAAAAATATGATTATTTTTGAAAAAGGGCTTTTCAAACGATAGTATTTGTGCTACTGTAATGTAGTAATCAATACTACATCATATAATTTTTTAAAAAATATAATGTAATTTTAGAAAATGCATATAATCATAAACAGAATGGCATGTATCAGACAGGAGGCACCGGATATGAGTTATAAGATCGTGATCGACAGTTGCGGAGAACTGACAGAGAGATTAAAAGAAGATGAACATTTTGAGAACGTGGCACTTGCGTTGGATGTGGATGATTATCACATCATGGACGATGAGACATTTGATCAGGCAGAGTTTTTACAGAAAGTGAAGGAGAGTCCGAATTGTCCCAAATCATCCTGCCCGACACCGGCCCGCTATATGGACGCGTTTGGTGAGAATACCGGGCATGTATATATGGTGACCTTATCTTCCCAGCTCTCAGGCTCGTATAACAGCGCCATGCTGGCGAAAGATCTGTATGAGGAAAAGATGGCAGAGGGAGAAGTCCCGGCAGGCACACAGATCCATGTGTTTGATTCAAAGTCCGCTTCGATCGGAGAGACACTGATCGGCATGAAGATCCAGGAATATGAAGAGACCGGATTTTCATTTGAGCAGGTCGTAGCGAAGGTAGATGAATATATTGCCGGAATGAATACATTTTTCGTGTTGGAGACGCTTGAGACATTGCGCAAGAACGGCAGACTGAGCAATCTCAAGGCGATGCTGGCAACTGCACTCAATATCAAGCCGGTGATGGGATCGACGGATATCGGATCGATCCAGCAGCTTGGTCAGGCGCGTGGCATGAACAAGGCGCTGGAGTCCATGGTCACCAAGATGCTCAGTGTCACGAAAAACTGTGAGGAAAAGGTGCTCGCGATCTCTCACTGCAATTGCCCTGCACGTGCCAGGCGTGTGAAGGAGATGGTGGAGAAACTGGCCCATTTCAAGAAGATCATCGTGATCGATACAGCCGGAGTCAGCTCCATGTATGCCAATGATGGCGGAGTGATACTCGCAGTATAAAAAAATAGATGCTCAATCAGAAAAGCAAGGCTTCCTGCCTTGCTTTTTTTGTACATAGAATCTATAATGTTGGTATTATTAAAGGAAGGTGTATGTTTTTTGGGAGAAATGAAGAAACAGATCGAACGTTTTGACAGTGACCCGATGGTCGGACTGACGGCGCAGCAGGTGTGCTGCCGGCAGGAACAGGGACTCACGAATAAAAGTGTGGAATCAGCGACAAAGACCACCGGTGATATTATAAAAGAAAATGTATTTACTTATTTTAATGCAATATTTATCGTGCTTGCGATCCTGCTGATTGTCGTAGGTTCTTTTCGTGATCTGACATTTCTGATCGTCATCACGGCGAATGCCATCATCGGTATCATTCAGGAACTTCATGCAAAAAAAGTGTTGGATAATCTGACCCTGGTCGGACGTACCAAGGTGCAGACGATGCGCGAGGGTGTGCGTGAGGAACTCTACAGTGAGCAGCTGGTGCTCGATGATATGGTAGTCCTCGCGGCAGGCTGTCAGATCCCGGCAGATGCGATCGTGATGAGGGGCAGTGTATCCGTCAATGAGTCACTGCTGACCGGAGAATCAGATGAGATCGTCAAGCGCCCCGGAGACCAGCTTTTATCCGGCAGTTTTATCGTATCAGGTACCTGTATTGCGAGATTGGAGCATGTGGGCGCAGATTCCTATATTTCCAGACTGACGCTGCAGGCGACCAAGAGCAAAGAGGGCGAGCAGTCCGAGATGATCCGTGCACTCGACCGACTGGTCAAATTCGTCGGTATATTGATCATTCCGATCGGACTCACGCTGTTTATCCAGCAGTACGTGATCACCGGCAATGATTTAAAGAGCAGTGTGACCGGCATGGTTGCTTCCGTGATCGGTATGATCCCGGAGGGACTGTATCTGATGGCGACTGTCGCAATGGCAGTTAGCGCGGCGCGTCTGGCGAGCAGACAGGTATTGATCCACAATATGAAATGTATCGAGACACTGGCGCGCGTGGATGTGCTGTGCGTGGATAAGACAGGAACGATTACAGAGCCGCGCATGTGTGTGCAGGAGGTACAGCCGCTGGCTGAGACTTATGAGGAACATAGCGTGAATGAGTGGCTGGCGGCATTTGTGCGTGCACAGGCGGCGGACAATATCACGATGGAGGCGCTGCAGGAGTATTACCGGGATGAGACAGTACTGATGCATCCGCAGGCAGTACAGGGCTTTTCTTCAAAAACAAAATATTCCGGTGTGCAGATGGCAGGACACAGCTTTGTGCTAGGAGCACCGGAGTTCGTACTGCGCGGTGATTATGCGTCACAGGAGGCAGCGATCAGCACATATGCGGCTAAAGGCTACCGTGTGCTGGTGTTCGCAGCCTATGATGGGGTATTGGACGGCAATGCGCTGACAGGCAGGGCAACTGCACTGGCATATGTGATGCTCGCCAATCCGATCCGTGAGGGCGCCAGAGAGACGTTTGAGTATTTTGTCAGACAGGGCGTGCAGGTGCGTGTGATCTCCGGAGACAATCCGGTGACTGTATCAGAGGTGGCTGCGCAGGCGGGTATCGCCAATGCAGGACGCTATATTGATGCGTCCACGCTGCGCACACCGGCAGATCTGGCCAATGCAGCGACCAAGTATGTCGTATTCGGCAGGGTGACACCTGATCAGAAACGCGCACTGGTGCGTGCGATGAAGGCGAAGGGTGAGACGGTAGCGATGACCGGAGACGGTGTCAATGATGTGCTCGCGCTCAAGGATGCAGACTGCAGTATCGCGATGGCTTCCGGCAGTGAAGCGGCTTCACAGGTGGCGCAGCTTGTGCTCATGGATTCGGATTTTTCGCGTATGCCTGCTGTTGTGGCTGAGGGGCGCAGGGTCGTCAACAATATTGAGCGCACGGCATCACTGTTTCTGGTTAAAAATATCTTTTCCATGCTGTTATCGCTGTTTTCCGTATGTATGGTGCTGGAATATCCGCTGGAACCGGCACAGATCTCGCTGATCAGTATGTTTACGATCGGTATTCCGGGATTTATCATGTCTCTAGAGCCGAATAAGAACCGGATACAGGGCAGATTTTTATCGAAAGTCATACGCAAGGCTCTGCCTGCGGGACTGACCGATTTTCTGGTCGTCAGCGCCATGGTCATATTCTGCAAGGAGTTTGCGGTCAATGCCGAGGATGTGTCGACTGCATGTACGGTCATTGTTGCGATCGTTGGTTTTATGATCCTGTACCGCATCGCATCGCCGATGAACCGGATGCACTGGATCATGCTGATCGGTGTGATCATCGGGTGGCTGTTCTGTGTGGTAGAGATCAGCCATTTGTTTGCGATCAATAGCATTTCCAAGCAGTGTGCGATGCTGCTCATTGTATTTGCGATGCTCACGGAGCCGTTGCTGCGTTACCTGAGCCTGCTCGTGGAAAAGATCACGCTGCTGTGCCGGAACATAAAAAAGAGATATGCAAAGGGGGCAGCCGAATGAGCACCGGATCAGAAAAAGACGCATTGCGACGGAACATCAGAGACAGGCGCGCGGTACTGACACCGGATGAATATGAGGCGCGTTCCCATATGATCTGCGAGATGCTCACACATCAGCTCATTTTTCGCGAAGCGCGCAGGATCTACTGCTATGCACCATTGCCGCAGGAAGCGGATCTGTGGGAACTGATCGAATGGTTATGGGCACAGGGAGACAGACAGCTCGCATTTCCGCGTGTGATCACGCAGGGCGATGGGCTGCAGATGGAATTTTATGAAGTACAGAGCCGGGAGGAACTGTCGGAGGGCGCTTTTCATGTGATGGAGCCAGTGGATGACGGACGTGAGCCGGTCGACTGGAAGGGGGCACTCGTGCTCGTACCAGGGGTCGCATTCGCAACCGATGGATCACGCTGTGGATATGGTAAGGGCTATTACGACCGCTATCTGTCGGCACATCCGGAGCTGGTGAGTGTGGGAGTGGCATTTGATTGTCAGCTCACAGAAGAACTGCCGCCGCTGTGTGAACCGACAGATATCCGTATGGATTACATACAGACCGAATACCGCTGCTACAGCGCGTGTGACAGAATGGATGTGGAGACACTGGTATCCCGCATCAGTGGCAGCAGGCGTTTTGGCAGAGCGCCGGGTGTGGTCTGTTCGGAGGCAGTCTGTGAACTGCTCGGATGGCCGCAGGACGAACTGCGCTTTGTCCATATCGCGGGTACGAACGGCAAGGGTTCGGTCGCAGCATTTTTAAGAGAGATCTGTGAACAGGCGGGACTTCGGGCAGGATGTTTTACATCGCCGCATCTGGAGCATTTTACAGAGCGGATACAGATCGGACACGAGAGAATCCCGCCGGAGGAGGTACTTCGTCTGGGACGTATCGTCTGGCGGGCGAATCACAGACTCATGGTGTCAAAGGGACTGAATCTGACGATGTTTGACTATTGTCTGGCGATTGCATTATTATATTACAGGCAGCAACAGGTGGATCTGGTGATCTTGGAGACCGGTATGGGTGGCAGACTGGATTCAACGAATGTGATCCCCGCACCGCTCGTAGCTGTCATCACCGGGATCGGGCTGGAGCACACGGAATATCTGGGGGATACGATCGCACAGATCGCCTCGGAAAAGGCAGGGATCTTAAAAAAAGGCACACGGGCAGTGCTCATGGACCAGCCGCCGGAGGCGCTGGACGTATTGCGGAGCCGTTGTGAGGAACTGGATGTGCCTGTGTGCATCAGCGGCGCGATCGATGGAGATGGAGATTACCGGGGAGATAATTACCGGATCGGGATGTACGGAGGTTACCAGCATCAGAATGCCGCGGCAGCGATCGAGGCAGCCGGACTGCTGGCACAGACGTTTCCGCAGATCACGCCGGAAGTGATAAAAACAGGTATCAGGCAGGCCAGGTGGCCGGGACGGATGGAGATCGTGAGTGAGCGGCCGTGGGTGCTGCTCGATGGGGCGCACAATGTACACGGAGTGACTGCGCTCGCTGAGAGTCTGCGCGGACAGGATGCATTACGTAAATACACGTTTTTTATGGGAGTGATGGCAGAGAAGGATTATGAGACGATGGTAGATCTGATCCTGCCGTTAGCAAAGCATATCTATACGCTCACACCGGACAGCAGCCGGGCATTGAGCGCAGACGCGCTCTGTGCGATGATACGGCAGAAAGGTGCTGCGGCAGATGTATGCCGGGATGAGCAGCATATGATAGAACTGATCCGTGCGCAGGATGCAGGTGAGTCGGATGTGATCTTTGGCTCTCTGTATCTGATCGGGGAGGTCAGAAAACTATTTGTGAACGATTAGCAGATGGTTGTTACATGTTTTTGTAGAAGGATATCACAGATCG
>Ga0129312_1001758_pt1 | contig 11875 bp, 5 predicted proteins | sample O827metagenome_FD_94434 | JGI IMG/M metagenome (GOLD analysis project Ga0129312, IMG submission 94434) | Orangutan group fecal microbial communities from Wisconsin, USA - O827 metagenome | ecosystem: Host-associated > Mammals > Digestive system > Large intestine > Fecal | place: USA: Wisconsin... | reverse complement strand
CAACGGAACCTTCTCCAGCGATACAGAGATGTTCCGTGACATCTACAATTCACTTCTCGACAAACGCAACATGCCGAGACCTGACCAGTATTTCATCCTTGGCGACTTCCGTTCCTATGCAGAAGCACAGAAACGTGTTGAGGAAGCATACAAAGATGAGAAACGCTGGGCTAAGATGGCACTTCTTAACACAGCATGTGCAGGCAAATTTACATCCGACAGAACTATCCAGGAGTATGTAGATGATATCTGGCATCTGGATAAGGTTGTTGTAAGAGAGAAATAAATAACAGATCCTGGCTAAGTGCGGATTACAGATCCGACCGGGCAGATCCTGAAAAAGCAGTCTGTGAGGCTTTATGGCTTCCAGACTGATTTTTTATGTCATATGACCGGGAAAATTTCCATAGGATAGTAATAAATCATATACAGGGAAAAAATCTGCCATATGAAATATCTCTGGAGCGGAATGATCCTTATGGGAATCGTGTACGGGATCCTTACGGGAAATCTTGACAAAGTAACGGAAGCAGCGGTTTCTTCCTCAAAAGAGGCAGTGCTCCTATGCATTTCCATTGCCGGGATCACAGCTATGTGGAGCGGTATTATGAAGATCGGGGAAAATGCAGGCATGGTATCTGCTCTGGCAGGGAGGATGAAGCCGGTTTTACGTTTCCTTTTTCCCGATCTTGATCCGGATTCCATGGCAGCTCATTATATATCCCTGAATTTTATGTCAAATATATTTGGCCTTGGGGCAGCAGCCACTCCGGCAGGGCTTATGGCAATGGAAGAGCTTGCCGGGATTCAGGAACAGCGAAAAAAGCAGGGCAAAACAGTGTTTCCTGATACTGCCAGTAATGAAATGTGTACCTTTCTTATCATCAATATTTCTTCTCTGCAGCTTATTCCTGTAAACATAATAGCCTACAGGACACAGTACGGAAGTGTGGCCCCGGCCGCAGTAGTAGGCCCGGGAATATTTGCAACACTGGTGAGTACAGGAGTTGCGGTGATGTTCTGCAGGTGGATGGAGTGGAAAAACAGAAAATTATTTATAAAAAATCATCACAAGATCAGTAAAAAATTTGACAAAATTATGACAAAATAGTACCATAAACAGGAGGATATAATTGAATAAAAAAGTGCTTCAGGCAGACAGGTGGAATTCCTGTACAGGAAAGTGCGTTGCTGTATAGTCAGCAGGCCGGAGTCTTTTGTGAGCAAGATAGTGACCAGGATATAAGGTCGGTTTGCGCATAGGAAACGTCTATCAGGTAACAGAAAGCCCCGTTTAATGGGGTGTCTTTTTGTTACCTTTTTTGTTACTCTTTTTCAGTTGGTTCAATTGCAGCTACATTTTGCAGGAGACGATACAGTTAAGGTAACTGTTAAAATTAAATAAAGTGGCAGAAAAACCCTGCCGCGTCTAAAGGGAGGAAAAGGTTATGAAACACAGGAAGTTTCTCAGTATTCTTCTGGCAAGTGCCATGATCGGCACAGCTCCGGCATCCGCCTGGGCGGCTGAGTTCACAGATGTGACCATCAGCGAAACTGCAGGAGATGTAACAGAGGAGGCCACAGAGGAGGCTGCATCACAGCAGCAGGAAACAGCAGATCTGGAAAGCGAGGATCTGCAGCAGTCCCAGGAGGCAGAAGATCTTACAGAAACAGATGACGCAGAAACTTTTGCACAGGAGAGTGAAGATCCTTTTTCTGACGGAGCGGCAGCAGTAGCTCTCAGTGATGGAGATACCACAGAGACTGGAGATCTCACACTGAAAGGTACCGGTACAGAGGCTGACCCGTATCAGATCGCATCCACAGAAGATATTCAGGCGGTTGCAGACTATGTAAACAATGGAAAAGGTACTTTTGCCAACCAGTATCTGAAATTTACAGAGGATATCACACTTCCTACAGGCTGGACTCCGATTGGAACCAAGGCTTCCAAGTTCCAGGGTAATCTGGATGGAGACAACCATCTGCTGACAATACCGGAAGGTGAGAAAGCACTTCTTGGTTATGTTGCAGAGTCTACTTTGAAAAACCTTAACATCTACGGAAAACAGATCGCATCCAACGGTGTTGTCTGCAACTACGAAGTTGATTACAGTTCAGCAAACCCGATCAAGATTGACAATGTAACTCTGAAATCAGGAACACAGACATTACAGTCCGGATTTATCGGAGGATATGCATCCGGACAGAATCAGATTACAATTACCAATTCTACTGTAGAAAAAGGCGTAGTCATCGGATATGACAGGCAGCAGAAAAACATCGGTTCTTTTGGCGGCGCCCTCAACGGATACGTACAGGACTGCGTAAGCTATGCAGATGTTTACGGTACAGATTTTGTAGGCGGTATCTGTGGAAACAAGAGTCAGACTATGGGAGATTATGAACTGACAGACTGTAAATTTTATGGAACAGTAACAGCAAGTGGGAATTATGCAGGCGGTATTTCCGGAGGCGGATACGGCGGAAGTAACGGATATGGTATGGAAACTGCGCCGAATACTCCGTGTGTGACTATTCAGGGCTGCTGTGCCAGCGGAACAATAACAGGAAGCAACTATGTAGGTGGCATCCTGGGAGCTGAACCGGGTGTGGTACAGTGCTGGGATAATGGAATCGGTTATATTCAGGATAACAGATTTGAGGGAACTGTAACGGCAACAGATGGAAGCTATGTTGGTGGCGTCATTGGCTATATTAACGGACTTGATAAGTATAATATTATCGAGAATAACAAATATATCTGTGACGGCATAGATGGTATTGGATTTATCAGGTATATTGATACAAACTGTAAGAATCCCACACCTGTAGAAGGCGTAACATATTATAATACAGAAAAAGGTGTAAACACCAGAAAAGTGCCAAAAGGAGTCACAAAGGCACAGCATAACCGTACAGATGATCCGTTGGGTGCGGATGCGAAGAATCTTGCTTCCGGAAAGGATATCAGGGTTAATATCACGATCCTGGGCGATCAGATCCATGACAGTGACTCAGATCATAATTATCATACCTATTATGCAGGAAATCTGGAGACCTGGGTGGAACAGAGCGAATATACAGTAGCAGAAGGCTCTGTAGTGAGAGATGTGATCAGTGAGGCTCTGCAGGATAATAATATGATATGGGATAATCCCACTGGAACTTATATTGCAGGTATTACCAGAAATGGAACAAAGCTCAGTGAATTTACAAATGGCAAATACAGTGGCTGGATGTATACGATCAATGGTATTGTTTCAAATCTTGGAGTCAGCCAGCAAAAAGTAGAGGATAATGATCAGGTTGTACTGTTTTATACGGATTATTATTTTGAAGAAGGCAATCATTCATGGCAGACAAAATGGTCATATGATAAGGAGAATCACTGGCATGAATGCAGTGATGATAGTTCTTTGGGTGGGGCGTGCCATATCTCCGGTAATGACAGGAAACAAGATTATGGAACCCACACCTTTGATGAAGGCAAAGTAACAAAGGAAGCAACTTATACACAGACAGGAATTAAAACCTATACATGTAACATCTGTGGTTATGAGAAGAACGAAGAGATTCCGGTAGTTCCACACAACCATAGCTGGGACAAGGGAACTGTTACCAAAGCAGCTACCTGTACAGCGAAGGGTGTTAAGACATACAAGTGTACAGTCTGCGGTAAGACAAAGCCAGAGGCGATCCCGGCAGCAGGACACAGCTATAACTGGAAAACAACAGCATCAGCAACAGTATTTGCTCCTGCAAAACAGGTAAAAGTATGCGTCAGGTGCGGACTCAAGACAAAAGAGACAAGAAATTACGGCAAAAAACTCGCAGCAACTATCAGGCTTAATGTGACAAGTCTTTCCCTGAAAGAAAAACAGTCCACAGGCAAGGTAAAAGTAACAGGTCTTGCAAAAGGTGATTCTGTAAAATCCTGGACATCTGAAAACAGTAAGATCGCAACTGTAACAAGCAAGGGCGTGATCAAAGGGGTAAAAGCAGGCAAAACAACTGTCACAGTAAAACTTGCCAGCGGAAAGACAGCAAAGATCACAGTAACTGTTAAGAAGAACGTGGTAAAAACAACAAGGATCACAGGAGTAAAATCCAAAGTGACTCTTGCAAAAGGCAGGAAACTTACTCTGAAACCAGTTGTAACACCAAAGAACTCAACAGAGAAAGTTACATATGTATCTTCCAACAGCAAAGTTGCCACAGTAAGTGCAAAAGGCGTTATCACAGCAAAGAAAAAAGGAACTGCAGTGATCACAGTCAGGAGCGGAAGCAAGAAGGTAACATGCAAAGTAACAGTTAAATAAACTGCCATAAAAAAGGGGCTCAGCTTCACATTTTATCCCGTGAAGCTGAGCCCCTTTGATATGTATTGATCAGAAGATCATTGATGATAGCTGCAGATTAAAGATATTCTGCCTGGAAACCAAATTCCTGACAATATTTATCTGCTTTTGACCCTTTATAACATCGGATGGTGCAGGCTTTGTTAATGATCCACGGGCCGATAAAATCAGGGTCATGACGGATCTCCAGATATTTCATACGGTTACATCCGTGGAAGACCCATTTTCCGATATAGCGGATGCCCGTTGGAAGACAGACGGTAGTAAGGTTCATACATTTAAAAAATGCACTGTCATCCAGATATTCCAGGGACTGAGGAAGCTTCAGACTGTCCATGCCACAGAAATAAAAAGCTTCTTTTCCGATCTGCTTCAGTCCTTCAGGAAACTCTACAGAGCGGAGCTTCTTACACTTGTAGAAGGCGCGGTCTTCAATATCTGTCAGTGCAGAAGGAAGATGCAGAGATTCCAGAGAAGTACACTGGGAAAAAGCCTCAGAGCGGATTCTGGAGATCCTGGAATCATCTGGAAAAATAACACATCCAAGCTTTCGGTTTTCACGGAAAGCAGCCCGGGGAACAGAGGAAAGTGCCTGTGAGAGTGTGACCTTCTTCAGAGAGTTACACTGGGAAAAGGCATGGGATCCAAGGGTTTCCACCTGGGTTGGCAGATCGATCTCTTTCAGAAGAGTGCACCCCTGAAAGGTTCTTGCACCGATATTCTTAAGGGTATCCGGAAAACAGACGGAAGAAATCTGTGTTTTTTTCTGAAAAGCCTCTGTAGCAATATATTCAATTGGAGCAGGTATCTTCACATCTGTGGAAAGAAAGTTCCTTACATTGCTCTTGGAAATAACGCGGTTGGCTTTGTAATATGTACCTGACATAAAAACTCCTTTATAAATAAAAAAGATACTATATCACAGGTGGATACAGTATCAGAAAATTAATCCTCCATTTATCGTACGTGTAATATCAGGCGGTATTTCCAAGCAGGTCTCCTGACTTATGCAATCACGTCCATCCCCTTCTCATACAAAAAATACAATGGTTAATGAATGAACTAAACAAATACAGTAGCACGTCTGTTGAGGATTCGCACCTCATTCCCTTTTAATACTGCCGGTCACACCTGGTGAAAGACAGTAACTTGAAAATATTAATATGTATTTTTGGGTGTTTGTTTATTATATCACAGCAGAATGTGATATACAATGTTTTTGTGCTTTTTGTTTGACATAAAAAGGGAAATGTTCTATACTTTTGATAGAAAATTTCATAGAAAAGAAATATCGGCGAACAGGTGTGATTCCTGTACATATAAGTGCGATGCCGTAGAGTCGGCAGGCCTTTTTTCTTTATGTGTGAGGTAGAAGCATTGGTTTGCGCATAGGAACATCTATCAGGTAACAGAAACCCTTTGGAGAAGGGCTTTTTTCTGTTACCTTTTTTGTTGCCTTTTGTGCGGAAATTAAGGAGGAAAAATGGAAAGCAAGAAAAAAAAGACGCTGTTTAATGTGATCATGGTAGTACTGATCCTTGTCATTGCCGGATGCGGAGTCATGGCAGTGGGAAACCTGAAAGGATGGTTTGACAAAGGTTCAGACAGCATCCTGGTAAGCAAAAATGTAAAAGGCGTTGCCAACATCCAGAGAAGCGGCGTAGGTTATGGTCTGGAAAAAAACGTATCCTTAAGGGCCGGAGATATACTGGAAACCAAAAACGGAACCACGGCAGAGCTTTCAGCGGGAGATAAGAATATACTGTCATTAAATGCCAACACCACACTGACAGCAGATTCTGTAGAAAAGGACAGCCTGAAGCTTAACGTAGGCCAGGGAGAGGTTTTTGGCGATTTTGCGGATTCTGTGGGAGAAACAGAGCTTTCCTTTGACGAAAATACACTGACCTTTGAGACCGGTGTTTTTTCTGTCAGTGCTCAGTCAGGCAGCAGTACGGTATATGTATTTAAAGATGAGATAGATCTTGAAGGTGCAGACGGAAGCTCTTCCACAGTGGAAGCAGGCGAAAGTGCCCAGATAGCAAAAGATGAGGACGGTGTCTGGAAAACAGAGGTAAATAAGATTTCCGCAGCCTCCTTAAATGAATACATGATCCGGCAGCTTCTGGGCTGTGAAGATAAGAACTCGCTGTGCTTCACTGCAGATGAACTTCAGAAAGTCCTGGATGACAGAGCAGCAGAAAAGAAGGCAGCTCTTGAGAAGAGCCTTTCTTCTGCAAACAGGATTCCGAAGACATCAGATTCTTCCACTTCTTCTGACAGTAAGAAGGATGGAGCCGAGGATAAGTCAGGGTCATCTGGAAACAGCAGTAATACGGGAAGCACAGGCGGCAATACCACAACAGAATACACACCGGAATCTACAGATAATACAGCAGGTACTGAGGATAATGCAGATGATTCTGCAGATGATCCCGCAGATGACGGAACGATTCAGGATGACAGTAACGGAGATATCACATCAGACGGATCAGGAGATACATCCACAGATTCCGGAGATATATCAGGGGATGGAAGTGCAGATGCGGATAACAGCGGAAGCACGGATAACAATGGTAATGACAGCACGGATAACAATGACAGCAGCAGTGATGAAAATACTGACAGCAATGATAATACAGACAATATCAAGCAGTGTACCATCACCATCCGCTGCGACACGATTCTTGATAATATGGATGATCTGACCTCCGGAAAAGAAGCTTATGTACCATCCAACGGTATAATCCTGGATACCAGTACAGTGGAGTTTACAGAGGGTGAAACCGTTTTCGACGTACTTCAGAGAGTCTGCGATTATGCAGGGATCCAGTTGGAATATTCCTGGACTCCGATGTACGACAGTTATTACGTTCAGGGTGTCAATAACCTGTACGAGTTTGACTGCGGAGCTCAGTCAGGCTGGATGTACAAGGTAAACGGATGGTTCCCGAATTATGGATGCTCCAAATATACGCTTGAAGATGGAGACGATATTGTGTGGTGCTTCACCTGCAATGGTCTTGGAGAAGATGTAGGCGCAGAATATATGGGCTAAAGACAGCAGAGGGAGTAAAGAGATATGCAGAGAAAAAAGTTTCTGGCACTGATGCTTACAGCGGCTCTTGCAGGGCAGCCGGCAGCAATGCCGGTTCTTGCGGAAGATACAGGGGACTTGGATTTCAGCTCCGAGGAAAGCCTGGCAGAAGAAGTATCATCTGAGGAAACGGGGCAGAACAGTCTTCCGGTAATATCAGAAGATCTGCCCGAGGGAAGAATTATTTATTATCACAATGAGAAAGCCAATCCACTGAAGATCAGGACAGAGGATGGGGAGAACCTGAGATATCTCTGGCTGGAAAGTGATGATAATGAGACCTTCCATGAGATCCAAAAGACAGATATACAACAGGATGAAAGGACCGGATATACAGAAGAAAACACAAAATCCGGAGAAGCAAACGCTGAAACAGAAGAATCACAGTCTGAGTGCTCACCGGAGTACACACCGCCTACAGATACACCAGGCAGTTTTTACTACAAAGTAAGGATCTGGAGACTGGATGAGACAGATGAAGAGGCTTACACAGAGAGCAGTACAGTGTGTATTCAGGTACTGGAAGAGGAGCAGAGCGAGGATGTAGCTGCTCCGTCAGGAGATAACAGCACCGGGAGATCAGACACAGACCAGTCTGATACATCTGAGGATAATATAGGCAACAGAGAAGAATCAGGTAAAAACAATACAGCCTCTGATGAAACTTCGGAAAACAGTCAGGATCAAACCGGGGATTCAGTTCCCGGAAAGACAGGCTCAGATGAAGAAAATTGCGGAAATATAGATGCTGAAGAGGATGAGGATAGTACAGAGAACCCAGATGGTTCAGAAAACGCAGACAATGCAGAGAATACAGATAATGCAGAAGCCGGAGACAATGCAGAGGATCCAGAGGGTATAGAAGATGCGGGCAACGCAGATGCTGCGGAAAATCAGGATGAAGCAGAAGATGCGGATGCTACAGAGAATCCGGACGGTTCAGAAGATGCAGACGCCACGGAAGCTCCGGACGATTCGGAAGATGCAGACACTGCAGAAAATCCGGACGGTTCAGAAGATGCAGACGCCACGGAAAATCCGGACAATACAGAGAACACAGACTCAGATAACGCAGAAAATACAGAAAACGGAAACGGCACAGACACTGCAGACAGTGAAGGATCAGACAGTACTTATCCGGAATCCGGGGATGAAGCAGATGAAACAGCAGAGCCATCACAGTCCCGGGATAATTCCATCGGGGAAAAGGTGAACCATCTCCCGGTACGAAACACTGATGTACCGGAGAGTGAAACATGTGAAACAGAAGGCTACTGGAATGTAGATCTCAGTCAGATTTTCCGGGATCCGGACGGAGATCCTATCACCTATTATGAAAAAGGTGAAAGAGATGAAAACTGGACAGAGGTAGACGGGGACTCTTATCTCTGCCATCTGAAAAACGCTCAGGAAACTTATATTTTCACAGCAAAAGATCAGGAAGGTTACGGTGATATCTACGCTGTAACACTGAAGAAAAAATCCGAAACAGATAAAACAGCCGCAAAACAGGCAAAAGATGCAGATGAGGACATGTTTTCTGCAGGAGAAGCCAGGGCAGCATCCGCAAAAAGTGTAAGCTTTGAAACTGCGTACAAAGAAACCGGAGCGCATCTGGCAGAGTTGGCAGAAACAAGCGCACCTGTAAGTGGAACACTTTGCGGTGACTGGATGGTCATTGGCCTGGTAAGAAGCGGCCAGGAAGTGGATTCTTCTGTTTACAGCCGCTATAAATCCAATGTTGTAGACAGGATTAAAGAAAGTAACGGCGTACTTCACAGCAAAAAATATACAGAATATTCCAGAACAGTTCTTGGCCTTACGGCTATTGGAGAGGATGTCACAGATGTAGGTGGCTATAACCTTCTGCAGCCACTGGCTGATTTTGATCAGACCATCTGGCAGGGCGTTAACGGAAGCATCTGGGCACTTCTGGCTTTTGACAGCCATGATTATGAGATCCCCACAGCAGAGGCAGGCAAAACACAGACCACAAGGGAAAAGCTTATTGATGATATTCTTTCCAATGAGGTATCCGGCGGTGGCTGGAGTATGATGGGTGGTGCAGACAGTGATGTGACAGGAATGGCTTTGCAGGCACTTGCACCTTACTATAACAGCAACTCTTCCGTAAAGGCAGCAGTGGACAGAGCTGTGAAGAAGCTTACTGCCATGCAGCTTTCTGACGGAACCTTTGGAACTGTGGGACACAGCACATCTGAGAGCTGTTCCCAGGTAGTTACAGGTCTTTCTGCCCTTGGCATCGACTGTGATACAGACAGCCGTTTTATCAAGAATGGACATTCCCTTCTCCAGGGACTGTTAAGCTATTACGACGGGAACGGCGGTTTTCTCCATGTTGCAGACAACGGTTATGACCAGATGGCAACAGAGCAGGCATATTATGCAATGACAGCCTACAGCCGTATGAAAAACGGGCAGACGTTTATTTATGATATGACAGATGTGGCGATCAAATCTGACCGGGAAAAGGCAGATGAGGTGAAGAAGCTGATTGAAGCACTTCCCTCAGAGATCACTTTAAGTAATTTTCAGCAGGTAAAAACTGCTTACGCAGCTTACAACGGACTGAATGCAACCCAGAAATCAGTTATCAGCAAGGCTGACAAAGACAAGCTGACCAATGCTTATAATAAGGCACTGGATCTGGAAGTTAAATATGTAGAGAACCTGATCAAAAAGATCGGCAAGGTAACTCTTGCAAGTGAAGAAAAGATCACAGATGCTAAAATAGCCTATAATTCTCTTTCCTCTGCACAGCAGAAGAAGGTCAGCAATTATTCTGTCCTTCAGAAAGCAGAGAAGGATTTGCAGAAACTTAAAACACCAACAGCGACACCAACACCAACACCTGTAGCGAAACCCTCTGGAAAACCGGGGACTTCCGTGGATCTTGTAACACCAAGACCAACAGCAAAACCAACAGGTGCAGTACAGCCTACCCCAACAGTAAAACCAGCTAGCCCAACACCAACAGCAAAACCGGGTAATCCAACACCAACTCCTGTTGCAACACCAACAGGCACAGTGCAGCCGTCCAGAACCAAGTCAGCGGGAGGCTCCACAAAATCAGCGGGAGGTTCTACCAAGTCAGCAGGTGGTTCTACCAAGTCTGCTTCCGTAAGCAGCGGAAAGAGCAGTTCATCAGGAACAGACAGCAAAAACAAGAGCACATCCGGTTCCACTAAGAAGACATCTTCTGAAAAAACAGGTACTGACAAAAAAAGTTCCGGTACTTCAGCTACAGAAGCAACTCAGACAACAGCTTCCAAAAAAGTGATCAAAGAGATGAAAGCTTTCTTTAACACAAAAGGAAGCAAGGCGTATCCGGAGAAGATTGACGACTACACAGACAAGCAGATCAAGGCCCTTGGTAAAACCTGGAAAAATTATGAAAAGCTTTCCGAAGGAGAGAAGAAGGCTGTTCAGGAAAATAAGATATATGAATCCTTCCGGAAGCTCCTTACATCCCTGGGAACCAGATACCATTTTGACCAGGCAACAGGAACCAATCTGGATAACAACAAAGAGGATATATTGCCCTGGTATGTGCAGATGGTAGTAAATCCAAAGATTGCCGATGACAGTGAGCTTAAGACCATCCGGAATGTGCTGGGCGAAAAGTCAGAGGTTCTTTCCCTTAATGAGATCCATTTTGTGGATACGCTTACAGGAGATAACTGGGAGCCCAAAGATGTCCTTAAGGTACAGCTTCCCATGGCAGACCTTGGAGATTACAAAAGCTGCATGATCGTACATATTACAGATGAAGGCAAAGTGGAATTTCTCAAAGGCAAAGTTTCAGGAAGTTATATAAGTTTTGATGCGGCAGAGTTTTCCGCCTATGGAATCGTAGGATTTATGGGAGATTCTGATGACATACTTTCCGGACAGGAGAAGAACAAACCTGTATGGCCATGGCTGGCAGCAGGGGGCGCAGCCTGTGTTCTTGTGCTTCTTATGGGCGGTATCCGCATTGCAGGCAGCCGAAAGAAAAAGGGTAAGAAAAAATAATGAATGAAAAAAGAGATACCTTTTCCACCTTTCATCCGGTGATCAATTTCACCTTTTATGTGGGCGCCTTTATTCTGGGAATGATGCTGATACACCCGGTATTCCTTCTGATCTCCGCGGTGGCGGCAATGGCCTATTATATAACTGTAAAAGGCAGAAAGGCAGCAGGTTTTATATCAGGAATGATACCGCTGTTTCTGATGCTGTCTTTTGTGAATCCGCTTTTTAACACCTACGGCGACAGAGTATTGTTTACCTGGTGGAACGGACGGCATTATACACTGGAAGCGCTTTGCTATGGCACAGCTCTGGCAGCTATGGTAGTGACCATTCTTCTGTGGTTTGCCTCTTACAGCTTTGTTATGACAAGTGACAAATTCCT
>Ga0129312_1001757_pt1 | contig 11883 bp, 8 predicted proteins | sample O827metagenome_FD_94434 | JGI IMG/M metagenome (GOLD analysis project Ga0129312, IMG submission 94434) | Orangutan group fecal microbial communities from Wisconsin, USA - O827 metagenome | ecosystem: Host-associated > Mammals > Digestive system > Large intestine > Fecal | place: USA: Wisconsin... | reverse complement strand
GATTACAATGTTCTCCTTTTTCCACCAGCTCGTCATAGCGGCGTTTTGCACGAACTTCTACGCTGGCTGTCAGGAAAATCTTCAGCTGCGCATTCGGAAGTACACAGGTTCCGATATCACGGCCATCCATGATGACATTGTGCTTCGCTGCCATATCCTGCTGCAGGCTCAGAAGTTTTTCACGGACAAAGCCGTAACCACTTGTAGCAGATGCCATATTACCCACTTCCTCCTGACGTATCTTACCGGAAATGTCTTCTCCGTTTAACAGTACTTTCTGCACACCATTCTCATAAGCAAGGGCAACGGAAATATCATTACAGGCTTCTTTTATTTTTTCCTCTTCCTCTGCCTGAATACCATGCTGTAAAAAATAGTATCCCATAGCACGGTACATGGCACCGGTATCTACATAAATAAAGGATATTTTTTTTGCCAGCTTTTTCGCTATCGTACTTTTGCCGGCACCTGCCGGTCCATCAATCGCAATGTTAAAACTCATATGTTCCAAACCTCTCCTATTCTATACTTATTCCTGCCAGATATCCGGTGGACCATGCGATCTGCAGGTTAAATCCTCCGGTCACTGCATCCACATCCAGCATCTCACCACACAGATACAAACCCTGTACCAGTTTCGATTCCATCGTGGACGGATTTACTTCTTTGACTTTGATGCCGCCCCGGGTGACAATGGCCTCTTCCATCTTTCCAAGTCCCGTGATGGTTCCAGGGAAATGTTTGAGCAGTGTCAGAAGCCGATGCCGCTCTTCTCTGGTGACGGAATGCACCTTTTTCTCCAGATCGATACCGGATAATTCAATCAATATCGGCATTAGTTTTGCCGGCACAAGTCCGTGCAGGGCATTTTTAAACTGTCGGTTCACGTTCTCCGTAAAATCACGTTGCAGACGCTTGTCCAGCTGTTCTTCCTCCAACGCCGGTTTTAAATCGATTTCAAACGGCAGCTCCTGCTTCATATATTTATCCGGAATACAGCTACTGGCTGTCAGTACTAACGGTCCGCTGATTCCCTGATGAGTAAAAAGCATTTCGCCAAACTCGGAATATAACGTCTTTTTGCCTGATTTTATAGTCAGTGTTACGTTTTTCAGGGACAATCCCTGCAACTTTGTAATATACTCCTCCGCCGTCGTCATCCCGATCAGGGAAGGACGCAGCTCCGTAACGGTATGTCCAAGTTTTTTACACAATTCAAATCCACTTCCATCGGATCCCGTTGTCGGGTAAGACACACCTCCGCAAGCCGCCACCACTGCATCAAACTCCTCGGTCTGATTTTTCTGATGTGTATCATGACAGTTCCAGCGAACACCGGTCACTTTCTCACCATCACTTAAAATTTCCTGTACTGTTGTATTCAGACAAATGCGCACTTTTTTTCTGCGCAACTCATCCGTCAGCACCCGGATCACGTCAGACGCATGATCAGACTGCGGAAACACACGATTTCCTCGCTCTGTTTTCATCTTCAGACCCAGGCCTGCAAAATAATCCATCAGCGCATGGTTATCAAAGGTATAGATCGCGCTGTAGAGAAATTTTGCATTTTTCATAATCGCCGCAAATAAATCCTCCGTATCGCAGGCATTGGTCAGATTGCACCGTCCTTTTCCGGTAATATAGATTTTTTTGCCAAGTTTCTCGTTCTGTTCATACAGAGTTACCTGATGTCCATTCCCGGCCGCGATACATGCCGCCATCATTCCTCCGGCACCGCCGCCAATTACTGCCACTTTACTCATTCATTTTCTCCGATTTTATTATTCATTTTTCATCTGCAGAACATCAGACATCCCGCAATGTATTATTTGTTTTTTCCGGCATCGTCCCGGTCTACTTTGTCTATTTTTCCATATCGCATTTTCATATGATCATCAATATAATTGATTTCATCACTCTCATAAACCTGATATTCATCCCAGATATCTTCCAGAGTTTCCAGGGTCTCAGCCACCTCGCTCTGTTTTCTCATGCACAGAGCAACGATCAGCGCGTTGATCACACTCAACGGTGCAACCAGGGAATCCACGATGGAGGCCATATCACTTTTTGCAATCAGATTGCAGGAGGAATACAGATTCATCGGAGAATGCACGCTGTCTGTCAGTGTAATTACCTTCGCATTCCGGTTATTTGCAAATTCCATGGCTTTTAACGTACGCATGGAATACCGCGGGAAACTGATACCGATGATCACATCATCTTCGCTGATCCGCACCATCTGTTCAAACAGTTCGCTGGAACTGCTGGTATGAAGCAAATGCACATTATCAAACATCAGATTAAAATAAAAAGACATAAAACTTGCCAGCGGTGCACAGCTTCGAATTCCCACAATGTAGATATGTTTTGCATTTAAAATAATATCCAGTGCTGCTTCAAAGGCATTCTGGTCAATCTGTTCCAGCGTGCTCTTGATTTTTTCCGCATCGGACTGCAACACCGTATCCAAAATCTTTGACTGGCTGATTCTTCCATAGGTTACTTCCATTCGCTGGATGGAATTCAGCTTGTTGCGCACCAGTTCTTCCAGTGCTTTCTGAAATTCAGGATACCCACGATACCCCAGATGTGTTGCAAACCGCACAACCGTGGACTCGCTCACCCCAACAACTTTTCCCAGTTTCTCTGCGGTCAGAAAAACTGCCTTATCATAATTGTCTGTAATATACGTGGACAACAGTTTCTGTCCCTTACTCATACTGCTGTACTTTTCATTGATCCTGTTAATCAGCTCATTTGAATTATTCATTTCTCTTCTCCAATTTTTTATCTGCCACGGCACATTGTCGAGTCAGATATGCTTTCCCCGCATGCCAGTAAAAAATCTGTTTCAATGCTGTCGGGCAATACCGAGTATAGTATACCTCATATTTCGTCAAGAAACAATATCAAGAAATTTGCTTTTTCTACTCAAAAAATTCCAAAAAGTCCGCTATGGAATCGGCATTATTTATAACTATCATTTAAAAAACATTCAGTAATACATAATTCAAACACCAGTGGTAATCAAATTTTTCTACTGTTTCCGACGCATATACCGGCTGTGTCAGAATCTGACACCCGTTCAAAAAAATAACACGTTCTCCGATCGCATCTCCTTTCTGCACCGGTGCTTCCAGATAATCCGGCAGATTCCATTCGTCCGTAATCATATCGTTATCAGACAACAATAACTCCTGCTCTATAGTTTCTGTCTCTGCCACAAACTCTTCTAAATAAGCATATCTCTGCTTTTTTCCAAAAATATGTCCCTGTTTTTCTGTCGTCATGCCTGTTCTATCTGTCTGCACACCATTATGTATCTCTATCTGTTTTTGTTTCGCTTCCCAGATATACAGCTGCCGGGTATATGTTTCATTTCCATAAGCAATCAGTTTTCTGGAATCCTCCCATTTATATCCTTTGTTATTCGGCCAACCACAGGCCAATAATGCAAAGGTGTATACACGATCATCGTTGCGATAGGCTCCCACATAACAGTACCCCGCCTTTGCCGTAAACCCGGTTTTCCCGGAGATTACTCCATCTACCATAGAAAGCAGTGCATTGTGATTATTCAACGTTGCCTGAAATGCGCCATCCACACTTGTAATGGTTTTAGAAGAAGTTTCCGTAATCTCCAGAAATTTGTCATCTTTCATGCATGCTGCCATGATCAGGCTGAGGTCATAAACCGTTGTCTGATGGGCACCGCCCGCATCGGAACTGTCCAATCCATTCGGTGTCACAAAATGAGTATTCTGACAGCCAAGTTCCGCCGCCCGTTCATTCATCTGTTTTGCAAAAGCATCCACACTTCCCGCCACATGCTCCGCAATGGCTACAGCAGTATCATTATGGGATTCCAGCATCAGAGAATACAACAAATCTTCCAATATGAACTGTGTTCCATCAGGACAGCCAAGCCGCACCTTCGGCATGCTACAGGCATTTTCTGAAAAAATTACGCTATCACCAAGCTTTCCACTCTCGATTGCCAACAAACAGGTCATGATCTTTGTGGTGCTTGCATTTGCCATGGGTGTCATTGCATCTTTTCCGTACAAAATCCGCCCGGTTTCTGCGTCTATCAAAACAGCACTTTTGGCATATAGATTCAGGTCAGCAGAATGAAAATCTGCAAACTGTTCCACCGAATCCTGCCAGACCTTCCCAGGATTTCGCACCACTGTTACCATTTTCTCCGCTCCTGAAACCTTTGCACACGGGAACATCATGACAGATACCAGGCAAACACATATCATCATAAAGAAACATTTCATACAGCAAAACATCCAGAACTTTCTTATTAATTCCATTTTATGCCTTTGTATGCCTGCCATGAAAAAAGATTTCAACACAGGATCTTTAACAGGATTTTTCTAAGACTAAATACAGACATAAAAAGGCAGGACAGTCACTGACTGTCCCACCTGTAGTTATTCAAGTCGAACGCTCGTGAGACTTGGTGCGTGATTCTGGTCAGCGAAAGCTGACATATTCTTCTCAGAATCACTGCACATCCTCGCGGAGCATTTATCTCTGATTCGGCATTTTCCAAGCTTCATGATCCGTATGCAACAGTTCATGAGATTTATGGGATAATGGTTTCTCAAAGAAATCTTCGTATGCTTTGATCACAGACGGATTTTCATGGGAGAAACGCAACGGATTCTTTTTATCCAGCTTGTACAGGTTTCTTCCTCGTACATCTGCCAGTTCCACACCATCAGTGATCGGCTGTCCACCGCCTCCAACACATCCGCCCGGACATGCCATTACTTCTACGAAATGATATTCCGCTTCTCCGGAACGGATTTTCTCAATCAGTTTTCTTGTATTTCCAAGTCCGCTGACAATGGCTGCTTTGATCTTGATACCTGCAATCTCTACTTCTGCTTCTTTGATACCGTCCATACCACGGACTGTTTGGAACATATCCGGATCCGGATTTTTTCCATTTAGTACATAGTATGCCGTTCTCAGGGCAGCTTCCATAACACCACCGGTAGCACCAAAAATAACACCTGCACCAGATCCAACACCTAGCGGCTGGTCAAAATCCTCTTCCTCCAGGAATGCCGGAGAAATCAGTTCTGCTTTCAATACACGATCCAGTTCTCTGGTTGTAAGGGAAACATCTACATCCTGGCCTGCTCCCGCATCATTCATAACCGGGATTGCGCACTCGTGTTTTTTTGCCACACATGGCATGATAGAAACACTGAAGATTCTGGAAGGATCAACATCCAGTATCTGTGCATAATAGGATTTTGCCACCGCACCAAACATTTGCTGTGGAGATTTTGCAGTCGACAGATTTTTCACCATGTCCGGATACTGGGATTTGATAAAACGTACCCATCCCGGGCAGCAGGAAGTAAACATCGGCCAGGAATACTCGTCTGCATGCGTCATACGCTCAAGGAACTCATTTCCCTCTTCCATAATAGTCAGATCGGCAGAGAAATTCGTGTCAAATACATAGTCAACACCAAGGGCACGCACTGCTGCTGCCATTCTCTTTTCTGTGGCCATCTCCCGTGGAAGTCCAATTCCCTCTCCCCACGCTGAACGAACTGCCGGTGCAATCTGAACAACTACGATTTTCTCCGGATCATGTACGGCATCCATTAATTTGTCAATATCATCACGCTCATGCAAAGCTCCAACCGGGCAATGTGTGATGCACTGACCGCAGACTGCACAGTCAGACTCTGTGATCTGTTTTCTTCCGGATACACCAACACTGGTACGTTTTCCTGTATTGATCACATCCCAGATCTTCAGTTCCTGCACTTTGTCACAGATTTGTACACAGCGCATGCACTTGATACATTTACTTGCATCGCGAATAAGCGGAAAATCCTGCGGCCATTCATTCTGCTCATATTTTTCACCAAAAGGAACATCGCCGATATTCAGATCATTTGCCACACTCTGCAATGTACAGTTTCCACTTCTCAGACAGGAAGCACAGTGTGCATCATGCTCAGACAGAATCAACTGTACATTCATACGTCTGGCATGCTGCGCTTTATAGCTGTTTGTATATACAACCATGCCTTCCTCTACTGCTGTGTTGCAAGAAGCCACAAGTGTCTCCTTTCCTTCAACTTCTACTACGCAGACACGGCATGCTCCAATCTCATTGATTTCTTTTAAATAACACAATGTCGGGATCTTGATTCCGGCCTGAGCGGCAGCTGCCAGAATTGTAGTACCTTCCGGTACCTGAATTTTTTTATTGTTGATCGTTAAATTTACCATTCGAACTCTCTGCCTCCTCTCAGTGTACCACAGCCATGACGATCGCATCGTAAGCAGCGGCTTGCTTCCTGTACTGCTTCTTCACAGCTCATCGGAAGTTCTATTCCTTCAAAGTTTGTCTTTCGCGCCCATGCTTCCACTTCCTGAAGGTTTACACGTCCGCACGGTACTTTATCATTTAACATCGGTTCCGGAATCTCCACATCACAGCTGATCGGATGATGATAACCAAGATACTCGTCGATATTTGCTGCAGCTGCTTTTCCTGCTGCGATCGCCTTGATCACGGTCGCCGGTCCGGATACACAATCACCACCGGCATAAACTCCTACCATATTTGCAGCTCCACCTTTATCAGCCGTAATACGTCCACGATTGACAGCCATTCCAAAATCAGCAAACGGTCCAGATACGATATCTTGTCCGATAGCAACCAGCACAATATCACATTCCATACGCTCTTCCGGTTTATTGGCCTTACGCGGGGAAGGTCTTCCACCTTTTACCGGTCCGATAATCTGAGGCTGTACCCAAAGTGCACATGCATTTCCCTCTGCATCTGCCTCTACACGAAGCGGAGCTTTCAAAGTAACAAGTTCGATTCCCTCTGCGATCGCGCCTTCCACTTCTGCCGGAAGCGCTGTCATATCTTCCTGACGTCTGCGGTAAACGATGCTTACTGTCTCCGCGTTTGCACGCATAGCTGTTCTCGCACAATCCATAGCTACGTTTCCGCCACCTACGACAACGACACGTTTTCCGGTGTAATCCGGGTATGCTCCGTCACCGATCTCACGTAACATATCAACAGCAGAGATCACGTTTTTGCTGTCTTCCCCTTCCAGTCCGAGTTTTTTATCTGTATGTGCACCGATAGCCACGTAGATTGCATCGTACTCCTGCTGAATCTGTTTCAATTCTTCTGTTCCGATCGTTGTATTTAATTTCACATCCACACCGGTAGAAAGAATTGCATCGATATCCTCCTGCAGACGCTCCCGCGGGAAACGATAATTCGGAATACCGTAATGCAGCATTCCACCAAGCTGCTTCTTCTCCTCAAATACCGTACACTGATGTCCCATCAGCTGCAGGAAGTACGCACTTGTCAGACCACTTGGTCCACCACCGATGATTGCAACCTTCTTGCCTGTGGATGGTGCACATGTCGGAACCGGTACTTTATCAGATGGTGCATTATCTACAATGTAACGTTTCATACCACGGATATTGATGGAGTCATCAATAATATTTCTGCGGCAACGTGCCTCACATGGATGCTCACAGATCAGGGCACATGCCGTCGGGAACGGATTGTCTTTGCGGATCAGGCGAACTGCATCCTCACACCGTCCCTCACCTGCCAGTGCAATATATCCCGGAATATCCACATGCGCCGGACAAAGTGTAACACAAGGGATCGGCTGTTCGAATGATCCAAGGCATCTGTGATCTGTAATATGTGAAATATAATCTTCTCTGAAGCCCTCCAGCCCTGCCAACACCATACGTGCGGATTCAAATCCGATAGCACAGTCAGCAGAATTTTTGATATTCTCTGCTGTTTCTTCGATCAATTCCAGAGTTTCCATGGTTGCCTCGTTGTCCAGGACTTTCTCAAGAAGTCCCTCTAACTGTCCCAGACCGATTCGACACGGTACACATTTTCCACATGTCTGTGCATGGCATACCTTTAAAAATGCCAGCTGCATATCTACCGGACAGACTCCCGGCGGATTTGCCACAATTCGCTGTGTAAATTCTTTCATAAGCTGTTCTGTCGTAGAATTTACTTTGTCAGCTGATACTACTGATAATCTGCTCATATCCTATCCTCCTAAATCCCTTTACTGCTGTAAAGTCCGCTGCATTACATTTGAATCGGCTTGATCGCCCAAAAACATCATCCTTTTGTGTATTTTTTACATATCCATACATGTTTTGCAACTCTCATGTGTCAAATATTAATATACTATTGTTTTTTTTTCAATACTGAGAAAAGAGTGACCGGGTTTCCTGTTAGTCAGTTCAACCCTGTCACTCTTCTTTGTTTTTGTGCAACATACACCATTAATTCTTTTTCTATTTGTTTATTCTTTATAGTAGTTAATTCATTAACAAGATTTTTCGACGAATTAGTGCAAAAACATAGTTTATTTTTGTTTACTTTTTTCCTTTTTATTTGACTATAGTTTCAGCTGAAGCTGAACTTCCTCCTCTGCTTCCTGCTTCAGTTCCTCCACTTTATCCGGGTTCATGTCAGGAAGTTCCTCCACGGACTGCACGTCAAAACATCGAAGGAACTCTTCTGTGGTTCCAAACAGAATCGGTCTGCCCGGCGCATCCAGACGTCCTGCTTCCTGAATCAACCCATAATCCAGAAGCTTATTAATGGCATGTTCACAGGATACTCCGCGAATCTTTTCAATTTCTACCTTTGTCACTGGCTGCTTGTACGCAACAATAGACAGCGTTTCCAATAAAACGTCTGTCAGCACCTGCTTCCGCGGCTGTTTTGCAATCCTGATCAGATATTCATACTGAGATGGCTTTGTACAAATCTGATACGCACCTTCCAGTTCCAGAATCTGCAGACCACAGTTCTGGTTCTTATATCGGTCAGACAGATTCTGCACGATCAGTTCTGCCTCCCGTTCACTCACCTGCAGGGCAAATGCAAGTTTTTTTAATTCTACGGAGTCTCCCATTGTAAACAGAATGGCCTCCGCAGCCGCTTCATATTCTTCTATTTTCATATTCAACTACTCCTGTGCCTCCATCGCTGCCTGTGTCTGTGGGCAGACGGTAATGTAAATTTCATCAAACAGACGCTCCTGAGCGATTCGAATCCTTCCGGTTTTCATAAATTCCAGCACCGCAAGGAACGTAACGATAATCTCCACCTTGCTTCCCTGACGTTCCAACAGATTCCGAAAAGAAAATTTCGGATGTTCCTGACAGTACATCTCCAGATAGATCATCTTTTCATCCAGGGATACTTCCTCCCTCTCAATTTTTCCAAACCGGGAACGAATCGGATCCAGCTTGTCCACCTGCTTTTTCATCACAGACTCAAAAATCGCGTGAAGCTTTGTCAGGTCATAGCCCTTCGTCAGTTCATCCAGATCCAGCGGTTCCTCATAAGAGCGCACCTCTTCCGGAATCGACGGATTCTTAAACAATCGACGTCCGGCATCAATCTGTCTGTCCTTCAGTTCCTGAGACATATATTTAAACAACTTATACTGTAACAGCTGTTCCATCAATTCCGCTCGCGGATCAATTTCTTCTTCCTCTTCACTCTCTTCTTTTGGAAGAAGCCATTTGGATTTGATTTCCAACAGAGTCGCTGCCATTACAAGAAATTCACTCATAATGTTCAGATCCTGTCTCTGCATTTCACGAATGTATTCCAGATACTGGTTTGTAATCTCCACGATTGGAATATCATAAATACTTACTTTATTCTTATCAAGCAAATGAAGCAAGAGATCCAGAGGACCTTCAAACACTTCCAGTTTTACCTTTAATTCCATAGGTCACATTTTCTCCAATCTTACACTATTGTACTGAATCCCTGTGAAAATTCAAGGTTTTTCTTATTTTTTATCAAATACTTTTTATGATTCATCGGTTACAGAGTTCATATATCCTTGTTACCATTCATACATATAGAACAAATTACTTTCTCAGGTTGCTTATGAAATTTATCTTCGCACTGTTTTTATCTATAACTTTTTGTATCCCAACTTTTGTATACACAGGCTACGCTCAGACTTTGAGCAATATTTATCTGGAAGCAACTTCTGATACGAATTCCAATACCAATACTGACTCAGATGCAGAGTCTGACAATCCTTCCCCAAGTACGACATCTCCCACTCTCACACTGACGTCTTCCAGTGCACTTCTGATGGATGCGGACACCCAAACGGTTCTATACGAACAAAACGCTGACGAACAACGACCATTGGCCAGCGTCACCAAGATCATGACGTTGCTGCTGATTTTTCAGGCTTTAGATTCCGGTCAGATCCATCTGGAAGATACCGTCACCATCTCCGCGCAGGCAGCCAGAATGGGCGGTTCTCAGGTTTATCTGGAAGAAGGCGAAGTCCAGACAGTGGATACACTGATCAAATGCATCGTGGTGGCCAGTGCTAATGACGCCTGTGTCGCCATGGCAGAACAGATTGCCGGAAATGAAGAAGCTTTTGTCCAGCAGATGAATAATATGGCCGCCACCCTTGGGATGACACAGACGCATTTTGCAAACTGCTGCGGTCTGGATACAAAAAATCACTATTCCACCGCCCGGGATATTGCCCTGATGTCACGAGAACTCACCACAAAATACCCGGACATTTTTCACTACACTTCTATCTGGATGGAAGATATCACACACCACACCGCCCGTGGCGACACTACATTTACCCTCAGTAACACTAACCATTTGATCAAGCAGTATCCTTATGCCACCGGTCTGAAAACCGGATTTACCTCCGCGGCTGGTTTCTGCCTGTCTGCCACAGCCAGTAAAGACAAGATAAATCTGATTGCCGTCGTCCTCAATGCGCCCAGCAGCAAAGAGCGGATTGCTGATGTCAAAACGCTGTTTGAATGGGGGTTTACCAACTGTCGCGTGTATACAGACGAAAACACAGATGCGTTGCCGGAAATTATGGTTTCCAGAGGACAGCAGCCGTTTCTCACGTTAAAATATCAGTCTGCCTTCCACTATCTGGATACCGCAAATACAGTTGGAGAACTCAATAAAAAATTAGAGCTTCCAGATATGGCAGAAGCTCCAATTGAAAAAGATGACGTGATTGGCAAAGCTGTGTATTCACTGAATGGAGAAATTGTCGGCTCTGTCAACCTGCTGGCTGCAGAAAGTATTTCTCTGCTTACGTTAAAAGATGCATGGGGAAAGATTCTCTGCTGCTTTTTCCTGTCTGATTCTACGCATATTGCAGCGACAAATTGATTCATTCGATTGTGGAAATTATATTAAGAAGTAAAATAATAAATTTTGTTCTGTCTCTTTCATAATGACTTTTTAATATGCAGACAGCAGTTTTTTCAGATTCACCGTTCCCCAGCATTTAAATTTCTGATCCATACCGAAACGATCCGCACTGCGGTACAACTGTAATTTCACCTCATTTGGCGTCATAGCCGGATATTTGCACAACAGCAACGCTATCATTCCAGATACAATTGGTACCGCCATAGACGTACCACTCTTTCTGACATAAGTGCCCGGTCGCGTGCCACAGCTGATGATATCGGTTCCTGGCATCAGAATCTCCGGTTTGACCACGCAGGCTTCCGTCGGTCCCCGCCCGGAATACAGGCTTGGTTCCCGTCTGCTCTCATTTACCGTATTCAGGCTTCCAACAGTAATGATTTTCTTCGAACTTCCGGGACTGGTCACGGTATTTTCGCCGGGACCGTTATTTCCGGCTGCCGCCAGCACCACGATACCCTGATCCCAGGCGCGTTCCACGCTGCTCAGCAGACGCTTCTGCAGTCCAGGCTGCACATGTTCCAGCATGCCCACAGAAATATTGATGATCCGGATTTTCTGTGAATGCGTTTTATTAT
>Ga0129312_1001756_pt1 | contig 11889 bp, 9 predicted proteins | sample O827metagenome_FD_94434 | JGI IMG/M metagenome (GOLD analysis project Ga0129312, IMG submission 94434) | Orangutan group fecal microbial communities from Wisconsin, USA - O827 metagenome | ecosystem: Host-associated > Mammals > Digestive system > Large intestine > Fecal | place: USA: Wisconsin... | reverse complement strand
TCATCAATATATTTTTAATATGCTCATTTTCCTGTTTTTTAATTTATTTCACTCTCTATACCGATTTATTCTACCATAACCAGGATAAAATAAAAATACTAAACATAGTCAAGCGGATATTCGCAATCCGCTTCGGGCAGCATATTACATATCTTCCCGGTTAAGATAACGCGATAAGAAATTCCGGCGGAATTTCTATGACACAAAAAATGCAGCTCATGGATACGGAAAATTTTCCGATTCCTTGAGCTGCTTTTTTTCATTAATTGGTTATCTTTGATGCCTACTTTTGATGCCTACGGATTGTTCCGTGCTACGCAGTTTATCAGAAGGAGCTTGCACTCCTCCTGATGCAAGCAAGTCCCCACCCACTGCTTATTGCTTTTCGCAATTGAAGCAGGGGACTTACTTGATTCGGTTAAACAATGCCCGAAGTTCATCCACGATCTCACCGGCACTCTTTCCGCTCTCATCCACTGTCACATCCGCATATCTCTCATAATAAGGCACTCTTTCATTGTAAAGATCAAGCAGCGTCATTCCGTCCTTTAAAATAACGCCGCGATCCTTGAGATCTCCCAGACGTGCTTCAAGATCCTTATACTCAAGCTTCAGGTACACCACAGTTCCGATGTCCTTTAAATGTTCCATTGCCCTTTTGCCGTAGATCACGCTTCCGCCCGGGGAAATGACTGATCTTTGCACCTGCAGGGCTGCATTTACTTCCTCCTCGACGAGCAAAAAGCCCTCCTGACCACGTTCGGCAATAATCTCCTTCAGGAGCTTACCCTGCTGCTCTTGGATCACCAGATCCGCATCCACAAAAGAATACCCCAGCCTTTTGGCAAGTAAAACTCCGATCGTACTCTTTCCGGATGCAGGCATTCCGATCAACACGATATTACTTTTTCCTTCGATGTCCGCCACCTCCGATCCTTAAAATACACCTAAGTTCCCAATGGATTTGATCCTCAAGCCGCTCCCGATCATCTTCTGACTGTTTTTTTCTTTCCGGAAACCGGCTTCTTTACACTATATCCGAAGCTTCCGAGGCATTCCCCGAGTCCGTAATACCGCCCGTGAGAATATGTCAAAAGCTTTGCCCGTGAGAGATGGAAGGTATCCTTTGCATCCATGTAGGCATCATCCACATCGACTGCAACGATCTCTGCTAAGAACATGTGGTGGCTTCCCAGCTCATCCACACGAACTACCCGGCATTCCAGATTCACCGGGCATTCCTTGATAAGCGGTACAGAAACCTTGGATGCCTTTTCTCGTGTAAGTCCGCAGTCCTTCCATTTATCGGTATCCCGACCCGATCTCACGCCGCAGTAGTCTGTCGCATGGGCCAGCTCCTCCGTCGTCAGATTCACAACAAATTCTCCTGTTTCCCGGAGCATGTGGTAGGAATATCTTTCCGGTCTGACACTGATGGACAGCATGGGAGGATTGGTACACACGGTTCCGGCCCATGCAACTGTGATGATATTGGAATTTCCCTCTTTATCTGCCACAGAAACCATCACTGCCGGAAGCGGATAGAGCATATTTCCCGGCTTAAATTGTCTCTTTGCCATATTTTCCTCCTACTGCTGCAGAGCCATCATGATCTGCGGAGCCAGCTGCTTCTTTCTCGAAACGACCCCCGGAAGGCTGACAAAGCCATCCAGCTTTTCCACCTCTCCATTTTCCTCATCTGCTGTATGGAAGGCAGTTGCAACTAACTGCTCTGCTCCCGGTCCTACACAGATAAGCTCCGTCGACTCGGTTAAAATATTTGTCAGCATGAAAAACATCATATCGACATTATGCTGCTCGCGTGCTTTTTCCGAATATGCAAGCATTCTCGGCTTTAATTCCTCCAGCTCCTCGGAGTCTAAAGAGGTGATCTGTCCGATCCCGAAAACAGCGTTGCCCGCAGAGAAGCGTTTAAAATCCTGATAGAAAATATCCTCATCGGATTTTCCCTTCAGATTGCTCCCGGCCGCGAACATCTTTTTCGCATATTCCTCCAGCTTGATCCCGGCAATTTCTGCCAGCACCAGCGCAGCCCCCTTATCCACAGCGGTACAAGTCGGGGAGCGGAACAGCAGAGTATCGGAAATGATCGCACTGCAAAGAAGGCCTGCTGTCTTCTTATCGATCTTGACTCCATTTTCCTGATACATCTGGTAAACGATCGTTGCCGTACAGCCCAACGGCTGGTTTCTGAAAAATACCGGAGACATTGTTTCCACCGTGCCTAACCGGTGATGATCGATGATCTCACGGATATCTGCACTTTCCATGCCCTCTACGGCCTGACTCTTTTCATTATGGTCCACAAGGATCAAACGTTTTCCCTTTGCACCCAGAAGATTACGTCTGGATATCATGCCCAGATATTTTCCATCCTCGTCTAAGATCGGGAAATCACGATGACGCTTATTGGCCATGATCTCGCGGATATCATCCAGAAAATCCTCATCCGTAAAGCTGATGATATTATCGGCAGTCATGAAGTAGCTGATCGGCATGGACTGGTTGATCAGTCGAGCCGTCGTGTAGGTGTCATAAGGGGTTGTGATGACGGTACAGCCACGCTCCTGTGCCAGCTTTCTGATCGTCAGAGAAACTCCGGCGCCCTCACACACGATGATGCATCCGGCTTCCATCTCGATGGCACAAAGCTGGGACTCATAACGGTTTCCTAAAATAACCAGATCATTTTTCTCGATATAGTTCTCCATAAGATCCGGATTTGCTGCCGCGATCAGAACCTTTCCTTTATTAAAGTATGCCTCGGAATCACCGACTACGATACTTCCCTCCAGCGTATCCAGAATATTGGAATATTTGGTGTTGGCCCTGGAAATGATGCTACTGTCATAAAGATCCATGTAGGATTTGGTGATATCGCCAATGGTAATCACGCCCTCAAGGATCCCCTCCTCCGTCACGCAGGGAAGTGTTACAACGTTGTTCTCCTGCATCAGGCTCCATGCATTTTTAAGGGATATTCCGCGGTTTACGCCCTTTGTTTCTCTTATCTCAATGTCCTTTACCTGTGTTTTTACATTTTCCACCAGTCTGGGGGCTTCTACGCGAAAATGCTTTAACACATACTGCGTCTCTGAATTGACGTTTCCGGCCCGGCAGGGCTCATATTCTTTTCCCGTTATCTGCCGCTTCAGGTTAGCATAGCAGATCGCGGTGCAGATCGAGTCGGTATCCGGATTGCGATGTCCGATAACCAATGTCTTCTGCTTTTCCTGATTGTTCATATCGCCTGACCATCCTTTCTCTTTAATATTCTCTTTAACAATCTATTTACACCTTGTTCACATTTTATTCATATTTATTTATTATGCTATTTGCATAGAAACAATTATGTTTCTAGCAATTAATTAGCTAAATTGCACATAGATTTTTCATAATTGCCCCGGTTGCATAACCGGGGTCTCCTCATTTTACAAGCCTTTTTACCGGCTTTTTTGTCGGTCTTTTGTTGGAGAAAAGAAGCCGTACACCGTCTCATTTATATCGGTGTACGGCTTTTTCCCGCTCTGAATAAAGGCCTCTATCCGAGAACCAGCTTCGCTGCCCCATAGATACCGGCATCATTTCCCAGTGTAGCAAGTACAATATCCGCCTTCTTTGTTGCCATTGGTGACAGAGCATCGTAATACCGTTTGATCTTCTCTGTCAGGAACGTGCCCGCCTTGGAAACGCCTCCGCCGATCAAAAATGCCTGCGGATCCACCACCATGGCAATCGACGCCATTGCCCAGCCCAGATAACGGCAGGAGGTCTCAACTGTTTCTAACGCCAGTCCGTCTCCCTTTTTGGCCTCATCCAGCACATTTTTAGCGGTAACACGCTCATAGGCCCGTAAGGCAGACGGACGCTTTTCATCTGCCGCAAGAAGTCTTTTAGCAACTCTGGCGATACCGGTTGCGGAGGCTACCTGCTCCAGACAACCGTATCCGCCACAGTTGCATTGCTCCTTCTCATCCTCACATACATGGATATGGCCGATCTCGCCTCCGACTCCCTGCATTCCGGTCCAGATCTTCCCATTCAGGATGATCCCGCCGCCAACGCCGGTACCGAGTGTCACCATAACCATATCCTTATAGCCTTTTCCGCCGCCCTGCCAGAGCTCGCCCAATGCCGCCACATTGGCATCGTTGGCACTCCTTACCGGCATTCCATCTAAAAGTCCGCTGAGGATATCCTGCGGATTCATTGCCTTCCAGCCGAGATTAACACAAAATTCTACATACCCATTTTCCAGTACAGGACCGGGAAGTCCCATCCCGGCACCCTCAATATCAGATATCGGGATGCCCGCCTCGGACAGCTTATTTTTGATCGAAGCCGCAATATCACTAAGGATATTCTCTCCATTATTTTCTTTTCTGGTCGGAATCTCCCATTTGTCGATCAGCGTTCCGTCTGTCTCAAAAATGCCGATCTTAACGCTTGTTCCGCCGATATCAATTCCTATACATTTACGGTTCATGGATATTTCCCCTTTTGTCCTTAATTTCAGCCTGTTTTACTTTAGTCGACTTATAATTCTTTTACTGTATTTACAACGTTCTCTACTGTAAATCCGAACTTCTCGAACAGCTTGGCAGCCGGTGCGCTGGCGCCGAAGCCCTTCATGCAGACATAGCCGCCGTCTAAGCCGACATATCTGCCCCATCCGAAGTCGGAAAGTGCCTCGATCGCAACTCTCTTACGAACATTTTTCGGCAGAACCGCTTCCTTATACTCTGCACTCTGCTCCTCGAACAGCTCCATACACGGCATGGATACAACACGTACCTTCATTCCTGCCGCTGCAAGAGCTTCCTTAGATTTTACCGCCAGCTCTACTTCAGAACCGCTTGCGATCAGGATCGCATCCGGTGTTCCCTCGCAGTCATCGATCACATAGCCGCCCTTTAAGGCATCCTTGTTGCTGCCTGCGATCGGCGCAAGATTCTGTCTGGAAAGAACAAGGGCTGTCGGAGTTTCCTTTGAAGTAACGGCAGTCAGCCATGCAGCAGAGGTTTCTGTTGCATCACAGGGACGGAATACGCGGAAGTTCGGCATTGCCCGGAGCATAGCTAACTGCTCGATCGGCTCATGGGTCGGACCGTCCTCTCCGACTCCGATGCTGTCATGGGTAAGAACGAACGTAAGCGGAAGCTTCATCAGTGCAGAAAGTCTTGCCATCGGCTTAACATAATCACTGAATACGAAGAAGGTCGCAACATACGCATTAAGACCGCCGTGAAGCATGATTCCGTTTCCGATGGCAGTCATCGCCAGCTCTCTTACACCAAAATGGATATTTCTTCCCTCCGGTGTTTCTGCGGAGAAGTCTCCGGCTCCCTTCATCTCTGTCTTATTGGACGGAGCCAAATCGGCAGAACCGCCAAACAGGTTCGGCATCTCATCCTTTAAGAGATTGATCATCTTTCCGGAAAGGGAACGTGTTGCCTCTGCCTTGTCCTTCTCAAGCCATAATTCTTTCTTTTCGAGCATAGCCTTGGCATCTACATCCTTGTGGTACTTGTCCCACAGTGCTTCCATCTCCGGATATTCTTCACAATATGCAGCAAACATCACATTCCATGCTGCCTCAACGTCTGCTTTTTCCTCAGCAAGTCTGGAGAAGTGCTCATATACCTCCTGCGGTACGAAAAATGCCTCCTCAGACGGCCAGTTGAGGGTCTCGCGCAGGGCTTTTACATTTTCCTCGCCCAGCGGCTCGCCGTGTGCGCTTGCTTTTCCCTGTTTTGCCGGGCATCCGTAACCGATCTCTGTCTTGATCGTAATAAAGGACGGATGTTCTGTATCTGCCTTTGCCGCCTCGATGGCAGCGCCGATGGCGTCAGCATCTGTACCATCCTCGACCATGATCGTCTGGAAGCCGAATGCACGCATACGCTCCTCAACATTCTCGCGGAATGCAATATCTGTGCTTCCTTCGATGGAGATCCTGTTGGAATCATACAGTACGATCAGCTTTCCGAGGCCTAAGGTTCCTGCAAGAGAAAATGCCTCTGAGGAAATGCCCTCCATCATACAGCCATCTCCGCCCAGTACATAAGTGTAGTGGTCTACGACCGGATAATTGTCTTTATTAAATACAGCTGCAAGGTGCTTTTCAGCCATTGCCATTCCGACTGCCATACCCATTCCGGCGCCTAACGGGCCTGTTGTTGCCTCTACGCCTACGGTATGACCGTACTCCGGATGTCCCGGTGTCAGGGAGCCCAGCTGGCGGAAATTCATAATATCCTCTTTGGTGAGGCCGTATCCGAACAGATGAAGCAGGGAATAAAGAAGCATGGAACCATGTCCGCCGGAAAGAATAAAGCGGTCACGGTTTGACCACTGTGGGTTTGCCGGGTTGTGGTTCATGTGATTTGCCCAAAGCTCATAAGCCGCCGGTGCACTTCCCAGCGGAAGCCCCGGATGTCCGGACTTTGCTTTCTGGATCGCGTCTGCTGATAAGATCCTTATGGAATTGATTGACAGTGTGTCAATAGCCTTCATAATTCTTCCTCCTGTAACTTTCCTTTTTGATTAATAGTTTTATACAGTCAGCGGGAGCTTACAGCCCGCTTCACTACCCATTTTGATCCAAGGCTCCGGAAGCATTCTTTCTGCCGCCCCTTCGACATTCCTGCTTCCGTTCCTTACCTTAGCTTGATCTCCTCCATCTTCTCACTGCCTGCAATAATCAGGGAGTTTACATGCTTCTTTCCATCGCGTACACAGGTGATCGGAAAATCAAACTGGCCCTCGAATTTTTTATTGCCGTCCATGTTATAGACTCTGCACGAATCCTCATTATACAGGATAAGTCGGCTTCCGTCAATTTTGACTCCGGTATAATTATAATCAAATTCTACGCTGCTGACTTTTTTCCCGTCGGCGGAATACACATCCAAACGGTCGGACGCTCCCGTTGTGTTTTCTACCACCACACCGGCATACTTGTCCGAATAGCAGATGCTTTTGATCTCCTCCTCGACCGGAACGCTTATCACGTTTGTATCCGGGATCACATTTTTTACCGAAATAAAGGTGATTCCCTTATCGGTAAACGCCGCAACGGTCTCCGCATTGATATAGCATACTCTGGCTGCCAGCTTATCGTCAAATTCTTCTTCAAATGCTCCGATAAAACGGTTATTGACATTCTTTCCGATCTCTGAGAAATCATAAAATGCCACTTTATTTTTTAATGTTCCGTTTTTCAGATACATGACCGACATAACGATCTGCTTTCCGTCCGGAGACAATGCGATATCCACCGGATATCCGTCACCCGAAAGCAGCATCTTTATATTGATCCCCAGCTCCTCGCCATTTTTTTTGAAATAAAATATATAGCTTGCTGTACTGTCCTCGACGACCGCTGCCGTTACGCCCTTTGCCGATACCGCTGCCTTTGTGATCGGAAGCTGAGTCTTTGCCACACCGGTACAGCCCTCCGAATTGCAGATATACATGTTATTGCCCTGCTGATCGGCTATCACGGCATAATCTCCGTTGACGTTGATGATCGGCGTCTTCATCTGGTAGCTCTGGGTCCAGATCGTTTTTCCGGATGCATCGATATAAGAGGCGCCATCCTTCGTATAGCGGATCATATTCTCGCCGAAAAATTCATATTTTACAAAACTGCCCTCACTGATATTCCTTGAGGTCAGGCTCTGACCCTCCGCAGCATCTGCGCCTTCTGTCTCTCCTCCGTCTGCAGCAGGGGTTTCGTCGGTATAGCGCATAGACCGCTCCCACGCTACATTATACTCCGTATATTCATACTCCTTTTGATACCGATACCAGCAAAAGCCGGTCGCAGTCAGAAACAGGGTAACAAACAGGCTGATAAAGAGCCGTTTTTTTCTGTGCTGTGCCTGAGCACGGCGAACGATCTCCTCGCTGTCCTCCTCATCATACCGGGACAAAGCCTCCTCTCTGGGAAGCGGAACGATATTTCTGCGGAGCTGTCTTTTCTTTATTTCTCTGTCCATAGAACTCATATCACCCATAAAAAAATCTCCCGGAAATGCCTATATATTTTCAGTATACACCATTTCCGGAAGATTCGCATTAATTACTTTTTTATTTTTGTCCCCTTACGGGAGAATTAAAGCCTGTCCCGCAAGAATCCGATTTTCATCCTCCAAGCCATTTAAGCGGCAGATTTCTCCGAGCTGGGTGAGATCACCATACTCCTTCCAGCATATTCCATAAAGAGTTTCTCCGGGGCCGACCTCATAAACACGGCTTCCTTTGCCAAAACCGACAAGGCTCTGACCTGACTCCGTAAAATCGGCTCCTGCGGACGCTCCCGCCCCGGCTTCCTTCTCCGGTGCTCCTGCCATGGATGATCCCGATCCGGACGTTTCCAATTCCGTTGATCCTGTAGACGCTTTTGCCTCTGATGCTGCCGGCCCGGACGTTCCCTGACCCGGTGCTCTCTGCTCGGAGGCTGCTGTCACCGAAGCTCCTGACCCGGCTTCTGCCCCTGACTCCTCTTTGGGTGCCTCTCCTGAGCCCGTTTCTGAGGATCCCGCTGCAGCTTCCGCTATCCCGGGCGTTCCTTCGGCTGCCCCTCCGGATCCTGATATGAATGATCCCGTCCCGGATGCCTCTCCGGATCCTGACTCGTCTGCTGCTGTTTGTAATGCTTCTGTTGGATAAACATTTCCTTTTATTTCTTCAATTATGAAATCAGGCTCATTTGCAATCTTCTCCGCATACTCACTCCAGCCGGACATTCCCTGTGGCAGCACCGATGTCAGCACACTCTCCATTTTCTGCATCTTTGCGTAATTATTGACCAGCACAACACCACCGGCTAAGATCGCCACCGACAGGCTTCCGCAGACCATTCCCAGAAAGCTTGTCTTTCTGTGATGCAGCATTGCCTCCTCCTTCTTTACCGACATACGCTGGCGGAAATCCTTGATCACCGTTTCATGGGATCCGGTCTCCACCCGATGCACATCCTTCCGTGTTATCATATAATCCTGCATAAGCTGATTTCTCTCATAATAAATACAGTGTCCCTTTAGCCGGTAAAACCCATCCTCCGATGTGACATAGACAGCTTCTTCCCCTTCCAGTCCGTGATTCAGGTACATGAGCTGATTTTTGCCGGAAAAATACTGAATATGCTGTTTCCAGTAATTTAGAGGACTGAGCTGGCTGGAAGGGCTCCCGCACAGAAACCATCCCTGTATCGTGCGATTCGGAAAGGCTTCCTCCATTGCCTGATACGCCTTTTTCCATGCAGAATCGGAAAAGCTTATCTTTTCCCCCTCTGTTTCTATTTCCTCCATCTCTAAGGCTCCGTCTACAAAAATATACGGAGTCCCATCATGCTGCTCTGTAGTGCCTAAGAGAAGTCCCGCCCGCATGGTCTGGTTTCCTGCCGGATACAGCCGTTTCAGATATGTATTGACATAATCCTCCATATAAAATCGTGCCACCTGATCTGTTTCCCCGATCTGACGAATATTTTTGGGCAGCCGGGGAAACGGATTATATAGATCTCCCATTTTTTCACCTCGCTATGATCTTGCCTGTCCTTATTTTTCTCAAGCAAAAGTATAGCATGGGAAATCCGCAAAACATGTCAGATAAGGGACGGATCTTCAGAAAACTTTTCGACATGCCGGTCGATCAGGCTCATACCGAGGCAGATACTGCGGCTGATCCGATCCGCCAGTCCCATTACGATCGAAAGCCGTACACTCTGGAGAAAAAGCGGATCCTCACACACTCCGGATCCGACAACCCCCGTGATAAAGATGTCACCGACCGCCCCCAGCTCCTTTTTTACCCCCAGCCCCGGCCGCAGCCTCCCCCGCCCTAGCGTGATGGAGCCCACCTGCTCCGTTCTTCCCACCGACGCATCCACTGCTACCACAACGGCCCGCTTCAGCTTATCTTCCATTTCCAGCATGCACTGCTTTAAATTTACCGCGTGCACCGGCCGATCCAGTGTCCCCATGATCTCTCCGCGGCACAGGCATTGCTTTGTCAGCTTATACCCGATCAGCGGCCCTAAGCTGTCACCGGTGGAACGATCCGTCCCGATACACAGAAAGATCACCTCCGACTTTCCTGTCCGCCTGAGCTCCTCCAGAAGAAGCATCAGAAATCTTCCTGCCAGCCGCTCGACTTCAAAGCCTTCTCCCGTTTCATAATAATAGATCTCCCGTTTCCCAAGTTTCATTTTCATCCCGTTCCCTCCGGTTTCTATACGCTATTATAAGCGGACAACCCCTGATTTATACACGGGGCTTACTATATTTTTGTGGCTTTAAAGCGGCAGATGTGATATACTGATGACATCTTGGCAAACGTATAATGTATATGCGGACTGTCAAAGGCAGCCCGCAGACCAGCTTTTCTGAAAGGGGTATTACTATGAAAAAAATCGGCGCAATCACTGTCGGCCAGTCTCCCAGAGTTGATCTGATCCCGGAGATCCAGCCCATCCTCGGAGACTCTATTGAGATCATTCAGGCCGGAGCTCTGGACGGACTTTCCAAAGAGGAGATTGCAAAATTTGTTCCGCGTCCCGGTGAAAGCATTCTCGTATCCAGACTTACCGACGGAACCTCAGCGATGTTCGGAGAATCCTACATTATTCCCAGACTGCAACTTTGCATTGACAATCTCGAAAAGCAGGGTGTTTCCCTGATTCTTTTCCTCTGCACCGGAGAATTTCCGGCTGAATTCCGCTCTAATGTCCCCCTTATCTTCCCTGACCACATCTTAAAGGGACTGATCCCGGCCATCGGCGTAAAAAATCTGTCTGTTATCATTCCTGCAAAGGCACAGGCGGAACAGATGCCCGAAAAATGGAAAGACTGCTGTGACTCCCTCCATATAACCCCGGTATCCCCCTACGGCGATCCCCAGGCTGTTTTTGAAGCCGCTAAAGATATCCCTGCCGACACAGATCTGATTCTTTTAGACTGCATCGGATACACTATCGAAATGAAGGAGCGTATTCAGGCTCTGACCCAGAAGCCGGTTCTTCTTTCCCGTACTCTCGTAGCCCGGGTGATCCGTGAATTAGCTTAAAAAAATTAGTTTAAAAAAATATGAGCAGATGCGTTTCCGGAAGCTTCGGATGCATCTGCTCATTGCTTTTCGCGATTGAAGCAGGGGACTTACTTGATTCGGTTAAATCAAATGCGGTTTCACATCTGCCGGGATCAGACACTCATATTTCTGTCCCCGCATCCGCTTATCAAACTCCGCCCGGGCTTTTTCGATCAGCTCCGGAGATTCCGTCAGCTTCTCTGCCGCAGCTGCCAGCACCTCTGCTGCCAGACATGCCCCCTTCTTTGCGATCGTTGATTTTCCCTGTCCTGTCCACTGCCAGCTGTGGGAACCGGCACCGTAGCTGTAACAGTTTGCCAAAATCTGTGCCGTCGGAACGACCCAGCTTACATCACCCACATCGGTGGATCCCGGAGTACAAACCTCCGAATGGATGCGGTCGATAAACTTGTCACACAGCTCAGAGGTTTCCATATTGTCCTTTAATGCCAGAATATCAACCACACCGTAGGGCAGGTTGGAGAACAGCTCCTCCTGATCAAAAGAGGCCTTAAATTCTGCTGCATATCTGCGTTCTTCCTCCGTATATTCCGGTATCCCTGTCTTTAAGAACGCTTCCTTGAGAACGTCCTCAAGAACAAAGTTGGGCATGGTATCGTAAATTCCTTCATCAAAAATAATATCTACGGTAGTGCCTGTGATCAAAGCTGCTCCCTTGGCCACGTCGCAGACTCTCTCATAGAGCTTCTTTGCCTTCTTTGCACTCGTAGAGCGGATGAGATATTTCACCCGGGCCTCAGACTGGACTACGTT
>Ga0129312_1001753_pt1 | contig 11911 bp, 12 predicted proteins | sample O827metagenome_FD_94434 | JGI IMG/M metagenome (GOLD analysis project Ga0129312, IMG submission 94434) | Orangutan group fecal microbial communities from Wisconsin, USA - O827 metagenome | ecosystem: Host-associated > Mammals > Digestive system > Large intestine > Fecal | place: USA: Wisconsin... | reverse complement strand
CTTGCCTTCGGACGGTCATATTCCCAGATGGTTGTCTGCTTACGGTCCGAATACCACTGATGCTTTCCTCCCGTTTTCCATCCGTAAAGGCAGGGTTCGTGCTGCCACTGGTATGGACTTCTGCCAAGCACCAGAGCATTCTTTTTCCAAATGCAGCAGCCGGACAGTTTAAATCCTGCTGCCCTGAATGCCTTTCTGAAATTCAGTCCTTCCGTATCCGCATGGAATACATAGATGGAAGCATCCTCTTCCATGTTCTGTTCCATGTTTACAAAGGCTGCAAAAAGGAAGTTATAAAAATCCTCATCGGACATATTGTCATTCTGGATTTTCCCGGCTGTCTCTTCCACATCCACATTATAGGGCGGATCCGTAAGAACCATATTTGCCCGCTTGCCTTCCATCAGGATATTGTAACTTTCGGGAAGAATGGAATCCCCGCACAGAACCCTGTGCTTTCCAAGAAGCCACACATCACCTTTTCTGGCAACGCAGGGTTTCTTCAGTTCCGCTTCCACATCGAAGTCATCCTCTTTGACCTTCTTGTCATGTACCTTATTAAACAGCTGCTCTATCTCCGGCGGTTCGAATCCCGTAAGGCCCGCATCAAAATCGGAATCCTGCAAATCCTGAATCAGGTCTGCAAGCAGTTCCTCATTCCATGCACCTGTGATTTTATTCAGTGCAACATTCAGAGCCTTTTCCTGCTGCTTGTCAAGATCCACTACCGCACAGGGAACTTCCGTATATCCCAGAGCCTGTGCAACCGTTACCCTCTGATGTCCTCCGATAATCGTCATATCCGAATTTACTACCACGGGATCCGCAAAACCGAACTCCTCAATGGAGCGTCTGATTTTCTCATATTCCTTATCCTTCGGAGTCAGTTTCTTCCTCGGATTGTAATCAGCCGGGTTCAGACTGCTTATCGGCAGCATCTGCAATTTAGCTATTTTCATCTTCTACCTCCCAAAATCTCGCTTTTATATAGCACTCATGCCCACAATACTTTCTGGTTCTGTTTCCATAGGAAATAAAATCCTTCCCGCACCTTGCGCAGGTCATGTGGTACATGGCTGTTTCATTTCTCTGCATCCGTTCAGGGTGTATTTTCCACCACATCCGTCTGCATTTCTCGGAGCAGAACTTTTTCGGTCTTCCGGTCTTTGGCTGTTCCAGTTCCTTTCCGCAGCAAAGGCACTGTCTTCCGAGCATTACCTGTTCTTCCAGATTTTTGGATAGTGCCTTTCCATACCCGTCCAGTTTTCTGCTTCTGCAATAGTTCCGGACGATGTCACGGGAGAGGCCCAGCCTGTTTCCTATGAGTCTGTAGCCGATACCCTGTTCCCGCATCAGCCGTATCTGTTGTTCCTGAAATTCCGTCATCCGGTCTCTCTCCTTTCCCCGGAATAAAAAATGGGCAAAAAGCATCTTTTTCAACACTTTTTACCCATTAAAAATCCTGTTTTTATTTACTTTTTGGCAAAAGAAATCATACCGAAACCATCGGTATCTTCACTGTTTTGCGAAAAAATATGTGTCCGCTTCCTATCCCCCGTGTTCAATTCTGCGAAAATCTGCGTTTGAGGGGGCGCCGGTCTTCAGCGGCTTACCCTGTAGAGATTCAGATACCCCCACGGGGTCAGAATCTGTACTCCGGATTGGAATCTTCGTTCCATGTCTTGTCATCATGGCAGGGTTTACAAAGGCTCTGCCAGTTGTTTTCGTCCCAGAATAAAACGGGGTCACCACGGTGCGGTCTGATATGATCGACTACCGTTGCTTCCACTGCCTTTCCTTTTTCATAACACTTCACACAGAGCGGATGCAGACGAAGGTATCTTTTCCTTGCTTTCTGCCATCTGCTTCCGTACCCGCGCTTTCCACTGCTCATCCGGTCACTGCGGTGCTGCAGTTCATGCTCCTCACAATAGTATCCGTCCGTCAGCTTCGGGCATCCGGGATGATGGCAGGGTTTCTTTGGTTTCATTGGCACTGCCAACACCTCCCTTCTATGTAGCGTGGTGGAGTGAAAGGATTGGAAAGCCAGCCACCACGGGCATAAAGAAAAGAGGCATTTCTGCCTCCTTCCTGTTTCGCCATCTTAATATTAACACATTGTTTTTTCATAATCCACTTACCAACAACTAACCTTTAACTAACCGATTTCGTTTCTTATCCTTAATTGTACTCACTGTATGCTCCTATCTGTATCTGAAGAGCCACTGTCAGTTTCTCCATTACGGTTTCATCTGAAATCTCCCCGATCTTTTCTCCAAGGCATTTCTTATCCAATGCTTCCACCTGCTCTGCCAGAGCCATGCTCGGTCTGTTCAGACCGTTCCCTTTCTTTAACGGAATGAACACATGGGTCGGCAGATGCCTTCTCTTCCATACCCTTGACGATAAGGGCACTACCGTTATCACGGGCGAATTTGCATTTGCCTTATTATTGCTCACGACTATCGCAGGTCTGATACCGCTCTGCTTATGGGAATCGTGATTGTTTCCGAAATCCACGGAATATATGTCTCCACGCTTACACATCGTAATCCCTCCTAACTCAAAATATAGGCTTCCGTCTGCCTGTCCCGTAATTCATACATTGCTTCCAGTTCACAAAGTGCCTTCTTTTTATACTTGGCTATCATGGCTGTGGTAACATGATATTTCATCGCAATACTCTCCCATGTCAGTTCTCCCTCAACGAGATCTTGCATCACACCGCTTAAGTTTCCCGGCAATGCCGCCACACTGCTTTCAAAAAAGGAAATTTCCTCGCTGACATAGCGGTATCTGCTCCACAGGAAATCAAACCACTCGTCATTTTCCCTTTCCATTATCTGCCTGTAATTCATTGCAACCGATGCCGTCTTATCGGATATGTTACTCGTCTGTACCCGCTCTCCTTCTTCCGGGTGGGAAAACTGCATGGAGAAAATGAGGTCATTCTCATCCACGCCCTGAAACCTGCTCATCTGAAACTGCAGCACCGACAGTTCCTTTTTCATGGTTCTGTATTCCTTAAATATTGCTTCTGCCTTCATCCTTTCCACCTCCAATCCTTACCTTAACCGCAGCAATCATGGCTTCCTGCGTATTATCCTTCTTCTCAAGGGAAAGAAGGATATCTTCATCAATTGTTCCTTTTGTTACCAAATGTTCTATCACTACCGTATGTTTCTGTCCCTGCCTCCACAGTCTGGCATTCAGCTGCTGATATAACTCCAAGGGCCAGATGTTGGAAAACCACACGATGGTCGAACCTCCTTCCTGCAGGTTCAGTCCGTGTCCTGCCGAAGCCGGATGGATTAATGCCACGGGAATTTTACCTTCATTCCAGTCCTTCATATCCTTTGCCGAATTGATGTCCCTTACCTGAAACCGTTTCATGATTCTGTCTCTATCATGTTTAAACCAGTAAGCAACCAGAAGCGGTTTCCCATTGGCGGCTTCAATCAGATCCTCCAGTGCATCCAGCTTCCTGTCATGAATCAGGTGGACATTACCGGACTCGTCATACACAGCACCGTTTGCCATCTGCTGTAATTTGTTGCTTAAGGCTCCGGCATTTACGGCATCAATATCCTCTCCTTCTCCCAAAGGAATAATCATGTCATCACGAAGCTGCTCATACAGTTTCTGTTCCTCCATTGACATGGATACTTCCACCCTGTTATAGATGCATTCCGGCATATCGAGATAGTCCACGGCTTTCATGGAAATCGTGATATCCGAAATCAGATCATAGATTTTATTCTCCGCTCCCTCTCTCGGCTTGTAGGAAAAGATAATCTCCCGATTGCGTTTATCCGGTACAAAGAACCTGTCACGGTAACCTCCGATAAAACGCCCGAGTCTCTGCCCCATATCAAGGATTCCTATTTCTGCCCATAAATCCATGAGATTTCCGGGAGTTCCGGTCAGCCCCACGATTCTTGACACTGCAGGTCTTACCTTCTTTAGGGATTTGAACCTCTGTGCCTTCGGTGACTTGAAGCTGGAAAGTTCATCCACGATGACCATATCAAATCCGAACCTTCCGCTGTCCACAAGCCAAGTGATATTGTCCCTGCCGATGATATACACATCCGCCCGCTTACTAAGGGCATCTTCCCTCTGTTTCCTTGTACCTGCCACGATGGAATAAGTAAGACCCGTTAAATGCTCCCACTTTTCAATCTCTGCCGGCCATGTATTCTCTGCCACACGCTTCGGTGCTATCACAAGCACCCTTGCCACCAGAAAATAATCAAACAAAAGATTCCATAATGCCGTAAGGGTAACCACCGTCTTTCCAAGTCCCATGTCCAATATCAGACAGCTGACGGAATGCTTTATAATAAAATCCGTTGCAAAGGACTGATACTCATGTGCTTTGTATTTCACGAAGAATTCCTCCTATCTGTTCCACACCGTCCACAACATACACACGAAAGCCAAGTCTCTCCAACTGTCGTTTCCTTTTCAGCTGCAAGGCTCTCGGAGTTTTTCCCGGTGCTTTCAATTCAATAAATGCCATTCTGCCACAGGGCATAAGAACCAGTCTGTCCGGCACTCCGTTGAACCCCGGAGACACAAACTTGATTGCCATTCCTCCATGCTTCTTAGCCTCTTCACGCAGACGGCTCTCAATCATACTTTCACGCATAACTTTTACCTTGTTTCCCATTGCAGTTTCCCATTGCCCCAAAACCCTTACGCGCATATACATGGTTTCTTATCTTTTCTATCCTTATTTTTATTTCTCAATAAGAAAAGATGGGAAAATGGGAAACTGATAACCGCAGCCCCTTTATTTCCAAGGTATCAGCACGGTTTCCAACTAGCGTTGCTCATCGGTTACTGGGAAACCATCGGAAACCGCTAACTGGTTTCCTTGGTTTCCGAAACAACCCTCACAAAAGTTTTCTGTACTCCATAATGGGGTACTTTCGTCTTCCCGGATGCATTGGCATCATACTTCTTCCAGCCACCGATTTTATTTAAGATGGCTTCCATCTCGTAGGAATCCGACTTCTTCAGATTCTGTCTTTCCTTGCCGAAGCACTCGCACCAGATTTCCATGATGCAGACACGCTCCCTTAACACGGTTCCCGTAATACCGACGGTCTCAAACTCACCGTCACCGAGGAACGCCCTTCTCTGATAGATATCCATCTCCGCCCAATTTGTGGGAAGCAGACGGTCGAGATACTCTTCCACAATGCCTTCACGGTCATCGGACTCCATCGCTGCCTGTTGCATTTTATAGGCTTCCTCGGCTTCCTTTCCCTTGAGGAACAGTTCCTCGCCTTCCCTGTAGAGATGGATTGCCTCTGCCCATATCTGGTCTACTTCGGTAAGTTCCCAAGGATGATACTTTCCCGTTCCCGGAACATGAACCGGCCAGAACCGTCTGTTACCTGTCACATCACGCAAGAAGCCTGACTCCGAGTTGGTACTGCCAACGATGACACACTTTCTCGGGTGGGACTCCACGTTCACTCCGTATGCCTGACGGAATTTATCATCCTGACGGGTAACGAAGGACTTTACCACTTCCACTTCGGTCTTGCGGATACCGTTCATTTCAGAGATTTCCAGAATCCAGTTGCCGAGCAGCTTCTCGGCAGCGGTCTTATCCCTCATGTCGGAAATGGACAGGGAATCCGAAAACCACTTCATTCCAAGGAGGGAAAAGAAGGTAGACTTTCCTAAACCCTGCGGACCGCTTAACACCAGAATGGAGTCAAATTTAATGCCCGGCTGATAGATTCTTGCTACGGCAGCCACCAGAGTCTTGCGGATGACCGCCCTTGTGTACGGGGTATCTTCCGCACCGAAGTAATCGATCAGAAGCGTATCAATTCTCTTCACTCCGTCCCATTCAAGTGGTGCAAAATACTCCTTTATCGGGTGATATACCCTTTCGGACGAAACCACCGCAAGCAGGGCATCCTTAAACTTGGTCGGTGACCAGATTCCGTACACCCTCTCGAAATACACCTTCGCATTGGCAAGATCTGAATCGTTCCATCCCGGCTTTACCTGTTTCCACGGAAGCTCTCCTATCACGTCAATGGTATCCTTAAATTCGTTGTAGACGATGTTCTTAAGATTCTCATCGTATCGGATAATGATGGCAATATTGAGCAGGGTATCCTTAATCTTTCCCTGACGGTCCAGTTCAAGCTGCATCTGCCAGTTGGCATCCGAAACATCCGAAAACTCCGCTGCTGCCAAAGCCTGTCTTTCCTTTGCAAGTACCTGTTTTACCTTTTCATCCTGTGAGGCAAAATCCTGCATTGCCTTAAAGGAAGGAAGTTTCCCCGGTTCCGTTCCCGGCTGTGCCTTTGCATCCTTATCCCCGAATTTATGAAGTCTTACCACATCAAACGCATTCATCAGTTTTCCACAGCACGGATCCGTAGCATGATGGGAATACACAAATGCTTCTTCATAAACCACAACTCCGGCTGTCGAATCCGCAGGAATATAATCATAACGTCCCTGCATGGCTGACGGCTGATACACATCGGAAAGAAATGTCTCAAGTGCCTCCCTGATGGGATATGCCCTGTTGAATGCCCCGATTAATCCTTCCTTGGTCATGGGGTCTGCCTGTTTCTTAATCTCCCGTTTTACCACTTCTCCCTGACGGTTGCTGACGGGCCACGAAGATACGTCCTTCCAGTTTTTATACCTTGCAAGCACCTCATCCGGATTAACCACGCTTCCGGTAATCTGCTTAAACACATACACTCCGTCCGAAGAGGTGGAAGGCCAGTACATAATCCTTGAAGGCTCATAAGTGGTATCATCAAACAGTTCAATCCCGATATCACTTGCAATCATCCGGCTTACCGCGCCATATTCATCCGGTGTCACTTCCCTTGTCAGCGGAATAATCAGCCGGAGTCTCGGAGAATCCGGCGTATGCTTATGGGTGGAGTAAATCACCATCTCCATGTCATGGAACATTTCGATTTCATCCACAATGCTTTCCGTTCCGTGATCCATGTCCAAGGTCAGTGCCCCACGTGATAATACGCAGTCCTTTTTCCGGCTGCCGCCTTTCAGTTTTCCAAGGATGAATCCGCCCACATCCTTGATGTCATCCTGTTTTGCTTTCGGAAGTTTGCGGTACTGCTCCACGGTCTCTGCAGTGCGTGTGGTCTTGGAAAGCCGATTCACAAAATCGGCATACTCCATTTCAGAACCGTTAAACTTCTTATCCATACGGGAATTACCCGTTGATACATACAGTTTCATGTTCTCTGCCTCCTAATCCTTTTTATAAAATGCTGATTCAAATCCTGCCGCCTTAAGCGGAAGTCCCATAGTCCATGAAGGATTTACCGCCATCAGTTCGTTGACCTCTTCCACGGAAGAAACGCCCTCAGGCACTTCGAGTACCACTTCATCATGGACGTGCATCACGATATCGAATCCGGCTTTTTCCAGCCTGAGCATTGCTTCGGCCAGGATATCCCGTGACACGGCCTGTACTATGTTCTCCACCATTTTCGGACCGTAGGTTTCTATCCGGGTCCACTTTTTGGATTCTCCGACACCCTCATACGTGATGCCTTCCCTTCCGAACCTGTTCAGTTCCAGTCTCGGCTTCACATAGGACAGTTTTCTCCCTGACGGCAGATGGATGAATAAAATGCCGCCCCTGTATTCAAAGAGAAGCCTGTCCATCTGTACCGTGCATCTTTCCTTCACTGCCTTAAACGCAGCCGCATCCACTTTCCACCAGAACTCCGTGATGTGCGGATTTGCCAAGCGCCACTGTGATACAAGGTCGGGAAGCTCCTCTTCGGAAAGTCCCATCTTGGTTGCTCCCATTGACACCAAGGCTCCCACCGAACCGCCATATCCCAGTGCCAGTTCCGCAATCTTCCCCTTCTGCCTTAAAGGTGAGGTCTTCCCGATTTCCTCTATGGGAACACCGAACATGGCGGATGCCGAAGCCTCATATATCTTTCCGTGTGTGGAAAATACCCGCAGTCTCCATGCCTCTCCGCTCATCCATGCAAGCACACGTGCTTCAATAGCCGAGAAATCACTGATAATGAATCTGCACCCCGGCTTTGCCACAAATGCGGTACGGATCAGTTCCGACAGCACTTCCGGTGTGGACGGATACAGAAGTTCCACCAGATCAAACCTTCCTTCTTTTACAAGAGACCGCGCCAGTTCCAGATCTTCCATATGGTTCTGGGGCAGGTTGTGAATCTGGACGAGTCTCCCCGCCCAGCGCCCTGTCCGGTTCGCTCCGTAAAACTGCAGAAGCCCGTGTACCCTTCCGTCACACACGGCACGCTCTATGGCTTCATATTTCTTTACGCTTGTTTTTGACATGGCAAGACGAAGTTTCAGAAGTTCCGATACCTCTCCTTCCGTCTTCCCCACAAGTTCCGTCACGGTATCCTTGGCCAGGGAATCCACCTCTATGCCCTTATCCGAAAGCCATCCCTTTAACTGTGATACGCTGTTCGGATTCTCCAGACCGGACAGTTCATAGGCTCTCTTGGCAGCTGTTTCCTTATAAAGAAGGTCACAGGCAATTGCCTGACCTACCATCTGTGTATCCACCCGGATGCCCCTGTCATTAATACGCTGGTCCATGCAGTAAAGCACCTGCTCCCTGTCCGGAATGGGATAATTTTTCATCTTCTTTCGTATCTGCATTTCCACATCAACATCTCTTTTGCAATATGTCTTGAACTGCTCCCATTTCTCCGGTGCATCGGACGGAAGATTTCTGGTTCTTCCACCGTTTGCCTTGGTGGCCTTGCACGGCATACAGAAAAACCGGATTAATTCCTTACCTTCCGACATCTTCTTTTTATCAAGGGACAATGCTTCTCCCACACCTTCCAGCGAAAGCGGAAGTGCCAGTATAGCCGACTGTACCGCTGTACATCTCCACACTTCCGGCGGCAGGGTTATTCCGAAATATCTGTTGATACACGTCCGTTCAAAGGCAGCGTTGAATGCGGTTTTTATCACGCTGTCATCCATAAGTAAATCCATGACCTCCTCCGGCATCCTTTCCCCGGATGCCAGATCAATTACCCGTATCTCCCCTTCATCTATGCTGTATGCAAACAGCAGTATTTCAAACTGTTCTGATGCCACATACCGATGCACGCCGCAGTCAGGGAGACTTATGTCAGAATAGGTTTCTATATCAATTGCCATTAACTGAGCCATGCGTAAGACCTCCCTGATTTGATTTTGCTTACCACCTTACGGGAAATCCCCATCTCTTCCGCTATCACATACGGATGCTTCCCTTCAGCAATCTGCTCTCTCACCGACAGGACCTGTTTTCTCGTCAGTTCAAGCACCTTCATGGGGAGTCTTCTGGTCGAACCGTTCCTTCCCCTGACATAACGGGGCATACATCGAAGCCGTCCCTCACTGCTGATCTGATATCTGTTTTCATAACCTTCTATGTCTTTCCATGTTTCCATGTCTGATACCTCCTATGTATGGGGCAGTGTTTCCACCGCCCCTTTTTGTGTTATGAAAGGAAATCATCCTCTGCTTCAACGGCATCAAACTCATCCTTTGCATTTACTCTGGAACCGAGAGGCTCTCCGTCCTTTAACTTCTGCACATTTCCGAGTCCTGCTGCCACGCCCTTATTTCCGTTGGAATTGTAGGCATAGAAGGTAACGGATACTCTTCCGTAACAGCCGGAGTACACCTCACTCTGATCGAGAACAGGCTGTACCTTTTTGTCCACTACCTGAGGTGCCTGTCTGCTGTTGGCATTCAGGAACATACACCCTGCATATGCCTCATCTTCGGGACGGTCGATGTCACCGTCTCTTAAAGGAGTCTTGAGATTTGCAGGAATCTTTCCTCCCCATTTACCCTTGCCCTCTTCCTTTGCAAGCTCAATGGCTTTCTGAATCTTGGAAATGGTATCCTTGTCATCCTTGTCGATGATGCAGGATACGGAATACTTAGGCTCGCTTCCGTTTACGGAATCCGGCTCCCAGATGTGAGCGTAAGAAAGTCTGCATGGTACGATTACTTTTGTGTTCTGAACTGTCATGATATTATTCCTCCTTAAAATCCGCTTCTGCGGTTGCTGTTTTAACTGCTTCTCTTTTATCCGATTCCGGCACCAAGGTGACCTTGCCTTCCGGCTTATACACCAGACTGCCGAGGATCTCTGAAAACTTTTTCTTTCCCATCAGCTTCTCCATGTCGGTTATGCCGATAAGGGAAGTTTTATAAATGTCCGTGTACCCGGCTTTCTTGGCAGCCTCCGCTGCCTCTTCCTCATCCGTGTACTTCCGGTTGCTTTTCCCAAGCACCAGTTTGAATCCGGGCCACTGTCTGTGGTTTACCACTGCTTCATTCTGTGCATAGGTGTATATCTCTTCTGCCCACTTCTTCAGGGCATCCGCCTTAAGAAGAACCTCTGCAATTTCTTCATCAGAAAGTAATGCAGGTTCCGCAAACTCCATCTGTGCCAGCTTCAGATACTCCTGTGCTCTGGCACGGCAGGTAAATCTTGCCTTACAGAATCTGCAGTGATCTCCTGCCTTGAACTCGCCCTCTCCGGCAAGTGCCATCCGTGCCTTCGGTTCCAGTTCCTCCTCTGCCCATTTCTTCAGTTCCTCCACGGATATTTCCCAAGTGGACAGATGCTCAAGTCTTGGCTGGACAATGGTAAGTTCCACGGTTTCGATGTCATACAGAATTTCATAGAAATCCAGAATTCCGAGACCGTAAACCATCAGCTGTTCGTTATGCTCCGCATCCACCATGACTCCCTTTCCGAGTTTCAAATCGATCACATGGATTTTACGGTCGGTTACGATAACCATGTCCGCTGTTCCGAAGCAACCTTCGATGTGTCTTGAAATATCCGTCCTGCGCTCCACTTCGAACACAGGATCATCACATTCCTGTTTTGCGGATTCAATCTGCCCGATGCAATAATCCACATATTCATCTACCGCTTCCACAAGTTCATCCGTGTAATAATCCGACACCGGACGCTTACTTCTTTTCTTTAAGTGCTTTTTTATCAGGTGTTCCGCAAGGGCATGTCCGGCACTGCCTTCTTCCGCATATGGGGACTGCTCATCTTCGAACTGCTGCTCCAGCTTAAGCGCCGGAGGGCAGTTCATATAGCGTTTGGCTGATGATGGCGGATACACCGAATGTGCCGCCATCAGAGCACCTCTGCTTTCTTCAGAAGGTCGGACAGCTTATCTTCCGGAATGGCAGACAGCTTGTCTGCACCGAACTCATTTAAGAGTTTTCTGACTTCCTGTGTCTTTCCGTCACGGGATTTCTCTGCCAGTACGGCACGAACCTTCTCAACGGTTACCGCCTCCTCTGCGGAAGCCTGTTTCTTATTTGTCTCTTTCTTTCCTGCTTCCGGTACTTTTACAGCACCCTCCGCTTCTGCCATTTCCTTCATTCCTTGGGCTACAAGGGCATAACCCTCTGCCATTTTTAACAATGCATTACACATGGTAAAATCTCCTTTCTACTTCACAAGTCGCAGACCCTTAATAGTTCTGCGGTAATCTGCTGTTGCACGTTCGTCAATCGGAAGGGTTCTGATGTTCACACGGCTCATGTTCTCGTCATAGAGACAGACCGGGATTCTCTTTGCCCTTGCATGGTCAAGTTCGAATTTCATGCCTTCCGTAATGTTGAATCCGAACAGGAACACCTCATCGCATGCATCCATCAGTTCCAGACCCATTTCTATTCCGTTCATTCTTTCGTTTGGATTGTCTTCATCGAGGAACTGCGGGAAATAAAGATGCGGGGCAACGGGGACTCTGCCCGTGCCGATAATAATCTTGGCGTAAAACTGTGCCGCCTTCTTGTTCTCTTCGATGTTTCCCCTGAATGGGGAGCAGATAAAAATCTTCTTCATAAT
>Ga0129312_1001751_pt1 | contig 11918 bp, 12 predicted proteins | sample O827metagenome_FD_94434 | JGI IMG/M metagenome (GOLD analysis project Ga0129312, IMG submission 94434) | Orangutan group fecal microbial communities from Wisconsin, USA - O827 metagenome | ecosystem: Host-associated > Mammals > Digestive system > Large intestine > Fecal | place: USA: Wisconsin... | reverse complement strand
TATAAGTACAGGCGGAGGAGAGCGACCTATGGCAATCAGTAAGAAGCTGGAAACGATCTATCATAATGGACAACCGGACGGTATCCGCTCAATTCGCCGGAATCTCTCAACGATGACCACCTATGTAATTCCCCGCCCACTCCTATCAGAGGCAAAAAGTATTTCCGGAATTACACGTCCGGGTATTTACTATTTGATCAACGAGAGTGATGACAACAGAATTGCGCAGATCTATATTGGACAGACGCGGAATGGCATCAATCGTTTAGACGATCACAACCGTTCAAAGGATTTCTGGAACAAAGCAATTATGTTTCTTGCTGAGAGCAAGACATTTACGCTGGATATGATCAGCGGCCTTGAAAAATTTGCAATTATGAAGGCGCAGGAATCCAAGCGATACAAGGTTGAAAACAGCGTTGTTCCGAAGTATGAAATCGATGAATATGACCTTGTAGCAGTGGAAGAAATTTACGATGAAATCCAGTTTATCATGGCCACACAGGGCTATAAGATGGATGATGCGAAAAGGTCGATCAATGAGGAACGCATTCTTCATACCACGCGGAACGGCATTGCTGCGCGCGGCATGTATGACGGCGAAAAATTTGAAGTGCTGGATGGTTCTGAGATCAACATGGATAAGCCGGCGCATTTGCAGAGCTATAATAGGCTTAGAGATGAGCTGCTATCCAAGCAATCTATTGTCAAGGCTGGAGAAAAGTACATCTTGAATGTTACATTAGATTTCAACACACCGAGCGGCGCAAGCAACTTTGTACTTGGAGGCTCGACAAACGGCTGGATAGAATGGAAAGACAGGGACGGGAAAACCTTGGACGAGCTGTTTAGAAAGCAAATCATAAGTGATGGGGAGGCCCACGATGGCACTTGAAAATAAACTTGGCATCACCAACTCCGCCGAGCTTGCCCGTGAGGAGGAGCGCATCAGCAAAAAGAAGGCTGTAGAACTATTTGAGAGCGGCTCTCTGGACAAGCTGGCACCCGGCAGATTCGCGTCGCTGCAAGCCATTCATAAGGCGCTTTTCGAGGATATTTATGACTTTGCAGGCGAACTGCGCACGGTGAATCTGGCAAAGGGCAATTTCCGCTTTGCGCCGCTGATGTATCTGGAGGCGGCGCTGGCCAACATCGACAAGATGCCGCAGTCCACCTTTGACGAGATCATCGAAAAGTATGTGGAAATGAATATCGCCCACCCGTTCCGCGAGGGCAACGGCCGCAGTACCCGCCTGTGGCTTGACCAGATGCTGAAAGCCGGCATCGGGCAGGTGGTGGATTGGAGCAAGGTCGATAAAGAGGACTACCTACTGGCCATGGAGCGCAGCCCCATCAAGGACGTGGAGATCAAGGTGCTGCTGAAGGCGGCTTTGACCAACGAGATCAATAGCCGCGAGGTCTATATGAAGGGCATCGACCACAGCTACTACTATGAGGGATATACGACCTTCAAGACGAAAGATCTGAGCAAGGAATGAGGTGCAGATTGATTTTGCGGACAAAAGCGCTTCCCAAAGTATCAGTCCCAAAGTTTCAAAGTATCAATTTGATACTTTGAACTGCTCGCTGGAGGAACTGGTAGCCCTGGAGCTAATCGCACAAAACCCGACCGTCAAGCAGCAGGAACTTGTGAGCGCAACGGGTAAATCCATCGCAACCGTGAAGCGGATCATAACGTCCTTGCAGGACAAGAACTATATCCGCAGAGAGAACGGCAAGAGATACGGCAAATGGGAAGTGCTGGCTGATTAGGAACCCTTTGGGATCAAGTCTCTTAAATGAAATAGAACCTGCCTTAGCGAATATTCCAGTAAATTAGACTATACTTTGTTGACATAACAGGCGGATAATTGTATCATATGAATAAGATAAGGGCTGCTTCTCGGCCCCAAGAAGTCAGCTCTGTAAAGTTACAGGGCTGATTTTGTGCTATTTGGGAGGTGTTAAGTTGGAATATTACGCCCATATTTCAGACGATGGCCGCCGACAGACGGTGGCAGAGCATCTGACAGGAACCGCAGTGCTGTGCCGCGCGTTTGCAGGTGCGTTCGGTGCGGAGGCAGAGGGAGAGTTGATGGGTCTCGCCCATGATATTGGCAAATGCACCGATAGCTTCCAAAAACGCTTGCTGGAGGACGGCCCCATTGTGGACCACGCTACCGCCGGTGCGGTGGCCTGCGCGCAGCTTTTGCGCACTTGTGCCGCCGCCTGTGTAGCTGGACATCATAGCGGACTTCCTGATCTCGGAAACCCGCGAACAGACCGAGCAGGGGACGCGACCCTCTACGGGCGGCTCAAAAAAGGCTTGGAAGATCGGTATTTGGACCGCTGCGGCGAGAGCGGTGCGGCGCTGCCGCAGATCCCGCCGGAAACGCCGGAACGGGATCTGTGGAAACTGTCATTCCGGACACGAATGCTCTATTCCTGTCTGGTCGATGCGGATTTTTTAGACACGGAGCGGTTCATGAACGGCGAGCAGGGCCGGGGCGGTTACGATGACCTGCCGACGCTTCTCAAGCGGCTGGAGGATTATATCGCACCGTGGCAGAATCCGAAAACAGAGCTGAACCGACTTCGCTGTAAAATGTTAAACGCCTGCATGGATGCGGGCAGTAAGCCAAAAGGCATTTACACGCTGACGGTGCCCACCGGCGGCGGGAAAACAGTAGCCTCCCTCGCCTTTGCCCTGCGTCATGCAGTGGCCAACGGCATGAAGCGGGTAATCTATGTCATTCCCTACACCTCCATCATTGAACAGAACGCGGGGGTATTTCGGAATGTTCTGGGAGACGGCAATGTACTGGAGCACCACTCCGGCGTGGAGTTCGACCTCTCCGATGGTGCGTCGCCCGAGGAGATACGCCGGGCGCTAGCATCAGAAAACTGGGATATGCCGTTGGTGGTGACAACGGCGGCGCGGTTTTTCAATTCCCTGTACGCAAACCGTTCCTCCAAATGCCGCAAGCTCCACAACCTTGCAAACAGTGTCATCATATTCGATGAAGCGCAAATGCTGCCCCTGTGCCACCTACGGCCCTGTGTGGCGGCAATGGCATCGCTGGCGGAGCATGTCGGCTCCACGCTGGTATTGTGTACCGCCACGCAGCCGTCCCTGGGCGATCTGCTGTGCACCTACGCGCCGGAGCATACCGTGACGGAGTTGTGCCCCCAGACGGAGGAGGTATATGATCGCTTTCGCCGTGTGACCTTCCGGCAGGCCGGGGTTTTGGAGGATGACGCGCTGGCGGAGCGGCTGAGCGGTCACAGACAGGTGCTTTGCGTGGTCAACAGCCGCAAGGCGGCGCAGCAGATTTTTGACTGCCTGCCCAAAGAGGGAAGCTTCCATCTTTCAACGCTGATGATTCCTGCGCAGAGACAGACGATTTTGGAGGAAATTCGACGGAGATTAAAGGACGGCGAGCCGTGCCGCGTGGTGTCTACATCCCTTATCGAGGCAGGTGTAGATGTGGACTTTCCTACGGTCTACCGTGAACTGGCGGGACTGGATTCCATTCTGCAAGCGGCAGGGCGCTGCAACCGGGAGGGAAAGCGGTCAGCGGAGGAAAGTGTCGTAACGGTCTTCGAGCGGACGGAGTTGCCGCCGCTTTTGTTCCGCTCGGCTGTGGGCGCAACGCGCCGCGCGCTGGATGGCGGGCGTGACCCCGCCGCACAGGAAACCATGCAGCGGTATTTCTGCGAACTGCGCGCACTGAGTGGGGAAACCCTTGACAAGTATGGCGTTGTCAAGGCCTTTGAAACGGGTATCAGCGGCTGCGGTCTGCCGTTCCGCACCGTGGCGGAACGGTTTCACTTCATCGACGAAAATACGCGCACCGTCTATGTGCCCGTCGGCGAGGGTGCGGCGTTGGTGGAACAGCTGAAGGCGGGGGAGTGCTCTAAGGAACTTTATCGCGCACTGGGTCGATACGCCGTTTCTGTGTATGACCAACATTTCAAGGCGCTGTATGCCGCCGGTGCGCTGCTGACCGCGCGGGATGTTCCTGCTTTGGACGAAGACAGTGCTATTCTTGCGGATTTGACGCTATATGACGAGAGGACAGGCCTCACGCTGGAACCGGAGATGGGAAAAGCTGATTTCGTATAGTCCGGTTTATGGGACACAGTATTGTTTATATTCTAATAAGAACCAGAGGAATAGAGAAGAGAGGAGTGATCCAATGCCGATCCAAGTAGAGGTATGGGGTGACTATGCCTGCTTCACGCGTCCGGAGATGAAGACAGAACGCGTCAGCTACGATGTGATGACGCCTTCGGCGGCGCGGGGGCTGTTAGAGAGCGTTTACTGGCACCCCGGCCTCAGATGGATGATCGACCGCATCCGTGTGTGCAGTCCCATCCGTTTCACGAACATCCGCCGCAACGAGGTGAAGGATGTCATCAGCGCCAATAAGGTGAAAGCGGTGATGAACGGCGGGACGGGAGAACTGTATCTGGCTGCCTCAGAGAGTATTCAACAGCGGGCGGCCATGGTGCTGCGGGACGTCCATTATGTCATCGACGCCCACTTTGAGATGACACCTGCCGCCGCACCGGGGGACAACCACGGCAAATTTCAGGACATCGTCAAGCGGCGGCTGGAACGAGGGCAGTGTTACAGTATGCCTTACCTTGGTACACGGGAATTTCCCGCCCACTTTCGCCGCTGCGCCGAGCTGCCGCCTTGTCCCGATGAACTGAAGGGCACAAGGGACTTGGGTTGGATGCTCTGGGATATGGATTATCGTGATCCGGAGAACATCACGCCAAAATTCTTCCGGGCGCAGATGGTGGACGGCGTGATGATCGTCCCGCCGCCGGACAGCGGGGAGGTGAGGGGATGATCCTGCAAGCACTGACGCGGTATTATGAGGATCTGCTCGCCCAGGGGAAGATCGACGCTCCCGGCTGGGTCCCCGCAAAGATCAGCTTTGCGCTGTATCTGGATGAAACCGGCGAACTAACACAGGTCGTGCCCACAATGGAGGACGTAACGAAGGGAAAGAAAACCGTCCGGCAGCCGCAGACCATGGCACTGCCTGCGGCGGTAAAGCGCACAGTCGGCATTGCGTCGAACTTTTTGTGGGACAATTCCTCCTATCTGCTCGGTATCGACCAAAAGGGCAAGCCGGAGCGCAGCCGTGATTGTTTCGCCGCGGCGGCGCATCTGCACCACGCAGTGCTGGATGGTGTTGATTCCCCCGCCGCTCGCTCAATTCTGGCATTTTTCGACAACTGGAAACCGGAAAACGCAGTGGAGCACCCGGCCCTTGCCGGACAGCTCAACGAAGTAACGGCAGGCGGAAATCTCATGTCCCCGCTGCCGGGATCTACCCGCAGGAGGACGCCGCCATCCGAGAGGCGTGGCAGCGGTATCGGGAGAGCGGCGATGCGGACGCGGTGCGAATGCAGTGCCTTGTAACAGGTACGGAAGATGAGATCGCCGCCGTACATCCGTCGGTGAAGGGCGTCCGGGACGCGCAGTCCAGCGGCGCGGCGCTGGTCTCCTTCAATGCGCCGGCGTTCTGTTCCTACGGACACGAGCAGAATTTCAACGCCCCAGTGGGGAAATACGCCGCCTTTGCGTACACCGCCGCGCTGAACTATCTGCTGGCCGATAAGGAAAATGTGCAGACAATTGGCGATACCACGGTCATCTGCTGGGCGGAGGGTGCGGAAGACATCTACCAGACCTTCGGCGTGGCAGCGCTGTTCGGCGGCGGAAAAGCGGGACTGTCGGACGATGACCTTCGGGCCGCTCTCAAACGCTTAGCAAACGGTTTGCCTTGTGACGATCTGGGCATTGACCCCAATCGCCCGTTCTACATTCTGGGGCTGGCTCCCAACGCGGCCCGGCTCTCCGTCCGCTTCTTTCTGCGGGATAGCTTCGGCGCGCTGATGAAGAATGTCAATGACCACTACGAACGCATGGAGATCGTGCGTCCTGCCTACGAAAAATTCACTTATCTGCCGCTGTGGGCGCTGCTGCGGGAGACGGTGAACCTGAATTCCCGTGACAAAGTGCCATCTCCCTCTATGGCTGGTGCAACGGCCCGTGCCATCTTTTCCGGCGGACGCTACCCCGCCTCGCTGCTGGAGGCAACCATGCTCCGCATCCGCGCGGAGCGCCATATTACATGGGGGCGGGCGGCGATCATCAAAGCCTATTATCTGAAAAATCCACATGAGGACTGCCCGAAGGAGGTTTTGACCGTGAGTCTCAACGAAGCAAGCACCGATACCGCCTACACGCTGGGCCGCCTGTTTTCTGTCTACGAGGCGGTGCAGCAGACCGCGAATCCCGGCATCAACGCGACCATCAAGGATAAGTATTTCAACTCCGCGGCGGCGATGCCCGCCAGCATCTTTCCAGTACTGAACAACCTGTACCAGAAGCATCTGCGCAAGCTGGAGGGAGGACAGCGCGTTTACTATGACAAGCAGGTCATGGCGCTCAAGGGCATTTTAGGCGAAAGCTACCCAGCCCGCATGACGCTGGCACAGCAGGGGGCTTTTGATCTCGGTTACTATCATCAGACGCAGAAGCGTTTTACCAAAAAGGAGGAAGAGAACAATGTCTGAACCCATCAAAAACCGCTATGAATTTGTGGTGCTGTTCGATGTGGAGAACGGCAATCCCAATGGCGACCCTGATGCGGGCAATATGCCCCGCGTGGACCCCGAGACCGGCTACGGCCTTGTGACGGACGTGTGCCTCAAGCGCAAGATCCGTAATTATGTGGAGATGGCTAAAGAAGGGGAGAACGGCTATCGCATCTACATTAAGGACGGCGTTCCTCTGAACACCAGCGATAAGGAGGCCTGCGCCTATGTGAGGGTTGACCCGGACAAGCTGAAGGATGCAAAGAAAAAGGACGAGCATCTGGACGAAAAGCTCCGGGACTTCATGTGCGACAACTTCTACGATATTCGTACCTTCGGCGCGGTGATGACCACCTTTGTGAAGGGGGCTCTCAACTGCGGTCAGGTGCGGGGACCAGTGCAGCTTGGTTTTGCCCGCAGCGTCGATCCTATTCTGCCGCAGGAGGTGACCATCACCCGCGTGGCCATCACTACCGAGGCGGACGCAGAGAAGAAGGGCACGGAGATGGGCCGCAAGTACATCGTACCCTACGGCCTGTACCGGGCGGAGGGCTATGTCTCCGCCAACCTTGCCCGCAAGACCACCGGCTTTTCTCAGGAGGACCTTGACCTGCTGTGGACGGCCATTTTGAATATGTTCGAGAACGACCACTCCGCCGCCCGGGGTAAGATGGCCGTCCGGGAACTGATCGTTTTCAAGCATGACTGCGAGTTGGGCTGTGCCCCGGCCCATAAGCTCTTTGAACTGGTGAAAGCGGTGCGGAAGAACGGCGTGACTACGCCCAGAAGCTATGAAGATTATACCGTCACCGTAGACGAAGAGAAACTGCCGGAGGGCGTGACCTGCACGCGGATGGGGTGATCTATTCCGAGGATGATTTCCTTCAACTCTCCGGTTTGCAGCACTTCAAGTTCTGCCGCCGCCAGTGGGCACTCATCCATGTTGAGAATCAGTGGGCGGAAAATTTCCGCACCACCGACGGGGCGATCCTCCACGAAAACGCCCATAACGGTGGGTTTTTCGAGAGCCGGGGAGACCTCCTCATCACCCATGATATGCGTATTTTTTCCCAGACGCTGGGTGTGTCCGGCGCCTGCGATGTGTTGGAGTTCCACCGGGGCAAGATCGGTATTCCGCTCAAAGGCCGGGAGGGGCTGTGGCAGCCTTATCCCGTGGAATATAAGCGGGGGAAACCAAAAGAGAACACGGCAGATGCCCTCCAACTCTGCGGACAGGCTATGTGTCTGGAGGAAATGCTCTGCTGCGAAATTCCGCAGGGTGCGCTGTATTACGGCGAGCCTCACCGCCGCACTGAGGTAGATTTTACACCGGAGCTGCGTCAGGAGGTAACGGATCTCTTAACCGAAATGCACGAGCTTTACCGGCGCGGCTACACGCCTAAGGTGAAGCCGTCAAAGTCCTGCAATGCCTGTTCCCTGAAGGAACTGTGTCTGCCAAAGCTGCTGTGGAGCAGATCTGTTTCCGCGTATTTGCGCGGCGCCATGGAGGACGAGCCATGAGACAGCTATTGAATACGCTTTTTGTCACCTCGGAGGATATCTACCTCTCCTTGGATGTTGAAAATGTGGTGGCGAACCGGGGCGGGGAACCCGTTGCCCGGTATCCGCTGCACACGCTGCAAAGCATCGTCACCTTTTCTTATACGGGAGCGTCACCCGCCCTGATGGGAAAATGTGCGCAGCGGGAGATCGGACTGGCGTTCTGCTCGCAGAGAGGGAAGTTCCTTGCCCGCGTGTCCGGGCAGATGCAGGGAAATGTCCTGCTGCGGCGGATGCAGTACCGTGTGGCGGACGATCCCCCGCAAAGCTGTCGCATAGCCCGGAATATGATTTTCGGAAAGGTCTACAATGCCCGATGGAGCGTGGAGCGTACCCGGCGGGATCATGCTCCGCGTGTCGATGGTCAGCGGTTTTCCGCCGTATCCCAACAGCTGCAAGGACTGCTGCCGCAAATCGCGGCGGAGACCTCTCCGGACAGTCTGCGGGGGTTGGAGGGCATTGGCGCGGCGGCGTATTTCAGCGTATTGGATGAAATGATCTTGCAGGGAAAGGAAACCTTTTTCTTTCGTGAGCGCAGCCGCCGTCCGCCACTGGACGCCTTTAACGCCATGCTGTCCTTTGCTTACAGCCTGCTTGCCCATGACTGCGCTTCGGCACTGGAAAGCGTGGGACTGGACGCCTATGTGGGCTATCTTCACACGGATCGGCCTGGGCGGGAATCGCTGGCGCTGGATCTGATGGAGGAACTGCGTCCCTGTTTTGCTGACCGCTTTGTACTCACGCTTATCAACAACCGCATAATAAAACCTTCTAACTTTGAATTTCGGGAAAGTGGCGCGGTGCTGCTGGCAGAGGAAGGGCGCAGAACATTTCTTCAAAAGTGGCAGGAGCGGAAGCGGGAGACCATCACCCACCCGTTTTTAGAGGAAAAGCTGCCGTGGGGGTTGGTACCGTATGTACAGAGCTTGCTGCTGGCGCGGTATCTGCGGGGCGATCTGGAGGAATATCCGCCGTTTTTGTGGAAGTGAGGGGCGTATGCTGGTACTCATCACCTATGATGTCAATACAGAAGATGCCGCTGGGCGCAGGCGTCTGCGGCAGATCGCCAAGCAGTGTGTCAACTACGGTCAACGGGTGCAGAATTCCGTGTTTGAGTGTCTGTTGGACACGGCTCAGTGCCGCAGTTTGCAAAATAAGCTCTGCAAGCTCATGGATCCGGAGCGGGATAGTCTGCGGTTTTACTACTTGGGAAAAAAGTACGAAAGCAAAATCGAGCACTTTGGCTGCAAGCAGACATACCTTCCGGAAGATCCAATGATCTTGTAGTGCGAAGGGGAAGCGTACAGATTTTTCCCATGCGGTTCGCACTGCAAATCAAAAAGGTGTTCCTGTATTTATATGTAGAAAAGCGCTTTAAAAGGCGGCGTTTTGCGTGAAATTGTCTAAAAATTGCCTTTTGTCGCAAAAGTGTGTAAAGTAATTTTGTATACTTTTGCTGTCGCGCCCCGCATGGGGCGCGTGGATTGAAATAGTAAAAATTATGTTAAATGGATAACAGCACGGATTAGTCGCGCCCCGCATGGGGCGCGTGGATTGAAATATTTACTTTCACCTTCCGAACCAAACAGCCCCAAGTCGCGCCCCGCATGGGGCGCGTGGATTGAAATTGACAGGTGGGTACGCTCTGACCCCTCTACACCAGTCGCGCCCCGCATGGGGCGCGTGGATTGAAATACGTTTACGACAAGTCCATACTTTGTCAGGGAAGTCGCGCCCCGCATGGGGCGCGTGGATTGAAATGCGTAGTCGTAGAATACCGGGGGGCAACCCGGAGTCGCGCCCCGCATGGGGCGCGTGGATTGAAATTTTCTGAATCAATCACAAATGGAAAACAACGCGCGTCGCGCCCCGCATGGGGCGCGTGGATTGAAATGATGGGTGTACGCGCGAATTAACACGCTAAAACGGTCGCGCCCCGCATGGGGCGCGTGGATTGAAATCCAACCTCCGGAAGCAAAACCGTGTTGCCCGGAGTCGCGCCCCGCATGGGGCGCGTGGATTGAAATAGCGGTTTCCGTGGACACCGTTGACAGCGCGAGAACGTCGCGCCCCGCATGGGGCGCGTGGATTGAAATACAGGTTTGGAGCCAGACTATCTTCGCGGCGCGGGTCGCGCCCCGCATGGGGCGCGTGGATTGAAATCACAAGTACATAGCGCACTTTGCGCAATGCTGCTAGTCGCGCCCCGCATGGGGCGCGTGGATTGAAATCGTAGAAATTGGTTTGCAGAACTTTTTGCTTGCGTCGCGCCCCGCATGGGGCGCGTGGATTGAAATATGGTTAGATTGTTGACCAAATAGGAACCAGCCGTCGCGCCCCGCATGGGGCGCGTGGATTGAAATAAAAACTTTTGTTCCCATTTACGCAAATCGTCCAGGTCGCGCCCCGCATGGGGCGCGTGGATTGAAATCTGATGTAGAACCGTCTGCACCTGTTGAGCCTGAGTCGCGCCCCGCATGGGGCGCATGGATTGAAATAAATCTGTTGAGGGTGATATTACAGCCCTACACCGTCGCGCCCCGCATGGGGCGCGTGGATTGAAATGGCTATTTCGGTTTGGGTTTTGTCTCTATCCTGTGTCGCGCCCCGCATGGGGCGCGTGGATTGAAATTCTACAAGTGCTGGAAGCGCTTTCGCAAGTACGCAGGTCGCGCCCCGCACGGGGCGCGTGGATTGAAATACCGTGGCGGTTGATCGGGACTTCAAGTCCCAGGTCGCACCCCGCGAGGGGTGCGTGGATTGAAATATTTCCTCCAGCTGTGCGGGATCCAGATGGCCCTCGTCGCGCCCCGCATGGGGCGCGTGGATTGAAATAACGCCGGTGACGTTGTCCCTTTTTTCCTCGACGGTCGCGCCCCGCATGGGGCGCGACGCATCGAAATAATTTTGGCTTCAAGCAACCCGATTGGGAAAGCCGTTTGAAAAACAAAAAAAGGTGAAATGCTATGGATGTACAACGGGCAAAAGAATTACTGATGGTTTTGGCTGATGGCATTGACCCCTTGACGGGGGAGGTGCTGCCGGATGACCATGTGTGCAACAAAGGAGAGATCGTGCGGGCGCTGCACTGTGCCGTAGAGGAACTATCCCACAGACAGAAAAAATCGCTGCCTGAAAACAACGGAAAGCCTTGGACGGAGGAACTTGATGACGAGTTATGCCGCTTGTTCGACGACGGTATGAAACGAAAAGACCTCTGTGCGCACTTTGGCCGCACCTCCGGCGCGATCGAGTCCCGGCTGGAACGGCTGGGGAAGCTGTAAAAATACGACAAAAATGTCGCCCACTATGGGCGACATTTCTTAATTTTATAAATCTGTCTATAAACCGATATCAAAAAGTCACTTCAGACCACACAAGAAATTTTCTACATTCAAATATTGAACACCCTCGGCAAACGTATCTTTCCCGCGATAAAGAACGAATTTACCGCTGATCGGGCCAAAGCGTTTTTCAACGATTTGGCATTTCTCTGCATCACGCAGATGAAGTGTCTGCTTTTCGTTGGCCTCGGTGCTGTGCTTGATTTCATAGATGCGGCAATTTTTACTTGCTTTATCGTAAATCACCATGTCAAACTCGCCGCCGGCATCGAACTTGAATTTGAACGCTTCCATCGTACTGGGCGCGGTTTTGCGGACTTCCAGCAGAACAATGTCCTCCAGCATCCGGCCCTTTACATCGTCCAGAATCTTTCCTGTGATATATGCCTTATC
>Ga0129312_1001749_pt1 | contig 11921 bp, 7 predicted proteins | sample O827metagenome_FD_94434 | JGI IMG/M metagenome (GOLD analysis project Ga0129312, IMG submission 94434) | Orangutan group fecal microbial communities from Wisconsin, USA - O827 metagenome | ecosystem: Host-associated > Mammals > Digestive system > Large intestine > Fecal | place: USA: Wisconsin... | reverse complement strand
CGATCATGCTGTACACACTTGTTACATCTGCCATCGGTGGATTACAGATGTACGATATTCCGGCGCTGTTCAATGTTCCGGAAACAGGACTTGTAGGACTTCCGGATGATAAGACCACGACCATGGCAATGTATATCATGCGTCTTTACAACAGTGATGTTGGAAAGGCAGCAGCCGTATCCGTTATCCTGTTTGTTGTTACACTGATCGTCAGCCTGATCCTTTTTGCATCCATGAGTGACAAGGATGAGAGAAGAATGAAAAAGGCAGCGAGAAAGGCAGGTGGAAAGCGATGAATAAAAATAAAGACAGTTATTCAGCCGCATTGAAGCGAAGGACGATCACAAGAACTGTTATCTGTATTATATTCTGTATCATAGCCCTGGGTCCTTTCCTTTTGCTTGTGATGAACGCTACCAGAAGTTCAGATGCCATCAAATCCGGAATTTCCCTGATCCCGTCCACACATTTTCTGGAAAACTGGAAGAATCTGATGCTGAAACAGAATGGTATGCAGATCACCTTACAAAAAGCGGCGCTGAACTCCCTTACCATCACAGTTCCGGGAACCATATTGTCTGTTTATTTTTCCTCCCTGACAGCATATGGAATCTTTGTCTATGATTTTAAGCTGAAGAAGCTTGCCTGGGCGTTTATCATGGCGATCATGATGGTACCGAGCCAGATCTCCATTATCGGTTTTTACAGATTTATGCTGAACCTGAACCTGGTGGATACCTATATTCCGCTGATCATTCCTACCATAGCTACACCGGCGGTGGTATTCTTTATGAAACAGTATATGGAGAGTACTCTTTCCATTGAGATGATCGAGGCAGCCAGGATCGATGGTTCCGGAGAGCTTCATACCTTTAACCGGATCATCATACCGATCATGAAGCCGGCAGTTGCCACACAGGCTATTTTCCAGTTTATCGCACAGTGGAACAATCTGTTTACACCGACTATCATGCTTACTTCTGACTCCAAGAAGACACTGCCTATGTTTGTACAGCTCTTAAGTTCCAACCAGTTCCGTACAGATTATGGTGTGGTATATGTGGGTCTGTTTGTGACCATCATTCCGCTGGTAGTAGTATATCTGATCCTGTCAAAGTATATTGTGGCAGGCGTTGCCCTTGGCGGCGTAAAAGGTTAAAGAAAGCATATACAGAAAGAAGAAAGTCTGATACAATAAAAGGAATCCTGTCAGAAGAAATATCTTCCGGCAGGGTTCCTTTTTGGATTAACGTATTTTGGAGGGTAGGGGAAGATGGATTATCAGAGTCTGGTTACATTTATCATGGAGGTGGTAGGAACCATTGCCTTTGCAGCGTCAGGAGCGCTGGTAGGTGTAGAACGGGGAATGGATATTTTCGGAGTCAGTGTTCTGGGTGTGGTGACAGCAGTAGGAGGGGGAACGGTTCGTGATATTGTGCTGGGACTGGTGCCTCCCGGGATGTTTCGGGATCCCAGGTATACATTGATGGCAACGATCACATCCTGCATTGTTTTTGGATTGATGTATTGGAAACGTGAGATCATGGAGGGGAAGAACAGGCTTACTTATGACCGGGTAATGCTTGTGATGGATACCATTGGCCTTGGTGTGTTTACTGTAATGGGTGTGGATCAGGGAATCCGGCAGGGCTATATGGGAAATGATTTTTTTCTGGTATTCCTGGGAACTATGACGGGAGTGGGCGGTGGTCTGCTCCGTGATATGATGGCAGGGGTGCCGCCGTATATTTTTGTAAGACATATTTATGCCTGTGCATCTATTGTAGGTGCTCTGGTGTGTGTAAAACTCTATCAGTTTACAGGGGCTGTGGAAGCCATGGTGGTGGGGACCATTGTGGTGGTTGTGATCCGTTATCTGGCAGCACATTATAGGTGGAATCTCCCCAAGGTAAAAAGAGCAGGAGAGGACTGACAGAAAATAACCGCATCTTTCGGTGATGAAACATCGAAAGTGCGGTTATTTCCGGCTTAAGGGAAAAGCCCTGTTATATAAGTGAAGGGATGAACGAAACCGTTATTCCTGTGTATCCTGCAGTGCCAGGAAACCTTCTTCGCCTGTACGGATCTTTACAACGTTTTCAAGGTCATAAACGAATACTTTTCCGTCACCGATCTGGCCTGTGTGAAGAACTTTTCTGGCTGTCTCAATGACTTTCTTAACAGGTACAAGGCTTACAACGATCTCGATCTTAACCTTTGGACGAAGGTTCATGTCAAGCTCAACACCACGGTAGTAGGTCGGAGCACCTTTCTGTACGCCGCAGCCCATAACATTTGTGATGGTGATACCGGTAACACCGATCTCATTCATTGCCTGCATAAATTCATCCAGTTTGTTCTGCCTGGTGATGATAACAACTTTTGTAAGCTTGTGTACGCCTTCTTTCGGAAGCTCAGGAACAGATTCGGCAGGAGCGGAAGGTGCAGGTGTAAAGCTTGGAGCTTTTCTGGAGGTTCCCATAGGAGCCACCGGTACACCGGCAACAGAATCCTGAACATAGAATCCGTCGTAAGCACTTGCAAGACCGTGCTCCTTGGAATCAAGACCTGCGATCTCTTCTTCTTCGCTTACACGAAGTCCGATAGTATGTTTGATCACCTGGAATACAATTGTCATTGTGACTGCAACCCATGCGATGGTGATGATCATTCCGATAAACTGTACGCCAAGTCCGTGAGCACCACCGCCTGTGAGGAGGCCTTTCCAGTCTGTGCCTGCACCGTCGGAGAAAAGTCCTACAGCGATAGTACCGAAAGCACCGTTAAGGCCATGGACACCTACGGCACCAACAGGATCGTCAACTTTTAATACTTTGTCAATAAACTCAATACCAAATACTACGATAAATCCGGCAAGGATGCCGATGATGGCAGCAGATGTAGGTGATACGGTATCACAACCTGCTGTGATGGCTACAAGACCTGCAAGAGTACCATTTAAGGACATGGAAACATCTGGTTTTTTGTAGCGGACCCATGTGATGATCATAACTGTGCAGGTTGCGACTGCAGCAGCAAGGTTTGTTGTTACGAAGATTTTGCCTGAGCTTACAATGGCATCGCCTTCCATGCTGACTGTGGAAGCACCGTTGAAACCGAACCAGCAGAACCAGAGGATAAATACGCCAAGAGCACCAACGGTGAGGTTGTGTCCGGGAATAGCTCTGGATTTTCCGCTTTTGGAATATTTTCCGATACGAGGTCCGAGGATAATGGCACCTACAAATGCAGCAACACCACCTACCATATGTACTGCACAGGAACCGGCGAAATCATGAAATCCCATCTGACTGATAAATCCGCCGCCCCAGATCCAGTGACCGGATACCGGGTAAATAACAAGACTGATGATAAGGCTGTAGATACAGTAGGATAAGAATTTGGTACGCTCTGCCATGGCACCGGATACGATAGTGGCAGCAGTTGCACAGAATACTGTCTGGAAAATAAGAAATGCCCAGAAGGGAACACCATCCGGAAGCATTGCAGTTCCATAGTTGGCCTCAGATGCGATGCCACCGATCTTTCCGAAGAAACCATTACCTGCTCCGAACATAATACCGAAACCTACCAGCCAGAAGACCGGAGTTCCGATACAGAAGTCCATCAGGTTTTTCATGATAATGTTACCGGCATTTTTTGCCCTTGTGAATCCTGTTTCTACCATTGCGAATCCGGCCTGCATGAAGAAAACCAGCGCGGCACCGAAGAGGACCCAGATTGTGTTAACTGAAGAGTACATAATAACACTCCCTTTCCCGATTTTTGACAGATATACAGAAGAAATATCTGTTTTTTTTATATATCGAAAGGCGCGGGAAAGAATTAAGATCTCTTCCGCGCCTTTGCGAAGCATATTAATATAAAGTTGTATAATTCCAGTATATGTAAATCAGGGGATATCGTATCGTGTGATTAATGGATGAGGAAATCGATAATGAATTATGAAGTAGAGTTCATAAAGATATCCCCTGTATTTACCTTTGTTACTGACCTGTTAAGATCAGATAGAGAAAAGCAGCTCGTCGTATGTCGGATATGGAAGTAATTCATCCGGAATCAGAGCTTCTGCCTCATCAGCAGATTTTCTTAATGTCTCCATGTCGCCAAGAACTGTCTCCTCATAAGCCTTTGCGCAGGCAAGTACATCATCCGATGCAGCGAGAGCCTTTGCAGTGTCTGCTTTCAGGTTTTCCAGATCTTTGGCCATTGTATCTGCAAGAGTGCTGAGTCTGGTGATAAGAGCAGCCTCACTTGCTACGGAAATATCAGCTACAACAGATTTCTTTGCTGCTGCTGTATCGGCAAGTTTTTCCACATATGTAAAGATGGAAGGAATAACCTGCTTCTGAACCATCTCGGCCATTGTGTTGGACTCGATGTTGATTGTCTTGTGATAAGTCTCAAGCCAGATCTCATAACGGGAGAAAAGTTCTTGTTTTGTGAAGATGCCGTGTTTTGTGAAAAGTTCCACGTTTTTCTCAGCAATGAAATGGGGAAGAGCATCAGGTGTTGCCTTAAGGTTGTAAAGACCACGTTTTTCAGCTTCTTCAACCCACTCATCTGTATAGCCGTTGCCGTTGAAGATGATGCGTTTATGCTCTTCAATGGTTTTCTTGAGAAGGGCATGTACAGCACTTTCCATTTCAGCTTCCGGAACATCTTTGAGAGATGCGCTGAATTCGGAGAGAACTTCTGCAACAGCAGTGTTCAGTACGATGTTGGGGTTTGCAACAGATGCTGCGGAACCAAGCATACGGAACTCAAATTTGTTTCCTGTAAATGCAAATGGTGAAGTACGGTTTCTGTCAGTGGTATCCTTTGTAAAATGAGGAAGAACCTTTGCGCCGATATCCATCTGTACTGCATGTTTGTTGTTGAAGAAGGTATCGTTTTCGATAGATTTGAGGATGTCTGTCAGCTCATCTCCAAGGAAAATGGATACGATCGCAGGCGGTGCCTCATTTGCTCCCAGACGATGATCGTTTCCGGCACTTGCAACAGATACACGGAGAAGATCAGCATATTCATCAACTGCCTTGATAACAGCTACCAGGAATACAAGGAACTGTGTGTTTTCAGCAGGTGTTTTTCCGGGATCAAGAAGGTTGACACCTGTGTCCGTGCTCATGGACCAGTTGTTGTGCTTGCCGCTTCCGTTGATTCCCTCAAATGGTTTCTCATGAAGGAGGCATACCATATTATGCTTGTCGGCAACTTTCTTCATGATCTCCATGGTAAGCTGGTTGTGGTCAACAGCAACGTTTGTGGTATCAAATACAGGAGCCAGCTCATGCTGTGCAGGAGCAACTTCATTGTGCTTTGTTTTTGCCGGGATTCCAAGCTTCCACAGCTCTTCATCAAGATCATGCATGTAAGCTGCAACTCGTGGTTTTAATGTTCCGAAATAATGATCTTCCATTTCCTGTCCCTTTGGTGCTGATGCGCCAAGAAGAGTACGTCCGCAGAAGATCAGGTCTTTTCTCTTTTTGTAGAGATCCTTGTCAACAAGGAAGTATTCCTGCTCAGGCCCTACTGTTGTATTGATATGACGGACCTCTTTGTTTCCAAGGATGTGAAGGATGCGGACAGCTTCTTTATTAAGTACATCCATGGAGCGGAGAAGGGGAGTTTTCTTATCCAGTGCCTCGCCGCTGTAAGAACAGAAAGCGGTGGGAATGTAAAGAGTTTTATCTTTAATGAATGCCGGTGAAGTAGGATCCCATGCTGTATATCCTCTTGCCTCAAATGTGGCGCGAAGGCCGCCGGAGGGGAAGCTGGATGCATCAGGCTCGCCCTTTACAAGCTCTTTACCGGAAAAGTCCATGATCACCTGTCCGTCGCCTGTAGGGGAGATGAAGCTGTCATGCTTCTCTGCGGTAACATTTGTCATTGGCTGGAACCAGTGAGTGTAATGGGTGGCACCGTTTTCGGTTGCCCATTCCTTCATTGCCACTGCTACGGAGTTTGCTACATCAAGTTCCAGGTGAGTTCCGTTCTCGATGGTTTTCTTTAATGCCTTGTACATGTCCTTTGGCAGTTTGCTTCTCATTACTTTGTCGTTGAAGACAAGGCTGCCATACATTTCTGGAATACTCTGTGCCATATAGGTACACTCCTTTCGATTTCACTCATTCATTATTATTTTTAATCTTTTTATAATGGACTGTTATATGCCGCAAAGGGATATCCAGCCCCTGAAAAACAAAAAAGACGCTTCGGATACCTGTTCAGTATCCAAAGCGCCTTTGCTTTATGTGACGTAGTATACACGAAATAAAAATAATGTCAAGAGTTTTTTTGAAAAAAAATTCCGGGAGAAGTGGGGAGGTAAGAGAAGTATCCTATAGAACGGGGTTGACAAATCTGCGTCTTTCATTATAATTTGTGTGTATTAAAAAGCCTTAAATATTTTCTTGGCAGATGGAGGGAAAAATGGCAGAAATAAAGGAAGAATGTGGTGTATTCGGAATTTACGACCTGGATGGCGGTAACATTGCACCGTCTATTTATTATGGTCTTACATCTCTGCAGCACAGAGGACAGGAGTCCTGCGGAATGGCAGTATCCCGTACTGAAGGAGAGAGAGGAAATGTACAGTTTCATAAGGATCTGGGACTGGTAAGCGAGGTTCTCCGCCAGGACGTGGTCCGGGGAATGGATGGAGATATCGGTATCGGCCATGTGCGTTATTCTACAACAGGCGCGTCTATAGCAGCCAATGCACAGCCTCTGGTACTTTCTTATATCAAGGGAAGCCTGGCACTGGCCCACAATGGAAATCTGATAAATACAGAAGCACTGAAATGGGAACTGATTCAGACAGGGGCTATTTTTCATACAACTACGGATTCTGAAGTTATTGCCTTTCATATTGCAAGAGAAAGAGTCCATTCAGCCACAGTAGAGGAAGCAGTTTACAAGACAGTGAAGAAGATCCAGGGCGGTTATGCACTGGTGGTAATGAGCCCAAGGAAACTCATCGGCGCCCGTGATCCGTACGGACTGAAGCCACTGTGCCTGGGTAAGAGAGATAATACCTATGTACTGGCATCGGAGAGCTGTGCGCTTACTTCTGTAGGTGCGGAGTTTGTCCGTGATATTGCACCGGGAGAAATCGTCACAGTGACCAAGGATGGTGTGAAATCCAGTATGTTTGATGAGACAAAGAAACATGCCCACTGTGTATTTGAATATATTTATTTTGCGCGTCTGGACAGTACTATGGATGGTGTAAAGATCTACGACGCCAGGATCCGTGGCGGCAAATCCCTGGCAAAATCCTATCCTGTGGAGGCAGATCTGGTAACCGGTGTACCGGAATCCGGACTTCCTGCTGCAAAGGGCTATTCTGAAGAATCGGGAATTCCCTTTGGGTTTGCCTTCTATAAAAACAGCTACATAGGAAGAACATTCATCAAGCCTACCCAGAAAGAGAGAGAGTCCAGTGTACACTTAAAGCTCAGTGTGCTGGATTCTGTAGTAAAGGGTAAAAGGATCGTTCTTGTGGATGATTCCATTGTACGCGGTACTACCATTGCCAACCTGATCCATATGCTTAAGGAGGCTGGTGCAAAGGAAGTTCATGTCCGTATCAGTTCACCGCCGTTTTTGCATCCCTGCTATTTTGGAACAGATGTGCCTTCCAATGATCAGCTTATTGCAGCGCAGCATAGTACAAAGGAGATCTGCAGGATGATCGGTGCAGATTCACTTGGTTATATGCAGAATGATTATCTGGAGGGAATGGCAGGAGGGCTTCCGCTGTGTAAAGCCTGCTTTGATGGTAAATATCCTATGGAAATCCCGGAAGAAATTAAACGTGGATAAGCTGAATATGGAATCGATTTCACCAGAACAAAATTGGTATTACCAAAAACAATGTGAAAAATAAATAAAGATATATAATGATCATTGAAATATTTGTGAATAATTCGGGTTTTCCCTATGAAAATGCGAAAAATGGAAAAAATATCCGCTTGACAAAAATAAAGATATGGGACATAATATGGAACAACCTAAAGGCCGGAACAGCGATGGCCTGGGTGTTTTTACAGGTAACGTAAATTACGTTTGATGAGTTAGAGAGGATGATATTTATGTCTCAGAAAATTAGATTAAATGCAACAGACGAAGTGAAAGAATTCGTAAATGCCGCAAGCAAATGTGACTTTGATGTGGATATTTCCTATAACAGGATGATCATTGATGCGAAATCCATTCTGGGTATCCTGAGTATGGACCTTACCAGAGATCTTACTGTGACATGTCACGGAGAGAACCAGGAATTCAACCGCACACTTCAAAAATTTGCCATTGCATAAATACAGGATATAATTAGGTAATGATCTTGGAACAGGCATCAGGACAGCGCAGTAGAACAAGCTTTCCGGTGCCTGTTTTTCTGTGGAAAAATATGAAAACAGGATGTTGACAAATAAAAAAAAATAGTTTATAGTATAGCATATTTTATAGGAAAATCACTGACAAAGGCGTCAGAAACAGTACAAGGGGTAAGTTTCCCCCTTAAAGAGCTGTTTCTGGCGCCTTTGCTGTTTTACAAGCAGGATAACAGGATGGAGGAGGAGATCGAAGATGGCAGTAAAGTATGTTTTTGTAACAGGCGGAGTTGTTTCCGGTTTGGGAAAGGGAATTACGGCAGCGTCTCTGGGAAGGCTTCTCAAAGCAAGAGGCTATCAGGTGACTATGCAGAAGTTTGATCCTTATATCAACATTGACCCGGGAACCATGAACCCGATCCAGCATGGAGAGGTATTTGTAACCGATGACGGTACAGAGACAGACCTTGACCTGGGCCACTATGAGAGATTCATTGACGAGAGCCTTGACAAAAACTCTAATGTAACTACAGGTAAGATATACTGGTCTGTTCTTCAGAAAGAACGTCATGGAGATTTCGGTGGAGGTACCGTGCAGGTCATTCCCCATATCACCAATGAGATCAAGAGCAGATTTTACAGGGCAAAATCTGCAGATGAGGACAGGATCGCCATTATTGAGGTTGGTGGTACAGTCGGTGATATTGAGAGCCAGCCTTTCCTGGAATCGATCCGCCAGTTCCAGCATGATGTGGGACATGATAATGCAATCCTTATTCATGTAACACTGATCCCTTATCTTCGTGCTTCGGGAGAGATGAAGACAAAGCCTACCCAGGCAAGTGTGAAGGAACTTCAGGGAATGGGAATTCAGCCGGATGTTCTGGTATGCAGAAGCGAGTATCCTCTTACCGATGATATCCGTGGAAAGATCGCACTGTTCTGTAATGTACCTGTAAGCCATGTACTTCAGAACCTGGATGTGGAATATTTATATGAAGCGCCTCTGGCAATGGAAAGAGAAAAACTGGCAGATGTAGTACTCCAGAGCCTGCGTCTTGAGAACCGCAAGCCGGATCTTACAGACTGGGAAAATATGGTTGAAAATCTCCGTCATCCGGACAAAACTGTAAATATCGCCATGGTAGGAAAATACACACAGCTTCATGATGCATACTTAAGTGTAGTGGAAGCTTTGAAGCACGGAGGTATCTCCTGCAGGGCAAAGGTTGAGATCGAGTGGATCGATTCCGAGGAGGTCAATGAGAAGAATCTTGATCAGCTCCTTCATAAGGTGGACGGAATCCTGGTTCCGGGTGGATTCGGAAACCGTGGAACAGAAGGCATGATCCTGGCAGCGCAGTATGCAAGGGTACATAAGATCCCGTACCTTGGAATCTGCCTTGGAATGCAGATGGCTATTGTGGAATTCGCACGTCATGTTCTTGGATACGGGGATGCAAACAGTATCGAGCTTGCTCCGGAGACTACACATCCGGTGATCGCACTGATGCCGGATCAGGAAGATATTGAAGATCTTGGTGGAACCTTAAGACTTGGAAGTTACCTGTGCATACTGAAAGATGGATCCAGATCCATTGAACTCTTTGGCAAAAAAGAGATCCAGGAACGCCACAGACACCGCTACGAGGTTAACAATGCATTCCGCGATGAGCTGAATGAGAAAGGAATGTCCATTGTGGGAACATCACCGGACGGAAGGATCGTGGAGATGATCGAAATCGAGAGCCATCCGTTCTTTGTGGGAACCCAGGGACATCCGGAATTTAAGTCAAGACCGAACCATGCACATCCGCTGTTCCGTGGATTTATCCAGGCAGCAGTTAACAAAAAATCGGAAGAAGCCGCTAACAGGAAAGGATGAGAGAAATGAACGAAGTGACAAAGGAACAGCAGGGACTTTACCGGCCACAGTTTGAACATGACAACTGCGGTATCGGAGCAGTTGTAAATATAAAAGGAAAGAAAACCCATGATACAGTTGCAAATGCATTGAAGATCGTGGAAAATCTGGAGCATCGTGCAGGTAAGGATGCCGAGGGGAAAACCGGTGACGGTGTAGGTATCCTTCTTCAGATCTCTCATAAATTCTTCAAAAAAGTCTGTAGAAAAGAGGGATTTGATATTGGCGGAGAGAGAGAGTATGGTGTGGCTCAGCTCTTTTTCCCGCAGCATGAGATCAAACGTGCCCAGGCAAAGAAGATGTTCGAGATCATCGTGGAAAAAGAAGGACTGGAGCTTCTTGGATGGCGTACAGTGCCTGTTTTCCCGGAGGTTCTCGGACATAAGGCAAGAGAGTGTATGCCGTGCATCGTGCAGGCATTTATCAAAAAGCCGGAGGATGTGGAAAAAGGCCTTCCGTTTGACCGTATGCTTTATATTGCCCGCCGTGAGTTTGAACAGAGTAATGACAACACCTATGTGGTTTCCATGAGCAGCCGTACTATCGTTTACAAAGGTATGTTCCTGGTTGGCCAGCTCCGTACTTTTTTCGGAGATCTGCAGAGTCCGGATTATGAATCTGCTATTGCAGTGGTACATTCCCGTTTCAGTACAAACACAAACCCGAGCTGGGAGAGAGCACACCCCAACCGTTTTATTGTACATAACGGTGAGATCAATACCATCCGTGGAAATGCGGATAAGATGCTTGCCCGTGAGGAGAATATGGACTCTCCGTACCTGAAAGATGAGCTTCATAAAGTCCTTCCGGTTGTAAACCGTAATGGTTCTGACTCTGCAATGCTTGATAACACACTGGAATTTCTGGTTATGAGCGGAATGGATCTTCCTCTTGCAGTAATGATCACCATTCCGGAGCCGTGGGCAAACAATGATACCATTTCCCAGGAAAAACGTGATTTCTATCAATATTATGCAACCATGATGGAGCCATGGGACGGTCCCGCATCTATCCTGTTTTCAGATGGTGATGTGATGGGAGCTGTTCTTGACAGAAACGGTCTTCGTCCTTCAAGATATTATATCACATCCGACGGCTACATGATCCTTTCCTCGGAGGTTGGTGTCCTTCCGGTAGATGAGGAGAAGATCGTATTAAAAGAGCGCCTTCACCCTGGAAAAATGCTCCTGGTCGATACAGTAAAGGGATGTGTGATCGATGATAATGAACTGAAAGAAAAATATGCAAAAAAACAGCCATATGGTGAATGGCTGGACAGCAATCTTGTGCAGCTTAAAGATATCAAAATTCCAAATCAGCGTGTGATCGAGTACACACCTGAAGAAAGAGCGCGTCTTCAGAAAGCATTCGGATATACTTATGAGCAGTACCGTACCTCTATCCGCAACATGGCATTAAACGGAGCAGAGAGTATCGGGGCTATGGGACATGATACACCTCTTGCTGTATTTTCAAAACAGAATAATCCTCTGTTTGATTACTTCAAGCAGCTTTTTGCCCAGGTTACGAATCCGCCTATTGACGCCATCCGCGAGGAGATCGTTACTTCCACAAGTGTATATGTGGGAAAAGACGGAAATCTTCTGATCCAGAAGCCGGAAAACTGCCAGGTACTG
>Ga0129312_1001746_pt1 | contig 11932 bp, 10 predicted proteins | sample O827metagenome_FD_94434 | JGI IMG/M metagenome (GOLD analysis project Ga0129312, IMG submission 94434) | Orangutan group fecal microbial communities from Wisconsin, USA - O827 metagenome | ecosystem: Host-associated > Mammals > Digestive system > Large intestine > Fecal | place: USA: Wisconsin... | reverse complement strand
GGGTGAGTACAAAGGCAGTGCAAGTGCAGAAGGCTACACGCTGGAAGATGGCACGGCACTGAACCTGAGCGATAAGGATCAGAAGTGGCTGGGGCTGAAGGATACTTTTAAATTTTAATGACTTAGGGGAATAGGAGCATATGTATGAGAGTTGTGCTATTGGGAGCCGCAGGATTCATCGGAACAAATCTTACGATCGAATTGATGAAGAAGCCCGAAAATGAAATAACATTGGTGGATAAAAATAAGGATTTTTTTAATCCGATAGTCAAGATGAATCTTAACAATGTTCATATTGTTGAATCGAGTTTGACGGTAGATATGGATTTTGATTCTATCCTTAAAGAGCAAGATGTAGTTTATCATCTAGTAAGTACAACAGTACCAACGACTTCGAATCAGCATATTTCTCAAGAACTTGTATCTAATGTTATCTTCTCGGCAAATTTGTTTGAAGCGTGTATTCGGTGCGGTGTTAAGAAGGTCGTGTTCGTTTCTTCTGGAGGAACAGTATACGGCAAGGAAGTTGATTGCCCCCTTAAAGAAAAGACAGCGACAAATCCCATATCTTCTTATGGTGTTCAAAAGATCACTATAGAAAAATTATTGTATCTTTATAGATATATGTACGGCTTGGATTATCGTATTATTCGCCTTGCAAATCCTTACGGACCGTATCAAAGACCTAATGGTGTTTTGGGTGCTGTAACAACGTTTACATATAAGGCACTTAAGGGAGACGAAATCACTGTATATGGAGATGGCTCTGTAGTACGTGACTTTATCTATATTGATGATGCAATTAGAGCAATTATGAAAATTGTTAATGGCGAAAATAAACACCGTACATTTAATCTTGGCTGTGGATATGGGACAAGCATTAAGCAGGTTTTGGAAACGATTGAAAAAGCACTTGGAATAAAACTGAATGTTTCTTATCTTGAAGGACGTAGAGTTGATGTTCCGGTTAATTACCTTGATATTAGCCGCTACGAAAAATATTATGGTGCACTCAATCCGATATCTTTGGAAGACGGCATCAGAAAAACAGCAGATTTCATGAAAAAAGAATACGGTATATAAAGAACACAAGAAAAGTTAAGAGGATGTAAGATGGAACGAGTTGCAGTTATAATGGGAAAAATGCATTCTGGAGGGAAAAAGAACCTTGTCATGGAATACTATAGAAATATAGATAAGTCAAAGGTGCAGTTTGACTTTTTCTGTGATACAGATTCAAATGCTATTCCACAAGAAGAAATTGAAACACTAGGAGGCAGAGTATATCAAATCGCTCCATATCAGAATATTTTTAAGAATATGAGCCAGATGAAGGCTATTTGCAAGAAGAATAATTATAAAATTATGCATTCATACAATGGGACAATGAACTTGTTTTCAATGTTTGTTGGATGGCAGAGCGGGATTCCCATTCGTATTAGCGAAAGTATTTCTATGGCACATAGTGCTGACAAGAAAACTATACTTAAGAATATCCTGAAGCCATTTTCTAAAATGTTTGCAACTAATTTTATGGCAAATGGTGAAGCGTGTGGACGTTGGCAGTTTGGTGACAGGTTATTTGATGAAGGAAAAGTCAAAGTGTTCAAAACTGTTATCAACACAGAGGTAAACAAGTATGATGAAGAACTCAGAAATGCAACTCGCAAAGAGTATAATATTGAGAATAATATTGTAATAGGACATATTGGTCGATTGACTGAACAGAAAAACACACTATTCATTATAGATATTTTTAATGCTTTAGTAAAGAAGGAACCGAAAGCAAAGTTACTGATAATTGGCGATGGAAATCTTCGAGAAGAAATGCTAAAAAAAATTGAACAGTATGAGATAAAGGATAAAGTTCTTTATTTAGGGAGGAGAGAAGATATTCCACAGTTTTATAATGCGATGGATTGTTTCTTACTTCCGAGTTTATATGAAGGTTTGCCTGTTGTAGGTGTAGAAGCAGAAAATTGTGGACTTCCAATGTTTTTCTCTACGGAAATCCCAGAGGAATCTAGTGCATGTGAAGATTTAGGAGTTTTTATGTCTTTGGAAAAAACTCCGGAAGAGTGGGCAGATGCAATTCTTCAGGCGGTAAAAAAGAATATGCCTATCAGAAGAGGTAAGACAGAAGAGGTAAAGGCGGCTGGGTTCGATTCTGGTGTTGAGGCAAATAAACTACTGAAGTATTATGAGGACTTGGTTGCTTCGTTAGCTTAAGAAAATAAAACACAGAAAAGATGAAAATGGAGAGTCGAACATGAAGAAAATTGCAATCGTGTCATGCTATTTCCAGCATAACTACGGAAGTATGTTACAGGCATATGCTACTCAGATGGCACTGGATAAACTGGGATATGAAAATGAAACAATTGATATTGCCGGATTTAATAGAGAAATAAAAAAATCAAAAGTACTGTATTTCGCAAAAGCGAGTATAACTTCTGATATTTTATTAGATAAAATCGGAATGGCAAAGAATGTATTGATTAAGAAATTCTCTAAAAATCAGTACGCTGAATTGTCTAAGGTTCGTGCTGAAAAATTCGATGCATTTAGCCGTAAACAGTTTAGGCTCTCTCCAAAATATAATTCGAAAGCAGAACTTGGAAATAAATGTAAGGATAACTATTCGAGTGTACTTGTAGGAAGCGATCAGTTATGGCTTCCGGGAAATATTGCAGCGGATTATTATACACTCAATTTTGTACCAGAGACTGTTAATTCGATTGCCTATGCAACGAGTTTTGGCCAGTCAAGTTTACCGAAAGATTCTACAAAAAAGGCAGAGGCATTTTTAAAGAAAATAAAGCACATTGGTGTAAGAGAAGAATCGGGTCAAAAACTGGTGAAAGAAATTGCTGACCGCAACGTTCCAGTAGTTTGTGATCCGACATTACTGTTTACAGGCGATGAATGGATGGCAATTCAACAGAAAGAGCCAATTGTAAAAGGAAAGTACATTCTGTGCTATTTTCTTGGCAACAATCCGCCTCATAGAGAATTTGCAAAACGCTTAAAAGAAGCTACAGGCTGCAAGATTATAGCACTGACACATTTAGATGAATTTGTAAAGAGCGATGAAGGTTATGCTGATGAAACGCCTTATGATATTGATCCGGCAGATTTTCTGAATCTAATTCGAAATGCGGAATATGTGTGTACAGACTCTTTCCATTGTTCCGTGTTCTCCATTCTTTATAAGCGGCAGTTTTTTACATTCCGTCGGTATAACAGAAATACAAAACAGTCAACAAACAGTCGTTTAGATACACTGTTTCACATGGCGGGAATTACTGGCAGATTACTGACAGGAGAAGAAAATATAGCCGATTGCTTAAAGATAGAGACGGATTTTGAAAGCGTTCATAAAAAGTTAGAAGGAATCCGACAGAAGTCTTATGAATATCTTTTGAAGGCATTAAAAGATGAAGGGAGTACAGATTTGTGATTGAAGTTAATAAAAAACAGGACTGTTGCGGCTGTACTGCCTGCGCAGCAATTTGCCCTAAAGATGCAATTATTATGAAGGAAGATAATGAAGGATTTCTTTATCCAGAAGTTGATAGAAATGTATGCGTTAATTGTAGACTATGCGAACAAGTCTGTCCGATTAAAAATTATAGAAGCAAGTCAAGTAATCCGAAACAAAAAGCTGCTATTGTACAAAATAAGGATCAAAATATTTGCAGGCAAAGTACATCAGGTGGTGCTTTTACACCTATAGCAGAATATGTTATTGATAGAGGCGGCATTGTTTTTGGCGTAGCAATTGACGATACCTATCGGGTTAAACACATCGGAGTTACAAACAAGGAGGATTTGGAAAAGTTCAGAAATTCAAAGTATGTCCAAAGCGATATGGGCGATACGTATAAGAGGGTGAAGTATAATCTTGAGAAGGGAACGCTAGTATGTTTCAGTGGAACTCCATGTCAGATTGAGGGCCTTCTTGGATATCTAAGCAAAAGTTATGACAATCTCATTCTGGTTGATGTTGTGTGTAGAGCAGTTCCTTCTCCAGGAGTATGGCGAAAATATATTGATATGGAAACAAGTTCTCGTGGTGAATGTACGGTGCGCTTCCGTGATAAAACTTTGGGATATCAATATTCTACAATGGAAATTAAAGATGAAAATGGGCTGGTAACGCGTGGGGGGATAGAAAGCCAACCATGGTTGAGGATGTTTTTTTCTGGAATGATAATAAGGCCATCCTGTACAGTATGCCATTTTAGAAACAGATATCGTAGTAGTGATTTTACAATTTGGGACTGTTTCAATATAAGTCGAATAGATAGAAAGTTTAATGAGGATGTAGGAACAACACGAGTATTGATACATAGTAAAAAAGGTGAAAAAATTTTCGAAGAAATTAGAGACAAATTTAAGTGTAAAATGATTTCTTGTGAAAAAGCGATAGAGGGTGTACGAGAAATGGAAATATCACCTGATATGAATGAAAAACATGCTGAATTCTTTTATGATTACTCTCAATTAAGCATGGAAGAACTGCTAGAGAAATATTTCCCGACTACAGTTAAAGTGAAGGTGAAAAAAAATATTAGACTAATCCTTAACCGGTTGGGACTTGATAAAACAGTTAAACACATTATGAAAAAAGGATGAGATATAGGAGTAGCAAATGAACTTGTTGTTTATTCAAGGGGGCTCTCGATGGAAGTTTGATACCGAGGGTAATTTATATACCGATGCCAATTTTAATAATAGGGTTTGGGAAAGATACGGAAATCTTTGCGATGAATTAACAGTAATTCTGAGGCGAGAGAGTTCCGTATACAAAAAAGACGAGGCTGAAGAAAAATATAACAAATTTGATGTAGAAAAGTATAAGTATGTGGCATTAGAAGATTTGTATAGACCATCAAAAAATTTGTTGGATCCACGGAAAAGAAGAAAGATTATTGAAAGCATAGAATGTGAAGTGAAAAAATGCGATAAAATTATAATAAGATCGCTGGGGAATATTTACACAAATACAGCACTTATGATGGCTAAAAAGTATAATAAAAAGTATTTAGTCGAAGTTACTGGATTCGTTTTTGAAAGCTTCTGGTATCACAGTTTTAAAGGTAAATTAACAGCAACTTATTATGAGAATTGCTACAAAAAGCTTATGCGAGATGTTCCATATGCAGTATATGTAACAGAAGAAGCATTACAGAAAAGATACCCTTGTAGAGGAAAATCTATTGGTTGCTCTGATGTAGAGCTGATGGAATTAGAAGAGTCAATACTTGCACAACGCAAGATTCGTATAAAAGAATGTCATAAGACCATTAATTTAGGCACGGCGGCTTTTCTTGATGTGAATTGGAAAGGGCAGAAATTTGTAGTTGAGGCATTGGCACAACTTAAGAAGGAAGGTCTAGAATGTTTTCGCTATCAGTTGATCGGAGCAGGAACCGGAAATGCTATAAAGAAGATGGCTGAACAATTGGGGGTTTCAGAATATGTTACTGTAATAGGTACATTACCACATGATCAAGTGTTTGGATGGCTGGATCAAATTGATATCTATATTCAGCCAAGCTTCCAAGAAGGGTTGTGTCGTTCAATTGTAGAAGCAATGTCGAGAGCGTGCCCGATTATTTGTTCAGATGTTGGCGGTAACTACGAATTGGTTTCAAACCAATATTTATTTAAAAAGGGAAATAGTAAGGAACTTGCAGCAAAACTTCGTAAGATGAGTACTCTTGATGAACAATTGAGGGAAGCCGAGAGGAGCTTTAAAACGGCAAAGAAGTTTGATAAATATATTCTCAATGAAAAAAGAGATGCCTTTTATCAAATGTTTGTGGAGGATATGACAGAATGATTTCCTTGGTCATGGCGGTATATAATGGCGAAAAATATATTTTACAACAACTTGATTCGATTAAGAATCAGACTTTAGCACCTGATGAAGTGATTATTCATGATGATAAGTCAACAGATGAGTCTGTTTCTATTATAGTCGATTATATTAAGAAAAATGGATTAAAATGGTCTATTGTAGTGAATAATGTAAATCAGGGCTATTCGAGAAATTTTTCGAATCTTATAAAAGAGGCAAGAGGGGATATTGTTTTTCTGGCCGATCAGGATGATGTTTGGTTACCAGATAAAATTGAAAAGATGACCAAAGTGATGGAGGAACATCCAGAGATAAGTCTATTGGCTTCAAATGTTAAACCTTTTTATACGGGACAAAATCCACAAAAAGTGAATTTTGAAAAATTTGATAGACGGAGGGAGTTAATTCCGATTAGAGATAAATCGAAATGGATTAAACCTATTCGGCCTGGTTGTGCAATGTGTATTCGTCCTTCAAAATTTGAAGGTTATGATGAATTATGGTACGACAAGTATCCGCATGATTGCCTGCTGTGGGGATTAAGTGTGCTATCCAACAGTGCGTATTTGTTAAATGAAGAAACAATTGAATTCCGTCGACATGATAGTAATACATCGAGTCGAGGTGGCAGAACATCACAGAATCGCATTAGGATTATTAGTCAAGAGATTGAATATATTCAGCGAATGTTAAATTATCAAAAAAAAGTGGGGAATTCGAATCTGGTAGATATGTTAGAAAAACAATTAGATGTGTATAAGACTAGATTGGGAGCTTTGGAAGAAAAAAACGTATGGAAAATTTTTTTGCTACTGCCTAGAATAAAGTATTTTGGAAGAAATAGATTTTGGTTGACGGATATGTACTATTGTGCAAAAAAAAGGAGGTGACAGCAATGGTGTTAATAGTACTGTTTTTTTTGGTGCTGTTGCTTCTGCTAATCGTCTATAATGTATTTAATAAGGATTTTATGTCCCCTTCTTTTCTGCTGGTTGCAGGATATTTATTGTCAATTGGGTCGACATTGTATAATATTCGGGACTGGAATGTATCGATTGGAATTAAAACCTTTCTGATATACTTCGTTGGAATGCTGGCTTTTGTGGCTGGTGAAGCATTGATTAAAACAAGGGCAGCAAAAAATAGAAGAACGAGTAAGATGCAGGAGGTAGAATATATATCAGTTAATAGGTGGAAGTATTTTTTAGTTATATGTGCATGTGTTTTTGTACTTATTCTTACATATAGAGAAGTTGTTAGAATTGCAAATTTGAACTTTGCAAGCTGGGGAAATCTTGCTTACAATTATAAGACAAATGTTATCAACGGTGATTTAGAGGGATCAAGTTTAAGTAGTCTAGTCCAGCAAGCAAATAAATTTACGAAGGGATTTGCTTTCGTTTTTCTCTATATATTTATTAACAATTTCTTTGCGGACAGAAATCATAGAGAGCATAGAAAAAATTGGATAAATTTAATTCCGGGAATATTATTTGCAATTCAATGCGTAATAAAGGGCGGAAGATTTCAGATAGTAGCGTATATTATAAGTGCTGTTTTCCTCTACTACTTCTTTTGGAAAAAATCTACGGGTTGGAGCGAGGTTGTTCCAATAAAATACCTTATGCGAGTCATTATTGGAATAGTGATAGTTGTCATGGCTTTTTGGTTTTCCAGAGAACTGGTTGGTAGAATGTCAAAAGATAATGATTTAATGGGATATGTAACAAGATATTTTGGCGGCGGCGCGGCACTTATGGAACTCTATTTGAGAGATACATCTATGCTTCATGATGCTGCGGTTGAAACTTTTGCTGGGATGGTTACATCGCTAAATAAACTAGGATTTACGTTAACAGCAAGAGCATCTCACGAATTCCGTGCTGCGGCGGGGATTACAATAGGTAATGCGTATTCAGCATTACGAAATTACTATCATGACTATGGCATTATGGGTGTGGCTTTCTTTAACTTTTTATTGAGCTGTATTTTTTCTTCAAAATACTATAAGTTAAAATCTTACACATACATAACATATAATAAAGCGTTCTCTATTATTTTATATGCTACATTGATTTATACTGTGTTTTTTCAGTTTTTCACGGACTATTTTTTTGCGAGACTTTCAATCGGATTTATTATAGAGCTTTTGATTATGAGAATTTGTTTTTGGTTTACAGTAAAACTGAAAATATCAATTGGTAGGAGGTAAATGATGAATATATTAATCATCCATTCGCATAATGCTAACAGAGGTGATGAAGCGGCTGTGAAAGCTATGGTCGATGAACTTCTCTTAAAGTATCCAAAGGCGAACATTACTATTTCTAATAACGGATTTACGCCTTACCCGAATATGCCGAGTAATGTTACACAAATAAGTCGGTTTCCTAAATTGCAGTCTAAAACTGCGCAGGTGGAATTTTTTCTGGCACTTGCAACAAAGGGAAAAGTGGTTTTCTCAAAGGAAGCAAGGATGTTTATGAAGTCTTTACAGCAAGCAGATGTTGTATTACATGCGCCAGGAGGACCATCGATAGGGGATACATATTTCAAGGCCGAAAAACTCTATCTTTGGAGATTAAATTTCATTCGTAGATTAGGTGTTCCGTACATTTTTTATGCACCATCAATGGGACCATTTAATTGCACTACGCGAAATAAATTGAGAAGTAAAGTCATTTCAGGTGCTGAGAAAGTGATTTTGAGAGATCCAATTTCCGTAAAATATGTCAAGGAATTTCTGCCTAATATTGATGTGGAACAGGCTCTGGATTCTGCATTACAGCATGATATTGATATGAGTGTAAATGAGCAAAAGTATAATAATTATTCTGAGCTGAAACAATTTATAGAAGAACATGAAAGATGTATTGGCATTACAATAACAGATCTTAAATGGCATCCTGTGCATAAGAATGAAAAAATTATTGAGCAAATTCCAGTAGTGTTTAAAGCATTTATTAACGAAAAGGTGAGAGAAGGTTACGGTATTGTTTTCATCCCACAATTGTATGGAAATTTAAATGACACTCAAATTATGGATGAATATATGATGGATCATGGTACATTTATCATAGATGCGTTTTCAGAAGAACGAGATACGTATTTTCAACAGTATGTTATTAGTAAACTATATGCTGTTGTTGGTATGCGCTATCATAGTAATATTTTCTCTGCAAAAATGGGAACACCGTTTGTATCTGTATCGTATGAACAGAAAATGAAAGGGTTTATGCAGTCAATAGGGCTGAGTAATTATTGTATTGATTTAAATGATCTTTCAGAAAATGTACTGTCTGACAAGTTTCAACAGTTAGAAGTTAATCACGATGCCTATGAAAAAAAACTGCAAGATATTCATTCTGATATGAAATGTCAGGCGTACAAATCAACTGCAGAGGTTATTAAATTTTTAGAGAGAGGGCAGTGTTAAATGCAGAAGATTAAGAAGAGCATAAAGCTTTTTTTAGATAAGTTTTCGATGATGTATGAATTCCTATGTGATTACCGCAATTATAGTCGATGGAATTATAATAACCCAAGAGTTGTTACAAGGGCGGCGCAAGAATCCAAAATACTTCGTCAGACTCACATGATTGAAAAAGGTATGTCCCTTACTTCTCCTAGAAAGGGATTTGGTCAGCCGAAGATTAAGACATTGTTTGAGATGCTTGATACTTACCTGAAATTAGGATATCCTTCAGACGGAATGCCATTTCAGGATGCACTGTGCGTTTTGAATGAGTATGTTAAGATGCAAAAAGAATTAGGATATGAAAACGCAGCTATGGAGGAAAAGCTGAAAGAATATGACTCTTTTCGATTAACAAATCTATCAGCGGGTATATGTAGGGATACACGTGAAAATTTAATGGAACAAGCTGCTAAACAATTTCCAGAGTTTTTCTGTAGTAGGCATTCTATGAGACAATTTGATGATAAAATGGTTAAAATAGAAGATGTTAAAAGTGCGATAAAAATAGCACAAAGAGCTCCAACTGCATGTAATAGACAAGCAACTAAAGTATACATGTACGAGGATAAAAAAGTTAATGAAGAACTTGGAAAACTTATTGCTGGAAATACTGGATTTGACAATGAAGTAAGAAATTATTTAGTAGTAACAGCAGATGTGTCTGCGTTTTATGACTCTTTTGAACGTAATCAAATGTATGTTGAAGCTGGTTTGTTTTCAATGGCGTTAGTAGAAGCACTGCATTATAACGGGATCGGAAGCTGCATTTTACAAAATGGGGAATACTGTAAAAAAAATAAGCAGTTTAAAAATATCTGTAAAAACATCCCCGACAGTGAAAGAATAATTTTATTTATTGCAATTGGATATTATAAGGAATCATTTTCTTATGCACTGTCATTGAGAAAAAATATTGATGATGTTTTTATAGAGAATTGAGGGTAAGTGTGGTCGATGGTAGATAGAAATAAAGAATTAGCAATTAATACGGTGATACTTGGAATAGGACAGTTAATTCCGAAGATTTTGGGGTTGATTTTACTTCCACTTCTGACGGCTTTTTTAACAACGGATGAATATGGAAATTATGATTTAATACTAAGCATAGCAAGCTTACTTATACCTGTTGTAACACTTCAGATACAGCAGGCGGTCTTTCGGTATTTGCTTTCCTCAAATGCATCAGCCGATCGGTCAAAATATGTCACGAGCGCACTTGTTTATATAGCTGTATCGTCATTAGTATGTTATCCTATTGTATTTTTCTGTTTAAAAATGATAGGAATTGGCATAATTAATGGAATTATGATTTGTGTGCTCTTTATGAGCGAAGCATTATATATTCTCTTGGGTCAGGTAGTTCGTGGACTAGGCTTCAATGCAAAATACTCTATAAGCGTTATTGTATATTCATCTGTTAATCTTGCAGCAACAGCAGTTATGTTGATTGCTTTTGATCTTGGATTACCTGGCGTGATACTTTCATTGTCTTTAGGGTATTTGGGTGCGGATATTTATATGATTATAGCTTCGGGAATGCTTAAATACTTCGAGCTTAAAAGTTTTGATAAAGTAGCACTCAAGGAGTTATTAAGATTTTCAGCTCCGATTGTCCCAAGCTCCATCGCGCTTTGGGTTGTTAACCTGTCGGATCGACTCATTATTATTCATTTTATGGGGGCGGCGGCAAATGGCATATATGCTGTTGCCAATAAAATTCCTTCATTATATAGCACTGCATATAATATTTTCAATCTTGCATGGACAGAAACAGCGTCAAGAGTATCAGATGATGGAAATCCGGCATATTATTATAGTACTCTATTTAGAGGATTGTTTAAATTCTTAATTGGCTTTATGCTAGCTCTTATTGCAATTACACCAATTATTTTTAAGGTGTTAGTTAGGGGGGATTATAACAGTGCTTTTTTTCAAGTTCCAATTCTGTACTTTGGAATATTTTTTAATAGCATAGTGAATTTTTATAGTGGAATATATATTGCGTTAAAGCGAACAAAACAAGTGGGCTATTCTTCTGTTGCGGGAGCTGTAATTAACGCAGGAATAAATATCTTATTTGTTTCGTATATTGGACTTTATGCCGCCTCAATTTCTACGGCGGTTTCATTTATGGTAATTGCTGTCTATAGAGCGATTGACTTGAAAAAAGTAATTAGTATTGAATATAATTGGCGTGAATTGATTGTAGGATTTTTTGCATTTATCGTGTCAAGTGTATGTTTGTTTTCGAATAAAGGAGTTTTGCTGGGATGTTGTTGGGGAATCGCAATCGTATACAATCTAACACAGAATAGAGACATTTTAAATAAAATGATTCATAAATTCAAAAAATAGCGTTGGCGTAGTGTTAATTTTTTTTTAGAGAGGAACGAAAATGAAACAAAAAAATATTCAAACAGTTCAAATCCTTAGAGGTATAGCTTGTTTGGCAATTGTTCTGTTCCATCTCCCAAGCGAATGGGGGAGACCGTCCGAAAACTAGGATGAGTGTTCACTAAGATTAGGATTGATTCACTCATATGAGTGTTCAATATAAATGAAAAATGTACATTGAAAACTGAATAAAG
>Ga0129312_1001745_pt1 | contig 11939 bp, 9 predicted proteins | sample O827metagenome_FD_94434 | JGI IMG/M metagenome (GOLD analysis project Ga0129312, IMG submission 94434) | Orangutan group fecal microbial communities from Wisconsin, USA - O827 metagenome | ecosystem: Host-associated > Mammals > Digestive system > Large intestine > Fecal | place: USA: Wisconsin... | reverse complement strand
GTGCCATGTCATAATCGTATTAACAGGTATAAATATACCTATAAATATTGACATATGCAACACTTTTGAGGTTTATTTTCAAATATTTAGGACTTTTGGGTACAAGAAATTGAAAAACTCAGAATACCATAAAGCGCCACCGTCACAATAGCCTTCGGATAACGCCCTGTCTTCTCCTTCCTGTCAATGATAGCCTTCTCCAGCCACTTCAACTATCGCAAAACCCACCTCCACAAAGGTTCTTATCAATGCCAACAAAAAAAAATTCACCAATTATCTGACAGAGATAAATAGATAAAACTATGCTTTGCTGAAATCATAATACTTTCAACAGCCGCGCGATGAGAAATGACTACTTTTCACGCATAAAAGTCCAGACCTTTTAGTCAGGACTCCATATTCCTACAGAAATATTGGTGAAATCACGTCAATTGTGTCAAAATACTTTGCAGATCGTCTTTACCTAATGTGCCATCAAAGAATTGTTTCGCTGTCTCGATGTCAGCATCGTACTTCTTTGCCATTAAATATTTTAAAGTATTCCTAAAACGCATGAGCTCAGGATAGTTTTTTATCTCACAAAACAATCGACGTAGTTTAGGATCCGTTTCCGCTTGAACTTTTTTGGTATAGATTAAAAACTCATCCACATTTGAAGGATTACCAAATGGACTCATATCGGCATTCTGATCAGTTGCTGCATTAAAAATGAAACTGTCCATTGCCTTATAGATGGTAAACAGGTATCTTTTTCTATCATCATGGATAAAGAAACGAATATGTCGAGATTTTCCATCTACTTCCAGAGGGAGTTCATACTCATGGAATCCCGAATCAACAGTAGCCTTACGCTTATCTGCATCAATAATTCCAATAGCAAAAACATCACTCTCGTTGATAGCCTTTACAACCTCATTGCAAGTACTTTTGTGCTTGACATAGCATCCAAGTATGTGACTAACCAAATTGGTATCCACATTACACTCAGGAAATACATTCATCTGTTCAGCCATCAGTGAGTAAATGCTTCAATGTTAAAGAATGCGTCCGATCCATTGTCATAAATATTCTGAAGTTCTTCTTCGCTAGCCGTCTTGACTGAGAATAAGCCACTTACATCTGCACAAGGATAGGTAATCATGAGCTTGAAATCAGCGATATTCTCTTGAAGGAAATAACTGAGAACGTATGGACTATGTGTCGTAACGAACAAAAAATTATGCCTCGTTTTAGTAGACATTCTTTCAAGAATCCAATTCACGAATTGACATTGTGTGGGTGGGAACAAGTTGTTCTCAGGTTCCTCTAGGAATATCTCGCTATGATCATTCTGGAGAAGACGTACAACATATCTGTTGAATTTGTCTCGTTCCTTGCTATTGCTGAAAAGATACTTCTGTTGCTTGCCGTTAAGGACGAAACTAGCTTCGAACTTACGCTCTCCGTCTCTTGTTTCCAGACAACGGTTGTAAATAGATTCGAACGTATGTTTAATTTCTTCAATTGTAACGAGGCTTATGTCCGTTAAATTTGCCTGCTTATCTTTAAATACACCCTTTGTCAGATAATCAGTATAAACAAAGAGTGGAAGCATAGACTGCATACCGCTTGATGTTTCTGAAAGTTCCAGAATTTTACCGTCTTTAAGGGTAACGAGATCCATTTCCTTGTTTATGTCAAAACTGTAATTTACGCCTAATCCCAATATGTCAGAGGCACTGGCTTGCTGTCGTCTTGCTTTGTCCCATTCAGTCATGAAGTCCTGAAGGTGGCTTCCTGCATTTGGCAGTTGCTTGTAGTCCTTAAATAAGGAAACGACATTTCTGTCAGAAGGAATGTATGAAACCTTTGCTCGGCAATAGCGCCAACTACCCGATTGAAACTTGCATATAAATTTATTGCTGGTCTTGCTGTTGTCAAAACTGAAATGAACGAAAGATGATGAATATTCAATGACTGTGTCATCCTTCAGATAGTTTTCCATCCGATAATATCCCAGAAAACTATCTATGAACATCGAACCATCTGCAAAGTAGTCAGCCGACTGCAAAAGCATAATCCGCTTTTCAACCCAAGAACAAAAGCATGCAGTTCGAAGCACGCATGTTTTTCCGGAACTCTGTAAACCTATGATGAGATTAACGAGTCCCAACTCAATGTCAACATTTTGCAATGGGCCAAAATTTCGTATAACTAAGTGCTTCATTTCAAGTCTATCTACTTTTCGCAAATATACAAAAAAGATTCGACAGTTCAATTCAAACAACAATACCACAAGTTTGGTACCTAGTGATTTTCGTCAAATGTTTTCAATTTGAGCGAAGCAGCGGCCAATCCCTTCAATTTCTGCGTCCGACTCATCAAAATTTCAATTTTATATCTGTTTCCGGTCAGCCAGATCGTTTTTTTGTCTGTTTGTCATAACAAGGGTATAGTTCTCCCACAAACTCAGCATTGACTGCATGTTTCCGTGTCAGGCAGCCTCCAAATGTGCCCGTTGTTCTATCCTGTCCGCCAACCACACCAAGTCTTCCAATAATCAGAAACTTTGTTCAGTCAGCTCTCGGCAACATAAGTTTTCAAGATCATAATAATCCAACTCTGCATGTCGCGGTCAACATGGGCGTTACCTAAGTAGGTTTACGTCTGTACTATATAATTCAAATTATACCTAAATACTCCAATATATCATGTTTCATCTTGCTCAATGGCCTATCAAGGAACTTAGCCGGAACTGATTCTGTTCCAAACAGTATTCGATATACATCTTCCTGGCTGAAAGCCACTGCGCCAAAATCTTTCTTCATCTGGTTATATATTTGCAATAAATATGTATTGCTGTAGGCTTGCGCAAACTCCATCATTTCTTTGACCTCCAGTGGTCCATGCATATTATATATTCCATCTAGTTCGAAGGCTTTAATGGTGTTATCCACTTCCGGATGAGCAACTTTATCTCTATCTAACACTACTGTCCATTCTCCTTTATCACTTATGTTTGGAACAAATTTGAATTTTGGGTCATCATCTTTTTGCTCGTAAGGATGTACAAATTCAGTCAGTTGAAAAATTTTATCTCCTTTTGCACCACTATTGCAAACAGCACAACACGGAATCAAATTGTAAAGATTCAAAGACAACAGAGGAAATCGTGATTTAGGAAACCAATGGTCAAAGGCCGGACGTGTTATCCTTTCATCATTGTTCTTACCGCTTACAGTAAATGTATATTGCCGGTTGCAATAGGTACATGAATTGTGTCCAATATGTTCTGCCAACCAATAAGATTTACTTTTCGAGTCTCCCAGAGCCCCATCATAATCAAATACACAAGCCAGAATACGTAGCCTTCGTCTGTATTTTTTTTGCAGAATTTTTTGTGTCAAATCCGCTTCACTATAACCAACCACAAGTTTTTTCATCAATAGCTCATTAAGAGCATGCGCTTCCGTCGGTTTTGCTATGAGTAATTTTTTTAAGATACCTGTCTCTGCAGGATTATCTCTATTCCAATCTGGCAAAAGTTCCGACCGGAAAGATTTGTACAACGCTGTTCCTCCTTTCCAGGTCTTCACACGAGTCACAAGGCTAGGTAACATCATGTGTATATATTCCGTCTCAAAAGACTCATCAATATTCAGTTTCCACATAATCCTATCCTCCTTTTATTATTCCTCCAAAGCTTTGATCTGCTCCCTCAATAAAGCCTTCAAAGATTCTTTATAATCTTCTTTCTTTTCAGGGAAAGTCCGATTATAGTCATCTAGCAGAACACGTCTTATAACAGGTTCCCCAATGAGGTTTATCTGTGACAGAAGCACCTCCGGCGAATACACATATTGAAATCCCTCTTTGCAGAATTGTAGAAGAGAGTTTAGAGTCTTATACGTTTCAATGAAAGCGTATTCCTCGGGGATATCCTGCAATGATGTGAAAAACGCAGGTGCGGGTTCTATCTCATTTATCCAACGATGTATCCTTAGGCACTTTGCTATCCTAGTTGTAGTCCATGTTGCTAGGTCTCCGGCAGTTCCATGTTTCAAAAAGAACGAAAGCTTTAGCATCTCATGAATATTTGATGCAAAACAAGGAATTTTTGACACGTCACCTCCGTCTTTTCTTAATGCAAGTACGTTATTTGAAGGAATATCCGATAATACAAAGGGAGAATGGGTAACGATGCAAATACTAATCCACTTAATGTGCCTAAGGTTGGCTTGCTTTATTCCATCCAGAATATTTTTTATAAGTTGCCTCTGCAATTCTGGATGATAATACAATTCCACTTCTTCCAAGACTAACTGAATATACGGATAAGCAACTCTTTCAGAAGAACTGTTGTCATCACTTACTGAATCAAGGTTCTTTAGATGATAGACAAGGGCACTGATTGAATATGCTTGTTGCTTTTCTCCAGAACTCAGGTATTCAAATGGTACATACACACCTGTATTTAGTTCTACAAGTCCAATTGCAGTGTCAAAGAAAGGTGGTGGGATGGAGGCTTCCGTAATCAACGAAGACCCTATATTACTAGTTAGTTCAATCCTTCTTTCATTAAATGCATTCCTCCATCTTTTATTGATATCAGCAATTCTAATTTTGAGTGGTTTATCTTCTGTTTCTCCATATATTTCATAAATGTCCCAAATCAGGCAAGCAATAGTTCTGTACAACTTATTGGATACATGCGAATTGTTGGCGATTGTCATTTGAACTAGCTTCTGAAAAGATTCCTCATCAAAAGGCTCTTCTTGTACAATATGCCTATATCGGAATTCACGATACTCATCGTATGTACAAGCAATCTTCAGAGTTTTATACACAAGATAATTTATGGCTTGTTTTCGATACACATACGATTTGCTATTTGCCAAGATATCAAATCCTACAAGCGAGTTCCACGTATTCAGCAATATAGACTTCATCTTTTCATAATCATCTGATCCAAATTGTCTAAACCCGAGTCTTTGATGAATGTAATCCAAATCATAGTTGCACGGTTTTCTTTTCAAATTGAAAGATGTAACGCGAAGGTGTCCATTGATAATTCTGCCGTTATCGTCTTCCATGACCATAATAGAGATAAGCCTCTCATAAGCCAATTTATTCTCCACATTAATATCGTAGTTGCCTTCAAATCGGTATGGGGTCAGGACAATGGGAATTTGGTAACCATCGTTTTTGTGGAAAAGCCCACTCAACCAACATTTATCTTCGATAGAATATGGAATTCTCTCCTCTTTTTCGTTCTTTTTATATCCTCGTCTAACTTTAATCTCATATTCTTCACTATTGCACTCTAATGCAAAATCGTTCGTGTTATAAGCATAAGCAGATTGATTCAAAACGACCGTATAAAAAAACCTTGGTAATAAGTTCTTCAGTGATTCGAAATATCTAGAGAAATAGACACTTTTTATCGGTTCTCCAACCATTGGAGCACCCTCTCCATTTATAATCTCAATGGGTTCATTAAAAATAATATAGCCAGTTCCCTCATCTTCCCGCCAATGATAGCAGTGTAGTTTCACATCGCGACCCGCCACACACAACCGATAAACATTCTGTTTTAATAGATAATATAATTCACCCTCAACACCATCAATGAAATGCAAGTGTGGCCACCCGTCTACTTTGGCATACTCCCCAAACACGATAGCCGAAAAGTTATTTATGAGTCGTATTTCAAACTCTATCAAAGAACTCTTTCCCGCTCCGTTTTCACCGACAATTGCGGAAAATGAGACATGCGGAGTAGAGAATCCATATTCCCCATAATAGTCATAGACGGTCTTCTTATACCTGTCCTTGCTTACCAGAATTCTGTCCCCCTGAATCTTAAATCCATCAAGAAGATAATATGGCTCACCACAAGTAAGTTTTCTCTTACCAGTGCTTGATTCAGAGTTTACCTGTACAGCAAACACATAGAATGCATCATCAAGATCTGGGCCTTCCAAAGGCATATTCCGAAATCGTTTTAGCAGTCTTGTAGCACTATCTATTTCACGTGAAATCATTTTCGTATTTCTTTACAACTTCTTTCAACACTTTTGTTGCTAGACCTCTGATCTGGTCACCAAAGGTCTTTTAGAGATGTCAGAGAATCTCTAAAAATTATCAGAGATTCTCTGACATCTTTCGGGGACTCTCCGAAAATTCCAAAAAGAGACTTTCAAGTCTCTAAAATAGGGATTGTCGTTTAATGTTTTCAATCTGAGCGAAGCAGCGGCCAATCCCTTCAATTTCTGCATCCGCCCCATCATAATTCAACCTATATCCGTTTCCGGTCGCTTCGGGTGAATTTTCATCCGGCACCGTCCTGGCCTTGACCTTTCGGTGATCGTAGTGCTCTTTCAGTCGCCATCACTCTTGCAAGTTTCTTTCGGACAAGGGTCTTCTTCCTTTTTCTTCTCACCGAACGGACAGCCCCCTCTACACGAACAATGTCTGTATTCCATTCTCCCTGTTGCGGCCCGTGTTTTCGGTTTCCACGTAGCATTTACCTCATCCGTAATCCGACCATTCTCGCATCTGCTCCAAACATTCTCTTATTCATCCATAATGAAATCAGAATTCCTTTTCCCTCAGGAGTAAACATAAAAACTTGTACAACAGCTTGGACTCATGCTTCTCCTTGCCAGACCGAAGTTCTCTGCCATCTCGCGGAGAGGGAGCAACTTCTTTATCCTGCCCAATTCGCTCTTTTCGAAAGTTGAATAGTAGAGCTCGTAAAAATTGAACTCCGGAAACGCAATGTTTGGCGCTATTTCAGAAAAATTTCGTACTTTTTACATGCAGATTAATTTTGCGATTCCTCCAATTTCTCACTTTCGACGGTGGTTGGATAGGGGGAATTCTTTTCCCTTTTTCAAAGTTACTAAATTTCTATCACTTTATCAATCAACTTGTTGCGTAATTGTTAAACATTTCCCCGACAGTCCCTATTTTAAAGACATCGAAGACTCTCTGATAATCCATTGAAGAGACTCTAATGTCTCCGGAACAACTTTACTTGGTTCACCGAATGCTTACAAAGGTTCAATTTTTCCACTTTGTGTGTTACAAAAGCGCAATAGGACATAATAGTGTAGTGACTGACTAAATGACATATGACACCTCCACTCCTGTAATCCTGTCAATCAATTCAAACAATTGCAAGAAATGTTCGAACACATGAGGATCTTCAACTTCGTTCATTTCTTTTGAGAAGTTTACCTTTCGGCCATCGTTTACTTGATAGATATTCTCTATTTCCGTTTTTCTTATTACATTTTTAGAGAGCAGATAGTCATGTCCGAAATAATGCTCAATCTCAAAAAAGTTATCTTCCTGACGAGTTTTCAGATAAAAGGCCATCTCACCAGGAACAGGAATACAAACCATATGGATCTCGCCGTCATGATGTTTTTTCCATGTATTATGAATTTTTTCGTCAAAGTCATTTTTCAAATAGCCATAGGCGGATAAACCTGCATTGTCATGATCTACTATTCCAATGATTAATTATCCAACAAAGGATATGAATGCAATATTGTTTCCTTAACTTCATTCGCCGAACCAGTATCTTTTTTGCGTCCGCTTTGCTGTATTGACCAATAAGGCATAAATCCACCAGTTAACACAAAAAATGCATGAGACATAATTTCCGCATCGGTTTTTCCTTCTACCAACAACTTTATTCTTCTTTGCGCATTAATTGTATCTAGAGGTGTAAAACGAAGTTTTTGAATAGGATACTCAATAATTTGTTTAATTGCAGGAGCTAATGTTGAAACACTTTTTTGCAATTCCTTTCTAAAACCTTCGTACTTTGTTTTACCCAATAATTCCATAGAAAAATCTGCCAAAAGAAGAAGACTAGGATCTTTGAGTATAAAGTCCGAATTTATGATAATCTCGAGTTCCTTTTGAGATCCGACACGTTTAGAGTCCATAGTGAAAGCGAGTTCAATCAAGTTATAAGCTATGCCTGAAGCCTCACACAAAGCTCTTTCGTCACCACTATCCAACAGCTTTTTCATCCGGACGTACAACTCTTCAAACGCCATTTTCATTGGTTCTAAAAGAGTTATTGAATTGAAGATTTCGTAGAAATATATAAAATTTATTATCTGAATTAGAGGTAGCCTATAATCCTTATATAACACCTTATTTTCAGTAGCAAATAGTTTTATCGCATCCAACGATAATAGAGATTGACGCAAGCACTCTATGACAACTTCTTTTCGTATTTTGTTATCTGTAAGGTATAATGCTTGTATCAAATATCCACATCCTATAATGCCTGATATAAAATCATTAAAATGTCGACCTGTCTTTACTTTATTCAAGACCTTTTGAAGGAAATCTGGCATATCTTTTGACTTTCCAGCATAAAATATCGCTGAGTTTTGCCAATTAGGGTCATAAAAGTTTTCAATATAACTCTGTTCTAATTTTCTATCGAATTTAAAGATTTCAACAGCTGCATAGTACTCCATGTAAGAAGCATGTGTAAACTGTACATATTTACCATCCTTAAGAAATAGGATTCCAGTATGCTTGACAATGTAATCTAAGGCATCTGACAAATTGCCCTTCTTGATGGGAAGCGATTTATTTTCAAAATAGTCTGTAAAGAATTTTACAAACTCTTCTTTATCCATAGATTGGCGAGATGGACGATTTAGTAGTTTTAAAGCATATATCGAAAGAATTCGTTCTTTGAAATTCACATCAATAAATTCAACTTTTCTCGAAACTACAGCACGACCTACAATAAGATCATTGAAATTGTCGTAAATATCAGAAATGGTTGCAGGAATTTCAAAATCCATTTCTTCAAATAGTATAGAAATTAGAGAAAGATTAAGAGGCGTAAGAGGAAGTTTGTCAATAATTTTATTTTCTCTGAGAGCTGACAGTAGATTATTCGCCTTTCCATCTTCACCAGAAAAAAAGCATCCAAGAAATGTTTAATCTGTTCTAGATTATAGCGTCTTATGTCATATATTTCAACTGCCAATTCCGGTGCATTTTGTAAAATAATATCACTATTTCTAGATGCGATATAGTATTTAACGCCATACTGTTTCTCAACGTCCTGCAGTTGTGATACGATTTTTGCCTGAAGTTCCTCCAACTCATCCATGCTGTCGATCAGTATATGAATAAAATACTTATCCTTAATTTCAGACAAAGGTGCTTCGCCCAGAATAATAGTTAATTTATTCTGAATAAGACTTTTAATATCGTCTGCTCCGGCGATTAATTCTTGTACCGTAATGTACAGTGGCAAGTTCTTTTTACCAACTTTAATTCCAGAATTATCTTCAATCAGACTCTTTGCAATTTTTTTGAGCAGAGTAGACTTTCCACAACCTGCTTCTCCTTGGATAAGCACAGAGGATGTAGATGCGACAACGTCAGAAAAACTATATTTTTTACGGACTACGGTTCTGGTGTTTTTGTCTTCATAACAACGTGAAAGATAGGGCGCAATGAAAAAGTCCAATTTCTTTTTGTATTTATCCTCAGAGAATCTAAGTTTTCGCAGTTCTGTATCCTCCTCTAGCTCTTTCAGAAGTTGCTTTTCGTATTCCAAAAGGTTTTGATCCTCATGACGCCAAAAATCAGAATAATGTTCATCTATTAAATTAATCAAATTCTGTCTCTCGATATAGGTAGGATTGATATTTGTGCTTTTTTTGAATAATGTTTGTCTAAACCCTTCAGATATTGTTTCTCGAGAAACGATAGAAACCGAATTCGCAGAATATTTATTTTGCAAAGTTTCAATTGTTTTATAAATGGATACGATGTCGTCGCTATTAAGACCACTTAAACGTGTCGTGTAAAGAACATATAAAAACACGGTTGTACGTCCCATTATTCGTCGATCACATATAATAGCAGTATCCTCATATTCTATGTTTGAAAAGCCCTGATTTTCCAAAAGTCTTCTAAACATGTCCCTAAACTCCAGATCTGAGAGTCTGTTTAACACCTCTATTTTTTCATTAATTGTCATCATAGTCCTTTCCTATTTTGTGTTAAAATAGGGATTGTTTTAATGTTTCCAGTCAGAACGAAGCAGCAGACAATCCCCATCAATCGCCGCATCCGACTCCTCAAAATAATGATATCATACTTTTTAAACGCTCCCTATAGAGTTCAGAAACCTGCGCTCAGGAAACGCATTGACTAATGCTATTTCAGAAAGAATTCACACTTTTGACATGAAGATTAATTGTGCGTCTTCTCAACGTCTCTCTTCAGAGGACGATTAGAGGAGTCCCTCTTCTCTTTATCATAAGCACAAAACACCTATCATACTACCAACCAATAGACCCATCTCAACAATCCTTATCTAATGAGTTATTAGCCTCAGAAATATGGTCGATTATTATTTCTCGACACTTTGCAATTTCATTCAACAATTCATTACACGATGTCTCTGAATTATCATCACGTGGTTCAATTTTTCGATAGTATTTTTCAAGGCAGACTTTTGTATCTTCTACGAGTTCCTCAAAGGCATCATTATTATCAATAATAGGAAACAACTTGTTTTTCACGGAATCACTTGAAGAATTATTACAATCATGCATATAATCACAAGCCGTCCTCAATGATTTAAGTTCTTTTCCAAAAGACTTTCTCGGCCCCTTTGACGCTACCTTCCAAACCTCTTCATGTGTTTCCAATTCGCCTTTGAAATGATTATGTTTCCATATACTGGGTATTTTTGCGATTGAAAACATCGCGTAATAATATCTTCCTGCAACCTGATTGTACAATGGCTCTGAAGAATCAATTATCGACAAACAAAAGAACAGATAATCTCGGCTTTTCGAAAGCAACCCAACTGGTATAGAAGGATCGACCTGAGCCTGAGTACATCCTGATAATAAGAATACTACTATTATCAAACATATACACCGAAAAGTAATTGCCGCTTTCCCATTAGTCATACACATGAGTTCACAAAAAGTTATAGGCCTTTTTAATAGGTTCTCTTATGGTTCGTCGCCAAAATCTTCAATCAGAGAAAAGCAGTCAACATCTTCATTTTGTCAATGTCACCAATCCACAGCAAAACAGTTTCAAAGCCCACACCAACCAACGCCCCACTAATACTCCCTCATCACCACCTCAAAAGCCTCCGCATACATCAAGCCCCACTGTCCGCCACGATACGCCGCCAGCCCCTCGATAAACTCCGCCGACCTCGGATGCGGGTAAGGCCTCATCACGCCCCTGTACATCGAAAGCGCCTTCACCTTCGCATCCACACCCTCCTTGCCGACCTCCACATAACAATTCGGATTGAACGACACCATCGCACTGTTGATCTTCCACTCTGAACACGACGGCACCTCCATATACCAGAACTCCCTCACCCAGCTTCCACCGCCCAAACAAAAAGCCCCGCAAACAACACGCACCTCCAAACTTCCAAGCCGATGATTAAGATCAATGCCAATGCAGACCGCACACCTCCAAGATACTTGTCAATGAAAATGTGCATCATTGCCCCAAACAAAAAAATTCGCCCGAATCCTGTATAATCCCACAGATTACCCCAAAATTCGAGCGACTAATTCATCTCTCTCCCCTACAGACCCCTAACAATCTCCACGAAATTCTCTAACACATACTGCACATCCTCCAACGACATCTTCGTATTCAGAGGAAGCGTAATCTCATTCTCGAACAAATGATAAGCATTCGGGAAATCAGCGATATCGAAGCCATGAGCCTTATACGCAGTCATCATCGGGAGCGGCTTGTAGTGGACATTTGTTGCAATTCCGCGCTCAGCCATCTGCTCAATCACCCTGTTGGCCTCCTCCCTGGTACGTCCCTGGAGACGGACAAGATAAAGATGATGAGAAGAACAATGATCCGGAGCCCTGTGATTCAGATACTTCACCTGATGAGCCGCATCAAGC
>Ga0129312_1001743_pt1 | contig 11951 bp, 9 predicted proteins | sample O827metagenome_FD_94434 | JGI IMG/M metagenome (GOLD analysis project Ga0129312, IMG submission 94434) | Orangutan group fecal microbial communities from Wisconsin, USA - O827 metagenome | ecosystem: Host-associated > Mammals > Digestive system > Large intestine > Fecal | place: USA: Wisconsin... | reverse complement strand
TGAGTGGCGGTGTATTTCAGAATCGATTACTGTTGCGTTTGACCGAGGAACAATTGCTGCAGGAAGGTTTTGAAGTGTTACGACATCGTATGATTCCACCAAACGATGGAGGAATTGCGATCGGCCAGGCGGCCTATGGAATGAACTGGTTACAGAAAGTGGAAAAAGAGATTTAGCATTTTTAGGAGGAAAAATATATGTGTGTAGGTTTATCAGCAAAGGTAGTAAAAATCAGCAACGGCACAGCAGTCATTGATGCTGGCGGTGCAAAACGAGAGGTTTCCGCCCAGCTTTTAGAAGATCTGGAGCCGGGAGATTACGTTATGGTCCACGCAGGTGTGGCCATCGCAAAGATTACCGATGAGGATGAGAGCGAGACAGATCAGCTCATGGAGGAATTTCTGTAATGGGAGAGACAAACAGCGAAAATAAAAAAAGAACTGCCCGTGAAATCATAGAAAATTACAATGGTCCGAAAGTGCGGATCATGGAAGTGTGCGGAACGCATACACATGAAATTTTCCGTCTGGGAATCCGAAAATTGCTTCCTGAACAGGTAGAACTGATCTCCGGACCGGGATGCCCGGTCTGTGTAACACCGGTCAGTTTTATCGATGAGGCAATTTACCTGGCATTGGAAAAAGGCGTGACAATTTGTACATTTGGCGACCTGGTGCGTGTGCCGGGCACAAAAATGAGCCTTGCGGGAGCCAGAGAACAGGGCGCAAAAATCCGCATCGTATATTCACCGGCGGATGCTGAAAAATATGCAAAGGAGCATCCGGAAGAGCAGGTGACATTTTTATCCGTCGGATTTGAGACAACGACACCGGCGGGCTGTCTGTCAGTCAAGGCAGCAAAAGAGGACGGCCTGGATAACTATTCCCTATTAGTTGCCAATAAGACAATGCCACAGGCTTACGAGGCTTTAAAGGGCAGCGCAGATGTATTTTTATATCCGGGACATGTCAATGCCATTACAGGAACACGTCTGTGTGAAGCGTTGACAGAGGAAGGTGTCAGCGGTGTTGTGGCAGGATTTACCGCAAAAGAACTGATGACAGCGCTGGCAGTTTCACTGGTGAAATTCCAGGAAGGAAAGCCGTTTTTCGTAAACTGTTATCCGCGTGTGGTGACACAGGATGGAAGCAAAGAAGCACAGGTTTTGGTGGATGAAATGATGGAAGCCTGCGATTCCGAATGGCGTGGACTGGGCGTGATCCCTGCTTCTGGCATGAAATTAAGACCGGAATGGCAGAATTTTGATGCCCGCATCAAATATCAGATGCCAAAAATTGAAGGAAAACCGAATCCGGCCTGTCGCTGCGGAGATGTATTGCAGGGAAAATGCAAACCATCCGACTGCAAAGTGTTTGGAAAAGGCTGTACACCTCAGCACCCGATCGGAGCCTGCATGGTATCCGGAGAAGGAGCCTGCTCTGCGTACTATCAGTATTCATAAAAATAAAGTTATACAGTAACAGAAAGAAGGAAAACATAATGGAAAATAAAACAGTCACAATGGCACATGGCGCCGGAGGAAAACAGACATCCGAATTGATCGACCAGGTATTTAAGGAGCATTTTACAAATCCTGATCTGACTGCAGATGATGCGGCTGTACTGGTTCCGCCAGCAGGAAGAATGGCAGTATCCACTGATGGTTTTATCGTATCACCGGCATTTTTCCCTGGTGGAAATATCGGAAAACTGTCAATTTGCGGAACCGTCAATGATCTTGCCTGCATGGGTGCAAAACCATTGTATCTGACTTGCGCATTTGTCATTGAAGAAGGCTTCCCGATGGAAAAACTGGAAGAAATTGCAGCAGCAATGGAGAAAACTGCAAAAGAGGCTGGCGTACATATTGTGTCCGGTGATACCAAAGTAGCCGGAAAAGGTCAGGTAGATGGTGTTTTTATCACAACCACAGGAATGGGCGAGATTCAGGAAGGTGTAACGGTTGGCGGTGAGCTGGCAAAACCGGGCGATGCAATTATTGTAACTGGTGATATCGGACGCCACGGATGCACGATTCTATTAGAAAGAGAAGATTTTGGTATCGATGCGGATGTGACAAGTGACTGTGCACCATTGTGGGGAACCGTAAAGGCTGTAATGGACACCACACATAATCTGCATGTCATTCGTGATGCCACAAGAGGTGGTGTCGGAACTGTTTTATATGAAATCGCAGGACAGAGCAATGTTGGAATCCGTCTGAATGCGGCAGCCGTTCCGGTACAGCCGGAGGTAAAAGGTGTCTGCGGAATGCTTGGATTAGAGCCGTTATACCTTGCCTGCGAGGGACGGCTTGTCATCATGGCACCGAAGGAAGAAGCAGATGCCATCGTAGAGACATTGCGTAAATGCCCGTATTCTGCAGATGCAGCAATTATCGGTGAAGTTATTGCTGATGAACCGGGCAGAGTCGTGATGGAGACAGAGATCGGAACACAGGCATTACTTCCGCAGCCAGGCGGCGAACTGTTGCCACGTATTTGCTAGAAAATGTAGAGTGCAATAATTGTGAGGCGAATATGTAAGTTTACACTGACTAGAATTATATACGGAGTGTAGACTTGCAGAGATGCCCAGAAGAATATGTCATGCATTGCATGACGTGCATCTCGCAGCAAGAATGCCGAGGGCATTCTTGAAATTGAGTCTCACATGTATTCGATTAAAAAATGAAACATGTTTAGAAGTGTGAATGTGCAATGAAAAGCAGAGAAAAACTGCAACGCAAGACGGTAGAGCAATTTCCGTTGCAGAAGCGAGCATAGCCCGCCCGTGGGAGTGTGTTTGAACCTGCTGGTTTTGCGGGTGAGTTCGCGGGAACGGGCGGAGATAAGCGGCGCAGCGTATGCAGGAAATTGTTCGTGTCTGCGTGCAGTTTTCTCTGCTTTCATGCACTTCAAAAAAGTAAATCATTAACTGGAAAAGGAGGGCGCAGACATGGACACCAGAGTGGCGGTGATATCAATTATTGTTGAACAGGAGGATGCCATCGAAGAATTAAATATCCTTCTTCACGAAGCGTGCCAGTACATTGTCGGCAGGATGGGGATTCCATATCGCCCAAAGGGCATCAGTATCATAAGTATCGCTATTGATGCACCGCAGAATACCATCAGTGCACTTTCCGGAAAAATCGGACGTTTGAAAGGTGTATCAGCGAAAACGGCTTATTCTAACGTTATCACTCCGGCAGAGGAAGGAGCAGAACAGTGATCAAGATAGCAGTATACGGAAAAGGTGGAATCGGAAAATCTACAACTGTATCCAATGTGGCAGCAGCGCTGGCAGAGATGGGGCTGACGGTTATGCAGATTGGCTGTGATCCGAAGGCTGATTCTACGATCCAGCTTCGTCATGGGGAAGCAGTTCCAACTGTACTGGATTTATATAACGAGAAAAAACAAAGCTTAGAGCTGGAAGATATGATTCGCATTGGCTACAACGGTGTTATCTGTGTGGAAGCCGGAGGACCGACACCAGGACTTGGATGTGCCGGCCGTGGGATTATCACAGCTCTGGAAAAATTAAAAGAGACGGGGGCGTATGATGCATACAAGCCGGATGTTATTTTATATGATGTGCTTGGAGATGTAGTCTGTGGCGGATTTTCTATGCCAATGCGAAATGGCTATGCAGACAAAGTATTTATCATCACTTCCGGAGAAAATATGGCAATCCATGCAGCGGCTAATATTGCCATGGCGGTGGAAAACTTCAAAAACCGCGGCTATGCACAACTTGGTGGTATTATTCTGAACCGCAGGGATGTTTTGCGGGAAGAAGAAAAAGTTGCAGAACTGGCAGCTGATTTTCATACAGAAGTTATTGGAACTTTGTCTCACAGCGAGCAGGTGGCACTGGCAGAAGCGCAGGGAATGACACTGATGGAGTGTTATCCGGACAGTGCTATGGCAGAGGAATATCGTGTAATTGCAAAAGAAATGTACACCCTGTGCGGTGGTATTATGGAGGAAAATTAGATGTTGCAGCGAGTAGGGGAAACAGTAGATCCAAAAGACGCTGTGGTAAAAATCAAAGATGCATGTTTTCCTGCACCGTTTGCATCTGAATTAGAGTATAATTCTCCGGTTCACGGTAATTGGAATATTGTACATACCGGAATGCTGGTACCAGAAGCGATTCAAATCTATGTCTGTGCGGACAACTGTATGCGCGGTGTTGTACTGACAGCGGCAGAAATGAATGCGGCAGATCGTTTTTCTTTTGTCATTGTGGAAGAACAACATGTTTTAAACGGCAATTTAGAGGACATCACGATCGAGGGTGTGACGGATGTACTGAACAAGCGTGGGGATCATCCGAAGGCAGTGCTGCTGTTTACGGTATGCCTGCATCACTTTGTGGGAAGCAATCTGACTTATATTTATGATGAATTGGAACGCCGTTTCCCGGATATTTGTTTTATTCGATGCTACATGGATCCAATCATGCAAAAACATGGTCTGACGCCGGATCAGAAGCTGCGAAAAGCCATGTATGATCCTTTGCCGGAGTGTGAAGCAGATGAAAAAACGGTATCGGTATTCGGCAATGATTTTTTACTGGATGAAAGCAGTGATATCAAGCGCTTGTTAAGACGATATGGTTATACCGTGCGGGAACTTCAAGCCTGTGAAACCTGGCAGGACTTGTTGGACATGAGTAAGGGACGATTGTTTCTGGATATCTACCCGGCGGGAAAATACGGTATGGAGACACAGGCGCGTCGCTTGCACCGTGCGCATCTGTATCTGCCGGGAAGCTTTGATTATGAAGAAATCGAGCAACAGTTAAAGCAGCTGACGGATGCCTTGGGGATTCCGGAACTGAGCAGAGAAAAATTAGATGTAGAGCGCTCTGCCTGTGAGGAAGTTCTGGCAAAAGCGAAAGCACTGATCGGAGATATGCCGATCACCCTGGATTACCTGTATCATCCGAGACCACTGGGACTGGCAAAACTGCTTCTGACGCATGGATTTAACGTAAAGGCGGTATATCTGGACGGCATCAGTCCGGAGGAGAAATCAGCGTTTGACTGGCTGCAGAAATATGCACCGGAATTGGAACTGATCGCTACAATTCAGGTAAAAATGCGTGTATTGCCAAGAGGCGGCGAAGAGGAAGTACTTGCCATCGGACAGAAAGCTGCATATTTTAGTCGCAGCCGTCATTTTGTAAATCTGGTGCAGGGGGAAGGTCTGTATGGATTTGATGGTATCCGCAGAACTGCGGAATTGATGATGGAGGCGTATCGTGAGGAAAAAGATACAGAAAAACTTGTAGTACAAAAAGGATGGGGGTGCGAGTGCTGCCTATGAGACAATCATATCGAATCATACCAATTTATACGGCAGATGTGTCTGGTGTCTGTTCCGCATTGTACGAGCTTGGCGGAATGACAGTGATGCACGATCCTTCCGGATGTAATTCTACTTACAATACACATGATGAGATCCGCTGGTACGATCAGGACAGCCTGATCTTTATCTCAGGTCTGACAGAAATTGATGCCATTATGGGAAATGACCGGAAATTTATTGATGATATTGAACATGCGGCGCGGGAATTACATCCAAAATTTATTGCATTGGCAGGTTCACCGATTCCTTTTATGAACGGGACGGATTTTCTGGCGATTGCAAGAGTGATTGAGACGGAAACCGGGATTCCGACGTTTGCTGTGCCAACAAACGGCATGCATGATTATGTATATGGCGCAGGTATTGCGCTGGAGGAAATCGCAAAGCGATTTACAGAAAAAACGGATACAAAGAATGTTATACAGAAAACGGAAATCAGATTTAGACGCAGCGTGAACTTGCTGGGTATAACCCCGTTAGACTTCGGACCGCAGAAAAATGTAAATCTGCTGAAAGAAAACCTGCAAAAATATGGTTGGAATGTATTATCTACCTGGGCGATGGGTGATTCTTTGGAAACATTGCAAATGGCAGGATCTGTGGATGTCAATCTGGTAGTGTCTGCGGTTGGACTGCGGGCAGCAAAAGTGCTTCAGGAAAAGTTCGGAGCACCGTATGTGATCGGAACACCAAATGAGTGGCTGGCAGAGAATATTTCAGAAGCACTGGAAAATGCAAAAGGACAGCAAACGGAGAAATTGATATATTTGCAAAATCGCATGCAGAAAGATGCCGAAATCACCCTGATCGGTGAACCTGTCACCATGGGCTCTCTGGCAGCAGGCATCGAGAAGGTGCATGGACGTTCAACCCGAGTACTTTGTCCTTTAAAAGAATGTGAAAATCTGATTGGTGAAAAAGACGCCATTGTCCTTGGGGAAGAAGCCATGGAAGAAGCATTAAAAGATGCAAAAATCATCGTGGCAGATCCTCTATACAAGCCACTTTGTCCTCCAAAATGCGAGTTTTATGAATTGCCTCATGTAGCATTTTCTGGTAGGATATATATAAAATAGATGTTCCATAGTTGGAACATCTATTAGTTTTAGGATAAGATGGACATTACTTGAGTAAGACGGTTTAAAAAAATCCAGAAAGGTTAAATTTGCATGAATTTGGATCAGAAATACATGAAACAAGCCATAAAACAGGCAAAAAAAGCATACGCCATCGACGAAGTACCTATTGGCTGTGTCATCGTAAATGATGCAGACGGAAAAATCATTGCCCGGGGTTACAACCGTCGAAATACAGACAAAAACACCTTGTCCCATGCAGAATTAAATGCAATCCGTAAGGCGAGCAAAAAGCTGGGAGACTGGCGGCTGGAAGGCTGCACAATGTATGTGACATTGGAACCATGTCAGATGTGCGCCGGTGCACTGGTGCAGTCGCGAATTGATCGCGTGGTGATCGGAAGTATGAACCCAAAGGCAGGCTGTGCCGGATCAGTTCTGAACCTGCTTCAGATTGCAGGATTTAACCATCAGGTGGAAATCGTGCAGGGTGTTTGTCAGGAAGAATGTTCTTCGATGCTGAGCAGCTTTTTTAAAGAACTGCGGGAAAAGAAAAAGCAGGCGGTAGCGGAAAAATAGAAAATGAAGAATGTGGTGAGAAGAAATTGCAAATTTGCAATTTCTTCTCTTTTTTCTGTGCAAAAATATTAAAAATCACACCGATTTTTTTAAAAATAGTACGATGGTAAAAAAACGTTTTTTTGATATACTAAAGACATCAAAATGTAATGATGCAACAGGAAGAAGATGGATAGATATGGGAAAAAAGCAAGAAATATCTTCCCCGGGAAAACAACTGGAAAGATTATGTGAAATTGAAGGAATATCAAAAAGTGAATTCGCAAGGCGCCTGGGTGTGGCACCTTCACAGATCAGCAGAATATTCAGTGGAGAGACAAAGTCAATCAGCAGTGATCTTCTGGTACGGATCGCAAGAGAATTTCAGGTATCCACAGATTATATTTTAGGAATAGAGACAGCTGACAGAGAGAATGCGAACAGGGAGATGGAACCGTCAGAGAACGCAGGAGAGGCTGAAAAAATACACATTCCAATGCTTCTTATGAGCACGGCATTTCAACCGGGACAGTGCCTTGCCATGATCGAACAGATTCAGAATGCAGATGTAAAAAAGATGGCATATTGTGAATACTATTATTTTACCGGGCAGCATGATAAGGCAGTAAATCTGACAGAATTATATTTGAATCATTCGGATCCGATGCTGCGCCTGTCAGCATGCCTGATCCATATATTTGCCAATCTTTCCCTGAATCATATCAATGCTGCGAAAGGTGGATTGGAAAGCCTGAAAGTGAACCTCAGGCAGGTTCTTTCCGTAGAGACAGATCGAAAAACAAAGGCGATGGGAATTTTTGTGGCTGTTGCTGCCAGTACGCTTCTGCATCTGCCCATGGACGAAATCCCGTCCCCGTCAGAGTATCTGAAGGAACTGCCAAAAGGAATGCGGTTGTGGGGCTGTTATGTATTGGCGCACAAAGCTTATCTGGAGCAGGAGTATGAAAAGTCCCTTGGAATTGTGGAAACCTGCAAGATGCTGAGTACAGAGATTTATCCGATCGCGTTGATCTATCAGAATCTTATGGGTGCTATGGCATGCATGAACCTGCGTCGATCAGAAGCGGCAAAAGCATATTTTATGGAAGCCTGGAGAATCGCAAAACCGGATGGATTGATTGAGGGTATCGGAGAACATCATGGTTTGCTGCAGGGGCTGATTGAAACCTGTCTGAAGACCGATGATCCGGAAGGATACAAGAAAGTGATTCAGATCACATATCAGTTCAGTTATGGCTGGCGGAGAATCCATAATCCGGAGACGAAAGAGGATATTGCCGATAATCTGACGACTACGGAATTTACCATTGCTATGCTGGCGAACCGGGGATGGACCAATGCGGAAATTGCAGAACATATGAATATGACACTGCGCACGGTGAAACAGCATCTGTCATCGGTATTTCATAAATTAAATATCGACAATCGAGGACAGTTAAAGGCATATATGTTGAAGTAAAAAAAGCGGCACATAGAAAAAGAAACTGGTGTTTGTAAAGCCGAAAGATAAGAAAAAAGGGATTTTTCGGTTTCAGATGCCAGCGTTCTAGCAGAGGAAGAAGTTTGGAAATTATGCTGGAAGAATCGTAGGAAGCCTTATAAAATCAAGGCTGAAGATTCCGAAAAGTTATGGTGAAACGGAGGAGGAAATAAAATGAAGAAGAAGATTTTGTGTATCCTGCTTATACTGTTCATGATTGTAAGCTTAGTTCCGCAGACGGCCTATGCAATGGTAGGTGCAGTAAGGAACGAGAACGCTGCCACCTCAAGTGGGCAAGAGAACTATAACGGATGGGCGGTGCGGTGGATTCAAAACGACTACCTGCGCCTGTATGTATTGCGAAGAGCAAATGCTGCAGGTGGTAATGCAAACACCTATCTGGCGACGGTACCTGCACGAACCACTGCATCCGCAAAAGAGGCGTATGACATGGTGTTCACGAAGGGCATCTATCAGCGTCCCTATTTCACGCTGGATTCTGAGGAGATATCTTGGGACACCAGAAACGTAGATTTTGGGGATAATGGGTCCTCGATCATCGTGAAGTATGCACTGGGTAATTTTAAGTATAGCGTAACAACCACCTATTCCATCATCGCTTTGGATGCGGGCGTGTACAATGGGCAGAGTTCCTCGGGTCATCTGAGCTATGACGATAACGATAAAGGGAGAACCTATGGCGTTCGCTGTGCGTTTGAAGCCGGATATTACGATGGATATAAAAAGCCTTGGATGGAAAATTGCAGTCTGCAATTCCATACGCAAATGAAGGGCTTTACCAGGATGGGACACGAAAGTGCGCCAAATGCAGCGGGGTTATATATGAGTACCGCTACGGGCAGCTCTGCCGAGGGCTACACCAACACCAGCACCGGTATTGCTACAGATATGCTACACGTAAAGACAAATAATCTTAGCTGGTGGAGTACACCCTCTGCCGGCATGCAGAGCAAAGGAACGGCTATCACCGAGGTTATGACCAAGGGATATTCTTGGGCAAATCCTTTTGCGGCTTTGTCTGATCTGTATTCTGTTTATGTGGACGGTCACTATATGAACCAAGTGTCTGTAGTGGATTCACTGTCCGAGTATTTTTCGACAACAAAATCCGGTGATGTAACGTTGGAAACTCCGCTGTCCTTGCAGGGATATGAGAAGCAGAATGTGAATGGAGTTACCCTTTGGGGTTATCGGGATTTGTATAAGGATGGTGAAGAAGGTTTTACACCTAACGATAATATTACGATTAGCGAGGACGCTAAACATCTGGGTATTTACAAGGTAAAAGGTAAGAAAGATAAATATCAGGCTGTACCTGCAAGCAGCGAAAGCGAGCTGACCGCCAATCAGAAAAAATATGGAGATCCGGTGGCGGTTATCCGAGGTGATTATTACGAGGAAAAAGGTAGTTATGTATTCTCCTCCGGTGTTGCGGCATTGTCCCAGACCATCACGGCGGTCTGGCCTGTCGGCAACGGCAGCTTCTCTGTGGACAAGGATGGCAACATCAGCTTAAGCAAAATTGCCCTGAATGCGCCTACCTTCAAATTCTATCAGGATAACGGACAAAATGAAAACGGTCTTTCTATGAAGATTGGAGAGAACGGACTGGAAGCAACGATTGTTCCATCCACTAACTCCGCTGTTATGTCCATCGACATTCCAGGTACGACGATTACAGTGGAAGGAACGGTGATAAAGCCTGATGGTAGCATCAGCTTTACAGGCAAATCGGAATTTTCACTCTTCAAGGGCACAGAATTTGACATGAAAGAACTTGGATACGGACTGAAAGGCGAGGATTTTAAAATCAACGGTATCCAAGCCACCGGCAGTATTGACACTGCAGAGATGCTCGGTCTGGAAATGGCGAAGCTAAAGGGCGAGATCAACACCTTCAATAATTACTACCATTTTGAGATGGAACTGAATGTTTTTGATCTGTTCGAAGCAGAGTCGGAGCTTGAACTGAAGAGATTCAATAAGACCGGCACTCTGATGCCCAACAAGCTGTATTTCTTCGTTGGCTCCAGTGCGGCAAAAATCCCATTGGTTTCTCCGGTCATCGTTGCGCATATTTCGGGAGCAGGCGGCGGATTTGACGGTCTTGCCGATTCCTTTAATGGAGACTTTTTCGCCATTCCTCCCCTTAACCTCTCCATCACCGGTCGAGGAGATGTGCTGAATACAATCGAGGCGACGGCAACCTATACCTTTGGTCCTGCGTACTTCAAGATGGTGGCGGAGGATGTGAACATCAAGTTTCTGAAGAATCTGAACCTGATCGACTCATATACAATTTACGAGGGCGTGCAGGGCGAGACACGCAACCACAAAGGAACGAATTACACAGGGCTGAGTGCCTCCGGCGGAGTCAGCGTACATATGAGCGTCCCACAGTCGTCAAAGATTATTCGGGCGGGCGGTGAGCTCAATGCCAGCGTTTTCAGCGGCCTGGACAGCTATAAGACTCCGACCAAGATTTATGTGATAGCGGATATGAACGGAAATGTGTATGGCAGCCTGCATGCACCGGATGGCTGGCCCATCATTGGCGGCATGAAGCTGGCGGGAACGAATCTGGATTTCTTTCTCGGGGCAAATACCGTCATGAATGTTAAGGGACAGGGCTTTGACAGTGCAGTAAGTTCTGCATTTAAAAATTTCAAGATTTACGGTGGCGTGAAGAAAGATGGATCTTTCCTGGGTTCACACTACCGTGTATGGTATATCTTCCCTGATAACGAGGTCGGGCATACCACGAAGATTTTGAAAAGCCTGCCGGAGTGGAATTGGGACGAACACAAACCAAGTGGCTACAGTGCATCCTACAATGAAGAAGGTGGTGCGCTTGCCGTGATGAACATCAGCACGGAGGAGTTGGACATTGTTGTCGCCCAAGAAAGTGCTGAGAATCGTGCTGCTTTGCAAAGTGGAGGCAGCTACAGTAAGACGGTAACATTGACGGCAGAGTCGGGGCAGTCAATTCCCAAAGACGCTGGCATTCTGATGATGGTTACTCCGACTGATGCGAACACGGATATTGACGAGTTTGCAAAAAGCCTGAGCGTATCAAAGGACGACACAGCTGTTACTTTGACCTTCCCAACATATAACGACAAGGATGAAATCACCAATGAATCTAAGATGACTGCTTATGTTACCCAAAACGGCGATGGCAAGGATTGTGTGCTGATCGGCTTGGGCGATAAGGCACAGGCTAACGATAGCTGGACAGTGACAAGCACGCTTTCGGACTTTGACGCAAGCCTGAACGCTTCCCAGTCGTTTGACAGCCTGAGTGTGAGCCTGAGCAATAATACAGTAAGCGGCAAGGTGGAGAATGCCACTGATGGTACAGACTATGTCCTTGCGACTTATTTGGGCAGCAAAAAGGGTGCAACGGAATACATC
>Ga0129312_1001741_pt1 | contig 11963 bp, 8 predicted proteins | sample O827metagenome_FD_94434 | JGI IMG/M metagenome (GOLD analysis project Ga0129312, IMG submission 94434) | Orangutan group fecal microbial communities from Wisconsin, USA - O827 metagenome | ecosystem: Host-associated > Mammals > Digestive system > Large intestine > Fecal | place: USA: Wisconsin... | reverse complement strand
GATTTGTGCAGCAGCCTTTCTTGCTGTGTGGGACGATTTGGAATGCCCTCCGCGTTGCTTTGGGCATCTTCAGCGGAAAAATTATTTTATATTTCGCGTTTGTCGCGCCCTGCGGGGCGCGACAAACGCATTTTCACAGTAGGAGCTGTTTCCGGTGGTACCTTTTTCCGTGAAAAAAGTGGTTCGGAAACGTCCGCAGACGTTTCTGAACCACGATCATAAAACTAAAATACCTTGATTTATGGTCAGAGCGAAGCGGAGACCATCAAAATCGTTTTGCTGCAAAAAGGGCTGAGAGCGCCAGCTCAGAACAGACCGGTGATCTTGCCGTCGGCATCCACATCGATGTTCACGGCGGCGGGCTTTTTGGGCAGGCCGGGCATGGTCATGATGCTGCCGCAGATCACCACCACAAAGCCTGCACCGGCGGCCAGACGCACCTCGCGTACCTCCATGGTAAAGCCGGTGGGTGCGCCGGTCAACTTGGCGTTGTCGCTGAAACTGTACTGGGTCTTAGCAATGCAGACGGGCAGGTTGCCATAGCCCATCTCGGTCAGCTCGGCCAGCGTCTTGCTTGCGGCGGCGCTGAAGTTCACGCCGTCGGCGCGGTAGATCTTGGTGGCAATGGCGTTGATCTTGTCCTTCAGGGGCATCTCCAGCGGGTAGGTGTACTGGATGGGACGATCCTCCAGCACCTCCAGCACCTTCTCGGCCAGTGCCTTGCCGCCCTCGCCGCCCTTGGCGAACACCTCGCTCAGCACGCAGGGGACACCCTGCTCGGCGCAGACCTGCTCCACATAAGCCTGCTCCTCGGCGGTGTCGGTGGGGAAGGCGTTGATGGCCACCACCACCGGCAGACCAAAGCCATTCTTCAGGTTGTCGATGTGGCGGATCAGATTGGAAGCACCGGCCTTGACGGCCTCGAGGTTGGGCTGGTTCAGGTCTGCCTTGGCTACGCCGCCGTGGCTCTTGAGGGCGCGCACGGTAGCCACCAGCACACAGGCAGAGGGGGCAATACCGGCATAGCGGCACTTGATATCCAAGAACTTCTCCGCACCCAGATCCGCACCGAAGCCTGCTTCGGTGATGGTGTAGTCTGCCAGCGAAAGGCTGAGCTTGGTGGCCAGTACGCTGTTGCAGCCGTGGGCAATATTGGCAAAGGGACCGCCGTGGATGATGGCGGGGTTGTTTTCCAGCGTCTGCACAAGGTTCGGGTCCAGTGCGTCCTTCAGCAGGGCGGTCATGGCACCGGCTGCGCCGATCTCACCGGCAGTCACCGGCTTGCCATCGTAGGTGTAGGCGCACACGATGCGGGACAGCCGCTCTTTCAGGTCGGAGATGCTGGTGGCAAGGCAGAAGATGGCCATGACCTCGCTGGCCACGGTGATGTCAAAGCCGTCCTCGCGGGGGGTGCCGTTCACCTTGCCGCCCAGACCGTCCACGATGAACCGCAGCTGCCGGTCGTTCATATCCATGCAGCGCTTCCAAGTGATGCGGCGGGGGTCGATATTCAGCGGGTTGCCCTGCTGGATGCTGTTGTCGATCATGGCAGCCAGCAGGTTGTTGGCGGTGCCAATGGCGTGCAGGTCGCCGGTAAAGTGCAGGTTGATGTCCTCCATGGGCACCACCTGTGCGTAGCCGCCGCCGGCAGCGCCGCCCTTTACGCCGAACACGGGGCCAAGGCTGGGCTCGCGCAGGCAGAGCATGGTCTTTTTGCCCAGCGCGTTCATGGCATCGGCCAGACCTACGCTGGTGGTGGTCTTGCCCTCACCGGCAGGGGTGGGGCTGATGGCGGTGACAAGGATCAGCTTGCCCTGCTTTTTGGCGTTGTGGATCAGCCGGTGGTCGATCTTGGCCTTGTAGCGGCCATAGGGGATCACACTTTCCTCCTCCAGACCCAGCTGGGCTGCGATCTGGGTAATAGGCTTCATTTTAGCTTCCTGCGCGATCTCGATATCGGTCTTCATACAGACATCCTCCTTGATAGCAAAAAAGGACAGCTTTGCGCAGCAATTGCGCAAGGCTGCCCAGACGGTCGGCATTGACATCCCATGCATCCCTGCACTGTGGTGCTCCACAAGGTTCCGTCAGCAGGGATGCGGTCTATGCTGTAAAGATAGCACACCACCGGGGTGTTTGTCAAGGAGGTACAGTTACAAAAATCACCCATAAATGCAGAAAATTTTTGCGTTATCCAAAGGTTTGTGCTATACTTATTCTGGGTTATTATGAAAACAACGACAGAAAGCAGGAAATCCGTTTATGCTGCAAAACCCTCAGTTACATTATCTGGACAACGCGGCCACCACCATCGTAGCGCCCGAGGTGGCGGACGTCATCGACAAGGCCATGCGGGAGCACTGGGCAAACCCTTCCAGCCTGTACGGCCCGGGCGCGCGCAGTGAAGAAGCCCTGAACGCCGCCCGCGCCGCCGTGGCGCGGACACTGGGCTGCAAAAGCCGGGAGCTGTATTTTACCTCCTGCGGCAGCGAGAGCAACAATCTGGCGCTGCTGGGTGCGGTGCAGACCCGTACCTTCGGCAAGGGCATCGTGGTGTCCGGCTTTGAGCACCCCAGCGTGCAGCGGCCGCTGGAGCGGCTGGCAAAGCAGGGCTACGACGTTACCGTGGTAGCACCCCGGGCAGACGGCACGCTGGACATTGCCGCCATGCTGGAGCGGGTGGACAAGAACACCATCCTTGTGGCCTGCATGATGGTGAACAACGAGATCGGCACCCGCAACGATGTGGAGCGTCTTGCCGCCGAGGTAAAGCGCCGCAACAGCCGCACTATCGTCCATGTGGACGCAGTGCAGGCGTGGATGCGTGTGCCCATCAAGATGGACAACATCGATACGCTCTCGGTGAGCGGCCACAAGATCCATGCCCCCAAGGGCATCGGCGCGCTCTACCTTTCCGACCGGCTGGTGCAGGCCTTCCGGCCGCCCTATCTGGGCGGCGAGCAGGAGCGGCAGATGCGCCCCGGCACCGAAAATCTGCCCTACGCCATGGGTCTGGCCGCAGCGGCCACCCGTCTGGCAAAGACCATGAAGAGCCGGGACAATGCCATGCGTGCGCTGAACCGGCAGCTGCGGGAGGGGCTGAAGGCCTTCCCGGAGGTGGTCATCAACAGCCCGGAGAACGCCGTGCCCGAGGTGCTGAACTTCAGCGAGATGTGCATCAAGAGCGAGACCATGCTGGCTTTTCTGGCCGAAGAGCAGATCTACGTTTCCTCGGCCAGTGCCTGCGGGCGCGGTCAGCCCAGCCACACGCTGGCAGCCATGGGGCGTGACCCGCTTGCCATCGACACCGCCATCCGGGTGTCCTTCTGCGCCGACAACACCCCGGAGGATGTGGATGCCTTCCTCAACCGCTTCGAGGACGGCATGAAGCACCTGCAGAAGATCAGAAAGTAAAAACTGAAGCCGCAGAACGGCTGACGGTTTCTCTGAGGACCGTCCGCTGGGGTGGGACCCTGTTGCCCGCAGGGCAATAGGGCGGGCGATGGAATGGCTTGCAACAGCAACGACCGCCGCCAGCGGCGGAAACAGAGAGTTGCTGTTGGGGCAGCGGCCAGCAAGACGCAAGTGCCGCCCAAGGCACGATGCGGATGCTGGGTGCCGCAACCCGAACTCGTGTCCGAAGAGAAAGCTGTCAGCCGTTCTATGGGAAGATGCAGTTTGCCTGCGCGATCCCAATGCGTGAAAGGGTGAATGGAAAATGACCGCAGTCATTTTCCATTCACAGATAAAAATAACTCATCCGCTGAATATGGCCAGAGCGAAAGCGGAGGCCATTATAAATCCCACATCAGGAGATGCAACATTTATGAAGGAAATTATTATGGGCTATCAGGGCGAGATGTCCCTGAAAGGCCTCAATCGCAACCAGTTCGAAGCAGCCATGATGAAGATCCTGCGCTACCGTCTCAAGACGGTGGGCAAGTTCAAGGTGTACTGCACCCAGTCCACCTTCTATATGGAACCCGAGGAAGAGGACGTGGATATGGATCTGGCCTTTGAGCGGGTCAGCAAGGTGTTCGGCCTTGCCGCGCTCAGCCGCGCCGTGGTGTGTGAAAAGGATTTTGATACCATCTGCCAGACCGCTGAGGATTATCTGGGCAGCGCGCTGCATGGCATCCGCACCTTTAAGGTGGAAGCCCGCCGCGCTGATAAGACCTACCCCATGACCAGCCCGGAGCTGATGCGGGAGCTGGGCGCTTACCTGCTGGGCAAGCACAACTACCTGAAGGTGGATGTGCATAACCCGCAGTTCAAGGTCATCGTGGAGATTCGCGATTACGGTGCGTATATTCACGGCCCGAAAATACCGGGCGAGGGCGGTCTGCCCGTGGGTACCAGCGGCCGTGCCCTGAATATGCTCTCCGGCGGCATTGACAGCCCGGTGGCAGCCTATCGTATGGCAAAGCGCGGTCTGGCACTGGATCACATCCATTTTGCGTCCCCTCCGTATACTTCTGAGCGCGCAAAACTGAAGGTAAAGGCTCTGGCGCAGCTTATCACTGTGTATACCGGCAGCGCCAACCTGTTCGTGGTACCTTACACCAAACCGCAGGAATACATCCGGGATAATGCCCCGGATGTGCTGTTCACGGTGCTGATGCGCCGCAGCATGATGCGCATTGCAAATGTGATCGCCAAAAAGCAGGGCTGCGAGGCGCTGGTCACCGGCGAAAGTCTGGCACAGGTGGCAAGCCAGACCGTCAAGGCTTTGCAGTGCACCGATGCCGCACAGGATCTGCCCATCCTGCGCCCGCTCATCGGTATGGATAAGACAGAGATCATCGAGACCTCCCGCCATATCAATACCTTTGAGACCAGCATCCTGCCCTATGAGGACTGCTGCACCATCTTCACCCCGCCGCACCCGAAGATCCGCCCCGAGCTGGAGGAGATCCTTGCCGCCGAAGCCGCCATGCCCGGCCTTGCCGCGCTGGAGGCCGAGGCCGCAGAGCAGACCGAGCGCATCCGGGTGCGCATCACCGATCAGGTAGAATTCGAGGGTTGATTTGTCCATGACAGCAGAGATCATCAGTGTGGGTACCGAGCTGCTGCTCGGCAACATTCTTAACACCAATGCCCAGTACCTCAGCCGGGAGCTGGCTGCGTTGGGCATCACCGTCCGGCGGCAGAGCACCATCGGCGATAACCATGGCCGTCTGGCAGATTTTGTTAACGAGGCAAAGCAGCGGAGCGACCTGCTGGTGTTCACCGGCGGGCTGGGCCCCACGGCAGACGACCTGACCAAGGAGACGGTTGCCGCCTGCTTTGGCGATACCCTTACCTTTGACCCGGAGGAGTGGCAGAAGATCGTAGACTTCTTTACCCGCACCGGGCGCGAGACCACCCCCAACAACCGCAAGCAGGCCATGGTGCCAGTGCTCGGGCATAAGATGGTCAACCACCACGGCACCGCGCCGGGTGCATGGTTCGAGCAGGACGGTCACTGTGCCGTGCTGATGCCCGGCGTGCCCCATGAGATGAAGGCCATGTGGGAGGAAAGTGTACGCCCGCTGCTGCTGGCGCGGCAGAGCTGCGCCCTGCACAGCCTGACGCTGCGGGTGCTGGGCGGCGAGAGCAATCTGGAGTACCGGGTGCGTGCGCTGCTGGAAAACCAGAACCCCACCGCCGCCATCTACTGCAAGACCGGCGAGTGCGAGATCCGCATCACCGCCCGGGCGCAGAACGACGCCGAGGCGCAGACCATGTGCCGCGCCTACGCCAAAAAGTTCTATGATCTGCTGGGTGATGCGGTGTATGATGAGGATGTCGCCGGGTTGGAAGAAACGGTGGTGCATACGCTGCAGGCCAACGGCCTGACCATTGCCACCGCCGAAAGCTGCACCGGCGGCATGATCGCCCAGCGCCTGACCAGTGTGTCCGGCGCAAGCGAGGTGTTCGGCTACGGCTTTGTGACCTACTGGGAGCAGGCCAAGGCGAAGCTTGTCGGGGTAGACCCGGCGGTCATTGCGCAATATAATGTGGTGTCGGCTCCCGTGGCGGCGCAGATGGCGCTGGGCGCGGCAAAGGCCGCCGGTGCAGATATCGCGGTCAGCGTTACCGGTCTGGCAGGCCCCGGCGGCGGTGATGCCGTCCGGCCTGTGGGCACGGTGTATCTGGGCGCTGCCCGGGGAGACAAGGTGTATGTGAAAAAGTTGTTCGTCTCCCGTCCGGACCGCGCGCTCATCCGCGCCCGCGCCGCACAGACTGCGCTGGAACTGGCGCTGCGGCTGGCACAGGGCAAGACCCCTGCCGGCACGCAGGTGCTGGCCGAAAGCGCACAGCATGACCCCGCCGCCCTGACCGCCTTGGACGAGACCCTGCGGGCAGAGTAAGTGCGGCCCCTGCGGCCGCAGGGGGGGATGCGTCATGACAAATAAGGAAGAGCGCCCGGCAGGCTGCGTGCTGCGGCTGTTCGGTGTACCGGAGCAGACCGTGCAAAAGGCGGTGGCAGCCCTGCCGGACACTTGGCAGGGCACGGTGCACTGCCGCACCCGGGGTGCGGAAACGCTGGTGGCGCTGCAAAGCAACACCGCACAAGAGCTGCACCGGGCGGTACAGCTGCTGCGGACAAGCCTTGCCCCGGCGCTGTACGGGGAAGGAGAGCAGACCCTTGCCGCTGCCGCAGTGCAGGCACTGAAACAGCACCGCAAGCTGCTGGTGTGCAGCGATGCCGCCGCCGGGGCGCTGCTGGAGACCCGACTGGAAAACCTTCCCGGCGCAGAAAAGGTGTTCGATTTTGGGGCCATGAGTTACGCCAATGCGGCGCTCAACGCCCGGCTCAGCCGGAAGCTGCGCAAAGCCCCGCAGGCAGAGCCTGCCCGCACACTGGCGCGGGTGCAGGCCATGCAGCGGCTGACCGGCGCCGCGCTGGCGGTGGGCTGTGTGGAGCTGCCCCAAAGTCGCCTGCTGCTGGTGGGCAGCAAAAAGGGCTGCTGGCTGCGGTGCGTAGCGCCGGACGAGAACCTCGGGCTATGGCTGCTGGATATGCTGCGCCGCGCCGCCTGCGGTCTGCCGCAGGCTGGGGGCACAAACTGGCAGCCTTACGGCAGAGCTGTGCCGGATGCAGCCCTGACCCCTGCCGCCCTTGCGGTGGCACCGCCCGCGCCGCGCCCGAAGCGCCGTAGGCTGGGCAAGGCGCTGGCGGTGCTTCTGTTGCTGGCGCTGGCAGCGCTGGCTGCCGGGTGGTACTATACCGGCGGCGACCTTGCCGCTTTGCCCCAAAAGCTGCAAAGCCTTGGCGCAGAAAGCCTGCCCCACGCCGGGGCAAGGCTGGTGTGAGCGTTGTGGTGGCTATTTTCCATAGAAAAGCAAAAACCAAGCCCGGAGGGTTCGTAAACCTTTCGGGCTTGGTTTTTGCGCTGGCGTCCCCGATGTGATTCGAACACACGGCCTTCCGCTTAGGAGCAGTCCCGAACGCTATAAACCCGTGACAAAACTAGGTAATTTATTTCACATTGAGCCAACAGATTTTTGTTTGCGCTGTCAATCTGAGTCAATAAAATCAAACCTGTTTTAAGGCCTGTAAACAGCCATTCATTAGCTGGAAATTAGCTGGCTAATGAATGGGAGATGCTCTATTGTAAACCAAACCCCTTTATTAGCTGGAAAGTGCGGATTTGGTCCGGGAGTTTTGCATTCAGAAGCCGATTTTTTAATCTGGACTTATGATGCTGTGCTGGAGCGAAGGCTTCAACAGGAAACCGACCGGACGCATCTCATAAGATGCCCCGGTCTATGTAGTCAGAGGTTCTCGTCTTGTAAAAAGAACGCTTTTATGGTATTCTTACCTTAGATAGAGAATAGAAAGCAGGTGAACCGATGGCAGAAGTCAAAAAGCCAAAAGACCTTGACTTTGAGCACAAACACGAGAAAGATTTGGAGAGCATCCGAAACTTCCGGCTCATGGATGACAATTTCATGAGCAAGGTCTTTGAGGATAAGTCCTGTGCAGAGTGCCTGCTGCAAGTCATCCTGAATCGAGATGACCTGACCGTGCGGGAAGTCCATGGACAGCACGGCTTAAACAACATTCAAGGTCGTTCGGTACGGCTGGACATTCTGGCTGTTGACAAGGAAAATTGTGTTTACAATATCGAGATTCAACGCAGCGACAGCGGTGCAGGTGCAAAGCGTGCACGGTATAACAGCAGCCTTTTGGATGCCAATATGACCGATAAGGGCGATGCATACGACCTGCTGAACGAGACCTATGTAATCTTTATTACGGAAAATGATGTGCTGCGAGGCGGACTTCCCATCTACCACATCAACCGTATCATTGAGGAAACGGGGAAGTCTTTTGGAGATGAAGCACATATTATCTATGTAAACTCGCAAATTAAAGATGAGACTGCATTGGGCAAGCTGATGCACGACTTTACCTGTACGGACCCGGATGACATGAACTACCCTGTTCTGGCACAGCGGGTACGATATTTCAAAGAGGACATGAAAGGAGTGGCAACAATGTGCAGAGCATTTGAAGAAGCAAGAGAAGAAGCGAAACATGAGCAAGCTTTAGAAATTGCGCAATCGCTATTAAGTATGGGAAAAATGACATATGAGGAGATTGCACAGTCTGTCAAACTTTCTGTTGATGAGGTCAAGGCGCTGGACACAAAGAAGCCTGCCTGACTATGAATCTGAATGATGAGTAGAATATTTGATGAGGAAAGAGCAGCGGCAAGGCATGAATGCGCAGTTGAAATGGCTGAGCGAATGCTGGCAGATAATCTTCCACATGAGAAAATTGCACGATATGTGCAGCTTTCACTCGATGAGATAGAAGAACTGGCCAGCAAAGCAGCTGCATCTTCTTAAAAACAAACAGCGGCAGTTTTCCAAAAACGGAAAGCTGCCGCTGTTTATGTATAGGGGCTTATAGACTTTTTGCAAGATTCTTGATGAGCGCTGCCATCGAAGGGTCAGACAGCAGTTTTGTGAGTGCCGCTGCCGCCTCTGTATCGACTGCGCCGGTTCCGGAACCTACGTTCGGTTCATCATCGGCATGATGAATCTCAGGTTCCGCCCCTTTGTGCTGGTAGAAGAAGTTGTCGAAACGCTGAGCGTTGATGCGCCGGTCGTCATCCAGAATGTGTGCATACTGCTCTGTGACCATGGATGCCTGCGCATGACCGGAATCACCCTGAACGGCTTTGATGTCACCGCCGTTCAGCTTGAGCTTGTATGTAATACTGGAATGCCGAAAGCTATGGAAAACTACTTTCGGAAGATTGTTCTTTTTGATCAGTCGATTCAGCGCTGCATTGACAGTGGTATGCTCTGTTGGCAAACCCAGTGGACCGGCAACGACCAGATTGTAGTCGGTGTATTCATCGCCTAAAGCCTCTTTGATGTTATCCTGATCGGCTTTATAGGCAACCAGCATTTCAGCGACTGTTCTGGGAAGAAATACGGTCCGAACGCTGCTTTCCGTCTTGGGCTTCTTCAAAATCTGAATCGTCGTGCAGCGGGATGTTCTTGCCGGAAAACGCCGGATAACCTCGATGTCCTCCAGAGTATTCAGTGCCGAGACATTGACACGCTGCAATTCTTTCTCTATGTAGATGGAGGCTCGTCCGGCCTCAATGCTTTCCGGGGTGATATCAACACAATCCCATGTCAGGCCGAGCAGTTCGCCCAGACGCAGGGAGCAGGAGAACGAAAGGTTGATGCAGAGCCGGAGCCTTGGATCATCGCATACTTCCAAAGCGTGGAACAATGTCTCTGCTGTCCAGATCTCACGCTTCTGGGGCGTGTGTTTGGGCACGGTTGCGTGGATGCAGGGGTTCTTCTCCATCAAATCCCACTTGATCGCCTGTTCAAAAGCACTACGCAGCGTTTTGTGAATGTCCCGAATCGTGCTGGTTGAAACATATTCGTTCTTGCGGGTGCCAAACTTTGGATCGACTGCTTCATATTTGAGCAGCTTCTGGTAATACCCCTCGATAACACGAGTGGTGATATCCTGAAGCTTCATCGAGCCGATGAGTGGGATTATGTAGTTCTGGATTCGGGCGACATTCGACTGATAGGTGGAAAATGCCCACTTGCTCTTGCCATAGAGTGCGATGTACTCAGAGAGCAGATCGTTCAGGGTTTTGCACTGGGGTGCAATGAAGGTGCCAACAGACTCTTTGTACTCGATCTCCTTTTTGCGAGCTTTCGCATCAGGCAGTGCAGAAAAAGTCTCCCATTTCTGTTTGGCCGTTCCGTCGGCTTCCTTATAAGAATAGACAACACAGAAGTTGCCGTTGCGTTTCACAATGCTGGCCATTATGTATCTCCTCGTATAATAAAAGAGTAGTATTTATAGACCGCTCTCCAGCGGAATGCTACACTGTATAGGATGCTGTGGATTGGTATGTATCTCCTACCGCAAAGACGGTTTGTGAAAGGCTCCAACCACAGCTTCTTTGTTGAAATGTTAATCAGTTAGATACCGCCAGACGGTTTATTTAGAACGAGGTTACAAGAGCGAAGAAGTCTGTGGTCCTGAACAGCATCGAAATAAATACGTCGGAGGTATCGAAATGGTTTGTATCGGAATTGATGTTGCCAAAGATAAGCATGATTGCTGCATTCTTGATTCAGAAGGCACGATTCGTGCCGACTGTTTCACCATCGCCAACAATATGGATGGATTCAAGCAGCTACTTTGCACGATTCAAAACTGTACAAAGAAATCAGACAAAATAAAAGTAGGACTTGAGGCCACCGGGCATTACAGCTACAACATCCTTGGGTTCCTTCTTGACAACGGTCTGCCAACTTATGTCATTAACCCCTTGCACACCAACCTGTACCGAAAGAGTCTCAGCCTTCGCAAAACTAAAACCGATCGTGTGGATGCAAGAACGATTGCAACTATGCTATTGTCCGATGTAGACCTCAAGTCCTACACGAATACAGCATACCACAACGAAGGGCTAAAGTCACTAACAAGATACAGATTTGAGAAAGTTCGTGAAAGAGCCAAGTTGAAGCAGTCAGTGTCCAGACTGGTTACGATACTGTTCCCAGAACTGGAAAAGCTCGTTCCGACGCTCCATATTGCTTCGGTTTACTCGCTCCTCAGCGAATATCCCGGTGCGAAACAGGTTTCAGAAGTTCATCTTACGAAGCTGGCAAACCTTCTTGCGACAGCATCCAAGGGACATTACGGAAAAGACAAAGCTATCCAGATTCGAGAAGCCGCCAGAACTTCTATTGGCTCTGTTATGCCTGCCAAATCTCTGGAATTGAAGCACACCATTAAGCTCGTTCAGGAACTCACCTCCGAAATCAATGAGATTGAAGATTCCATTCAGCAGATCATGGATGAACTGCACCCACCAATTCTTTCGATTCCCGGTATGGGAGTAAACTCCGCTGCCGTGATTCTCGCAGAAATTGGGGACTTCTCTAATTTCAGTTCCCCCGACAAAATTCTTGCTTATGCAGGCTGCTCTCCATCTACATACCAGTCAGGAAAACTCACAAACTGTTATGCTCACATGGAAAAGCGTGGTTCTCGCTACCTGCGATATGCCCTTTACAACGCAACCAAGTACGTTTGTCATTGGAATCCTGTCTTTGCTGAATACCTTGCCAAGAAACGTGCCGAAGGAAAGCACTACAATGTTGCCCTGTCCCATGCCACAAAGAAACTCGTACGGCTGCTCTATGCTTTGCAGAAATCCGGAAAAGCATATCTTACAGCTGCCTGATTTTCTCCTGAGCCTGAGCTAGAACCAAGAACAACTTAGCTGGCGCAGCGAACCCTTGACGAACCGAAGCATTCAAATGCTATCCTGTTTGTGCGAGGGTTGGCTGGGCTTGCTTTGCTGTTCTCTCCATCGCCCTCGCTGTGCTGATTCCAGCATTTGAATGCTGTTTGTCAGGGGCAGCGGTCGGCGGACGGATTTTTTCATTTTGGGGCTTGACTTTTAATAGTTAGTCTT